>Ga0335078_10002943_pt1 | contig 25560 bp, 28 predicted proteins | sample Lox_Sample_32_FD_206711 | JGI IMG/M metagenome (GOLD analysis project Ga0335078, IMG submission 206711) | Soil microbial communities from Loxahatchee National Wildlife Refuge, Florida, United States - Lox_Sample_3.2 | ecosystem: Environmental > Terrestrial > Soil > Wetlands | place: USA... | reverse complement strand
GGGATGCGCCGCCGCCTGGACATCGCCATGAGCCTGATCGGGAATCCGCCGGTGATCTTCCTGGACGAGCCGACCACCGGGCTCGACCCTGAGGCCCGCCTCGAGGTGCACCACAGCGTCAAACAGCTCGCCGGTCAGGGCACGACGGTGCTGCTCACCACGCAGTACCTGGACGAGGCCGAACAGCTCGCCGACCGGATCGCGATCCTGCACGGCGGGCGGATCATCGCGAACGGCACCCTCGCCGAGCTGAAACAGCTCCTCCCGCCCGCCAAAGTCGAGTACATCGAAAAGCAGCCGACCCTGGAGGAAGTCTTCCTCGCCATCGTCGGCGACCACGTCGCCGTGGGCCCGGCCAGCACCGACGGCACGGACAGCTAAGGAACCGCCATGACCACGCACTTTTTCGGCGACACCGCCGCCTTGACGGGGCGGTCGCTGCGGCACATCACCCGCAGCCCGGACACCATCATCACCACCACGATCATGCCGATCGCCTTCCTGCTGCTGTTCGTCTACGTGTTCGGCGGCGCCATCAAGTCAGGGTCGCATTCGTATGTGAACTACCTGCTGCCCGGCATCCTGCTCATCACGATTGCCTCGGGCATCTCCTACACCGCATTCCGGCTCTTCCTGGATATGAAGAGCGGCATCTTCGAGCGCTTCCAGTCCATGCCGATCGCACGGTCGTCCGTGCTGTGGGCGCACGTGCTGACCTCGCTGGTCGCCAACCTGACGTCGCTCGTGGTCGTCGTGCTCGTCGCCTTGGCCATGGGCTTCCGCTCAGCCGCGGGCGTGCTGGCCTGGCTGGGGGTGGCCGGCCTGCTGATCCTGTTCATCCTGGCGCTGACGTGGCTCGCCGTAATCCCCGGCCTGTCCGCGAAGACCGCGGACGGCGCGAGCGCGTTCGCCTACCCGCTCATCTTCCTGCCGTTCATCAGCTCGGCATTCGTGCCCACCAACACCATGCCCGGCCCGGTGCGCGCCTTCGCCGAGAACCAGCCGGTGACATCCATCGTCAACACGATCCGCGATCTGTTCACCCAGCAGCCGGTCAGCACCGGCATCTGGATCGCGCTCGCCTGGTGCCTCGGCCTCCTCGTCGTCGCGTACGCCCTCGCCATGGCGACCTACCACCGCAAGATCGCCTGAGGATGCGGTGCGCCTCCGCCGTCCGCCCGATGCGCCATCCGGGCGGCCGCGGCTAGCCGCTGGAGCGGCTCGACCGGGTCGAGCGTCGCTCGTCGAGCGATCGCACGAGGCCATGGCTGCGATGGAGGCGGTAGACCGCCCTGTCGACCTGCACCCGGTGCAGTTCGATAGCCGCCTGGTACACGGACCCGGCGGCCAGGAGCCACGCGCCGAAGAAGGCGCAGATGGCGATGGCGTACGGCATGATCCCGGTTCTCGCCCGTCAGTGCGCCCCGCTCGCAGTCACGAGCGGCAAGTAGACGTCATCGACGATGCTCGCGATGACCTCGTCCGGCACGGGCCGCAGAGTCGTCATCAGCTCGTGCAGATAGAGATCGAACACGAGGCGCCGGACGCGAGGCTTGAGGAGGCCGAGTTCGATCTCTCCCTGGGCGGCGGCGCGTTCGAGAAGCTCGTTCAGGACTGTCTCCTGACCCAGCTGGCCGGTCCGGAACTCGCGCTCGTCGGGGAAGGTTTCGGGATAGAACGGACCGAGCTTCGCCGCCAGGGTGAGACCGGTCAGCGCGTGGCTGCGGCTCGCGAATATAAGAGACATGATGGTTCTTAACCGGAGGTTGACCTGGATCGCCGGGGCTGCTGGAGCGCCTGGGCTGCCAGGGCCCGCCCGAGGCCGCACCGGTCTTCCTCTACGCGGGCATGCCACTGAGCCTCGCGCCACTCACTTAGATTGCTGACGGGACTGCCGACCGGAAGGCATCAGATGCCGGGAGACGGCGCGCTGGCCGGGCGCGGCTTCGTGGTGATCGGCGCGGGGGTGCTCGGCGTCTGCCTGGCCGCCCGGCTGGCTCAGGCCGGCGCCACGGTGACCTTGCTGGAGGCGGCCGAACCCGGCCTCGGCGCGACCCGGTCCAGCTTCGCGTGGCTGAACTCCAACGACAAGTCGCCCCGGGCCTATCACGACCTGAACCACGCGGGGCTGCGGGCCTGGGCCGAGCTGGCCGCCAGCCTGGGCCACCCGGACTGGTACCGGCCGGCCGGGAACCTGGAGTGGGCCGCTGACCCGGCCGGCCAGGCCGGCCTGGCCGGCCGGGTCCACCGGCTGGCCAGGTGGGGCTACCCGGCGGAGCTGATCGGGGCCGCGGCCGTGGCCAGGCTGGAGCCGGCCCTCCGGCTGCCCAGCCCGCCGCCCCAGTTCGGGTGGTTCCCCGGCGAGGGGTACCTGCTCACCGGGGCCATGGTCGGCGAGCTGGTCGCGGTGGCGGTCAGGCACGGGGCCCGGGTGCTGACCGGCCCGGCCGGGCAGGTGTCCGGGTTCGACGTGGCGGGCGGGGTGATCCGGGGCGTGCGGACCGCCGCGGGCGGGCTGACCGGCGCGGACGCCGTGCTCTGCTGCGCGGGCCGGTGGACCCCGGAACTGGCCGGGCTGGTCTCGGCGGCGAGCCCGGTGCCGCTGGTCGGGTGGGCCGGGCCGGGGGACCCAGCACCCGGGCTGGTGGTGCAGGCCGGCCCGGTGGCCCGGCCGGCGCTGGCCCGCATGGTGCATGCCCCCGGGATCTGCCTGCGGCCGCACACCGGCGGCCGGGTGCACATGGAAGCCCCCGACGCGGCCGTGGACCTGCACACGCCCGACGCGGAGCTGCGGCAGTGGGCCGCGGAACTGCTGCGCCGGGGCCGCCAGGTGATCCCCGGCCTGGCCCGGGCCCAGGTAATGGGCTACCGGGTGTGCGTGCGGCCGATGCCCGCCGACGGACGGTCCATCGTCGGCTGGCTGCCCGGCCCGGCCGGGCTGTACCTGGCGGTGACGCACAGCGGCGTCACCCTCGGGGCGCACCTGGCCCGGCTGATCACCGACGAACTGCGTACCGGCACGCCGCCCGCCGAGCTGGCGCCCTACCGGCCGGGCCGGTTCGCAGCCGAGGGGTAGTGCGTGCTGGCCATCGCCGCTGCCGTGGTGCGCCGCAGGTGGCAGCGCGCTGGTCAGGGCCACCGGGTGGGCGGCGGTCAGCGGACCGCCAGGAACACCTCGAGGCGCGGCGGCCGCGGGCCGGCTACGCCGGCCCGGCCCGGCCTGGCCGCACCGCGCCGCACCGCGGCGCGGGAACCTGAGAGCCGGTTATCCGCCGCTGCCGGTGGCCCGCTATTTCCGCGCCCGGTGACTCGCGTACGCTGAGTCGATGCCAGAGCCAGCGCACCTCAGCAATCATCACCGCAACACATTGCGCGAGCTTTTCCAGCATCCGGTCAGCCACAACATCGAATGGCATGCCGTGGTCTCGCTGTTGGAGGCGATCGGCACGGTGCAGCGGCACCACGATGGGAAGGTCGCCGTGACCATTGGGTCGGAGAGCGCATTCCTCGACCCCCCGGCGGGCAAGGACATCGACGAGCAGACCGTGCTGGATCTGCGCCGGATGCTGAGCGCGGCGGGCTACCAGGGCTGAGCCCTTTCCGCCCTGGCCGCACGTTCCCGGAATGCTTGTCAGCTGGTTATAGGCCGGCGCGGCGGGCACGGTTTGCCGGCAGAATGTGCGATTCTGGGTTGCCGTGAGCCGGAATGCTCGGGTCTGCGCCTGCCGTGGCCTAGCCGCCGTATTCCACGGCGGGCGGATTCCGGGATGAGCGCCAGCCGGGGTAAGCCCGTCCGCGTCAGCCGCTGGCCAGCCCCGGGGGCGCCGCTGCCGCCCCGGGCCCTGATCGCCGGCGCGGCAGCGGCGATCCTGATCGGCCTGGCTGTGGCCTGGATAGGGCAAGGCGCGGTGGCCGCGGCCTCGGCCACTCCCGGGGTGGCCTGGGTGCTCCGGCCGGCCTCGAACACGGTGACCGTGTGGCTGACCCGGGGCGGCGGGCCGTCCGGGCGCCAGGTGCTGGCGCGCAGCCGGCTCATCGTGTCCGGAGCCGGAGACAGGCGGCTGACCCGGGCGGCGAAGGGAACCCGGCCGGTCCGGGTGCCGGTGCCGCCCGGGCACCAGACCCGGCTGCTGGTGCGGGTCACCGGCCCGCGGCCGGCCCACCGCACGCTGACCGTCACGGTGCCGCCCGCGCTGCGCGTCACCTCGTCCCGGCCGTCGCCGGGCGGCTGGCTGGTCTCCGTGTCCAGCCCGGTGCGCCAGCGGCCCGATCAGGTGCTGTGCGGCCGTGACAAGATCAGCTTCCCGGCCGCGACCCAGGTAGCGGTGACCAAGAGCGCGGATGCCTGCCGGGCCCGGCTGACGGTCACCGCCCGCGACGGCGAGCAGGCCACCGTGCCATTGACGCTGCCTGGGCTGCCCCAGGTGCCGCTGTACGCGTTCGCCCGCCCGGCCGGCCGGGCCATCTACCTCACCGTGGACGACGGCTGGACGCCGAGCCCGCGGGTGCTGGCCATCATGCGCCGCAGCCACCTGCCGGTCACCGCGTTCCTCATCGCCCAGGCGGCGCTGCGGGACCTGCCGTACTGGCGGGCGTTCGTGCACGCCGGCGGGACGATCGGGGACCACAGCGTGTCCCACCCCAACCTCACCAAGCTGTCCCTCGGCCAGGCCACCGTGCAGTGGGGGCAGGCCCGGCGGGACCTGCGGCGGTGGCTGGGCCGGACCCCGGACATGGGCCGGCCGCCGTACGGCGCGTTCGACCACAACGTGGAGGCGGCGGCCTACCGGGGCGGGCTGCAGGTCCTGGTCGGCTGGAGTGCCAGCGTGGGCAGCGGCCACATCGCGACCTGGAACGGCAAGCCGCTGGAGCCGGGCGAGATCGTGCTGCTGCACTGGGTACCCGGGCTGGGCCAGCAGCTGACCAGGCTGCTCGCGGTCATCCACGACCGGCACCTGCACCCGATGCCGCTCACCCCGGCCAGCTTCGCCGACACCACTCCGCAGCAGCATTCGCTCGGCGGCGGCGACTAAGGCGTCCGGCCGGTCTTCGGCCTGCTGCGCTCCGCCCAGGGCGCGTCACGCCCCAGTATCCCGGATGCGTCACCGCCAGCCGGGCTGGTGTACTGGGCGGGTGGCCAAGCCGCTGGTCTTCCAGCATGGCGCGGCCGAGGCGGTGTTCACTGCCGCGGTCGTGGTCTGGCTGGTGTTCGAGTTCGTGATGCGGGTGCGCCAGCGCACCCGGGCCCAGGGCCCGGCGACCCGCGATCCCAGCGTGGTCATCCTGCTCCCTGCGCTGGTGGCCGCCGTCATCGTGGCGGAAATCCTCGGCCGCCGTGGCGGGCTGCCGTGGCCTGGCGGCCAGGTCTGGCCGCTGGTGGCCGGCCTCATCCTGATCGTGGCCGGGATCGGCCTGCGGGCCTGGTCGATCGTGACGCTGGGGCGCTTCTTCCAGTACCAGATCAGGGTCCAGTCCGGGCATCACGTGGTGACCGGCGGGCCCTACCGGTATGTCCGCCACCCGTCCTACACCGGGATCGCGCTCGTCCTGATCGGGATCGCGCTGGCCTGTGACGACGTGTGGAGCCTGGTGGCCGTGGCGGTGCTCGGCGGAGTCGGCCTGGGGGTGCGTATCCACGCGGAGGAGCGCCAGCTTGAGCAGGCGCTGGGGACTGAGTACGAGCAGTTCGCGGCCAGCCGCAAGCGCCTGGTGCCCGGGGTGTGGTGAGCCGTGACCGGCGGCCCGACCTACGCCGTGCCGCCCCGGACAAGCTGGCCGGGGAAGTCCAGCAGGCCGGCTTCACCAGCCTGGCCGTCCAGGGATCGAGGGCCGGGGCTGGCCGCTGCGCCAGGATTGGGCGGACCCGCCACGCTGGCCGGCTGCAGCCTGCACCTGCTCGCGGCGGCGGCCAAACCGCGCGGACCTGGCCCGCGGCAGGCCGGGCTAGCTGGCGGGCCGCGCCTCGCCACATACCCAGTCGGTGCCGTCCCGGCGGATCGTGCAATCCCATCCCAGCCGGCGCAGCCGGAACTCCATCTCCGCTGGATCCACGAAGTTCTTGATCACGCGGAACGTGCTGCCATCGCGCAACCGTCGCTCGACGATCTCATCCCGGCCCGCCAGGTAGGCCTCTTTCCCGCGCTCATCGACGTGCTCGTCGATGAACAGCACCCGCCCGTTGCTACCCAGCAGTCTCCCCAGCAACCGCCAGAACTGTCCGAACCGGCTCGCCGGCACGTGTGAGAGCCACGCCGAGAAGAAGATCACGTCGAACCGGGTACCTGGCTGCCACGAGAACACGTCGGCAACCTCGAAGCTGACCCGGGCCGACTGCACGCGGTCACGAGCGATCGCCACCGCCTCGGGCGCGGCATCGATGGCCGTCACCGTGTCCGCCCACCGCGCCAGCGCCTCCGTCCACAAGCCGGTCCCGCACGCGATCTCCAGCACGCTTCCGGCCGGCCGCATCTCCGCCACCAGGCGCGCGATACGGTCATGAGCCTTCGCGACGTCGCCGTACGCCGTCGCGTCATACTCTCCCGCCCGGCGCCGGTAGTAATCGACCTGATCAGCCAGAACCTCGTCGGTCACACTGACATCATCACAGATGGGGCGGCGCCGGCCGGCTGGCCGGAACGCCCGGGCCGCGGCCGGGGTCAGCCGGCGTGCGTACTCGTGCGTACTCGTGCGTACTGACGTGGGGCAACCCGGGAACCGGGGCGGCCGGGTAACCGGCTCCCGGCCACTGTGCGTTGACAGGGTGTGGGGACACAGCAGCGGGACTTCGCGGAGTTCTACCGCGAGACCAGGAACGAGTGCCTGCTGGCCATCCTGGTCAGCGTCGGCGACCGGGATATCGCGCAGGACCTGGCGGCCGAGGCGTTCGCCCGGGCGTGGGCGTCCTGGCCCACGGTCAGCCGCCACCCGGCGCCAGCGGCGTGGGTGGTGCGCACCGCGCTGAACGCCGGCGTCTCGCGCTGGCGGCGGCGCCACCGGGAGACGCCAGTGCCTAACCCGGCGCTGGTCGCCGACCGGCCGAGCGCGGGGCCGGGCAGCTCGGTAGATCCGGCGATCATGGCCGCGTTGCTGCGGCTGCCCCTCCGGCAGCGGCAGGTAGTCGCGCTGCGGCTGTTCCTGGACCTGGACACGGCCCGCACGGCGCAGGTGCTCGGCATCGCGCCCGGCACGGTCCAGGCCCATCTGGGCCGCGCGCTGGCCACGCTGCGCGGTGAACTCTCCCCGATCCGGCAGCAGGAGGCACGGTCATGAACGACAGCGAGCTGATCACCGTACTGCGGGAGCAGCGGGACAAGGTCCCGATGACCACGCCGGTGGAGCATGTCATCAGCCGGGGCCGGGCGGTGCGCACCCGGCGCCGGGTCTCAGGGGTGGCCGCCGTCGCGGGCGCGGCCACCGCGGTGGCCGTCGGCGTCGCCCTGGCCCTGCCCGCCAGCCACCCGCCCACCAGGCCGGGCGCTCAGCTGGCGGCCTGGACGGTCGTCCGGCAGGGCGGCGGTGGCGTCCGCGTCACCATCAACGAGCTCCGCGACCCCGCCGGGCTGCAAGCCCGGCTGCGCGCCGACGGCGTCCCGGTCAGCGTCACGTTCAGCGGCCACCCGAACCCGGCCTGCTCGGGCTACTCCGGTGAGGGTGACCAGCGCCAGCGGCGTCACCGGCTGGGCAGCGTGGTCACCGGCCCGGTCAGCCCGCGGCACGCCATGATCATCCATCCCGGCGCGCTGCCGTCCGGGGCGGGCCTGCAGATCTTCTCGTCCTTCCGCCACTACCCGGGGCAGCGCGGCGGCTTCGCGGTCGCCGTGAGCCTGGTGCAGGCCAGCCAGCGGTGCACCGGGAGTTAGCGGCCGCGGCGGACGTTCCAGCGGCCCGGCGACCACGAAGCCCTCGCTCTCATCGCACACCACCCTGCACGCTGGGCAGCCTGCTATCGAAGTCGATCAGCCCGGCCCAGGCCGGGCGCAGCGCGATGCGGGCCTGCACCGTGCCCGGCTGGTCCAGGCCGGCCAGCATGGCCGCGGCCGCCTCGTCGCCGAGGTAGCGGCGGGCGGCCGCGGCGTACTCCGGTGCGAGGCCGTCCACCTCGGTGATCTCCACCCGCCCACGCAGCGACAGCGACTGCGGGGGGAACGTGTCGGTGTCGATGGTCACCGCGACGTCGGGGCGGGAGCGCAGCGCGGCCAGCCGGGACGCGGGGTGCCTGATGCCGATGTTCGGCCCCGCGACGTAGGTCACCATCACCAGGTCCCGGCCGGTCCAGTGAAACCAGGTCGGCACGACGCGAGGCGTGCCGTCGAGCGCGATGAAGGCCAGCCGGGCCGGGATGGGCTCGGCCAGCAGGCGCCGGGCCAGCCCGGTGTCGAGGAGGGCCAGGTCGCCCTGGGGCAGGCCGGAATGGTCGGTGGGTGCGGTGCTCATGGGTGCCTCCCTGCTGGGTAAGTTCCCTAACGGAACTCTCAAGACGTTAGCACAGTGAGTTCCTTCAGGGAACCCTATCGGCTACGCTGGAGCCATGCAGCGGACCCAGTTCGGCGACATGACCTGCTCGATCGCACGCACCCTCGACCTGATCGGCGAGCCGTGGTCGCCGCTGATCCTGCGCGACGTGATGGTCGGCATCCGCCGCTTCGACCAGATCCAGGCCGATCTCGGCATCTCCCGCAAGGTGCTCACCGAGCGGCTGAAGTGGCTCGTCGACCGCGGTGTGCTGGCCCGGCGCGAGTACTCGGCCCGGCCACCCCGGCACGAGTACGTGCTGACCGCCAAGGGCACCGACCTGTGCGACCTGCTGATGGTCATGGTCGGGTTCGGCGACCGCTGGCTGGCCGGCCCGGCCGGGCCGCCCGTCCTCTACCGGCACCACACCTGCGGGCAGATCACGACCGCCGAGCTGCGCTGCACGCACTGCGGCGCACCGATGCACGCCGACTCGATCGACGTTCTCCCCGGGCCCGGCATGGCGGCGGCCAGCGCGGCGGCGGCCGGGCCGGGGCGCGGGCCGGAGTAGGATTCCGGCCCTATGGGCAAGCTGACCGTGCTCAACAGCGTGACCCTGGACGGCGTGATGCAGGCGCCGGCCCGGCCCGACGAGGACCGCCGCGACGGGTTCGGGTACGGCGGCTGGGCCAGGCCCTACCAGGATGCGGTCCTGGCCGAGCGGATGGCGCAGGGCATGGCCAGCGGCCAGACCCGGGGTGGTGGGCTGCTGCTGGGCCGCCGGACCTATGAGGACTTCTACCGTGTCTGGCCCAGCCGGGGCGGCAACCCCTACACCGAGGTGCTCACCAGCACCCAGAAGTACGTGGCGTCGAGCACGCTGGCGGAGCCGCTGCCGTGGCAGAACTCCACCCTGCTCACGGGCGACGTGCCGCAGGCCGTGGCCCGGCTCAAGGAGCAGCACCCGGATAAGGACCTGATGATCCTGGGCAGTGGTGCGCTGATCCACTCGCTGCTGCCGCATCACCTGATCGACGAGTTCGTCCTGCTGATCTACCCGCTGGTGCTCGGCTCGGGGCGCCGCCTGTTCCCAGCGGGCACCTCTGTCGCGCTGCGGCTCACCGACGCCGTGACCACGACCACCGGGGTGCTGATCGCGACCTACCGGCCAGCCGGGCCAGCGGCCGGGGCCAGCTGACGGCGCACGGCCCGCGGGCTGGCTGGCTCAGCTGCCGAGGTACTTGAGCACGGCCAGCACCCGGCGGTGGTCAGTCCCGGTGGGTGGCAGGTCGAGTTTGGCGAAGATGTTCGTGACGTACTTCTCCACCGCGCTCGGGCTGACCTTCAGCTTGGCGACGATCCCGCTGTTGGACCGGCCCTCGGCCATCAGCTGGAGCACCTGCAGCTCGCGCGGGGTGAGACGGCTCATCGGGTCGTTTTGCCGGCGGACCAGCAGCTGCGCGACGACCTCCGGGTCCAGGGCGGTACCGCCTGCCGCCACCCGGCGCACCGCGTCCAGGAAGTCGCCCACGTGCGCGACACGGTCCTTCAGCAGGTAGCCAACGGAGCTGGGCGCGGCGGAGAGCAGGTCGGTGGCGTAGCTCTCCTCCACGTACTGGGACAGCACCAGCAGTGCCACGTCCGGGTACTGGCGGCGGATGACGAGTGCCGCCCGGATGCCCTCGTCGGTGTGCGTCGGCGGCATCCGGACGTCGATGACGGCCAGGTCCGGCTGGTGCTGCGCCACCGCCCGGAGCAGCTGTTCGCCGTCGGGCACGGCCGCGACCACCTGGAAGCCCCCACCGTCGCTGAGCATCCTGGTCAGCCCGTCCCGCAGCAGCGCCGAATCCTCGGCGATCACGATTCGCATGGCAGCTCCGCGGCGATGACGGTCGGCCCGCCCGGCGGGCTGTCGATGGTCAGCGTGCCGTCCACGGCGGCGGCCCGCTGGGCCAGGCCGCGTAGCCCGCTGCCGGCTCCGCCGCCGTCCTCGCTGGCGGCCCGGGCGCCGCCGCGGCCGTCGTCGGCGATTCTGATCCGCAGCACGTCACCGTGCCGGCTGACCCTCACCTCGGCCCGGGCGGCCTGGGCGTGCTTCACCACATTGGTGAGCGCCTCGGACACGATGAAGTACGCCACCGCCTCGACGCTGGGGGATGCGGGCCGCGGCAGGTCCACCCGCAGCCCGACCGGTAGCGGGGCGCGCGAAACCAGCCCGGACAGGGCCGCGTCCAGGCCCCGGTCATTGAGCACGGCTGGATGCAGCCCGCGGATGAACTCGCGCAGCTCGGACAGGGCCAGCGTGGCCTCCTCGTGCGCGTCGGCGATCGCCTGACGGATGGGCTCGGGGGCGGTGGCGAAGCGTTCCCGGGTCAGGCCCAGGTTCATGGCCAGCGAGACCAGCCGCTGCTGCGCGCCATCGTGCAGGTCGCGCTCGATCCGGCGGCGCTCGGCGTCGGCGGCGGCGACGAGATCGGCCCGGCTGCGGGCCAGCGACTCGACCCGCTGCGCGAGATCCTCGCGGTGGCTGGGGCCGAGCAGCGCCCGCGCCGCGGCCTCATCCGCAGCCGTCACCCGCTGGGCCAGCCATGGCGCCGCCAGCAGCAGCCCGGCCGCGGCCAGGCACGCAGCGGCCCCGGTGGGGGCCGGGGGATGGCCTGCGGCCAGGTAGCCGATCGCGGCCACCGGCGCCAGCCAGCAGGCGGCCACCAGCCCGCCGCCGGCCACCCCGGTGACGACCGCCAGCAGATGGAACCCGAGCTGGCGCCAGGTGCTGGCGGCCAGCCACGGCCCGACCGGCCATGGCCTGCGCCCGGCCTGCGAAGCCGCCGGGATGTTCACCCCGAGCGTGGCGTGCAGCCTGGCCCGCTGCACCGCGGTCAGCCCCTGCACCAGCCACAGGGCCATCACCGGGCCTGCCACGACCACCGCGATGTACAGCACCGCGTGCGCCCACCCGCCCACCGGCCACTCAGCCAGGCTGATGATCGCGCCCCCCCAGATCAGCGCCAGCCCGCCGAGCAGCACGCACCCCAGCAGCCCGACACCGCAGCCGGCCAGCGCGCCGCGGGTCGCTCGCCAGCCCGCGGCCGACCACAGCGCGCTGACCGCAGCCCGGACCCGGCGTGAGGTCACGGCGGTCGGCGTCATGACGTCACCGTACAAAGAGACCCCGCCCGCCACCATGCGGCTGGCCTGCGCCGGCGGTGGGGAAATCCCCACCCCGGACCGGCTGCGCACCCCAGCGACATCGCGCCCCGGGTCCGGCAGCGTCAGGTACATGATTGAGATCGACGCACTGACCAAGCGCTACGCAGCCACGAACGCCGTCTCGGACCTGACGTTCACCGTCCGGCCCGGCACGGTCACCGGCTTCCTCGGCCCGAACGGCGCCGGGAAGTCCACCACGATGCGGATGATCCTCGGCCTGGACGAGCCGACCAGCGGCTCGGTCCTGGTCAACGGGCGCCCACCGCGAGCCCACACCGCCCCGCTGCGCGAGGTCGGCGGCATGCTGGACCCACGCGCGGTCCACCCCGCGCGCAGCGCGTACCATCACCTGCTCGCCCTCGCCCAGACCTCCGGCATCCGGCGGTCCCGGGTCGATGAGGTCATCGAAGCGGTCGGGCTGCACACGGTGGCCCGGCGGCGGGCGGGCGGGTTCTCCCTTGGCATGAGCCAGCGGCTGGGCATCGCCGCCGCGCTGCTCGGCGATCCGGCCACCGTGGTGCTGGACGAGCCGGTGAACGGCCTGGACGTGGAGGGCATCCGGTGGATCCGCGCCCTGCTCACCGAGCTGGCCACGCAGGGGAAGACGGTCTTCGTCTCGTCGCATCTGATGAGCGAGATCGCGCAGACCGCCACCCACCTGATCGTCATCGGCCGTGGCCGCTTGATCGCCGACACGACCGTGGCCGAGTTCATCGCCTCGGCCGCGCCCCCGGCGGTGCGCGTCCGCAGCTCGGACCAGCCCGCGCTGGCTGGGCTCCTCAGCTCGGACACGGTGACCGTCCGCCACGCCGATGACGGCGCGCTCGCCGTGTCGGGGCTGTCGGCCGCGGAGATCGGCGCGGCCGCCGCCGCGGCCGGGATCGCCGTGCTCGAACTGGCCACCTCGCCGACATCACTGGAAGACGCGTTCGTCGACCTGACCCAGGACGCGGTTGAGTTCCGCGCCACCCCCCGGCCCGCGGCCGGGGCTGCCTTCGAGGAGAAGAAATGACCACGAGCACACCGAATCCGGCGTCCGCCCGGGCTGCCCTGCCCGCCTACGTCCGGCCGCAGCGGGTGACCCAGGCCCGGGTGCTGCGAGCCGAGTGGACCAAGCTGCGTACCCAGCCGGGCGCGCTGTGGGCCCTGCTGTCGGTGATCATCCTGATCGTCGCGTTCGGCATCCTGTACAGCCTGCTCCGTGAGGCCCGGCCACCGCAGGGTGCGGCCGCGATCAGGGCCTTCGACCCGGCCGCGATCAGCCTGTCCGGGGTGCAGCTGGCCCAGATCGCAGCCGGGGTGCTCGGCGTGCTGCTGATCACCAGCGAGTACGCCACCGGGCTGATCCGCACCACGGTGGCCGCGGTGCCGCGGCGGCTGCCGGTGCTGTGGGGCAAGGCGGCGACGATGGTGGCCGCCACCATCGCGGTGAGCCTGCCGGCCGCGCTCATCGCCTTCCTGGCCGGGCAGTCGATCCTGGGCCGCCAGCACCTGTCGGTGACGCTGGGCCAGCCGGGCGTGGCCCGCGCCGTGCTCGGTGTCGCCCTGTACCTGGCCGTGGCCGGGCTGATCGGCCTGGGCCTCGGCGCCCTGCTGCGCAGCACGGCAGGCGGCATCGCCGCGCTGTTTGGCCTGCTGTTCGCGGTTCAGCTGGTGGCCGGCTTCCTGCCCGGCAGCTGGGCCACGGACGTCAGCAAGTACCTGCCCGCCGACGCGGGCCAGGCGGTGACCATGGTCCACCCGGACCCCACCTCGTCGCTGGCCCCCTGGTCCGGGTTCGCGGTGTTCTGCGGGTACGCGGCCATCCTGCTGGTGGCGGCCGCGATGCGGATGCGGCGCGGCGACGCGTAACTCGGCCCGCCCCTGGCCGCGACCTGGATGGCCGCGGCCAGGGGTGTTCGCCTGATGGCGCGGGGCTGGCCCTGGGCTAGCCCGGGCGGAGGGGCTTGCCCAGGTGGATGCTGAACGGGGAGCCGGCGTAGTAGCCGAACGGCGTGATGTCGGCGTAGCCCGCCGACCGGTACAGCGCCACGGCCTCGGGCAGCACGGTGCCGGTCTCCAGGATCATCCGGCGGTGACCGGCGGCCCGGGCGGTGCGCTCCAGCTCAGCCAGGATGGCCCGCGCGAAACCCCGGCGGCGGGCAGTGCGGCACACGTACATCCGCCTGATCTCGGCGTCGGCGCCCAGCGCGTGCCAGCCGCCGCAAGCGACCGGCGTGCCGTCGAGATAGCCGACGAGAAAGCGCCCGCGCGGGGCCGCGAACTCGGCCGGGTCGGCCGGGGAGGCGTCCGCGCTGCCGTACCGGGCCGTGTACTCCTGCTGGACCCCGGCGACCAGCTCGGCCGCGTCCGGGTGGTCGTAGCCGACTTCCTCGATCCGCATGCCCTCATCCTTACCGGCCGCAACTCCTGGCCGGACGCGACCATCATGCGGCCCGCCGCCGTCCAGCTGTGGGTCACCCGCGGGCCGGCAGGATAGGTTATCCGGGCATGCGGGTTCTGCTCAGCGACGGATCCGGTCTCACCGCCCGGCAGGCGGTGACCCAGCTGGCGGACGGCGGTCACGAGGTCGACGCGCTGTCCGCCGATCCGCTGAGCCTGGTCCGGTTCACCCGCCGGGTGCGCCGCATCCACCGGGTGCCGCGCTACGGCCCGGACCCGCTGGGCTGGCTGGGCGCCGCGCTGGGCATCTACCGGGAAGCGGCGATGGACGTGCTGCTGCCCACCCAGGAACAGGTGGCCGTGCTATCGGCCCGCCCCGACCTGGTGCGCGCGGCCGGGGTGCGCACCGCGGTCCCGCCGTTCGCGGCGCTGGCCCAGGTGCAGGACAAGGTGTCCGCCTTCACCGTGCTGACCGACGCAGGGCTGCCCCAGCCGGAGGGTGCGGTCCTGGCCACGGCCGGGCAGGTCGCGGCCTGGGACCGGTTCCCGGTGTTCCTGAAGCTGCCGATCGGCACGGCCACCAGCGGCGTGCACCGGGTCACCGGGCGGGAGCAGCTGGCCGGGGTGATCGCCGACGCCCAGGCGGCTGGCGCATTCGCGGCCGGCGGGATACTGGCCCAGCTGCCGGCCACCGGACCGCTGGTCATGACGCAGTCGGTCTTCGACGGCGGCGAGCTGGTCGCCTGGCACGCCAACCTCCGGGTTCGTGAGGGCGCGGGCGGCGGCGCCTGCCACAAGCGCAGCCTGGTCCTGGACGAGGCCCGCGAGCAGATCGCGTCGCTCGGCCGCCGTCTGGGCTGGCACGGCGCGCTGTCCGCCGACGCCATCCTGACCACCGCGGGCCCGCGATACATCGACCTCAACCCGCGGCTGGTCGAGCCGGCCAACGCCCGGCGGGCCGGCGTCGACCTGGTGACTCCGCTGCTCGAACTGGCCGTGGGCGCCGCACCCCGGCCGCAGCCCCCCGCCCGGCCCGGGGTGCGTACCCACCAGCTGCTGCTCGCCGTGCTCGGCGCCGCGCAGCACACCGGCCGGCGCCGGCCGGTCCTGGCCGAGGTGCTGGCGGCGGCGGTGCGGACCGGTGACTACCGGGGCAGCGCCGAGGAACTGACCCCGCTCCGGGGCGACCCACGGGCCGCCGCACCGCTAGCGCTGGCGCTGACCGCGCTGATGTTCCGGCCATCGGCCTGGCGGTGGTTCGTCGGCGGCAGCGTGCGGCACTACTCGCTCACCCCCGAGGGCTGGCGAACGCTGCTGGACCAGCCACCGCCCTAGACCTCGGTCAGTGGCCGCCGCGCAGGTCGCTGGCGGCCTTGTCGATGCGGCGCTGCCTGGTGGCCGCGGTCTTGGCGTCCTCGATGGGCTGCACGCAGCGCCGCTGGTGGCTGTACGACAGCGCGTCGAAGGCGCGCCGGACGGCCGGGTCGGCGTCCAGCGCCGCGGCCAGGTCGGCGGGCACGGTCACGGTCCTGGGCTCGGTGTCCACTTCCAGGTCCACGTCGACCTCGTCGCCCGCCGCCACGCCCGCGCCCGCCCGGATCTGCGCGCTGACCGGGAGCAGGAACCGCCCGCCCATCGCCCCCACGCTGGTCCGGTAGCTGAAGCCGTTGATCGTGGCCCGGACCGCGGGGCGCTTGCCCGCACCGAGCCCGGTGATCACCTCGGCGGGCACCTCGATGCCGGTCGCCGTCTTGCCGTGCAGCTCGACCTGGCCGTGAAACCTCATCGCGTCACTCCTTTGCATCCCGCGCCCGTCCCGGACGCTCAGAGTACTAGACGGTCCAGTACTGACATTCTCATCTATGCTGCCGCTGTCAGTACTGAGCGGTCCAGTACTATCCGGACTGGCAGAGGAGGCCGCCATGCCAGCAGGTACCGGCGCGGGCCCGCGCAGCCCACGCACGGGGCGATCGGCCGGCGAGAAGCAACCGGCTGCGGGGGCGCGGTCGGCTGCGGCGGGCCAACAGGCTGGCCGAGGCCAGCCGGCTGGGGAGGAGCGGTCGGCTGCGGCGGGCCAACGGGCTGGCCGAGGCCAGCCGGCTGGGGAGGGGCGGTCGGCCCGCAAGCGCCGGGCCATCACCGACGCGGCGGCCACGCTGTTCCTGAGGCACGGGTACCAGGGCACCAGCATGGATGAGATCGCCGCGCTGGCCGCGGTGTCCAAGCAGACCGTCTACAAGAATTTCCCGGACAAGGAAACCCTGTTCACCGACATTGTGCTGGGCACCCTGGACCAGGCGGGGGAGCCGTTCCGGGCGCAGATTGAGCAGCTGCGGCACACCGGCGACCTGCCCGGGGACCTGAGCGACCTGGCCCGGCAGTACCTGAGCACGGTCATGCAGCCCCGGGTCCTTCAGCAGCGGCGGCTGGTCATCGGCGAGGCCAGCCGCCTGCCCGCGCTGGCCGAGGCCTACTACCAGCGGGCCCCGGAACGCACGATCGCCGCGCTGGCCGACTGCTTCGGGCACCTATCCGCCCGTGGCCTGCTGGACGCGCCCGACCCGATGCTGGCCGCCAGCCACTTCGCGTTCCTGATTCTGGGCCGGCCGCTGGACCGCAGCCTGTTCTGCGGCCCGGAGAGCGGGTTCACGCCCGCCGAGCTGACCGCGCTCGCCGACGCGGGAACCCGGGTCTTCCTCGCTGCCTATGCCCGACGCTGACCGGCGCCGGACCACCGGAGTGCATGAATGCCGCAACCATGCACTTCGCTCCTCCCCCCGCAACTGCATGGCGGCCACAACCATGCAGTCCAGACTGCATGGTTGTGGCATTCACGCACTGGGCACCGGGGCGGGGAAGTGCATGGGTGTGGCATTCACGCAGTAGGCGCCGGGGGCGGGTGTGGCCGTCACGCACCGGGGCGGGTGTGGCCGTCATGCACCGGGGCGGGTGTGGCCGTCATGCACCGGGGCGGGTGTGGCATTCACGCGGTGGGGCGCCGGGGGTGTGGCCGTCACGCACCCGGGCGGGTGTGGCATTCACACGGTGGGGCGCCGGGGCGGGGAGTGGCGGCCGGGCAGTGCATGGCCGGAGGTGTGTCCCGCGGCCGGCCGGCCAGGCGGGACACACCCCAGCTTGATCACCGCGCCACCCTATGGGTTAGCTGACGTCCGCGCTCAGCTGCTGACGCCGCGCGGAGCGCGCCCGGTCGAGCAGCACCGCGACGAACGCGGCGATGATGGCCGCCCCGACCGCCAGCAGCGCGATCTGCCAGCCAGGCGTGCCGCCAACGGTGACCGTGTGCACCACGGACGGCGCGTTCTGCGCGGACGAGTCGCCTTCTCCGGGCGGCGGCACATGCGTGGCGAACGCGGCGGGTGCGGCCGCGATCAGGGCCAGCATGCCGCCCAGCACGATCGTGGCGGCCCGGCCGAGGAACCCGGCGGGGCGGAGGATGCGTCGGATGATGTTCATGGTGGGTAACCCCCTCTTGGTGGTGACCGCCTCCGGGCGGAAGCGGTCAGGAACCTTCCTGGACCTGGAAAATCTCGTCGGCGACCAGCCCGTGGGCCTCGCGGTGCACGTCCTCGGCGGCCGCCGAGGACGGCGCCTCGACCAGGCAGAACACCTTGCCCTGCGGCTCGTTCACCCAGTAGCGCAGGTAACGAACCTCGTGGGCGCCCTGCGTCTGCAGGTCGGCGATGTGCGCCTTGGCCACGTCGTCGGCGTTGACGCCACCGGTGATCGTGTGGACGTCCATGTAGAGCGGCATGAGTACCTCCTGGGTCTGGTTGTCTGAGCCATCCCGAACGTATGGCGGCCACCCCCATCCGCGGATCGGGAGCGGTTCCCTAGATTTGCCGCGGCGTTCCCCAGATTTCGCGCCGGCCACCCCAATGACGTCTTGCCTGGTAGCGCTCGCGGCCGGCGTCATGGACACTGGACCCGTGCCACTGCTGGAACGCGAAACACAGCTGGCCTCACTGGGGGAGTACGCGGGGGAGGCCAGCGGTGGCGACGGTCGGCTGGTGCTCGTCGCCGGGGAGGCGGGCGTCGGCAAGTCGGCCCTGGTCGAGCAGATGCAGCAGGATCTGCCTGACGCCAGCTGGTACTGGGGGGCGTGTGACGGCCTGTTCACGCCGCGCCCGCTCGGGCCGCTGTTCGATATCGCCGCCAAGCTCGGCGGCGAACTGCTGGACCTGTGCCGGGCCGATGCCCCGCGGGAGAGCCTGTTCAGCGCGCTGCTGCGGCAGATAAGCGAGCCCGGCCAGCTGCACGTGCTGGTGGTCGAGGATGTGCACTGGGCCGACGAGGCCACCATCGACCTGCTCCGGTTCCTTGGCCGGCGGCTCCGCCAGGCGCCGGCGCTGCTCATCGTGACCTACCGGGATGACGGCCTCACCCCCACGCATCCGCTTCGCGTCGCACTCGGCGATCTAGCTACTCAACGAACGGTGCGGCGGGTCAGCCTGCCGCCCCTGACTGCCGAGGCGACGGCGGTGCTGGCCGGCGACTCCGGGCTGCCGGCGGCCGCGCTCTACCGGCTGACCGGCGGCAACCCGTTCTATGTGACCGAGGTCGCGGCGTCCGGGATGGGTGAGGTGCCGCCGTCGGCCCGGGACGCGACCGCGGCGCGGGTGGCGCGGCTGGGTGCTGGTGCCCGGCAGGTGCTGGAGGTCGCGGCGCTGATGGGTGCGCGGATCGAGCTGGCGGTGCTGGAGTCGGTCAGCGGCTGCCCGCCCACCGCACTGGATGAGCTGCTCGGGTCCGGGCTGCTGGTCATGGACGGCGGCGGGCTGAGGTTCCGGCACGAGATCGTCCGGCTGGCGGTGGCGGGTGGCGTGCCCGCCCACCGTCGCGGGCCGATCCACGCCCGGATCCTGGCCGCGCTCAGCGAGGCCGGCGGGGACGACGCGCGGCTGGCCTTCCACGCCGAGGCGGCCGGGGACGGGCCAGCGGCGCTGCGCCACGCGTCGGCCGCCGCCTATCAGGCCAGGGAGCTGGCCTCGCACCGCGAGGCGGCCGCGCAGTTCGAGCGGGCGATCCGGTTCTCCGCCGGGCTGGACGGCGTGCGGCTGGCCGGGCTGTACGACGGGCTGGCCCGCGAGGTGGCCCTGCTGGACCGCTGGGCGGACTCGGCCGCCGCGGGCGAGCAGGCGCTGGCCCGGTGGCGGGAAGCGGGCGACCGGCGGCGCGAGGGCGACATGCTGCGCCACCTGTCCCGCGCGATGTGGCGGCTGTGCCGCGGAGCCGAGTCGGCCGCCCTGGCCGAGGCCGCGGTGACGACGCTGGAGCCGCTGGGCCCCAGCCCCGAACTGGGCTGGGCGTACGCCAACCTGGCCGGCGACCACATGCTGGGCGGGCACGTCGACGAGGCCATCGACCTGGCCGGGCGGGCCCAGGCCATCGCCACCTCGCTCGGCCTGCCCGCGGTGCTCAGCGACGCGCTCAATACCGAGGGCTGCGCCGTGGCCGCCCAGGGCGGGGACGGGCTGGGCCAGCTGCGCCGGGCCCTGGACATCGCGGTGACCGGGCGGCTGGGTGACCAGGCGGGCCGGGCGTTCACCAACATCTACACCATCTATTCGGCCCAGCGCCGGTTCGCCGAGGCCGAGCCGTACTACACCGACGGCGTGGCCTACTGCGACGACCAGGACATCGCCACCTACGGGACCTGCCTGCGCGGCGAGCGGGCCATCGTGCTGGAGCGGACCGGGCGCTGGGCCGAGTCCGCCGCGCTGAACGCGGAACTGCTCCGCCGGGCCGGCCCCTCACCGCTCAACCGGCTCGCGCTGATCAACACGATGGGCCTCATCCGCGCCCGGACCGGCGAGCCGGACGCCTGGGACTACCTCGATCAGGCGGCCGCCGACGCCGACGGGACCGGTGAGCCGCAGCAGATCGTGCCGGTCCGGCTGGCCCGCGCCGAGGCGTACTGGCTCGATGGACGGCTCGCCGAGGCGGCCCGGGAAGCCGGGCTGGCCGACGGCGCGGTGGACCGGGGCGACGACTGGGAACGCGGTGCGGTCGCGGCCTGGCTGCGCCGCAGCGGGTCGGACCGCGGGCCACGCGGCCAGGTGGCCGAGCCCTACCGGCGCGAGCTGGACGGCGACCTGGCCGGGGCCGCGCAGCTGTGGACCCGGCTGGGCTGCCCGTATCCGGCCGGGCTGGCGCTGCTGGACGCCGGGGACGAGCCGTCGCTGCGCGCGGCGCTGCAGATCTTCACCGACCTCGGGGCGAGCGCGGCCGCCGCGCTCACCCGGCAGCGGATGCGCCGGCGGGGCATGCGGTCCATCCCGGTCGGCCCCCGGACCGCGACCCGCGAGCATCCGCTCGGGCTGACCCGCCGGGAGCGTGAGGTCCTGGAGCTGATACACGCCGGGCTGACCAACGCCGAGATCGCCGAGCGGCTGTTCATCTCGGCCAAGACCGTGGATCATCACGTGTCCGCGGTGCTGGCCAAGCTGGACGCGCCGACCCGGGGCGCGGCCGCGTCCCAGGCGGCCAGGCTCGGCCTGGTGACCGCGCCCGATTAGGGTGGCTGTCATGACGCCGCCCTGGCCCGGGTGCTCCTATGAGAAGTGGCAGCCGACCTGCGACACCCTGCACGCGCACACCCAGGTCCTCGGCAAGCTCGCGGGCCGGCTCGCCCCGCCCGAGCCGCAGCTGCAGCACGCGGCGCTGCGGCTGACCGCGCGGGGCTGGGAGACCGCCCCGCTGCCCGCCCCGGACGGCAGCGGGTCCCTGGTCATCGCGCTGGACCTGCATGTGCACCAGGCCATCGCCGAGCACAGCGACGGCCGGGCCGAGCGGGTCGCGCTCACCCCGGACCGGCCGGTCGGCGCGGTCACCCGCGAGCTGCTGGCGGCCGTGAATCACCTGGCCGGGCCGGTGGGGATCGACCCGAAGCCGCAGGAGGTCCGGTGGAGTGTCCCGCTCGACGCGGACGACGAGCACCGCAGCTATGACGTCAGCCAGGTCCGGGACTATTTCGCCGCCGCGACCCAGGCCGCGCTCGTGCTGGGCGCGTTCCGTGCGCCCTATCGCGGCCGGTCCACCCCGGTCAACGCCTGGTGGGGCTCTTTCGACCTGGCCGTGAACCTGTTCTCCGGCGCTCCCGCCGACCCGCCGTCCGGCGACTTCATCATGCGCAACGCGATGAACGCCCAGGAGATCGCCGTCGGCTGGTGGCCGGGCGACGTCCGGTACCCCCGGGCGGCGTTCTACGCCTATGCCCACCCGGCGCCGCCGGGGTTCGGCCAGCTGGAGCTGTCCCCGCAGGCTGCGCGCTGGGACGGCGCACTGGGTGAGTACCTCCTCGACTGGGACGACGTCCGCGCGGCCGCCGATCCGCGGGCGACCGCGCTGGAGTTCGCCCGGTCCGCGTTCCGCCAGGCGTGCCTGGCCTGCGGGTGGGATTTCGACCTCGCGGCCAGTGCCGAATCCGTCCCGCCGCCGGTCTCCTGATCCCCCGGGGCGGCCCCGGGTGCTGGCTAGGGCAGCAGACGGAACGAGCCGTTCGGGAAAATAGGGCCGTGCGGGCGGCTGGCCGGGTCACGAGTCGCGGGCGCTGGCCAGCTTGCCGAGGAATGCGAGCTTGGCCCGGAAGTGCCGGGTCAGGCCGCCTTCGTGCCCGTTGAACTGGTAGACCTCGATCTGCTTGGGCCCGGCGTAGTGGTTGTACGCGGCGAATACGGTGGACGCCGGCGTGATCTCGTCCACCAGCCCCACGGCGAACAGGGCCGGCGCGGTGGCCCGCTTGGCGTGGTTGACCACGTCGATGTAGGACAGCGTGCGGAACACCTGGTCCACCTGGTCACTGTGCACGCTGCAGTAGTCGATCAGCTCTACGTACGGGCGGGCCTCGGTCACCTCGACCGCCCGCCGCCACGCGGCCAGGAACGGCACGTCCGGCAGGGCAGCGGCCACCCCCTCGCCCAGGTGGGCGGCGGCGATGGCCAGCCCGCCGCCCTGGCTCCCCCCGGTGGTGACGATCGGCCGGCCCGCGCTGGCCGGATGGCGGCGGGCCACGTCCACCGCGCGGGCCGCGTCCACGAACAGCCTCGTGTAGTAGTAGGTGCGCGGGTCGGCGATGCCGCGGGTGAGGAACCCAGGGGTGCTCGGCGCGCCGGTGTCGCTGGGGTCGGGGGTGTCCGCGCGCTGCCACCCACCGCCCTGGCCCCGGCTGTCCATGATCAGGTGCGGATGCCCGGCGCAGCTCCAGGTCAGCCAGTCGAACGGGTCGCCGCGGCCGCCGCCGTAGCCGATGTACTCGACGACGAACGCGGTATCCGGCGGCATCGCGTGCGGCAGCAGCAGCCAGCCCTTGACCGGGTCGCCGGCATACCCGGGGAACGTGACGTCGAACACCTCGGCGTGCCGGACCCCGGAGTCTGTGGCCCGGGCGAACAGCGGCTCGACGCCGTCGGCGACGGCCGCCGCCGCGGCCAGTTCGGCCGACCAGAACTCGGCGAAGTCGGCGGGTTCCTCGACGGCAGGCTGGTAGCGGCGGAGCTCGTCCAGGGGCAGATCGCGCAGCATGGCATCCTCGTGGTCACGGGCGGGGCGGCGGGCAGCAGCCACCCTAATCCGCGGGCGCGGCAGGCGGCCGGCCAGGACCCTCGGCGCGGCCGGGAACACACGCCTGCTGGCCGGTGAGGTCAGTCCGGCTTGTGCGCGGCCAGCTGCGCGGCGAACGCAGCGGCCTGGGTGCGGCGCTGCATGCCCAGCTTGCCGAGCACCGATGACACATAGTTCTTCGCGGTCTTCTCGGACAGGACCAGGTGCTCGGCTATCTGCCGGTTGCTGAGCCCGTCGCCGATCAGGGCCAGCACCCGCTTCTCCTGTTCGGTCAGCGCGGACAGCGGGTCGACGGCGGACATCCGCTCGCGGAGCCGCGCCATCACCCGCTCGGTGGCGTGCGCGTCCAGCAGCGACTCGCCCGCGGCCACTTTGCGCACCGCGGTCACCAGGTCGGCGCCGCATGTCTGCTTGAGCACATAACCGGCCGCGCCCGCCACGATGGCGCCGAGCAGGGCCTGGTCATCGCCGTACGAGGTGAGCATCAGGCAGGCCGTGTCCGGGACCGCGGACCGGATCTCCCGGCATACCGATACGCCGTCGCCATCCGGCAACCGCACGTCGAGCACGGCCACGGCCGGCCGCAGGATCGGGATCCGGGCCAGCCCCGACTGCGCCGTGGCCGCCTCGCCGATGACCTCGATATCCGGCTCGGCAGCCAGCAGGTCGCGCAGGCCGCGCCGGACGACCTCGTGATCGTCGAGGAGGAAGACGCTGATCTCGCCGGTCCGCTGCGTAGTCTCCTGCCCATCGGGCTGCCGCCGCCCATCGGGCTGCTGCCGTTCAACGGGTTGCCGTTCAACGGGTTGCTGTCCATCTGGTTGCTGTCCATCTGGTTGCTGGCCAGGGGGTTGCGGGCCAGTCGTGTGGTCCATCTGGTGGCCTCCTTTCGGTGCGGGCTGCCTGCCGCCGGGTGGCCGGGCAACGGCTGCGCCCAGGGGGTTGACCGCGATGCCGGCTCGCCACTATTTGCAATTACTATGCTACCCTCTGTTACTTAGGTCCAAGTTGGCGGGCATCCGAAGCCACGGCGGGGGCAGCTTTGGCCGAACGGGTACTGGTGGTGGATGACGCGCCCGAGATGCGCACGCTGATCGCCCGGGTGCTCGGCGCGGCCGGATACCAGGTTGACGTGGCCGCCAGCCTCGCCCGCGCCCGCGCCCTGCATCCAGACGGCTACGCGGCCGTGCTCGTCGATGCGCGCCTCGGCGCCGAGCGGGGCATGGACCTCATCGACGAACTGCGCGCGGGCGACCCCGCGGCCGTCAGCCGGTGCCTGGTGATCACCGGGGGAGAGACCCGGCCCGGCCCGGACGGGCCACGCTTCCTGGCTAAGCCGTTCCAGCCCGCGGAGCTGCTGGCTGCGGTGCGCGCACTGCCGGGTCAGGCCGCTGACCCGGGCACCAGCCCGGCCGTCAGCTCAACCCTCAGCCCAGCCCGCGGCCGAGCCCGCGGCCGGAGCGCGCGGCCCGCGCCCGTCGCGGGAGCGGACCCGGTGGCCGCGGACGGCGTGTCCCCGGCGGTCAGCGCCGTCAGCGGGACGCCTCCCGGGGCCAACGGGATGCCCCGGGCCGCCAGCGGGACGCAGGTCAGGCAGCTGCTGGCGATCACCCGCCAGCTGCGCGCCCGGGAGCGCCACGAGCTGATCGACTACCTGCACGACGGCCCGATGCAGGAACTCACCGCGGCGACCCTGGAGGCGCAGCTGATGCGCAGCTCGGTGCCGGGCAGCGCGGCCACCCGGTTCGACGCGGTCCTGGCGCAGCTCGACGCGGCGGCCCGCGCGCTGCGCTGGCTGGTCGATGGGGACCTGCCGCTCAGCCAGCCAGAGCTGGAGCTGTCCAGCGCCCTGCGGCAGCGCACCACCTGGCTGCTCGATGCGCCGGTCATGCTGCGGTCGGCGGACGCTGGGGCCTCGCTGTCGCCTGCCGACGTGCCCGCCATCGTGGACGTGGCCGAGCTGATGCTGCTGCGCATGCTGCCGGCCGGCCAGGCCGCCCAGGCCTGCATCGCGGTGCGGGCCAAGCATCGGCTGATCCAGCTGGAGCTGACCGTGATGCCAACGGCCCCGGCCGGGCGGCCAGCCGGCGACCGGGCGGGCGACCGGGGCGGCGACCTGGCCGGCGACGCGGCAGGCGAGCGGGCCGGTGACTGGGCGGGGGACCGGGGTGGCGACCTGGCGGGGGACCGGGGTGGCGACCTGGCGGGCGACCCGGCCGCGGCCCGGCTGGCGCTGGATGAACTGGCGGCGGCGCTGGGCGGGACCGCGCAGGCCGAGTTCTCGCCCGAACGCTGGCAGGCGCGGATCGAGCTGCCCTGGCGGGCCTGACTCAGATAGTCAGGCAACGGCTTCCCCGGGCAAAGCGGAGAATGACGGCCGGGATGCCCGATCGGGAATTCGCGGTCGTCGTATGTCTTTTGCGCATGAATAGGCGGCGGGTGATGGACGTGCTGTCGGCGCCAGGGCGCCCGGTTGATGGCGACGTCCTCGCCGGGGAGTGGGGCCATCGGGAACCGGGCCACCCGGCCCTGGCCCCCGAGCCGCTGGGGCTGGGCAGGCCCCCGAGCCGCTGGGCCGGGCAGGCCCCGGAGGCTCTTTGCATACCGCCGGATGCGTGGCGTCGGCACCCGCCGATACATGCGGCGATTCGAGTCGCCAGCCCGGCCGTAATGCGGTGCAGGTGCCGGTCAAGCCAAAGTCATCGGCTGACGCTATTCCGGTAATATGTTCCTGGCCTTTGCTGCCGTGGTCAGCGCGGGGGGCAGCCGGGCGTGCCGCCCCCCGCCCGCGGGGGGCGGAAGGCCGGGCCGTCACCGGCCTGGCCCGGGCGCCAGCCCCTGGCCTGATGGCCGCTGCGGGTGGAAGCTGGGGGAGGGGTTACCGGTATGCGGCGGAGCATTCACTCACGCCCGCAGCGCGGCGGGCTGCTGCGGGAA
>Ga0335078_10002942_pt1 | contig 25563 bp, 22 predicted proteins | sample Lox_Sample_32_FD_206711 | JGI IMG/M metagenome (GOLD analysis project Ga0335078, IMG submission 206711) | Soil microbial communities from Loxahatchee National Wildlife Refuge, Florida, United States - Lox_Sample_3.2 | ecosystem: Environmental > Terrestrial > Soil > Wetlands | place: USA... | reverse complement strand
CGTGGTCTCGGTCGGCGCTGACTATGTTTTCGTCGATATCGGCCGGAAAATGGAAGGTGTTCTGCCGGCGATGAACTTCCGCGGCGCGAACGGCGAACTGAACATCAAGGCCGGCGACAAAATGCTGGTGAATATCACCGGCAGGGACGAGGAAGGCAACTATCTGCTCTCCACCATCAGGGTGGAGCGCCCGCGGGACTGGAGCGGCTTCGAGAGCGCATTTGCGGAAGGGCGGCGGATCGCCGGCACAGTCACGGAAGTCGTGAAAGGCGGATTGCGGGTGGACGTCGGCGTGCCCGCGTTCATGCCGGCCTCGCGGAGCGGCGTTCGCGAGATGGCGGACATGGAGAAACTGGTCGGCCAGGAGATTCAGTGCCGCATCATTAAGCTCGACACCGCCAGTGAAGACGTGGTGGTGGACCGCCGCGCCGTGCTGGAGGAAGACGAAGCGGCGGCAAAACGGAAGGCATTCGCCGATCTGCGCGAGGGCGCGGTGGTGACCGGAACGGTGCGGACGGTGACCGACTTCGGCGCCTTCGTGGACATCGGCGGAGTGGATGGGTTGCTCCACGTGACGGACATGTCCTGGACGCGTGTGGCCAAGCCTGGCGACGTGGTCAAGACTGGCGATCAGCTACAAGTGCAGATTCTGAAGGTGAACCCGGAGACGCGCAAAGTGTCCCTGGGGATGAAACAGCTCACAGCCGACCCATGGACAGTGGCGGTCGAGAAGTTCAAAACCGGCGATCGCGTTCGCGGCACCGTCTCGCGCGTGGCCGATTTTGGAGCCTTCGTCGAGCTGATGCCCGGCGTGGACGGCCTGATTCACATCTCTGAGCTGTCCTGGTCGAAGAAAGTCAAAAAACCGTCCGATGTGGTGAAGCCCGGCGATACGGTTGAAGTGGTCGTGCTGGGCGTGAACTCCACCGATCATCGAATTTCGCTGGGACTCAAGCAGGCGCTCGGGGATCCGTGGGAAGACGCCAGCAAGCGCTTCGCGCCCGGCACGGCAGTGGAAGCACCGGTGATCAGCCTGGCCGCGTTCGGGGCTTTCGTGGATCTCGGCGACGGCATCGAAGGCATGATCCATATCGGCGACATCAGCCGCGAGAAGCGCCTGAATCATCCAAAGGAAGCGCTCAGCGTCGGCCAGACGGTGAAAGCAGCGGTTCTCGAAATCGATCAGGCGAAGCGGCGCATCCGGCTTGGCATGAAGCAGCTCGAGCCCACCAGCGCCGACCACTACATTGCCGAGCACAAGGTGGACGATGTCGTAACCGGGCGCGTAATGGACGTTCGCAACGGCCGCGCGCGCGTGGAACTGGGCGAGGGCGTGCACGGAGATTGCTCCGCCGAGGAACCCACGAAGAAGCAGGGCGGCGACCAACCGGCCCGCACGGCTGATATCGGTTCGCTTTCAGCGATGCTGAGCGCGCGCTGGAAAAGCGGTGGCGCGGCCACGACGGAATCGGGTTTGCGCGTGGGTCAGATCCGCAGCTTCCGCATCGCTCATGTCGATGCCGCATCGCGCAGAATCGACCTTACCGTGGCGGGATAGCCGAGCTTACATTCCCGTAACGCTGTAGCCGAGCACGCTGGAAATCACGCTCAGCCCCGAAGTCACGTTGATGTTCGTGGTAGCCACCGCAGACGAGCCATTGTTCTGCGCGGTGGCCTGAAGATGCTCGGGGCTGATGACGTTCACGCCGGTCACCACGACGTTGCTGGTGGCGAATCCCACGTAGGTCTCACCGCTCACGAAGTTCGTGTTAGTGCCGATGACATCCACGGTCATGGCGCCGCCGGCCGGAATCGAACCGTTGGTGACGGCCAGAGCCGGCGCGCCGAAACCGGGGTAGGTATAGGTGGCGGCGCCGGGATCGCCGGTCAAATAGAGCGAGCTTTGGCCGTCGGGATCGAGCCCTACCACATGAGTGGTGAATCCCTGCTGCGCCGGCGGGGGAGCAACAATGAGTTGCTGGGCACTGGCGACACTGAGCAGGGTGGCTTCCACGCCGTCGAACATTACACGTGTGTCGCCTGAAAGATTCACGCCGTTTACCGCCAGCGTGCCGTCACCCACCGCGGCGACCGAGGTGATGAGCGGCGGGATGTTCGTAACTGCCCGTACCGCGCCGGGCAGGACGTAAACGTTATCGGCACTGTTCACGAGCAGGTGGCGGAAGCCGGGAGGTCCCGGAAACGGTACCGGAAAAGCAGCGATCACATCCATGTAAACCGCCTGCTGCGTGTTCGGTTGTTGGGGAGTACTCGGATAAACGGTCAGGGTATCCGGCACGACTCGCAGCAGCGAACCGAGTCCGTCGAAGGTGACGCCGGGAATCAGATTATTGTTGGAATCAACGATGCCGCCCGGCAGAACGCTCGCCTCGGGGTTATAAAGAACCAACTGCTGCGGAGCGCCGTAGACGAAGATGGGCGGCGATGTGATTCCAACACTCCCCCCGACGCTGTCCGGAAGGAATCCGTAAGACCGCACCACCGGGATGCTCATCGCGCTGCGCGGCGATACCTGGAAGTTGATTCCCGTCAGCGAGGCGCCCGCTTCCAATGGGAAAGCCTTTGCCAGACGCCAGTTATCCGTCCCCGGATAGAAGGTGGTCTGGTAATAGCACTGCCCAGCATCGCAGGTGGGCGGAATCTGCGTCGTGCCGTCGGAAGCGAGCGGGTAGATGATGCCCAACCGCGTGCTGTATCCGCTCTCGGTGGGGGGCAGCGACTGCGTGTACACAACGTACAGGCCCGGGGGAATCCCGTTGATCTGATAAGTCCCATCCTGACGGGTGAACGCCTCCACCGCATCGCCCACTGCGGGAATGGCCACCACAGGGGCCAGATTCACCGGCGTGCCATCGGTGAAGACCACCTTACCGGAAATGCCGGCGGTCCTCGCTGCCGACGAGGACGCCGGATAAAGCACCGTGATTCCGGCAACATCGTCGTCCGAGAGCGGCTTTGCCTTGCTGGACGCGCTGGTGTCGATGGTGGACATGACGGACGACGCGGTGGAGTGCTGCAATCCCAGCGTGTGCCCGAATTCGTGCACGGCGGTAATGAAAAACAACTCACTCCAGGAAGCCAGGGGAGCGCCATCGAGACCGTAGGGCGTCTTCGGGAAGAGCATCTTCGAGAGCTGGATGGGCATGAACGCGGCGCCGGATGCGGGAACGGCGGCGTAGGTAGGACCGGACAGGGCCAGCAGGCTGGGATCGAAGCAGCCGTCGCAGAAATCCACGTTGATGCCGACATTGTTCTCAGCGGCATTGCTGGTGCCGTCGGAATGGAACAGCCCGCCGTAGCCGATCTGAATGGCCGAGTTCGGCGCCGCGTTCCATACCGCCGCAGCGGCGCGCAGCTCGCTGATCAGGGGCTGATAGCCATCGCCCGGCAGCATCTTCGCCGTGTTGAGGGCCGCATCCGCCACGTAGAAGTTCACCGTGCCGTTCGGGAACTTCGAGAGGTCCCACCTGGCAGGCAGCGGATTTCCGGCGGCGTCGTAGGTGATGTAGAAGTTGTAAGCCGAAGCACTCGCTGCCACCAGCAGGGCTGCGGCAAAAATGGAAATCCTGGCAACCGTTTTCTTCATCGCGCCTCCGCGACAACCCGCTGGACGTATTTGCGCATCTGCGCCAGGTTCATTCGCACCGGGTCCGGATTGACACCGGCTCCGGAGCTTTCCACGACATGCCCGGTGGCCGCGCTCTGCACCGCTTCACCGGCGCGCTGGTCCACCGTGAACAATCCCTGGGACAAGCCGAGGATCAGATTTGTCCCCAGCGAGCTGTGCCACAGGAAAAGTACATATTCCTGTCCGTCCACCAGTTCAGGCGTGCCTTCCCAGGTTTCCCTCATTCCGTTGAGGACGCCCCCCTGAACGGCGATGTCCACCACGTGGCCACCAGAGCCTTTCCACCAGTCCGAGACGACCACCCGGTAGTGCGTACAGACCATTGGGCCGCACGTCCCGGTCCGGTCATGTTGCACATAGCCCCGGACAACCTGGGTGGACCGCAGAGCCATGTCCTTGACGGTGAGATGCTGCAGAGTGGTGGCACGCGCGGCCGAGCACACTGCTGCCGCGACCATGAGGAACTGCAAACTTCGCATAGTGCCTGCGAGCGCTGCAGCAACCTGACTGCCGCGGAACGGGCATCGATAAACCAATCGCTTACGAGGATGTTTCGGCACTCGGTTGTATCCCCCGGACACACCGGCAGAGGCGTCCGGCACCCACCCAATCCCGGTCTGGCGGGCAAGGGCCAACCTTCCGCCGCTCAGCGACGATGGAAGACCCCGGGCCACGCCGGTCGGCTAACGTTCATCCCGAACGATCAACAACGGAACCCGCAGATTGTGACGTACAGCATTAATTGTAGTCCCGAAGATGATGTCCTTGATGCCCTTGTGGCCATGGGCGCCCATCACAATCAGGTCCGGCTGAAGCTCCCGCGCGTAGCGGACAATCTCCCCGCGCGGGCTGCGCGAATGGCGCACTACCTGCTCCACGGCAACTTCATCGCCGCTGATCATGCCCGCGATGTCCTTCAGATAGCGGCTGCCCTCGACCACCTCGGCGGTAGATGCCTCGGGCCCATACATCTGGCTGGTGACGCCTTCCTCGACGTGGAGCAGATAAATCCGGCCCCCGCGCGCCCGGGCCAGAGCGAGGGCATGAGCAATGGCGGCGCGGTCGATGGGCGAATGATCGAGAGGGACCAGGATGCGGGTGTATTCAGGCGAGGGCAGATGTTCGGCCACGCCGCGCGGTACCTCAAACGCCACCCGTCCCTGACGCCTCAGCGATGCCGGCAGCCACGGTTCCAGAATCACCCAGATCAGCAGGAGCGCGATCGCCAGGACAAGAGGACCGAGGAGCAGTTCCACCAAAGTGCGATGGGGGCCATTGAGCCAATCGAGGATGCTCTGCTGAGCGAGCCACGCCTGCAGGGCGATGATGAGGGCGGCGGTGGCCCAGGCAAGCACGTTCACCCATCCTGAATTTGCAAAACGGCCCATCTTCTCGCGGTCGCTGGTGAAATGGAGCAGGGGCACGATGGCGAAGGGCAGCTGCAGGCACAAAATCACCTGGCTGAAGATGATGAGCTGATAGGTGCTCTGCTCGCCTGCAAGATAGATCACGGCGGCCGCCGGGATAATGGCCAGCATCCGGGTGATCAGCCGGCGCAGCCAGGGACGCATGCGGAAGTTGAGGAACCCTTCCATCACCACCTGTCCGGCCATGGTGCCGGTCAGCGTGGACGACTGCCCCGAACACAGCAAGGCGACGGCGAAGATGACGCTGGCCGCCGCCGTCCCCAGCAATGGAGTAAGTAACTCGTAGGCCTGCTTGATCTCGGTCACGATGCGGTGATGGCTGAAGAAAACCGCGGCCGACATGGCAAGGATGGCGATGTTGACGAACATGGCGCCATTCAGCGCCAGCACCGAATCGATCAGGTTGAAGCGGCAGGCGTCGCGCTTTTCTGGATCGGTCCGGCCGATCCGGCGGGTCTGCACCAGCGCGGAGTGGAGATAAAGATTGTGGGGCATGACCGTCGCACCAACAATGGCGATGGCGATGTACAAGGTTTGGCCGTTCAGGCGCGGCACGACCCCACCGGCCAGTTCGCCCAAAGCCGGCCTGGCCCACAGGATCTCGACAAAGAAGCACGCGGCGATCACCGCGATGAGCGAAAGGACGAACGCTTCGATGAGCCGCATGCCGCGATTCGTGAACCAGAGCACCAGCAACGTGTCAAAAGCGGTGAGACCCACGCCGACGAGCAGCGGAATATGAAACAGAAGCTGGAGGCCGATGGCGGCCCCGAGCACTTCAGCCAGATCGCAGGCGGCGATGGCGATTTCGCAGAACACCCAGAGGGTCATTGAAATCGGCTTTGGGTAAGTCTCGCGGCAGGCCTGCGCCAGGTCACGCTGCCAGACGATGCCGAGGCGCGCCGACAGCGTCTGCAGCAAAATCGCCATCAGGTTCGAAACGATCAGCACCCACAACAGCCGGTAGCCGAACCGCGCGCCACCTTCCAGATCGGTGGCCCAGTTGCCGGGGTCCATATAGCCCACGCTGACGAGGTATGCGGGGCCGGCGAAAGCAAACGCGCGCCGCCAGAACGAAGGATGGCCGGTGCCGATAGAAGAGTGAAGCTCGGCGAGCGAGCCCGGACTGGCAGTGCTGATACCCGCAGTTTCCATGAGAGCCCGGCGGACTTGCCGGCGCAGCGTGGGAAAATCACCAGACCGCGGCTTGACAAGCGGTTCTGTCCGACAAGTTATCCGTAGTTTAACATTCGGCCGTTCGGTGGAGCGGAAACGGCCATGAGCAGCCACCTGGCTGAAAACCACCAGCACCCGACGGGCAGGCCCAGCTGCAAGTGGCTGATTTTTAAGATTGTTTCGCGTGGCATCCGCCGTGCACATTAAGGGGCGCTAATGGAACGGCATCGTATGAAACCAATCGTCATGGGCATCGTGGCAATCTCGGCTCTGATCGGGGTTGCACGGGCGGACGACAGCTACGATCCGTCCCGCGGCGTTGCCCGCGTCAGCGTCCTTCAGGGAGATGTCTCGGTTCGCCGTGGAGACTCCGGAGAGGTGAGCGCGGCCGCGGTGAACGCGCCGTTGATGTCTCAGGATGCCATGCGCACGGGCGCTTCCTCGCGCGCCGAGATTCAATTCGATTTTGCCCACTTCCTGCGCATGGCCCCCAACTCGGAAGTGCATTTTGCAGATGTTGAGCAAGGCCGGTTCCAGGTGCAGGTGGCCGAGGGCACGGTAACTCTAACCGTGATGGCTGATTCCCAGGTACAGGCGGAGGTGGACACGCCGAGCGTCGGACTGCACCCCAGCGGACCCGGCGCGTATCGGATCACGGTGAAAGAGGACGGTTCGGCGGAGATCACCGTGCGCGCGGGACAGGCTGAAATCTTCACGCCGAAGGGCAGCGAGACGCTGGGCGAGGGCCGGACGATGATGGTGCGCGGTTCCGCCAGCGACCCGGAGTTTCAGGTGCGCGCCGCGATCCCCTTCGACGACTTTGACCGCTGGAATCAGGATCAGGACCAGCGCATTGAGCATTCGCAATCGGCGGAGCGGCAGTACGTCAACCAGGACGTCTACGGAAGCGAGTCGATGGACGGCTACGGCACGTGGACGGAGAATCCCGATTACGGCTATGTCTGGGTTCCCACAGTGGCGCCTGGCTGGGCGCCGTATCGCTATGGCCGTTGGGTTTGGGAAGACTGGTACGGCTGGACCTGGGTAAGTTACGATCCCTGGGGGTGGGCGCCCTATCACTGGGGTTCCTGGTTCTGGTGGAATGGCGGCTGGTGCTGGTATCCCGGCGGATATCATCCGTGGCGGCCGGCGCTGGTGGCGTTCTTTGGATTCGGTCCGCACACTGGTTTCGGCTTCGGCTTCGGCAATGTCGGATGGGTACCGCTGGGGCCGCATGAGGCCTTTTATCCGTGGTGGGGCCGCGGCTATTACGGGCGCGGCGGCGGGTTCAACGTAGTGAACAACATCAATGTTGTGGGCGCATACCGCAATGCGCGAGTGCTGAATGGAGTGACCGCGGTGCACGCAAATGAGTTCGGACAGCGCGGCTTCAGCGGCAGCAGCATGCGGGTCACGGCAGGCGATTTGCGCGGCGCGGGCGTGGTGCACGGCCAAATGCCGATCGCGCCGGGACGAGACAGCCTGCGGTTCTCCGACCGGGCGGCCGCGGGAGGATTCACTCAAAGCCGAGGCCAGTTCTTCAGCCACATGCAGGCAGCCCATGTGGAGCGCATACCGTTCGCGCAGCAGGAGCGGGGCGTTCAGCAGAACATTCAGCATAACTTCAGCCGTCCCGGCGTTATGACGGGTGCGAGCGCGGGAGGTTGGCGTCAGGTTGGTCCGCCGGCGGCGGCACATGCACCCTCGGAATCGCTGCGACCTGGCGGCGCGGGGGCGGGATCAGGGGTTGCGTCCGGCGGGGCATCCACGGGCAACTGGCATCGTTTCGATATGCCCGCGCCGCGCACCGAGACGAGCGGGCAAGCGGTACACATTGCGCCGAGGATTGTGTACGAACGCCCGCAGTCGGGCAGCGGCGGATATGCGCGGCCGGAGTATCGTCCGGCCCCGTCCTCTCGCAGCAGCGGAAGCAGCGCCCCAGCGCGTTCGAGCGGCGGCGGAGGCGCTCACTATTCGAGCGGTGGCGGCGGACATACCAGCAGCGGCGGCGGTGGCGGCCACTCCGGCGGTGGCGGCGGAACGCATCGCTGATGCGGGCAACGATTTTCGACCAAGGCTGAGTCTTCTTCCCTCAGGCCCGGTTGGCGAGCAATCGCCTCCCGGGCCTCTTTTCATTGGAGCCGAAGCAGAACCTTGAGGATTCCCTTCCCGGCAGCCTTCGCAAATGCCTGTGGGGCGCGGCTCAGTGCAAAGTCGGCGGAGATCATGTCATCGGTGCGCACTTTCCCGGAGGCGAGCAGCTTCAGGGCCGGCTCGAAGCGGCCGCATCGCGAACCAACGAGGGTAATCTCGTTCACGACGAGCGGCGCCGTATCGATGGAGACGAGGCCGTGCACGGTAGACTTCATGATGAGCGTCCCGCGCGGCCGGGTCATGGCGGCGGCCAGCATCAGTCCGCTGGCCGAGCCTGTGGCATCAACGGTCCAGGGGTAGGCGGCCACCGGCATTCGTTTACGCACGAGCTCGACCGTTGCGCCGGCTGCGGCGGAGATACGGAGTTTCTCCCGATGGCGTCCGAAATGATGCACGCGCGCGCCGTGGGCGTGCAGGACCTGCGCGATCAGCAGCCCCAGTTTGCCATCCCCCAGCACCGCGACTTCGGCGCCTGGTGGAATCTTCACCTGATCGAGAATCTCGCAGGCAGCGGCGACCGGCTCGGTGAACACCGCGCGCTCGGTGGAGAGCGCGGCGGGCACCACGTGAAGATTCCCCTCGGGCAGGGTGAGGAGTTCGCGAAACGCGCCGGGATGCTTCACGATGCCCAGAACGGTCCGGCGCAGACAGTGCCGGCCGAGGCCGCGCGCGCACCAATCGCAATGGCCGCAGGCCAGATTGATTTCGCCAACCACGCGTTTGCCGACGAGCGCGAGGGTATCCGCTTCCACCACCTCGCCGACGAATTCATGCCCCGGCACGCCGCGGAAACCGTAATAGCCGCGTTGCAGCTCGAGATCGGTATTGCAGATCCCGCCCAGCAGGAGGCGAATGAGCGCGAAGCCCTCAGGACGCCGCGGGCGCGGCGCGGCGCGAACGGAAACAACGCCGCCATCGAGATAAACGGATCGCATCGCTTTCATTGTTCAATATAGGAGTGAATCCACGGCAGGGAAAGTGGGCGCTGGTGACCGGCGCGAGCGCGGGCATCGGCGTGACTTTTGCCGAAAAGCTGGCGGCGGAAAAGATGAATTTGATTCTCACGGCCCGGCGCATGGACCGGCTGGAACAGCTCGGCGCGCGTCTCCGCGAGAACGGAAACATTTCCGTGGAGATTTGTGGGGCCGATCTGGGCGAGGAGTCTGGCCCCAGCGCGCTCTTCGATTACACCGAGTCGAAGGGGATTGTTGTGGACCTGTTGATCAACAACGCGGGCCTCGGCGGCTACGGGGAGTTCCGCAGCAGCGATCTCCAGCGCCAGCTCGATATGGTGCGGTTGAATTGCGCAGCAGTGGTGCAGGTAACTCATCTCTATCTGCGGGGCATGATTGCGCGCGGGCATGGCGACATCGTCATCACGGCCTCGGCCGCATCGTTTCAGCCCACGCCATACATCGCTGTCTACGGCGCAAGCAAAGCATTCGACCTGATGTTTGCCGAAGCGCTGGCCGCCGAGGTGGCGCGCCACGGCGTTCGCGTTTGCGCGCTATGCCCGGGGTCCACGGAATCCGAATTCCATACCATCGCGGGCGTGCCGGAAGAAGGCCATCGCGGCCGGGCGCCGGCAGGGCCGGTGGTGGAGGCCGCGCTGCGGGCGCTCGATGCCGGGAAGACATCGGTGGTTCCTGGCGCGAAGGACCGCTGGCAGATTCATCTGCAGCGCCTGGTGTCGCGACGATTCGTGACGCGAGCGGCCGAGCGCATCCTGCGTCCACCGAGCCTTCGCTGATAAAGGTCGGCGCCAATCAGAGACCCAGGGAAGCCGCCAACCCCAGGGTTCCGCCGCCCGCATCGCGCAACATAATCAGGCCATCCTTCAGCCGCACATCCTCAATCCTGCTGAATCCGTCCGGCGTGCGCGTCCAGAACAGCAGGAAGCTGCTCGCGATGGAGGATCTGGCTGGAAGCCAACGATACGTGGGCGTGCTAAACAGAGAATGCAGGTCGACAGCTTCGCGGCGCGGCACATCGAAAGGCATGGTGGAGAACTCCAGCCCGCGGGCGAGCTGATCGTCGGCCGGATAATACTCCCAGTTCTGCACCCAGGGGAACTCAGCGCGCCGAAACAGATAGCCGAGCAGCAGCCGCCGCGCCGGATGCAGAAACGTAATCCAAGCCATAGGCCGCGACGAGTCCATCAAAGAAGCCGTGTGATCGCCTGAGGCCTCGGTTCCCGCGGTGCGCAGATCAATCGGACGGCCATCCACGCCGGGCGCGATCGGCCAGGTGAAGTCTTCGAAGCTGGCGAGGCGATGCGGCAAATCGGCCGATGGCCCGTGGGCCCTGGTTCTGGCGCGCGACGCGGGCATATCGACCGCCGTGGCGCAGCGCTCCAGATAAGGCGCGCCGATGGTGGCGTGCTCGGCCCAGTGCGCCGGACGGTCGAAGGCCATCACATTTTCAAGCCGGCTCGAAACATACAACACATTCTCGCCATCCACCAGTTGGAAGGAACGGGTGAAGGATTCCTGAACGAGTGGGAGAGCCGCGGCAAGCTTCAGACGGTTCTGTGTACTTTCGATCACTTCGTACTCCTGGCGGTGTGCTTCGCCATGCATCGGCAATCCGGCGCGCTGCTCTTCGTATGAAGGGGCACCGAAGCCATCGACGCAAACGAAGTGGCCGAAGCCGGGTCCATGACCGAACGGATGCGGGCGGCCGGCGGCAATTCGCTGGGGATTCCACAGTGGATTAGTTTCGTCCCCGGCGAGCACAATGCCGGCGATGGTGGCGCCGGTGGTGAGGACCGTCGCCTCGATAGCGCCGCTGGACAGGACAATGGCCGGAAAGCCGTCGTACAGAGTGTGCACGTGTATATGAATTGCCTGCTAGCATACAGCAGATGACGAAGCGGAAGAAACGCTGGTTGATCGGCATCGCCGTGGCCGCGATCATCGCCGTCAGCGTACTGGTGGGGCTCTATTCCATTGCCCGCAAGATTGCGGCGAACTTCGAGCCCATGGTTCGCGACGAGGCAATTCTGTACCTCCGCACCCGATTCCACTGCGACGTCCAGTTGCAGAGTCTGCACGTTCATCTGCCGCGTCTTTCCACGCTGGCCCTGCTGCTCAAGCGCGAGAAAGGCGCGCGGGTTCGCGTGGACGGCTCCGGTCTCTCCATGCGCCTGGCAACCGCTCCGGCCGAGGCGCCGCCGCTGTTCACGATCCGGCACTTTGCCTTCGCGCTCGATCTCAACACCCTTCGCGCGCCGCGCAGGATCGTGGACAGCGTAACCATCGATGGGCTGGAGGTTCATGTTCCTCCTCGCCAGAGCCAGAATGCGCAGCCAGGCGTCCCGCCCGCCGCACAGCCTGCTTCAAAGCCGAACGTGCTCATCCGGGACGTGAAGATCATCGACGCTTCGCTGGTGCTGATGCCGCGCGACGCTACACGCACGCCCATGCAGTTCCGGATCGCCAATCTGCGCCTGACTTCGGTCGGCACCGATTCGCCCATGCGCTACGACGCGGCGCTCAGCATCCCCAAACCTCCTGGTGAGGTCCACAGCCAGGGTTCGTTCGGGCCCTGGGAAGCGGACGATCCTGGCTCCACGCCTCTGGCCGGCACGTACACCTTCAGCGACGCCGACCTGGGCATCTTTAACGGCATAGCAGGGATCCTGAATTCGACCGGACGCTTCGATGGAACCCTCGGAGCGGTGCACGCCACGGGTGAAGCGACGGTGCCCGATTTTCGCCTGAAGATGACCGGCCATCGGGTGCCGCTGTGGACGCGCTTCGAGTGCCTGGTGGACGGCACCAACGGCAATACCGTGCTGGAGCCGGTACACGCGCGGCTCGGAAGCACCGCGTTCACCACCACCGGCGCGGTGATCCGGCACGAAGAGTATGGAAAGCATAGTGTCGATCTGAAGGTGAACATGCCGGACGGCGATATGCGCGATCTGCTGCGCCTGGCCATCAAACAACCGCCGTTCATGGAGGGCCGGCTCAAGCTGGAGAGCACGGTCTCGATTCCGCCGCTCACGTCCAGCGTGAAGCAGAAGCTCGCTCTGGACGGCACGTTCGAACTCAGCGACACCCATTTTCTGGAGTCGCACATCCAACAGCAACTCGATCAGCTTAGCCGAAAAGGGCAAGGGCAACCCACGAATCAATCGATCGGCGACGTCCTTTCGAACATGGGCGGGTCGTTCCGTCTGGAGAACGAGGTGATGACCTTTCGCGCTCTCTCGTTCGCGGTGCCGGGCGCCGACGTGGATCTCACCGGCACCTACGACATGGATCACGACATCGTCGATTTCCACGGCGCGTTGAAGCTGCAGGCTAAGGTCTCGCAGACACAGACCGGATGGAAACGCTGGGCGCTGAAGCCCATCGATCCGTTTTTCGCCAGGAACGGAGCGGGGACGTTTCTGCGCATCGAAGTGGACGGCAGCTCGAAACAGCCCCATTTTGGTCTGGATCGCTAAGCTGAAACACAACCCTGACCAATGTTTTACGGAACTCTGGCCCTACGTTTGCGTCTAATTTGGCAGGAGGGTAGGGCGATGAGCAACACCAAACAGCGGTTGGAGCTCTCGGAAGCAATTCTCGCCCTGATCGAGCAAAAGCGCGCCGAGAGCGGCGACGAATTGCTCGGCGCGGCCATCGAGCGGTTGGTCATCGACAGCCAGTTCGAAGAAGTGGAAGGCGAGATCCTCGAAAATCCCGGGGCCATCGAGCCCTGGCTCCTCCGCCGACGGCGCGGCGAAGTCTAGGGCGGCGCGGCGACTCCGACACGCAGCTACACCTCCCCGCGTGTCATCCTCAAAGTAAATGGAAATGTGTCAGCCCGCACAGGGCGCGGAAGCGAGCCGTTATGCGACACAAATCAATGAAACGGCCTTTCGGGTTCGTTATGCGGAGACCGATCAGATGGGCGTCGCGTACTACGCCAACTACTTTGTCTGGATGGAGCTGGGGCGCGTTGAATACTGCCGGTCAATTGGTATTCGCTACCGGGACATGGAAGAGCAGGATGGCGTTCTGCTGGCGGTAGTCGATGCTCAGTGCCGCTATCGCCTCCCCGCCCGTTACGACGACGAGGTTGTTGTTCGCACGTGGATTTCCTCGGCGACACGCAAGCTGGTACAGTTTTCGTACGAGATGTACGCCAATGGCAATCTGCTTGCGTCGGGGCACACGAAGCACATGTTTCTGGGGCGCGACTTCCGTCCGGTATCCCTGCCCGCGAAATACCACCCGCTGTTCGGAGTTCGCTCTCGCGACTGACCGGTACCTCCGGTACTGGTCGTTCGCCTGGTGGGTGCGCAACTGGATCTCCCCTGTATTCAGCGCGTGTCACACAATCGCCACAAATCCGTAACAACTCTATTGACCTGACTTCCTCGATACGATATAACGTTGAACGTTACTCCCCCCGGTGTTTCATTGGTGAAACGGCGCCGCGGCTCAGGCCCGGCACCGTGAGGAAGGAATCATACATTGGCCGCCGCTCATGTTGCTCATGTGACCCCGTCGTTCTTTCGTGACGACCCTTGCCCTGGCGCGGAACAGGTTCTGCTCGAACTGGCGCATGACATCCGCCAGCCGCTCAGCGCGATCGAGGCAATCACATACTACCTGCAGATGAAGCTTCCGGGTGAGTTGCTGGAAGCGCACGGTCTGTTGGCGCGCGTGCAGAAGCTGCTGGAGACAGCCGACGAGGTTCTGGTGAAGGCTGAATCCACGCAGACGCGCGTTCAGCTTCGCGTCTGATCCTGTTCCCTTAGCCGCTCTTCAAGCAATTCCACTCGCTTTGCGAGGTCTGCAATGGCATGCCTTTGCGCGGGCAATCGGGCAATGAGGGCGAGCTGTTGGAGGTGTTCCCGGAGGGGGCGCGCGGGAGTGCCCCACATCACCTGTCCGCCGCGGACGATCTTGGACGTCAGCACGCCGGAACCCGAGCCCAGCACGGCGCGCGCTTCGATGCGGGCTTTGTCGCCGACGCCAACCTGGCCGCCGATCACGGCGTAGTCTTCCACCACCACCGCGCCCGAGAGGCCGGTTTGCGCGGCGATCACCACGTGATTTCCCACACGGCAGTTGTGCGCAATATGAACCATGTTGTCCAGCTTGACGCCGTCGCCGAGCCGGGTCACGCCGAGGGCGGCGCGGTCAATACAGGAGTTCGCGCCGATCTCGACATCGTTGCCGATCTCCACACGGCCGATTTGCGGGAACTTCTCCCAGCGGCCTCCCTCCATGGCGAAACCGAAGCCGTCGGCGCCAATCACCGCGCCGGAGTGGATAATGGCCCGGTCGCCGACGGTCACACCGGAATAAACGGTCACGTTCGCGTGCAATCGGCAATCGCGGCCGAGCTGCACCCGCGCTCCAATCGAGGCGCCCGCTTCGACGACGCACCCAGGCCCAATGCGCGCGCCGGCACCAACCACGGTATGCGGACCGACAGACACGTTGTCGCCGAGAATGGCATCTGCCGCGACCACCGCGGTGGGGTGGATACCCGCTTCGGGCCGTTCCGGAGGATGCAGACAGCCCACCACTCGCGCGAAGGCAGCGCGCGGGTCGGCCACGCGGACGAGGGTGCGCCCGGCTGGAAAATCGGCGCTCACCAGCAGACACCCCGCGGCCGAATCGCCGGCCGCGGCGAACGCTCTGCGTTTCCCAACGAAAGCGACTTCGTCGGCGAGCGCTGTCTCCAGCGCGCCGGCGCCGTGAATCACGCGATCGGCATCGCCCTCGCACACGCCGCCCACGAGCTCCGCAATTTCGGAAACCAACATCGTCACCTCACGCCCTCCGGTTGATCCTCACGTATGATACAAGCTTATGGCGATCGACCCTTCCGCCATCGTGGCTCCCACCGCGCGCGTTCATCCCGAAGCCGTCGTTGGGGCGCAATGCGCGATTGGTGAATATTGCGTTGTCGAACAGGACGTGGCGATCGGCGCCCGCTGCCGTCTGGAGCCGTACGTGTACGTGAAGCGGTGGACCACGCTCGGCGAGCGCAACGAGATCTCGGCCGGCACCGTGCTGGGCACGGACCCACTCGACAAGGCCTTCAGCGGGGCGCGCAGCTACCTGCGCATCGGCAACGGGAACACGGTCCGCGAACACTACACCATTTCGCGCGGCACCATGCCGGAGAGCGTCACCGAAATCGGCGACGAGAACTACATCATGACCTCCGGCCACATTGCGCACAACTGCCGGATCGGCAACCGCACCATCATCGCGAGCTGCGCTCTCGTGTCGGGCTACGTCGATGTGGAGGATCAGTCGTTCGTCTCCGGCGGGGTTGCCGTTCACCAGTTCTCGAAGATCGGCCGCCTGGCCATGATCGGCGGCATGACTCGCGTCAACAAGGACGCACCGCCGTATTTTCGCTATGTGGGACCGTGGATTGTGCCCAGCGGTCTCAACCTGGTCGGCCTGAAGCGCGCCGGCTTCAGCGCTGAAGAGATCGCGAGCCTCAAAACTGCTTATCGCCTGCTGTACCGCTCCGGGCTGAAACTCGCCGCGGCTCTGGAGCGAATCGAGGCGGAGGCGCCGGGCGAACACGCGCGGCATCTGGTGGAGTTCATCCGCTCCAGCAAACGCGGCATCTGCCGCGAAGGCGTTGCTCACGAAGACATTTGCCCGGAGCAATACGGCGAGGACGACTTACATTCCGGAAGTGAGGTCGAGGGGTGACGGGCCGCCGCGCCTGCTCGAGTCAACGCGCCGTTTCCTGGTCCGTGCCGCCCGCCACCGCCGGACCTGCAGCAGGAAAAGGCAGGAGATAAAAGCAACGAGAACCGTGGTCCGGCCGAAGCCACCGTGCATGGCGACTTCGAGGAATCGAGGGGCCAGCCAGGCAATGCCGAAGAACAACAAGGCGATCCCGGCAAGCGCGAGAAAAGCGCCGGCGGCGACGGAAACCCAGCGCGGCATTAACTTAAGCATACGCCTCGCCTGGTATCCTGTAACTTGCCAATCGCGATCTTCGGAGGGACCTTCGATCCCATTCACAAGGCTCATCTCACCGTGGCTCAGGAAGCGGCCGATGCTTTTGCTCTCGACCGGGTCCTGTTCGTTCCCGCCGGATGCCCACCCCACAAATCGGAAAGCACAGGCGCATCCTGGCTGGACCGTTTCCGCATGGTGGAACTGGCCTGCGAAGAGGCCGCCGATTCGCGCTTCGAGCCGTCGCGCCTCGAAGAGGGCGACCAGAAGAGCTTTTCGATTCTGACTATCGAGAAGGTTCTGGCCCAGCTCCCCGGCAGGCTTTTCCTGATTCTTGGCGCCGACGCATTCGCGGAGATCGGCTCATGGCACCGCTGGCGCGAGGTGGTGGCCGCCACGGAATTCATCGTGGTCACACGTCCCGGCCACTCCTGGTCCACGCCGGAAGGCGCGCGCGTGTATCGTCTCGACACGCTCGCGCTGCCAGTGTCTTCTTCAGAGATTCGCCGCCGCCTGGCGCTGGGAGAAATGCCGGCGGACCTGTCGCCCGCGGTCGGCCGATATATCGCGGAGCGCGGGCTCTACGACTGGCCGCGGTAGACCTACACCGGTTCCGTCAGATCCTGGATCAGCGCGCCCTCGGTGCTGTATTCCTCGGCCATCCACTTGAAAACGATCGTGTCGCGGCGCCGGGCCATGGTCGGATTCAGTTCAAACGTGATCGTCGCGCCCTCTTCGAACGGAATCCGCTCCGTGGAGCCGACCGGGCACGCCGTAAAGCCGGGTTTGGTGATCGTTCGGTGATAGAGCTTTACCATACTTTGGTCTATTATCCTCCGCCGGACACTCTGGTATTGTCGGCACAAATGGGGCATAATACTCGAATCGCGAGACGCCCATGCGGGTCCCGACAGCGGTACTCGGCGCAGTTACCGCACTGGGCGTGTGCGCTGCCGGGCAGGTGCAGACGGGCAACCCGTGGGACAGGGAAAGCGAAGAACAAGTCACCTATTTTTCAGGTAAGGTGACTCTGCCGGATGGCGGCCCTCCGCCCGATCTGGTGCGGCTCACGCGCGTCTGCGCCGGGCTTTCCCGCGATGAGGGCTGGACCGACGCAAAGGGGCACTTCTGGTTTAAGGTGTCGAAGGTTGACTCCGGAACCGAGTCCGGGGACGCCAGCGAACCCGCCGGCCAGCCGCAAAGCAAAGACAAGCCTCTCGGCTACGCTTACTCAAACCCCATCACCACCGCGCTGGCCAATTGCGAGTTGCGCGTCCTGCTGGAAGGGTACCAGGCGGAGGCTGTCAGCCTCAAGGTCGCCAGCGTGGGCGCGACGAATCTAGGCGCCATTGTCCTGCACCCTCTCGCCGGGATCAGCACTCTCACCGTGAGCAGCACCACTCTTCAGGCGCCGCCCAAAGCGCGCGGCGCATACGAAAAGGGTCTGGAGGCGATGCGTGAGCGCAAGTGGGACTTCGCCGAGGCGGAGTTGAATAAGGCGGTCAAAATATACCCGGGCTTCGCGGTCGCGTGGTATCAACTCGGGAAGGTGCGGCTGGGCCGCGGCGATCCTGGAGGGGCGGCAGCGGCGTGGCGCGAATCGACCGAACGCGACCCTCGATTCGTGAAGCCATGGGAGGATCTGACGCGCCTGGCGGACGGCCGGCAGGATTGGACCGAATCGGAGAAAAGCTCGAGCGCCTGGCTGAAACTCGACGCAGCCAGTTTCCCCGCCGCCTGGCTCTACAACGCCATCGCGCGCGCAAGACTGGGCCGCCTCGATGAAGCGGAGGCATCGGCCCGGGAGGGGCTCAAGGTGGATAAGGAACAGCGCGTCCCGCGGCTAAGTTACGTGCTCGCGCTTATCCTTCTTGCAAAGCACAAGTACACGGAGTCGGCGGAATGGTTTCGCGACTACCTGAAGCGGGCGCCGGACGCGCGAGAGGCCGAAGCGATTCGCCAGGAGCTGACGGCTCTCCAAACGCTGCCCGCGTCAAGCCCATAAACAAGCGTCAGAGAACTGAGTGCCGGACGGCTGGCACGGTGTGTGCATGTCGCGTTGTTGATTTTCGCCGGGGTCGCCAGAGCCGAATGGCCGGCCTGGCCAGCCAGCGCGCGCAGCCAGACCGCTCGCCGCTCGGGGTACATCAGGCAGATGCGCGGAGCGAAGCGCGCTGATACGATGCGCTCATGGACTCCTTGCAGAGTTTTTCCGCCAGTATAATTCTCGCGGTAAACCTGGCGGTGGCTCCGGCAAACGCCGCGCACAAGGCGGAGCCCGCGCCGCACTTCACCGCCAAAACGATGGCCGGTGAAACATTCAACAACGAATTGGTAAAAGGCAAGGTCGTGCTTCTGCAATTCTGGGCCACATGGTGCAAATATTGCCGAGGCGAGCAGGAGCTGGTGGATTCGCTCGACACGGAATTCAAAGACAAGGGTTTGATTGTGCTTGCCATCGATGTGGGCGAGTCGAAAAAGACCGTCAAGAAGTATCTCGCGGCGAATCCCCGCGAGTGCCGCATTGTTCTCAACGAAGACACGAATCTGGCGGCAATGTACGCGGCCAGCGCCTATCCCATCTATGTCGTGATCGATCGCGATGGCAACATAGCCGGCATCCAGCGCGGCGCCGGCGGGGAAAGCGCTCTGCGGAACCTGCTGAGCAAAGGCGGCCTGGAATCCGAGTGAAGCCGGCGAACTCTACGGCGGCGGCAGGCCGCCCCACGCAGTGTAGTTGAGCCACGGCGCCTGTGCGAGGAGCTTCGCGATTGTGGGATCGGGGAAACGCCGCACCCACGCCTGGGCCCAGCCAATGTCTCCGGCCTCGATATCGGGCGGCGTGACCTGTTTTATTCCTGTTCGCTTCTCGAAGAAGGAGGGATCCTGAAGACCCTCGACGCAACGTGCCACCAGGCGGCGAATCACGTAGTCGCGCTCGGCGTAAAGGTCGAGCCCGTTCGCTTCACCGAACTCGGCCAGGAACACAAGCGGCGCCAGCGCATAGAGGTGGTAATGGAGCGCCCGCTGTCCGCGCGCCATCTCCATTGGCAGCGTTCCGTCCTCGCGGATGTCGTGGACACCGTGCTTATATGAATCGACGCCCCATTGGAACAACTCCCGATCATTGGCGGCGATGCCCGCCGCGGCAATGGCGAAACCGGCCCAGTAGCGATGGTTGTTGTCGGCGTCGGTCGGACCTTTCGCGAGACGGCGCTTTCCGTCGTAGTAGCGGCGGTTATCCTCGGCTAGTTTCACGAACCAGTGGAGGATGAGCTTCTGTTGTTCGCCGTCCCCGACACCGCTCCCGCGCACCTTGAGCCACGCCACCGCCCACGAACCGAGATTCCAGCCCTGCACATAGAAGGCCTGATTGCCGGCCATTTGCCCGGCCATTGTATTCTGCGCGGCGGCGCCGGCGAGCAATGCCAGGGTACAGCGCGCAGCGGCGAGGTTTCCCCTGGTCTGCCAGGCGTCGGCGGCTTTGACCACAACGCGCGAGAAATTCTCGATGCCCGCCACCGAATCCTCGTACCTCTTCTTCAGCACCGGATCGATCACCGAGTACCGCTTGTCGATGTAGTACGTGTTGGTGGCGAAATCGCGCGGTAGCTGCGGCACCGCCGGACAGTCCCACGCAGCCTCGGTTGGCGCGACCGGATGTTCATCCCAGGACGACCGGAGCGCTGCCGGCTCGGCGAAGAGAGCGCCGGCAAAGATGACGATAGGCACAACGCCAAACCATCGCACGGGCATTTGTGCAGGACGCGCCCTGGCCAGGGAAAGTTACCGCCGCAGGGAGACGGAACCTGATCGAGCCGCGGGGCGTTTTCAGAACGGCGTCCCGGGCGCGCCCCTTCAGTGTCGCTCTGCTTCACTTTCTCGTGCACCGGCCGATGCCGTAAAGTGCTTCTCAATCTCCTGTGCATGGCGCAGAATGGTGGGCTCCTTCACACCGACGGCGAGTACTTTGTGGATCTCGAGGTCAGCACGCCGATAGTCGCCCGCCGCGGCCAGCGCCCAGGCGTAGGAGGACATCGTGAGAACATCGTGACGCCGCGCCAGCTCTTTCTCGGCGAGGGCCACTGCCTCCGCCGGTCTGTGCGCGTAGTCTACGTAGTACGCGATCAGCTCGCGATTCGCGTTGTCGGCATCGGCCAATTGCAGCAGCGCCCTGCGCTCAAACTCCGCGAACGCGCGGTGCGCCTCGAAAGTGTGGCCGGCTGCCATGAGCGCCTCGCCGAGGGCATACATGTTCTCCGCCCGAGGCGCAGCGTCGTAACGCTTCCGCAGCAACTCCACCGCGTCTTCGTACCTTTGCTGTTCCATGCGCACCTCCGCCAGCGCACCCCACGGATAGGGATAGCCGGGGAAGAGGCCCAGCGCACCATTAGCGTACATCTCCGCCTTTGGCAGATCTCCGGCGATGAAACACAGATGCGCGAGTTTCGTGAGCAGCCAGGCGCGGTCTTCCGCTTCCTGGTACGGAGTGGCGTCGTACGCCTTCTGAATCGCTTCCATCGCCGGCGTGAGATAGCCGTGCAGCTCGCGCAGGTCCGCTGCCCGTGTTAATCCCGCGATGTTGCCGGGGCGCAGATTGAGCATCCACTGCGCGGCCGTAACGGCCTCGTCATAGTTGCCAAGTTCGATGTTGGCATCCACCAGGTAGCCGTAGACGGTGACATCGTCAGGCGTGTTTTTGTTCAGCCTGGATGCCAGATCCAGAGCTTTGGCGAACTCATGGCGGCCCAGCAGGAGGCACACGTGGACCTTCATTCCTTCGAAGTTGTCCGGGGCAATGGCAAACGATTTCGCCAGTGCCTCTTCCGCATTCTGGTAGAAGGCCACATCGGAGGTCTCCCGCGCGCGCCGCGCGTAGGCCATGGCCAAAGCGTTGTAGAAGGGATAATGCTGCGGGTTTTCAGCGATCTGGGCGTGCGCCCTGCCGATGCCGATCTCCGCGGGAGTTGCCGCGGAGATCGGGAGCATCAGAAACAGGCTGGCGCAGGAAAACAGGCCGAGCATGCGGCGGTTCATCGTGGGATCCTGTTGGGGATCAATTGGTCGGGCAGACCCCTCCCGCTACGCCGCTGCAACCAGCCAGGCCCGGGCCGGCGTTGTGCGAGCTGTCGCGTCCGCTGAAGGCGGGCGCCACGTAGGGGAACGTCGCCGTTGGCTGCACGGCGGGCGTATTCACGCCATCGCCGATTGGCGTTCCATACTTTGTGGCGTCAACCAGGATGCCGGCGACCACGCGCGCGGCAATGTCCACCACGTCGTCATTAAGCCGCCGCCCGTTCGGGAATCCACCCAAATCGCCCGCCAGTACTGCGAGCCGCTTTTGAGCCGTCGGCGCGGTGGCCGGAATGCCCGTGTTGAGCCGCAGCATATCGGCTACCGGACCCGCATCGCCAGGGCCGCAGCCGGGGCAAATCGGCGCCATGTACTGCACCAGTGGCAGAAGATCCGTGCGCGGCGCGGGGGGAACCGGAATTCCGATGGACGAGAATATCTGCGCCAGCAGCGGATTGAGAACAAAGCTCGCGAACTGCGCGTCGTTGTACGGCACATCGGTGCTGAAGCGGTCCTTCGAACCCGTGCCGATGATCAGTTCGTTGATGAGCGGGTTCCCCAGGCGTTGCACCTGCGTCCAGGCCGTCCCCACAGCGCCAACGCGAGGAATAACGTTGACCTGCTGCCGCGAGGTTGTGCCCCACGTGCCGATGACCGCCTGCTTGTCGCTGGCCTGGTGGGTTTGTCCATCGCTGGTGAGCCAGGTAATGGGCACCTCGAGCACGATTGAATTCACGTTGTATCCGGCGAGCGTATTGGGCGCGTAGTTGTGCTGATCGTCGCCATCCACGGCGGAACTCAGTACGCCTCCGCCGGCCGCCATGCGGAAGTTCAGCGAATCGAAGGCGGCGCCCAGATCGATGAAGAACGGATCGGCCACGGTGCCCGCGAAAACACGCACACCGTCGCCGAAGTCGTAGACGCCTTGCTGGCGCAGCGCATCGTAGTTCGGCATGGTCCGCGGGCCGACGTTGGTGGGTACCGCATAGAGAACCTGTCCGTGCGCCAGATCGGTGAGCTGGCCGTTGGCCGATTTCATGGTCACGGTGTAGGTCTGCCGCAGATTCAGTCCATCGGAGCCGGGTCCATCGAGCGCGGTGATAGGCGGAATTCCAGCCGCTCCGCCAACCAGTCCCGTGAAGACACCGGGGGCGCGGATCTCTGTCTGAAAGCGAAACTGGAACGTCACATCCTCTTTCCCGTCGTGGTTGTTGTCCACCTTCATCTCATAGAGGATTCCCGGGTCAAACGGGAAGTAATTCGGTCCGTTCGAAGGCTCCAGAAACGGGTCCACATTCAGGACCATGACGACGCGGTCGGCATGTTCGGGGCTGATAAAGGCGTACCAGTCCGTAATATCCGCCTTCTGGTCGAGCGCGGTAATGGGCGCTTCGCGGTGGCTGGATGCCAACGCGGGCAACGAGCAAACGGCGAGTGTCGCCAACGCGACAGTCATGCCCCGCCGGAGTGAAGCTGGAATCATTGGGTTCTCCTTTGGCCTTGTAGCGGCACAACCTGTCTACGAGGGCGGGGACGGTTTTGGATTTCGCGGGCCGGTTCTTTTCGTGGCGGGATCCGGAAGTAATCCTGAACCCGGCGTGTTTCACTAAAGTGGCTGAAGTTTCAGGGTTTGCCGGCCGATACACGAACCAGAGCGAACATTAATGTGCGCGGGACCTCTGGAAGAGGCCGTTAATCCCCCTTCCAGCGAACCGCCGGAGTCTCCGGTACAAGTATTCGTAGGCCGTCAGCCCATCCTGGGCTTGAATCAACGTGTATTCGGATACGAGCTCCTGTATCGGTCGAGCCATCGGAACGTTTTCGATGGCACCGAAGAATCCGCCGCCACCATGGAAGTCATCGCCAATGGGCTGATGACCATTGGGCTCGCCCGGCTGGTCGGAAACGAATTTGCTTTCCTGAACTTCGGCAGGTCTCTGTTGCTCAGCGACGTGCCGCCGCTGCTGCCGCCCCGCCGCGTTGTTCTGGAAATCCCGGAGGCGATCGGCGCGGACGAAGCCGTGATCGAGCGGTGCCGCGACCTGAAAAAGCTTGGCTTTCAGATCGCGATCGATGGCGTGTCGGAGCCCGAGCAAATTCGCGCCCTGGCCCGGCTGACCGATTTCGTGAAGGTGGACGTCCGCCGGGCCTCGGCCCCGGCCCAGGAACGCATCGCCGCGGCGCTGAAGGCTTCACAGACCCGGCTGATCGCTGAAAAGGTGGAGGCAAGGGCCGAATTCGACCGCTCCAAAGCGCTCGGATATTCGCTGTTTCAGGGCTATTATTTCGAACCTCCCGTGGTCATTACCGGCAACCGGGTTTCCCCGCAACAGAGCACTTATATGCAGCTTGTGCGGGAACTCGTTCAGCAGGATCTTGACTTCGCGCGCCTCGAACGTCTCTTCAAGCACGATCCGACGATGACCTACCGCCTGCTGCGTTACCTGAACTCGGCGTTGTTCAGTTGGGCCAGTCCGATTCGCTCCATCCGTCAGGCGCTGTCGCTGCTGGGTGAAGAAGAGCTTCGCCGCTGGCTCGGCCTGCTGGCATTCACCCGGCTGGCTCCCGGGCGTCCCACGGCTTTGGTTGTGCGGGCGGCAGCTCGCGGGCGGTTCTGCGAGTTGCTGGGGGGCCATTCGGGACTGGAAAGCCGCAGCGCGGAGCTTTTCCTGCTGGGGCTGCTTTCGATCTTCGACCTGCTGCTCAATTGCCCCATGGAGGGCGTTGTCGAGGGGCTAGGCCTCAGCACCGACGTTGCCGAGGCGCTGCTCGGACTTGGAGACAAATCGTCGCGGCTCAGCCGCGTCTTTCATACTACGGTAGCGTGGGACCAGGGGGACTGGGACGAAGTGATGCGCTTGTCGGCTTCTCTACACATCGACAGCGAGGACCTGGCCGAAACCTGCGCGGAAGCAATGGAATGGTCGGACCGGGTCTCTTCCGTTACCTGCCCCGGACAACCGGTACCCGCGGGCATTGAGGCGTGGTGAGGCTAAACCGCGCCGAGCGATGCAGGTCAGACTGCGGCGCGCGATTCGGCTGCGGCGGGCATGGCGTCCGCGCCTGCCGGGCACGAAGTTGACGAGCCTCTCCAAATCAGGCCGCCGAGGAATTCGAGCACGATGCTGGCTCCTCCGTTGGCGAGCTTACAATCGCGAACGCTGGCCGTTCCGGAGAATCCGGTGCTGCAGCGGAACCAAACGCGGGTGCGGGGAGCGAGGGCGTGCGAGGCCCTCACCCACATGGACCGCGGACCGATTTCCACTCCACTGGACTGTTGTACGTTGGTGTTCCCGGAAGGGAACTCCCAGGCCAGTTGCACCTTATCGGACAAGGGCCAGCGGACATCCTCAACTTTGCTCCAAGACATAGCCTGCCCGTAACAGCGCCAGATTAATCAATATTCGCGGCTTCGGGGAATAGTACGCCGAATTCATTTTTATTCGGGCTGGGCCTTAGAACGCCGTGGGGTGGGTCCACGATTGTGCGCCGGCCACACGGGTTTCCTTTCGCTCGAAATCGCTACGTCCAGTAGCTGCGATCCAGACTGCGGTATTGGACGGCTTCGGCGAGGTGTTTGGCGCTCACTGCGTCGGTCCCACCGAGGTCGGCAATAGTCCGGGCGACTTTGAGAATACGGTCGTGCGCGCGGGCGCTGAGACCCATTTTCCTCACCGCCAATTCCAGGGTACGCTCACCCGCGTCATCCAGCGCGCACAATGTCCTGAGCTGATTGTGCGGGATGTGCGCGTTGTAGAAGCCGCGAGTTCGCTGCCGCTCCCGCGCCGCGCTCACCCGCGCGCGGATTTGTGCCGAGCTGACGCCATCATTTCGCCCGCGCAGCTCTTTGTATGGCACGGCCGGCACTTCAATATGCAGGTCGATACGATCGAGCAGCGGGCCGCTCACGCGGTTCAGATACTGCTGGATGATGGCGCCGGTGCAGCGGCACTCGCGCGTGGAATCCCCATAATATCCGCACCGGCACGGGTTCATGGCCGCAACGAGGATGAAGCGCGATGGGAACGACAGCGTCATGTTGCTGCGCGCCAGGGTCACCGAGCCTTCCTCCAGCGGCTGGCGCAACTGCTCAAGCACATTGCGCGGGAACTCCGGCAGCTCATCGAGGAACAAGACGCCGTGGTGCGCG
>Ga0335078_10002941_pt1 | contig 25564 bp, 20 predicted proteins | sample Lox_Sample_32_FD_206711 | JGI IMG/M metagenome (GOLD analysis project Ga0335078, IMG submission 206711) | Soil microbial communities from Loxahatchee National Wildlife Refuge, Florida, United States - Lox_Sample_3.2 | ecosystem: Environmental > Terrestrial > Soil > Wetlands | place: USA... | reverse complement strand
TTGCGGAAACTGGAACCAAACCACGTGATGCTGACGAGGTAAATGGTGACGACGGCCAGATCGAGAGGACGCAGGGCCAAGCGGTCTCCTGTGGCTTGCTCAGTCGAAAGGGCAAGGCGCTGAGGTCCGCGGTCGGTCGAGGGATCGACCCGGGTTCCCAACCCCCTGGCACGGCGCGGCGAGTCTACCCAAGCTTCATTCGGTCGGTCAGGCCGGCAGGATCTTCCGGAGCCTGCGATTCGGTCTAGCCTGGCACGGGGGCGAAACCGCACAACGGGCGAAAAAAGTTGCTATTGCTTCTATCCACCAGCGGCATCTAAAGAGCCGAGTGGTATATTCTATGATGTTTCAGGGGGGACGCTGCGAGATTCCACTTGAAAAGTTTGGGCAGTCCTGATATCTCAGTTGCGGCACCTTTTGCGCATGGCATATCGCACTGAGCGGAAGTGGTCGTCTGGCGCAGAGCGGTCCGCCTCCCAGATCGACGGCGGCTGTTGAGGCCCACATTCTACAATTATTGAGGTCATGGGGACGATGAAAACGAAGAGAACTGTGCTTCTGAGCTTCGTAGCGGTCGCAGGATGGATCTGTGGAGCAACCGGACGGAGAGTGTTTGCGGCGCCAACCGGTCCGCGCATAGCACCGGGAATACCTGCCGCACAAGCAGGAACCGCCAAGCAGCCGCAATGGAAGAGCCGCGAAGAATACGATGCGTTCCAGGCGATCCTGAGTAAGAAGGATCCGACGCAAATGGCCGCGGCCGCGGACGCCTTCCTGCAAAAATATCCGAACTCAGACTTTAGGGACCAGGCTGATCTGGCCAAGCTGCAGGCGTATCAGCAGCTCAACCAATCGGACAAGGCCATGGAGGCTGCTCGGGACGCTCTGAAGGCGAATCCGAACAACCTGCCAGCACTGAACTATCTGAGTTTTGCTTTGCCCTTTGTCTACAAGCCTACCGATGCCAACAAGGATCAGGAATTGGCTGATCTCGACTCGTACGCGAAGAAAGGCCTGGACGTGCTTGGGCAGCAGCAGAAACCTGCGAACATGAGCGACGATCAATTCAACCAGCAGATCAAACAGCTCCGCGCGAATTTCAACGATGCGCAGGGCTTTGTGGCGCTGCAGAAGAAGGACTATGCCACGGCCATTACGTCTCTGAACGCCGCCAAGCAGGACAACCCCAGCGACCCATTCATCTTTTATCGTTTGGGTCTCGCGTATCTCAACTCTGCTCCGCCCGACTTCGACCACGCGATCTGGAACCTGGCGCGAGCGGCAGTGCTAGCCAAGACGGCGAAAGCCGGCGACGCAGCGGCTATCGAGAAATATTACCAGCAGGTTTACCAGAGCCGCCATGGCTCCGACGCGGGACAGAACGACATCGAAACCCAAGCTGCCTCCAGCGTCGATCCTCCGGCGGATTTTAAGGTCGCGCAAGCCCCTAAACACACTCCGACCGGCAACCCGTTCATCGACGCCTTTTACAACTACGAGGACAACCTCAAGGCGGGCGGCGACACGGAGACGAGCACTTGGAGCCAAATCAAAGGTCAGAACTTCGGCGGTCCCGGTTGGGTGGATAACGTCGACAAAGCGCCCGACGGCAGCTACCTGGTTCACATCGACATTACCAACGATGCGAAAGGCAAGAACGGCGTTTACGACATCGAACTGAAGGACACCCAGCCCGGCTGCAAGGACCTGTCGCAAGGTGATCCGGTGCGGTTTACGGGCTCAATTTCGGCTTACACGACCACACCGAGTTTTGTGCTGACGCTCGCCAACGGGAACATCAACGAGGACGACCTGAAGGCTGCGGCTGCGGAAAAGGAACAGAAGAAGCCTGCCACCCGGCCGCACCGCCGGCCCAGTCATTAATCGCCGGCCGCCGTCACCGGGTCGTTGGATTCGGTGACGGCCGCTGCGCTTCGGTCCTAGCGCCGCGCGCGCTTGCGCGGGCGCGATCGGTGATCCAGCTTAAACTCGTCGATCTTCCGGCTCAGCGTGTTGCGGTGTATGCGCAGTTCGCCCGCGGCCTTGGACTGGTTACCATTGGTCTTCTCGAGCACACGCTTGATGAAGCGCTTCTCGAATTCGCTGACGGCGTCCTCGTAAGCAATTCCTTGCTCGACCATCTGATTGATCAAAGCTTCAAGTTGGTCCTTCAAAGCAAAGGCTCCCCGACGACAATGTTCAGTTTCTGAATTGCGGCTGCGCTCGCTTATTCCTCGTGCGCCCGCTGCCCGGTCTTGACAAGCCCCCGCTGCAAGGCTTCGAGCCCGGCTTCGAACTGCCTTCGAAGATCGGGCGGCATGAGCGCGGCCATAGCGCGCGACCCCGCCATCACCCGGGGCGCGAGTTGCGATTGACGCACGGCTTCCGGTTTGATGGCGAAAGCCAGTAACGCCATCAACATCACTGCGTCCACGATGATGCCCCGCAACAGGCCAAAGAACAGCCCCAGGAACCGGTCCAGCCAGCTGATGCCTGCCGTTTTCACCAGTTTCTCTGCCGCGCGGGCCACAAGACCGCCAACGATCAGCACCAGTACGAAGAGAATGAAAAAGGCCAAACCATACGCCAGTTCGCGGGAATGAACGAGCGAGCCCAGCGTGTCTCCGAAGGAGTGATAGCCGCCGGCCGCGACGGCCACACCCACAATGAGCGAAGCCAGGCCGATAATCCCTTTGGTTAGCCCTTCACCGGCGCCCGAAAGGACGGAAAACAGAACGACGAGAGCCAGTGTCCAATCCAGCCAGTTCCAGAGTTGCATCATGAATCTGACCCAGCCCGTTTCAGTCGAGCGGGCGGCCGGTCAGCCGCCGGAAAGCTTCACGGTATTTCTCGCTGGTGTTGCGGATCACGTCCGGAGGAAGCGGCGGAGGAGGCGGTTGTTTATTCCAGCCGGTTGTCTCGAGGTAGTCCCTCACGAATTGCTTGTCGAATGAGGGCTGGGGCCGTCCCGGCTCGTAACCCTGTTGAGGCCAGAAGCGCGAGGAATCCGGCGTCAGGACCTCGTCGATCAAAATGATCTGGTCTCCGAACAATCCCCATTCGAACTTGGTGTCCGCAATAATGATGCCTTTGCTGTCCGCGTATTCGCGACCCCGCTCGTAGACGGCCAAGCTCCTGATCCGCAATTCGTGCGCAATGTCCGGCCCGACCAGCGAAACCATTTGGTCCCAACTGATATTCTCGTCATGCCCTGAGGTGGCCTTGGTGGACGGCGTGAAGATAGGCGCGTCAAGTTTCGACGATTCCTGCAAGCCCGCCGGGAGGGGGATGCCGCAAACCGCGCCGGTGGCGCGATAGTCTTTCCAGCCCGAGCCGGACAGGTAGCCGCGCACGATGCATTCGACAGGAAACGGCCGCGCCTTGACCACAAGCATCGAGCGGCCGGCGAGTTGATCGGCAAACCGCCAGAACTCCTTGGGATAATCGTCCAGGCTCGCCGTGATGAAATGGCTCTTGGAGGCGTCTCTCAGGAAGTCGAACCAGAAACACGAGATCTGGTTCAGCACCCGGCCCTTCTCAGGGATGGCTTCCTCCATGACAACGTCGAAGGCCGAGAGGCGGTCAGTTGCGACCACCAGCAATTGATCCGGTCCCGCTTCGTAAACGTCGCGGACCTTTCCCCGTGAAAAAAGCTCTGCTCCCGGGAGCGAGGACTCACGCAGCACTGATTGACTTGTTTGTGTCACGATTATTCCTGAGCCGTCCGCCATTCTAGACGAACTTTGTGCCTTGTCAATCTCAAAAACGTGGTGCCAGAGAAAAAAGAACTTACGATTGTGCATATGAGTCGCAGAGCACGCGCAATGCCACTGCAACTGCAAAGAGTCTGTTGATTTCCTGTGGAAAGACCCGCCTGTCGGAGTCCGCCGCCGCGCGCGTCAAGAAGCTGCGCCCACCTCGGCCAGGACCTCTCGATCGGGCGTCTCAAAGCGCACCGAGACAATTTTCGAGACCCCCGGTTCTTCCATGGTCACGCCGTACATCATGGGGCACATTTCCATGGTCCGCTTGTTGTGCGTCATCAAGATGAATTGGGTGCGCTCGCTCATCACCTTGATCATGCGAGTGAAGCGGTCGACGTTGGAATCGTCGAGCGGCGCGTCGACTTCGTCCAGGACGCAAAAGGGGCTGGGCGTGTAGCGAAAGATGGCGATGAGCAGGGCTAAGGCGACCAGCGCCTTCTCGCCGCCCGAAAGCAAAAGAACATTCTGCAGCCGCTTGCCCGGAGGTTGGGCGACGACATCAATCCCGCTGTCGGGATCGGCTTCATCGCTGAGCCGCATCGTTCCCACGCCGCCGCCGAAGAGGGTGCGAAACGTCTCGGCAAAGTTGGCGTTGATGGCCTGGAACGCCTCCATGAACTGGCGGCGCGAAACCTCATCGATCTCGCGGATGGCCTGGCTGGTGTCTTCGATCGACGACAAGAGGTCCTGGCGCTGCGTCTCGAGAAAGGTAAAGCGCTCTTCAGTCTCTTTCAGTTCCTCGAGCGCCATCATGTTAATCGGGCCCAGATTGGCGATGCGCCGCTTCAGCTCGCGCACTTCCCCTTCGGCTGCTTCCAGGGCTTCTCCTGACAGTGCGGCCTCAGGTGGCATCTCCGCCGCGAGTTCAGCCGGCTCGCGGCCAAGCTCTTCGCGGCACAAGCTCGCGTGATGATCGCGGTCGGATTCGGCGCGCGCCAGAGCCACTTCCAGCGCCGTGCGCTTCTCGCGCTCCGTCTCGACGCGGGCGCGCGCGGCCTGGACCGCAGGGCCCAATTCATCACGATCGCCACGGGCCTGCCGGGATTCCTCGGTCAACGCCGCTATTCGCTCTCGAGACTTGCTCTGCTCCGCCTCAAGTTGGTTCAGGCGATCGGTGACCCGGAGGCCCTCTTCCTCAAACGCAATCCGATCCTGCCTCCAGGCAGCGCCCTGCTGTTCGAGCCTGTTCAGACGCGACTCCGTTTCGCTGACCCGCGTCTCGATCGCGCTCTGCTCCGCTTCCGCTGCCCGGCGGCGCTCCTCGAGCGCGCTGGCATGCGCGCGAGCCTGGCCCAGGTCCTGGGCTAAGCGGTCAGTCTCGCCCCGAAGCCGGCGCGCGGTTTCACCCGTCTGAGCGATTTCTGCCTCGCACTGCGTTTGACTGCTCAACGCCGTCTGCAGTTCCCGTTCAATCACAGTTCCCTGCTCCGCCAGCGCCGCGCGCTCCTGGCGCGTGCGGGCCAATTCTGCCTCAAGCACCCGGAGCTGGTTCTGGCTGCGTTGGAACGTCTGTTCACACTGACGGAGCCTTTCGCCGAGGCGGAGCGAATCCTTTTCCCCCTCGACCCGCGCTACGCTCAGGCGGCGGACTTCGTCCTCCAGACCGCTGCGGCGAGATATGATGCCGGCGAGTGCAGTGCGAGCGCTTTCGAGCAGGGGCTCCAGCTCAGTCACTCGCTGGTCGAGTTCGCGATAATCGCGCCGGACCGCCAGCGGCCCCGCGCTTCGCCCCTTGCCGCCGGACACCAACCGGTGGTGATAGTGCTCGCCCTGCGGGGTCAGAAAGTGATACATGGGGTACTCGCCGGCCAGTCGCTCACCCGCGGCCGCGTCCACCACCACGTGAGCGTTGGAAAGGGAGGAAAGCGCAGCGTCGCCATTGAGGCCCAGGCTTGGCGCGAAGCGGACGAAATCGGCGAGGCGGGCGACGACGCCTGGAATCTGCTCGAAGCGCGCTGAGCCGTGGGCATGCCCGTTGGAGGGCGCGCGGGCGACAAAAAAGGTCGAGCGCCCTGCTCCCTCCGTCTGCAATAGATCGATGCCGTGGCGCGCGTCCTCATGACGCTCCACGACCACGCAGTCCAACTCGTCCTTTAAGAACTCCTCCACCACTTCTTCGTAGCCCGGCGTCACCTCAACGAAATCGGCCAGCACGCCAAGAGGCCGAAAAGTGCCGTTGTTCGGGTTGTTCTCTCCCATCGACCCGGAAAGCAGGCGCCGCACGCTTTCGGTGCTGTAAGCGCGGCGCGCCAGGCTCTCGCCGAGGGCTTCTCGACGAGCGCTGGCTTGGGCCAGGTCTTCGCGCAACTGGTCCACGCGGCTGTGCCCCGTCGTTTCCTCGCGTCGAGCCTCGTCGAGCCGGGCGGCCGCGTCCTGGGCCGCGCTGACCACGCCCGCCAGAGCCTCCGAGGCGGAGAGGTTGTTGGCGCGGCAGCCTTCGAGCTCGGCCGCGACACGAAGGTCCTCCTCAGCAGCGGCGGTGCGCTCAAGTTCAAGCCTCGCCACCCGGCGCTCCAGCATGGCGGAAGTCTCGCCAGCTTGAACCAAGCGGTTCCGCAGCTCGGCGGCCCGGGCCACGGCGTCGAGCAGGCCGTGCCGGCTCGACTCCAGGCGGCGTTCCGCTTCGCGCAGCGTCGCAGCCAGCTCCTGCTGGCGGCCGGCAATCAGGTTGACGGCGTCGCCGGCAAGGAGGGCCTGGCCTCGGATCTCCGAGGCGTTTCTCGATCGCTCGGCAGCCTTGACCGCAAGTTCGCGCAGCCCGTTTTCAAGTTCGCTGCGCTCCGCCTCCGCTTCGCTCAGCCGGCGGCCGAGGGCAGAAATCTGCTGCCGCGTTTGCTCGAGGCGGGCAATGAGACGCTCGCGTTCGAGATCCGCCTGGGCGCACACCTCGCGCAGACGCACGAGGCCGGTTTCCATCTGTTCGTACCGCCCGGCGGCAGATCGCTCGCGGCTGTCCAATTGTTCGAGCTCCTGGCCGGCCTGCGCGCAGCTGGTTTGTAGAACGCTGAGTTCCTGGCGCAGCTTCACGCAGCGGTCATCCAGCAGGAGCAAGCGGGAGGTCAGCGCCAGCTTCAAACGCCCGGCGAGTTCTTCGCTCAACTCGCGGTGCCGCCTGGCCTTCGAGGCTTGCCGCCGGAGCGAGCCCACTTGCTTGGTGACTTCTTCGAGAATGTCGGTGACACGCGCGAGGTTCTGGCGCGCGGACTCGAGCTTAGCCTCGGCCAGTCGCTTGCGTGCCCTGAACTTCGAAACACCAGCGGCTTCTTCAATGATGGCGCGGCGGTCGGAAGGTCTTGAACTGAGAATTTGCCCGATACGGCCCTGCTCGATAATGGCGTAGGAATCCGGCCCGAGGCCCATGCCCATGAAGAGTTCCTGGATGTCGCGAAGACGGGAGGTGTCTCCATTAATGAGATACTCGCTTTCGCCGGAGCGAAAAAGCCGGCGCGTCACCACAATCTCACCATCAGGGCGCGTGAGACGCGAGCGCGTTTCGCCCGTGGTCGGGCCGCCGGCGACGGGCTTGTGGCCATTCGTGCCGCCGCCGTTGCGCGAATGCAATGACAATGCTTCGCTCTGCGTCGAGGAGCCGTTCGAAGACGCGCCATTTGATCCCTGGGAGTGCGCCGGCGGCGCCAGGCTACGGTTGCTCTCGACCTCCATGGCCTCTTCATCGATCAGCGTGAGACTCACCTCGGCCATACTGGTGGCGGGGCGGAGACGCGTTCCGTTGAAGATGACATCCGCCATGCGGTCGCCGCGCAGGCTGCGCGCGCTCTGCTCGCCCAGCACCCAGTTGATGGCGTCGCCCAGGTTCGATTTGCCGCACCCGTTGGGTCCCACCACCGCTGCTGTGCCCGAGCCAAACTCCAGCCGCGTGCGGTCGGCGAACGATTTGAAACCCAGCAGTTCTACCCTCTTAAGTTTGAACAAGGCACACTCCTCCTGCGAGCTTCGGGCCGAGAATCGCCAAATGGAAGCCCGTGATGATGGAGCCTGCGACGGGACTGGAGAAATGGGTCACAGAGCCACGGCCACCGTGGCCGTGTTCTGAGGAGCACGGGCAGGATGACCGTGCTCAAGACCGCTTGCCCAACTCGAATTCGTCGTGGCGCGACGTTCTTACTCGTCAAAATTGTCCTCGTGCTAAGCCCGTACAAGCTGCGTGCTGGCGCACTGCAGGTGAGGCCGGCGCGAGAGATCCCTAGCTACGAAGGTAAACCTAGCACGGACGAAATGGCAATGTAAAGAAAAAAACCACAAGATGATGTGGTGTAGGAACGCGTGCGACGCAATCTATTTGGTTGGAGAATTCCGACCCAATCCTGACTCCGACCGCTCAAAGCTAGCTCACGGCTTCCAGCGCAGCACGGGCTTGCGCGCGGCAGCAGCCTCGTCCAGACGCTTGACGCGCGTGGTGCGCGGCGCGCTCCGGACCACTTCGGGATTCTCCTCCGCTTCCTTCGCGATCGAGCGCAGGGCGTCGATGAGCGCGTCGAGTTCAACCTTGCCCGCGCTTTCCGTGGGCTCGATCATCAAGGCACCCGGCACGATCAGCGGAAAGGCGGTGGTGTAAGGATGGAATCCGTAATCGATGAGCCGCTTGGCGATATCGCCGGTGCGCACGCCGCGCGCCGCCTGGCGCTTGTCGGAGAAGACGCATTCGTGCAGCGAGGGCGCGTCGTAAGGCAGGTCATAGGCGCCGCGCAGGCCTTGCTTGACATAGTTGGCGTTCAGCACCGCGTCTTCGGTAGCCTGGCGGGCGCCCCCCGGTCCATAGGCTAGTATGTAGGCTAAGGCGCGCACGGCCATGCCGAAGTTGCCGTAGAAGGCCCGCACCCGGCCCACGCTGCGGGGGCGGTCGTAGTTCAGGAATATGCTGCCGTCGGACCCTTCTTCCACCGTAGGAGCGGGCAGGAACGGTTCCAGGAACTGCTTCGCGGCCACCGGGCCCGAGCCCGGTCCGCCGCCGCCGTGAGGAGTAGAGAAGGTCTTGTGCAGGTTCAGGTGCATCACGTCCACGCCGAACTCCCCCGGCCGCGCGACGCCCACCAGGGCGTTCATGTTGGCGCCGTCCATGTAGACCAGGCCGCCCTTGGAATGGACCACCTCGCAGATGCGCTGGATATCGCTTTCAAAAATACCCAGCGTGTTGGGGTTGGTGAGCATCAGGCCGGCCACGCCGCCGGTCATCTTGGCCTCGAGCTCGGCCAGATCCACGCAGCCGCGGCGGTCGGACTTGAGATTCAACACCTCGTAGCCCGAGATGGTAACGCTAGCCGGGTTGGTGCCGTGGGCAGAATCGGGGATCAGGATGAATCGGCGCGCGTCGCCCCTCTCGCGCAGGCAGGCGCGGATCATCAGGAGGCCCGTGAGTTCGCCCTGCGCGCCGGCAGCGGGCTGCAGCGAGATGGCATCCATACCGGTGATTTCGAGCAGGCAGCGCTGGGTTTCGGCCAGCACCTTGAGGCAGCCTTGCGCGAGGTGCTCCGGCGTGTACGGGTGATCGGTACCGAGCCCCGGCAGACGGGAGACGGCCTCGTTTAGGCGAGGGTTGTACTTCATGGTGCAGGAGCCCAGCGGATAAACGCCGGAGTCAATCGAATAATTCCAAGTGGAGAGCCGCGTAAAGTGACGCATTACGTCAAGCTCGGAGACCTCCGGAAAGCCCTCGATGTCGGAGCGGAAGAATTCCTCTCCCAGAGTCTGCTCCGCCGATGACGAGAGAACGTCGAGCGGCGGCAGGTCGGCGCCGGTTTTTCCCGGCGCCGAGCGCTCAAAGATCAGCGCCTCGTTGCGGGTCACGTGAGGGCGAGCGTATTGGATTTCGTTGGTCACGTGTTCTGAACAAGCTCCTGGTTAGGTACGTTGGTTTCAGGCTCGAAATCAACTAAGCCATTTATTTTCATAAATATTGCAGGTAAGATTAGCTAAGTAGCTTTGTTTTCATACACATTTTGGGTATGTACACCCCTCCTCAGAGCCGCGGTCGACATAGACTCCGATCCCCTTCTGCATCAATAAGATTCAGGCTTCGTTCGTACCCTCCAGTCTCGAATGAGCGAGACCCCGTGTTGAGTCAAATTCTCAACTCCTTTCGCGTCAGTCACATTCCGGCTTCGTTGGCACTGTTGGGTGCTTCAGCCGACAGCTTCAGCAATCAGTCAGTGACGTCCTTGAGGGCCGACCACCGACCGCTGAGAAAACGAGATAACAAAGGCGAACGATTGATTCTGAAGCACATATTGGCTTTGTTCCTTAGTTTTTCGGCCTGTCGCACAACGACGCGATAGTTCTGTCCCGCTTCCTGCTCCAGCCGGTCCAGACGCCGCTCCCAACCCTGCATTGCATTGTGCCTCTTCGGTGTTACCGGTCAAAGCCGGCCATAGCGCCGGCAGCTTCCCGGTTCGATGCAGCCTGGCCGAAGCGGTGCCAGACCTCGATCATCCGGTCGAGCGCGGACTTCGGTATGGTCTCCGTGACGCAAACCAGCAAGTGCTCCTTCAACTCGGGATAGAACCGATCGAGGTGCAGGCCGCCAATTATTTTTTCTTCGCCGAGTGCCGCCAGCATCTCTTCGGCGTCCCCCGGAACCCTGACGACGAATTCGTTGAAGTGCGGGGCGGAGAAGGGAAGCGATGCACCGGGTACTTTGCCCAATTCGGCTGCCGCGTACTGCGTCTTGGCGAGGTTCTGGGCGGCGAGTTGCCGTAAGCCGGTTTTGCCCAGCAGGCAGAGGTAAATGGTGGCGTTGAGAGCCATCAGGGACTGGCTGGTGCAGATATTCGACGTTGCCTTCTCGCGGCGGATATGCTGCTCGCGCGTGGCCAACGTCAGCACGTAGCCGCGATGGCCCTCCGCATCGCGGGTCTCGCCCACCAATCGCCCGGGCACCTGACGGATGAACTGTTCGCGAGTGGCGAGGAATCCTACGTACGGGCCGCCAAAAGCCACGGGGACGCCGAACGACTGCGCTTCGCCACATACGATATCGGCCTCGACCGGCGGCTTCACCAACGCCAAAGAAAGAGGCTCGCTGACGACCGCCACCAGCAAAGCACCGTGCCGGTGAGCGATTTCGGCAACCGCCGGCCAGCGCTCCAATACTCCCAGGAAATTCGGCGACTGCACTACCACGGCGGCGGTCTTCCCGTCTACAGCCGCCTCCAGCGCGCCCAAGTCGATCTGGCCAGATGCCGTATAAGGTATCTCGGCAAGTTGGGCGGCCTGGTGCTGAAGATAGGTCTGGATCACCTGACGGTACTCGGGATGCACCGTGCGCGCCAGGACCACGCGCTCGCGCCGAGTGAGCCTCATGGCCATGAGCACCGCCTCGTTGGTGGCGGTGGAACCGTCGTAGAGCGATGAGTTGGCCACCTCCATTCCCGTGAGCTGCGCAATCAGCGTTTGGAACTCGAACATGGCCTGCAGGTTGCCCTGGCTGATCTCGGCCTGGTAGGGGGTGTAGGAAGTCAGGAACTCGCCGCGCAGGATGAGGGAGTCGATGACGACCGGCCGGTAATGCGTGTAGGCTCCGGCCCCGAGCAGGGAAACGTATTCGCGCGCGCTCTCGCGCGCCGCCTGCTCGAAATATTCCATCAGCTCGGGCTCAGAGAGCGGTCCAGGCAGGCGGAGCGGCTCTGCCAGCCGCAGCCCGGCGGGGATCTGGTCAAAAAACTCGTCCACCGAGGACTTGCCGACTGCCTTGAGCATCTCGGCGCGGTCGGCGGGCGAATTAGGCAAGTAGCGCATTAAGCTTTTACCTCAGCGCCTTGAGGGCCTGCGAGATAGGCCTCGTATTGATCCCAGGTCATCAGACCATCGATCTGTCTCCGGTCCGCCAGTTGCACTTTGATGAACCAGGCCTCGCCGTGAGGGTCCTGGTTGACAATCTCGGGCGAGTTGGCCAGCTTGTTGTTCACCGCCGTTACCTCTCCCGTCACCGGCGAATAGATGTCGGAGACAGCCTTCACAGATTCGACCGTGCCGAGGGATTCGTGCGCCGTTACATGATCGCCACGCTTCGGCAGCTCGACAAAGACGATGTCGCCAAGCTCCTTCTGCGCATGGTCCGTGATGCCGATGGTGCCGATCTCCTCGTCAACACGAATCCACTCGTGGTCCTTGGTATAGAGCAGTTCAGGTGGGTACATGGGACCTCGCAAATCGGAATTCAGAAGTCAGAAGCCAGAAGTCAAAAGAAAAACCATGCTTCGTCAGCCTCCGAGGTTCAAACGGAGCCAACAGGCCCATAGCGCCCGGACTTCCTGTTTCTTCCTCCTCGGTCTCCCATCTTCTGACTTCTTGCCTCAGACTTCTGGCTTCTGGCTTCTTGCTTCTGACTCCTACTTCTGTCTCTTGTAGAACGGCAGCGCCACCACACGCGCGGGGGCCCGGCGGCCGCGAATCTCGATTTCGATGGTTCGTCCAGGCTCGGCCAGTCCGCGGTGGACGGCCTGTCTCTCGATGTAGGCCAAGCCGATGTTCTTCTTCAGAAACGGCGCCGGCGAGCCGCTCGTGACCTGGCCGATTTTCTCGTCGCCCGACCAAACCTGATAGTGGTCGCGGGCAATATTACGGTCGGTCATCTCGAATCCGATCAGCTTCTTCCTTGTGCCTGTAAGCTTCTGTTCCGCCAGGATACCTCTGCCTAGAAATTCGCCCTTGTCCAGCTTCGTAATCCAGCCCAGACCGGCCTCGATCAGGGTGGTCTCTTCGTCCAGTTCGTTTCCGTAAAGAGGATAGGCGGCCTCCAGACGCAGAGTGTTGCGGGCACCCAAACCCGCAGGCACCAGACCCTCGTCTCTTCCAGCTTCGAGCAGGACCCGCCAGAGAGGCTCTGAGCGGTCGGGCGCAAAGTAAAGCTCAAAGCCGTCTTCCCCAGTGTAACCCGTTCGCGCCAGCAGGACGGCCACGTCCGCGCAGGTAGCCCGGGTAAACCAATAATACTTGAGAGCAGGCAGGTCAGCATCGGTGACCTTGGAGAGAATGGCCCCCGCCTTCGGGCCCTGAAGCGCCACTTGTGTGTATTCGGCCGAGACGTTCCGGACTATGGCGTCGAAACGGTTATGTTCGGTAACCCAGGCAAAATCCTTGTCGGTGTTGGCGGCGTTTACGCAGATGAAAAAGTGATCGTCGGCAAAGCGATGTACCAGGCAATCGTCCACGGCGCTGCCTTGAGGGTACATCAAGGCCGTGTACTGTGCCTGATTGGTCTCGAGGCGCGAGGCGTCGTTCGAGGTGACGTATTGAACCAGAGCCAAGGCCTCAGGGCCGTGAATATCGATCTCGCCCATGTGGCTGACGTCAAAAAGACCGGCGCGCGTCCGGACCGCGACGTGCTCGTCGATAATGCCGCTGTATTCCACCGGCATCTCCCAACCGGCGAATTCCACCATTCGCGCGCCCAGGGCGTGATGCACCGCGTTGAGCGCGGTCCGCTTGAGCGCGATCCCCGTTGCCGTGGCCAATTGATCTCCGAAAAGGGACTCCGACCTTCCTACCTAAGCAAGCTAACATACGGTGAAAGAGGGGGTCAAGATAAGGGCGATTGCTGATGTCATTTGAGAAGGCTCAGGACTTCGTCACTCCCGCTTACGCGAGAATGACCGGTCTGGAGGTTTGGGCCCCTCACCGTGATCGGGGCCGCGGCGGCGCCCGGTAAGAGTCGAATTTGACGCCGCTCAGGACTTGAGTCATCCTGAAGCCGCCCCAGGAGGTTGCGAGTTGTGAGATCCGACAGCGAAAGCCGGTATCGAATCGTTCTCGGGGAGGAGCCTGAGCCCAGCGCGTTAGCCGTGGAAGACCTACCATTCCGTATCGCGATTCTCGGTGATTTCAGCGGCCGTGCAAACCGTGGGCTGAGTGCGACGCGTGACCAAGCCGCCGCATGGCGCCCGGTCGCCATCGACCGCGATAACATCGACGACGTGATGGCCAGGCTCAAGCCGGAGCTACGCATCCAGCTTGGCCAGGGTGGTCCGCAGCTTGTGCTCGCCTTCAATTCGCCCGACCATTTCGGTCCGGACTATCTTTATGAGCGCCTCGACATCTTTGCCAAGCTGAGAGAGATTCGCCGGCGGCTGGCCGATCCGCGTACCTTCGCGGTCGCGGCGGCCGAACTGCAGGGAGCTGCCGGGAGCGAGCCGATCCCCGAGCCACCGAGGGCCTCGAGCGGCGGCCAGCAAGGACCCACGACGAAACCCGCCGTCAGCGATCTTGTCTCCGGCAATTTGCTTGATCAAGTGCTTGAGGAGACTCCGGGGCGGCCTCAAGCGCCCGGGCGCCCCGACGAGTTGAGGCGCTTCGTGCAAGCGATCGTGGCTCCCCACCTTGTACCAGGCGCCGATCCGCGCCAGCCTGAACTTCTGGCGCAGGTCGATCGCCTCACGGCCGAGTCGATGAGAGCCCTCCTGCATCACCCGGACTTTCAGGCCCTGGAGTCGGCCTGGCGCGGGGCGGAGTTGCTCGTGCGCCGGCTTGAGACCGATTCGAACCTGAAGCTGTTTCTGATCGACGTTTCGAAGGAGGAACTCGCTACGGATCACGGCCTCGCGGGAGACCCGAGCACTACCGCTGCCTACCACCTGCTGGTGGAGCAAACGGTGCGCACGCCGGGTGCGGAACCCTGGGCGCTTCTGGTGGGCAACTACTATTTCGGGGCGACCCACGAAGACGCTGCGTTGCTAGCGAAGATGGCGGAGATCGCTCGCGCTGCCGGGGCGCCGTTCGTGGCCGCCGCTCGTCCGAATCTCGTCGGCTGCGAATCTCTGACTGCGGCACCGCACCCGAGGGAGTGGCATGAAATATCGGATCCTGAGGTCGCGCAAGCGTGGCGCTTTCTGAGGAGCAAGTCCGTAGCCACCAATCTCGGCTTGAGCCTTCCGCGGTTTCTGCTGCGCCTGCCTTACGGGCGAGCCACTCAACCCTGCGAGCAGTTCGATTTCGAAGAGTTCGACGCCACTCCCGATCACGAGGATTACCTTTGGGGCAATGCGGCGTTTATCTGTGCTTTGCTGCTGGGTGAGGATTTCAGCCAGTCCGGCTGGGAAATGCAGCCGCGCGGTGGCGAGGTCGGCAGTCTGCCTTTGCACATTTACGCCGAGGGCGGCGAATCGATCATCAAGCCTTGCGCCGAGGCTTTGCTCACCGAGGCAGCGGTTGAGAAAATCCTGGACCAGGGTCTCATGCCACTAATCTCACTTAAGGGTAGAGACGCGGTTCGCCTGGTGCGGTTTCAATCCATTGCCTCGCCGGTGCGGGCCCTGAGCGGGCGTTGGCAGTAAGCGTGCCCCTTCGAATTGTCGGTTGATGATTGACGATTGCCGATTGTCCGCGTAGCGTGAATCCGGCGCCCTTCAATCGAAAATCGGCAATTAGGGCGAGGCGCCCGCTCTCCCAGGATGGATCTGCCCGTTCAGGGCTGGGACGTGATCGCCTTCAGATACCGGTAGTAAAACTCCAGACCCTGATAAAAGGATTTCGCCGGCAGGCGCTCGTCGCGGCCGTGGGCCCGCACATCATCCATATCGATGGCGATTCCACACACGCCATACGTAGGCATGCCCGCGGCGTTCGTGTAGACGCCATCGGAGGCGCCGGTGGACATGGTCGGCACCACCGGCGCTCCCGGCCACATCTCGGCCGCGATTTTCTCCAGCGGCCGCATCACTTCGGGACGCAGTTCCACGGTCGGAAGTGCCTTAGAGTCCGGCGCGCTGTCCAGCACACGCCCGCTGGTGTTGACGTAGCTGACTTCCACCTGCGGATCGTCAAACAACTTGATCAGGATCTGGCGGACCTCTTCGCGCGAATGTCCGGGCAGAATGCGGCAGTTCACGTTGGCGCGCGCGGATTGAGGCAAGGCGTTGTTGGCATGTCCAGCCTCGAGCCGTGTGGCGACGCACGTGGTGCGCATGGTGGCGTTCTGCAGGGGGTCTTCGGAAAGACGCTGCTCGGCCGCGGAGTTTGGAGGCGTTTGAAGAATGGCTTTCATGTCCGCTGCCGTCCGGCCGGTCTCCACGCTGGCCATGCGCGCGAAATAGGCCCGCGTCACAGGATTCAGCTCGAACGGGAACCTATAGTGCTGCAGGCGGGTCAAGGCGTCCGCGAGGTGATAGATGGCGTTATCGGGCACGGGTAGCGAGCTGTGCCCGCCCCGATTGGTGACGCTGAGTTGGAAATCCGCATACAGCTTCTCGGTAGCGTCCATGGATACGATCACAGGCTTGCCGTGGTCGGTGTCGACGCCGCCGCCATCGGCGTTCAAGACGAATTCGGCATCAATCAGGTCGCGATGATTCTTCAAGAGCCAATCGACGCCGTTCGAGCTGCCGCCCTCTTCGTCGGCTGTCAGGGCCAGGATGAGGTCGCGGCCGGGTTTGTATCCTTCTTGCTTCAGGCGGATGAAGTCGGTCACGAAGATGGCGTCGCCCTCTTTCATATCCTGCGTGCCGCGGCCGTAAAAGTAACCGTCCTTCTCGATGAACTGGAACGGATCAGTCGTCCAGTCCTCGCGGCGCGCTTCAACCACGTCGAGATGGCCGATCAGCAGTATGGGTTTGCCGGAGCCGGTGCCGCGGTAGCGCGCCACCATGTTGCCCTTGCGGTCGTTGGGGCCCAGAACCACCACGTCGCTAGCCGGGAATCCAGCGTCTCGCAGGCGCTGCGCCATGGCTTCGGCAGCGACGGTCGTGCTGCCCACTGAATCGGTGGTATTGATCTCGATCAGTTGCTTGAAGATGGCGCGTCCAAGCTGCTCGAAGTCCTGAGAAGCCGCATCGGCGGCTGTGCCCCAGAGGGAGATCACTGCAAGAAGAAGACCCATTACCGTGTTTTTCATGGCGAGCATCATAGCACGCGCCGCCTTAATCGGGGCCAGTGCAACAAATTACTTTCTCCGAGTCCCACTCCCACACGGCGGCGCGCCTTGCTCCCTCGCTCCATCGCGTATATGATCGTTGGCGCTCGTTGCCAATCGATTGCGAGGCGATATATGAAACACATCTTTCTGATCTGCGCATTTCTTCTCTCCACACAAGCGCTGTTCGCGCAAGACTGGGCGCGTCAGCGGCTTGAGCAGTCCCCGCGCCATCGCGAGTGGGTTACGGTGAAGCACGATGGCCGATCCGTCGAAACTTTCGTGGTATATCCCGAGTCGAAGGACAAGACACCGGTCGTGCTCGTCATACACGAGATATTCGGCTTGTCGGACTGGGCGGAAGAAGTGTCTGACGAAGTGGCCGCGGCCGGCTACATCGCCGTCGCGCCCGATTTGCTCTCCGGCATGGCCCCGAATGGCGGGCGCACGCCCGACTTCCCAGAAGGGAAAGTCATCGAGGCCGTGAGTCATCTCAATCCTGACCAGATCACCGCAGACCTCAACGCCGCGGCCGACTATGGATTGAAGCTGCCGGCTTCCAACGGCAAACTTTTCGTGGCGGGCTTCTGCTGGGGCGGCACCCAGAGCTTCCGCTTCGCCACCAACCGCGCCGGTCTGGCGGCGGCCTTTGTGTTCTACGGCACTCCGCCGGATAAGGACGCGATGGCCCGCATCAACGCGCCGGTGTATGGCTTCTACGCCCAGAAGGACGCGCGCGTCAGCACCACGATCCCGGATGCTCAAGCGGAGATGAAAGCGGCCGGGAAGACTTACGAGCCCGTTGTTTACGACGGCGCCGGCCACGGCTTCATGCGCGCCGGTGAAGCGCCCGACGCCAGCGATGGCAACCGCCAGGCCCGCACCGAGGCCTGGACGCGCTGGAAAGGCTTGCTGGCTCAGTATCGGTGAGACCTATATACGTAGCGCAGGGCTCGCTTCTAGCCCTGTGGCATTTCGAGGTCACGGAACAGCTGCAGGGCTGAACGCGAGCCCTGCGCTAAGTGCTCGACGTCCAATCGCAGCTCCCGCTCGCACTGGGGTTTTAGGAGGAGATATGCAGTTCCTGCGGATTACGGGAATGTTAATCGGTATTCTGTCCGCCTCAGCGGGATTCGCAAGCTCGGCGTCCGGTCCTGTCGAGCGCGTGCTCTATAGCTTTACCGGCGGCGCTGACGGCGAGTACCCGGACAGCGATCTGATGATTGATAGCTCGGGCAACCTATACGGCACCGCGGTGACGGGCGGCGACTTTGACAGCGGCGCTGTCTTCGAACTTACGCCAAATGGAAGCGGCTGGACCGAGACTGTGTTGTACAGCTTCACCGGCGGCAAGGACGGGGGCGAACCTTACGGCGGCGTTACCCTTGACGCGGACGGCAATCTTTACGGGACTGCGGTCGTGGGCGGCAGTACGCGTGGGGTCTGCGTAGAAAACGGCTGTGGCGTGGCTTTCAAGCTCACGAACTCGGGCGGCGTATGGAGCCAAAGCGTGATCCATACGTTCACGGGCGGGCACGATGGTTCCGGCCCGGGTGCGGGACTCACTCTCGACAAGCAAGGTAACCTTTACGGAATGACTCCGACCGGAGGCGCCTATGGCCTCGGTGTGATTTATGAACTTACACCCGGAGCCAGTGGTGGCTGGGCCGAAAAGATCATCCACGCCTTCACGGGCGGCGACGACGGCGGCACGGGCTCGGCTGGCCGCCTGCTGCTGAATGCTGCAGGCAATCTCTACGGCGTGGCTACCGTTGGCGGCGCCTACGGAAGCGGTACCGCCTTCGAACTCGCGCCTCTTCCCAACGGGGCCTGGAGGCTGAATACGCTCTATGCCTTCAAGGGCCAGCCGGACGCGGGATTTCCCTACGGCGCGCTGACTGTGGACGCCTCAGGCGATCTTTACGGAACCAGCTACTACGACGGAGCGAACGACCTCGGTGCGGTTTACGAGCTTTCTCACAACGGCACTGCCTGGAGTGAGAAGGTGCTCTACAGCTTCCAGGGTGGGACCGACGGAAGCAGCCCTATCAGCAATCTCGTCTTGCGCGCGGGTAGCCTTTACGGCACCACCAGTGAGGGAGGTGCGGCCGGTTGCAGTTGCGGCACCGTCTTCAGCCTCACGCCCGGCGCCGGCGCGACGTGGTCTGAGTCTGTGCTTTACAGCTTCAAGGGCGCTCCGGACGGAGCATTTGTTTATAACGGGATGCTCGCCGGTCCGACAGGCAGTCTTTATGGCACGACCGTGCATGGGGGCGTCGATGACGAAGGCTCAGTCTTCAAGTTCGAACCGTAACCTCGATGGATCGCCGCGACTTTATCAAATCGATCCCGCGTCAGACGGCGGCGTGGGTGGTTGCCGCCGCTGGCAAAACTGGCGCGCGGGCTGCTTCGGGAGCGGCAAAGCCGTGGATCGACGCCGCCCTGGCGCGAGACTGGCAAGCCCGCTGGGAGCGCAACATTCTCGAGAACTCGCACAAGAATCGATATTGCGACACGGAATTGGGCGAGGAATTGGGCTGGCTGGTCAGCCCGTTCCTGGAGGGCTTCTACTATGGGTACCGGCTCACTCGTGATCCCAAGTGGGTCGAATTGCTCATCGACTGGACCGACGCCTGCATCAAGCGGGCCGTGAAGGAACCCGACGGATACCTCGGCTGGCCAAAGACCAGTGACCAAACCGCAGGCTTCGACGCCGACAGCATGCTGGGCGAAGCCATGATGCTCCGACCCGTGGTTCTGATGGCGCACGAAATCCTGCAAGCGCCGGTCCTCAACACAAAATGGTCTTCAAAAGCGCGCCGCTGTCTGCATCTAGCAGCCGAGGTGTTTGAGAAGTGGGATTCGCGCGACGCCTGGCGCAAGTCCCGCACGGGCGGTCTCTGGGTGATGCAGTACTTCGGAATCGACTCGGCAACAGGCAGATGGACCGAGGGCTACGCGCGCAGGAATATCGAAGGCTTTTCGCACCCCGACAACAAGGAAAACGAGATCGCCCGCTGGCTCATCGCTATGTATGACGTCACCGGCAAAGCTGTCTATCGGGATCGCGCCCAAGCGTGGTGGCAACTTATGAAGTCGCGTATGAAGACGCGCGACGACGGCCGGTACTTCGTCTGGAACTACTGGGAGCCTGCGGGGCCTTGGGATTTCAAGCCCCACGGTTCGCCGAAACACTGGGTGGGGGTTCACCCCAACGGCGGCTACTACGATATCGACGTCGAGAGTATCGTCGCCGCTTTCGAGCACCGACTGGAGTTCACGCGCGCGGACGTCGGTCGATTGATTGCCACCAATCGCGATTTCATGTGGAACCATCAAGTGAAAGCACCCAGGTTCCAGCGAATTGACGGCGGCCCGCCCGATCCGAGATGGGCAAACTCGTCCGGAGTCTTGTGGACTGCACTCGTTCCCTACGACGAAACCCTGCGCAGAATCTTCGTGGCCAACCACGATCCCGGTTCCTGGAGCGGCCTCGGTAGTACGCCGTGGTTTCTCTCGCTGGCGGCGCGGCACGGTTGAGGACGATGATAGACTCCCGATATCCCGTCAGAGGGCCGACCCTCGGGTCGGCCTGTGGTCTGTACATTTTGGGGCCGGATGGGCCGATCTAAGTCGTCGCGTCGCACAGCCGGCGGCCGCCGGCTCGTAAACATGGTTCCGTTGACCGAAGGAAGGCTCTATGGCACAGCGGCTTTTGGCGGGGCCCGCCGGCAAAATTCAGGTGGCGACGCCCAGCGGCGCGCTTTCGAGCAACGTGAAGTTCAGGGTGAGGTCCTGATTTCCGATTGACGATTGGAAGTGGCACTAAGGCGTTGTGACCACCGGCAGCTCAATGAAGCTCCGTGAGTCCGACGAGTGGTAGATCCGCTGCGTAGCCCTTCGATAGTCCTCCGGCTTGGCCCAGAAGATGTTGGGCACGAAGGTCTGCGGATTGCGATCGTAGAGAGGAAACCAGCTCGATTGCACCTGCACCATGATGCGATGGCCGGGCAGAAAGACGTGATTGGCCGTCGGCAAGGCGAAGCGATAGTTGACTCGTTGGCCGGACGGGATGGCCTGCGGATGGTCCCAGCCCGAGTAGTAGCGGCCGCGGTAGATGTCGGCGGAAATCATCAACTGATATCCGCCCATTTCAGGCTGATCTGCCACTTCGTCAGGATAGACGTCGATCAACTTCACGACCCAGTCGGAGTCGGTGCCGCTCGTGGACGCGATCAGGCTCGCGACCGGCTGACCGCTGATCTTCAGTGGGGCGGTGAGAACGTTGGAGGTGAAGGTGAGCACATCGGGCCGGCCAGACGCCTCGCGCTGATCGTCTACGAGCCACTCGGGCCACGTCAGCCCCTTGCTCTCGTCGTAGCCGATCGGCCGGACGGGCCGTTTGCGGAAGGGCACGGGCTTAGCAGCATCGGAGACATATTCGTCGAACTCCGAGTCGCCGGGCTTGGGCGGATCGAAGCTCAGCCTGGAGCCGGCAGTGAAAAACAGCGCCCTATGGTCGACGCTGCAGCCGCTGGCGCACCCGGCAGGCCAGGAGGGCAGTCGCAGCCAGCGGTTGGTTCCGGTCTCGAAGGCTGTGACCGGCGCCACGTCCGCCTTGGGCGCTCCGTCCTTCAGATACTGATCGAGGAACGGACCCAGGACGCTCTCGCGGAAGTAAAGCGCCGTGTCGCTATTGAACCGCAAGGCGGCCAGCGTGCTGCCATCGCCGATCTCCTGGCCATGGTGCCAAGGTCCCATCACCAGGTACACCTTGTCGTTGCCCGTGTCCTTCGGCTTGATTGCTTTGTAGACCGCAATGGCGCCATAGATGTCCTCCTGGTCCCAGAGGCTGTCGACCAGCATCACCGGCACTTTCAGCGGCTGGGCCGCCAGAACGTTGTCCATGGCCTGCTGGCTCCAAAACGAGTCGTAAGCTGGATGCTCCAGGATTTTGCGCCAGAAGCCGACCTGCTCAAGCCCGTGCCTCCGGCCTAACTCGCCCGCCGATCCCGCCTGCATGTAGACGTCGTAGTCGTCAAAGTGATCGGTCCACCACTTGGCCTCGTTGGTGCGCGTGGCTTCCTGCTCATAGATGTACGGCATATTCTGTTCGCGAAAAGCGCCGTTGTGGAACCAGTCGTCGCCCATCCAGCCGTCGACCATGGGATTCATGGGCACTGACACCTTGAGAGCAGGGTGAGGATTCACCAGCGCCATCAAGGGCAGAAAGCCGTCGTAGGAAATGCCGAGGATGCCGACCTTGCCGTTCGATTCCGGGACGTTCTTTACCAGCCAGTCGATGGTGTCGTAGGTGTCCGTCGATTCGTCGACGGGCGTGGGGTTCAGCGGCCCGTGCAGCGGCCGGTTCATCACAAATGCGCCCTCGGAGCCGTACTTGCCGCGAATGTCCTGGACCACGCGGATGTAACCGCCTTTCAGAATCACGCCGACGGCGTTGTCGTACCCCTGCAGGATCGGACCCAGATGAGAGCTTTCGGCATGGCTGGTGAGCGCGGTGGCGTTGTAAGGCGTGCGCGTAAACAAGATGGGCGCGCTGTGCGCGCCTCTAGGCACTAGGATCACGGTATGGAGTCTCACGCCGTCGCGCATGGGAATCATCACGTCGCGGCGGACGTAATCGAAGCTGCCGGTTACGGGTGTGAACTGGGCCGGCGTCTCGCTGGGATAGTCGGGATACTGAACGGCCGGCGCCGCTTGGGCTTTCAAACGCTGCACGAACATAGAAGCATCGAGCACCGCTGTGAGCAGGATTAGGGCGCAGAGGCCACGCGTCAATTTCATGGAGACTCACCTCTATGAGTTAAGGACGTGAAGAGCAAGAGTGGGCCATTATATGTCAGGATTTGGTTTCGCGCCGTCTCTTTGCCCCAGAGCCTTCAACCTGGAGCGGCCAAGAGCCGCGCCGTGTTAAGAGGCTCCCGAGCACGGAGTTCACGGGAGACTTCGGTTGCGCCAAGCCGCGTTGTGTCTCTTAGTGGCTTCTCGAATCACGGATGAATATCAGCTCTGATGATTCCGCGAACGGCAGCGAAACTCTTAGTCCGGCGTTCATCAGCTCCCGGCCGTACGCCACTCGATCCGGCGAGCTCTGGTCTTCGAAGTGGAGCGCATATTGTCGCCCAGCCTCGAGGCCGCGCAGCCCAAAAGCGTGGCTGTTCTCGTCCGGCGTTGTGCCGCGAAACGCATAGACCACCCCCTGGCCGCGATCGGGAGCGAAGTATTCGAGTCCGTCCCAGTGGACCCCGTCAGGCCGTGCCGATATGTGATACAAGTCGGCATCACGAATCAGGGGACGAAGCTCTGTCTTGTAGAGCTGGAAGGCGCGGCGGGCAGCCGCGTGCTGATCTGCGGTCCAGGCATTGGTGTCCTGCATGATGGTGCACCAACCCATCATCCCGCTACGCAGCATGTAGAGAAACGTCGCGAGCCGCGGCGCCGGGTAGCGCTCGACGTAGCATTCGAGCATCGAGGCAGGCAGCAGATGGCTGGCGTCAAAGAAAGCGCGGCGGTTCGAAAGAGGATCGTAGCTGTCGGTGATGGAAAAATAGTCCACGTGCGCGGCGGTGCCGAAGTCGACCATCCGCCCTCCGTCATTGCAGGCCTCCAGGAGCAGATGGGGATGCTTCTGTCGCAGCTGCTGGTACAAGGAGTAGTAGGCCTGGACGGCGTGGTAGCTGACGTCCGTCGAGCACGATCCTTCCAGCCAGGGTTGAGGCCCGAGCGATTCAGCATTGCCACAAGCCTCGTGGGGATGGTTACTGCGGACGCAGCCTTCGGCGACCAGGTAGCCGTCGTGCTCCAGCATATCGAGGTGATAGTCCCGCACCATGCGATCGAGCTCGCGGGCACACCACACGCGGGCTGGAGGATCGCCGATGTCGATGGTGATTCCTTTGAACGCCTCCGGCTTCCAGCCGCGCTCGGGATCCCGCGTGAGCCAATCGCGAGTGTGAGGATCGTGTACGTTGAGGGCGCCGGGGGCGGTGTCGGTACCCGCCTGCGTCCAGTCCACCCAGAGCCCGAATTTCAGTCCCAGACGATGAGCGGCGTCGGCGAGCCCCGCAATCCCGTGAGGAAACTTATGAGGATTGGGATACCAGTCGCCGACGCCCCGGAACCAGCCCGCGTCAAGATGAAACATCTCGATCCCGAGCCTGGCGGAGTCCGCGATCATGCTTCGACCTTTCTCTTCGGTGATGTCCATCCCGCTGCCCCAGCTGTTGTTCACCAGCAGGGGATAAGAGGTGTTGCTGACATGAGTCGGGTCCAGCAGAACGTGCGTTTCCCAGCGCCGCAGGATGTTGCCCGCCGATTCGCTGTCTCCCACGAAGGCGCCGAGGAAGACCGCGGGCATGGTGAACAAGCCTCCGGGCGGCACGCGACTGAGGAACGGCCCGGGAGGTGGGGCCAGCCCTGCCTCGCCCGAAACCGATGCCCCTATTCGAGACAGGGCCACGCGCGTTCGTCCGCTGAATTCGATGCCCAGGTACCAGCCCGAGGAAGGGGATCCGGTATCTTCCACCAGCATCCACGGGATAGGCTCGCGGGCCGTTCCGTCGCGAGCGTAGGTGGTCGACACTCCTTCCCATCGGTAACCGTCCACCATCGTAGCGTCGTGCGTTCCCTCGGCTGTGGGCGCGCCCGCGCCCTTTTCCACCCAAAGGTGGCGAAGTTGCGCCCGCCGTGGAACGGTCCAGTCGAAGTCGAAGCTGTTCCGCAGCGGCGGTAGCGTTATCTCGCGCCTGTCGAGGTTTTCTATCGTGATCTGGTGTTCCAGAGGACCCATATGGTCACGGGCCTGCCACGCCCAACGGAGGCGCATTCGAGGCTGGGCGGAAGTATAGATCGCGGTTACAACAGTGCGGCCAGGGTCTCGCTCGACGGATTCCAGTCGCCAGTGAACCGGAATCCATTTCCCGTCAACCTGGACTCTTCCGACGAGATGGTCGGACTCCTGGTTCTTCCAGATGATGCCCGCGGCATTGGCGAGTGAGGCGACTTGCGGGAATTCGGGTCCCGTGTCCAACACCAGAACCGTATCGGCTGAGGCCAACGTTTCAGTGGCTGCTATCGCTGGGGTAGCCGATGAGGCCGGCAGACAGGAGGAGCCGGCGATCAGTAGGTAGCCGCAGAACCGTCTCATGGGAACACACACCGGCCTTGCGATTTCGTCGTTGGGCCCGGCCGTTCGGCCTGAAGGTAAGGACGCACCCGATTTCTGCAGTCGCACCGCTCTGCGTGTCAGGAGGCGGGCAACGCCAGAACGGCTGCGGCGCACCTGGAACGGGGCCTTCGGGCTGTAATACGCCTCGTTGTGATTCCGCCTCCTCAGAGGCGAACGTCCTACTTTCCCGAGCCGCTCAGGCTGACGGTTTGTGGGCTTCCTCCGCCGCTGTCTGCTACCGAAAGCGAGGCGCTGCGCGACCCCTTCGCCGTCGGCGTGAAGGTGATGGAGGCGGAGCAACTCGTTTCCGCCTGCAGGCTGGAGCCGCAAGTCGTGTTCTCGGCGAAATCGCCGGGATCGGCTCCCGTCACCGAGATGCTGGTGATGCTCACCTTGGTCTGGCCGACGTTGGACACCGTTACCTTTTTTACCGCGCTCGTCGTCCCGACCGTCACGCTGCCGAAGTTGAGCGAGGCGGGCGAGAGTTGAACCGGGGTTCCGGTTCCGGTGAGCGAGACAGTCTGCGGGCTGCCCGCAGCATTGTCGTTGACGTTCCACGTGGCTGTCAATGTGTCGTATCGCGCCATCTAAAATGTTACCCGTGAGGGATCGTCGCGCCATTTGAAAATGTTACCCGTTATGGACACGGGTAACGTCATGAGTCGGTCTTCGAGAAGAGATTATTGGCGGAGAATTTATCCTCGCTATCAACAGGCGCACGGGGCGGAGAAGGAGCGCATCTTGGATGAGTTC
>Ga0335078_10002940_pt1 | contig 25566 bp, 21 predicted proteins | sample Lox_Sample_32_FD_206711 | JGI IMG/M metagenome (GOLD analysis project Ga0335078, IMG submission 206711) | Soil microbial communities from Loxahatchee National Wildlife Refuge, Florida, United States - Lox_Sample_3.2 | ecosystem: Environmental > Terrestrial > Soil > Wetlands | place: USA... | reverse complement strand
TCATCCGGCGTCACTTCCGCCAGCAGGACGACGTCAAATGCTCCTCGAGTCACGAGCTTCGCTTCGCCGGTGTCCCGCGCGACGCGATAAAGATGCCGCCAGCCGTCACGCTCGGTCAGCGCGAGAAATTCACTGTCATGAATAATCCACGTGACGCGCGCATTCACGTCAACCCACGCGCGATCCTCGTCAGTGAATATTTGCTTGCACGCGCCGGTCGCGGCGTCGGCGAGTAGATAATCATTTTTGTTCTGCAGCCGGTTCATGTGCTGAATCAGAAGGTGGGTTGCATCCGCCCAACCCATTTGCGGAATGTATGTGTTGCTCGGATCGCCGCCGGTCTGCATCCAGACCACGGGCGCGCCGTCGTCGCGCGCGACGCCGACTCGCACGGCTGAATTTTTCTCGCCCGCTTCGGGGTACGGATACTGCAATGTTTGCGGATAAACGCCGTAATTGGGATAGGGAATTCCGGTGACGACTTCGCCGCGCGGCGACCCGAGATCGTAGATGAGCGTGTACAGCTTCACTCCGGCCGTATTGAATTGCCAAAAGGCAATCGCGCGGCTATCCGGGCTCCATTCAAATCCATCGCGAATATCGAATTCTTCTTCATTCACCCAATCGGACGTTCCATTGATTACCGTCTCGCTGCCGTCATGCGTCAGTTGGACGATTTTTCCGCTCGCAACGTTTTCCGTGTACACATTGTTTTCGCGCACGTAGCCGACCTTCGAGTTGTCTGGGGAAAACTTCGCGAACATCAGTGTGGAAGAAGCCGAATCGCCGCCCAATTTGCGCAGCGATCCATTCGACAAATCGAGCACCCAATAATCGCCGCGCGTGGCCTGGCGCCAGACGGTCTTGGCGTTGGTGAATATGAGCACCCGCTGCCCATCCGATGAAATGCTGTAATTCTCAATCGGCAGCGGCGCCTTTTCGCCGCTCGGAATCAGTTTTGAAGCGGGCACAAGGATCGTTCGCACGCCGCTCGACGTTTCGTAGCGGACGATATCGCTACCGCCGCGGATCGCGGTTGACGGCTCGATCGCCGTGTACGCGTCTCCGTTTCCGAGCCATTCTCCACCTCGGAAAAATTTCAGCCGGAAATCGGGGTTATACATCGTCTTGTCCAGCAATTCTCTTGCGGCTGCCTTCTGGTCTCCGCTGGCGCGAGCGGGAATCGCCAGGAGCCAGGCGCTCATCGCCACAATGGCGCAGACGCTGACCGTCATAATTGTGATAAATCGATTTGCGCTCAGAAATCGAATCAAGATGCCGGGATTTTTCGGATGGTTCATTTCATCTCCCCAAGGGCCTACGTGATTGGCAAGACACTATCAGATTCACGGGCCAACGGCGCATGCGTGTTGTGAGATTTATTCACTGTTCCTCGGAGGCGATCAGTGCGAATAGCGGATGCGGATGTTCACCGAATTCGGTAGGATGTGTCTGGCATTTTCCCCGATGCGCGGCGCACTTGAAGGCAGGTGCGCGCTGACATTGTGAGTGATCGATTGGGTCGGGAGGCTGGTTCATGATCATCGGAGTTCCCCGCGAAAGTTTTCCGGGGGAAAGACGCGTGGCGCTGGTTCCTTCGGCGCTTCCAAACCTGGCGAAGGCGGGACTCGAAGTTGTTTTGGAGGCCGGTGCGGGAATATCCGCCGGTTATCCTGACGTGGAATACGCCGCGAAGGGCGCCAAGATTCTTCCTAGCCGCGATGAAGTCTTCAAGACGGCAGACATCATTGTGCAGGTGCTTTGCTACGGCTCGAATGACCGCACGGGCAAAGCCGACATTCCTCTTTTTCGCCGCGACCAAATCCTGATTGGTTTTTTGCGTCCCCTTGGAGCGGTTGACTCCGTCCAGGATATTGCGGCCGCGGGTGTGACGTCATTCGCCGTCGAGCTAATGCCGCGGACGACGCGCGCGCAGAGCATGGACGTGCTTTCATCCATGGGCACGATTGCCGGTTACAAGGCGGTTGTGCTTGCGGCGGAAACGCTGCCGCGCATGTTTCCGATGCTGACAACCGCGGCCGGCACGATCACTCCAGCGCGAGTGTTCATCATTGGCGCGGGCGTTGCAGGACTTCAGGCCATCGCCACCGCGCGCCGCCTCGGCGCGATTACGTCCGCGTACGACATGCGGCCCGCCGCCAAGGAACAGGTAATGAGCCTGGGCGGGCGATTCGTGGAACTGCCCATCGAGGCGAAAAATGCGCAGGACGCCCGCGGTTATGGCCAGGCGCAGGATGAATCTTTTTACTCGCGCCAGCGAGAGTTGCTGAAGCAGGTAGTAACGGAAAGCGACGTCGTCATCACCGCCGCCGTGATTCCCGGCAAGAAATCTCCCGTTTTGGTGACGGCCGACATGGTGCAGGCAATGGCGCCGGGTTCCGTCATCGTTGATCTTGCGTCGGAGCGGGGAGGGAACTGCGAGCTCACGCAGGCCGGCGAAATCATTACGGCGCACAATGTGACGCTCATCGGCCTGATTAATTTGGCGAGCAGTGTGCCGTACCACGCCAGCCAAATGTACGCGAGAAACATCAGCGCGTTTTTGCTGCATTTAACGAAGGAAGGCAAAGTGCAGATCAATCTGGAAGACGAAATCACGCGGGAAACGTTGCTCACCCGCGGAGGAGAAATTGTGAACGCGCGCGTCCGGCAGGCGTTCTCTTTGCCGGAGTTGCAGCCTGCGTCGAAAGAGGTGAACCGGGCATGACGTCCAATTTACTCACCGATCTTTATGTTTTCATGCTGGCGGCGTTCATCGGTTTTGAAGTGATCCGTCGCATCACGCCTTTGCTGCACACGCCGCTGATGTCGCTGACCAACGCGCTCGACGCGATCGCAGTCGTCGGCGCCATCGTTCTGGCTGGTGAACACAAGACGACTCTCTCAACGGCTCTGGGCGCCATCGCGATTGTGGCCGCCACGAGCAACGTGGTCGGCGGATTTCTGATCACCGATCGCATGCTCAAAATGTTCAAATCCAGCCGGCCACAGAAACCATGATCCATCTACCGCCATACGCCATCGAAGCAACGTATCTTGTCGCCACGGCGCTGTTCATTCTTTCATTGAAATTTATGAGCAGCCCCGCCACGGCTCGCCACGGCGTGTGGGCCGGCGAAGTCGGCATGTTGCTGGCAATCGTAGGCACGCTGCTGAATTACAACATCGTGGATTACAAGTGGGTGGCCATCGCGCTGGTGCTTGGTTCGATCATCGGCGTGCCGCTGGGCTTGGTCCACATGACGGCTGTCCCGCAGCGGACCGCGCTGAGCCATTGTTGCGGCGCACTGTGCGTCACGCTGGTCGGCACGGCGGAATTTTATCTGCGCACACCGAATGTGCCGCACTTCACGATGTCTGTTTTGAGCATGGAAGTGATTCTCGGTTCGCTCACATTCACCGGCAGTTTGATGGCCGCGGGAAAACTGCAGGAATGGCTGCCGCAGCGGCCCATCACCTATAAGGGACAGAACATCGTCAACATCGCGCTACTGGCCGGCACAGTTGGAATCGCAGTGTATCTTGTGCACAATCCGGGATATACCACGCTTTTCCCAGTTATCGTCGGCGTTCCGCTGCTGCTCGGAGTGATGATGATCATTCCCATCGGTGGCGCCGACATGCCGACGGTGATTTCGCTTCTAAATTCATACGCCGGACTTTCGGCGGCCGCGATGGGGTTTGTGCTCGATAGCAAGCTGCTGATTATCGCCGGTGCGCTTGATGGCGCGTCGGGCTTCATTCTTTCTGTGAACATGTCCAAGGCCATGAACCGTTCGTTCACGAACGTGATCTTCGGCGCATTCGGACAGGAGCAGGTGAAGGCGGCCGGCGCGCACGAAGAGCGGCCTGTGAAGAGCGCCACGCCGGAAGACGCAGCCGCTGTTTTGTCCGCTGCGAACAAGGTCATCATCGTTCCGGGGTACGGCATGGCCGTGGCGCAGGCGCAGCACAAGGTGCGCGAGCTCTACGACGCACTGACCAAGCACGGCGTTGATGTGAAATTCGGCATTCACCCCGTCGCGGGCCGCATGCCGGGCCACATGAATGTCCTGCTTGCCGAAGCGGACATTCCTTACGACAAGCTGCTCGACCTTGACGAGGCGAATTCCGAGTTTCCGCAGACGGACGTGGTGCTGATCATCGGCGCGAATGATGTGACGAATCCCGCCGCCCGTACCGATAAGAGCAGCCCGATTTATGGCATGCCGATTTTGGATGTGGACAAAGCGCGCACGGTGATGGTGATCAAGCGTGGCATGAGCCCGGGCTTCGCGGGAATTGATAATCCGCTGTATTACATGGATAAGACGCTGATGCTATTCGGCGACGCGAAGGCGTTTGTTGGATCCATTGTGCGGGAGTTGACCGGCGGCGGTGGACACGGCTAGCCGGCAGACGATTACTGCCTCATTGATGAAAGACGGCGCGGCGAATATCCGGCCAAAATTCTTTTAACACGTCCGCGATTCCATCTACTCCAACCTGCGTTCCCCATTTTTCAACCGTCTTGCCAAACGTGCGTTCCTGCGCCGGGTAGTAGGCGTTGGAAAGTCCGGCTCCTGCGAGATTGCCAACGATCTCTGAAGAGTTGAATGTGTTCCCCCCGGAGTCGGTTCGCGTGATGATCAGACGAGTCACGGCGTAACCAGACCGTCGCCAGAATCCGCCGTGACCTAGCGTGTAGTAACGCGGATCCTGATGGGTCAGGGATGGAACGATTGCCTCAGTGAAGTAATTTCCGGAAGCTTCGTCCACGAAAGAATGCCAGTAGTAACGTCCGTAGCCCGCCATTCCCTGATGGAATTCTGGCGACGAATTCACGATCTGGCCGTATCCGGCGATCAATCCCGCCAGCACGAATGCGGAATAATCGAAGCTGTCCTCCGACGCGAGCCCAAATTTTTCTTTTGTCGAAAGCGGAGGCAGCTTGGTGTTCGCGCTCACCGAGCGGTAATTGGGGATGATCCACAGAATTCGCTTGGTCTGTTGCTCGTCGGATGAATTCTGCCCCTGCTGCGTCTGCGAATTGGTGGTCGTCTGCGAATTTGTGGCCGGATTCGATTGCGCATTGCCGGTGGTTTGTCCTGCGGTACTTCCATTCCCATCGCTGCCGGTGGCTTGCTGAGTTTGTGGCGATTGGTCAGGTGGAGCGGCCGGATTTTGCACTGAGGATAGCGCCCAGCCGAAAGAAGGGAAAAGCAAGAGCAGTGCGGCGAGTGCCAGTGGACGTATGACCCGCAAGAGAATGCTCCTTGCGCCGCGCTTTTTGAATACAGCCCGTCAGGCGCCTCTTAGATGAGTATCTCAACGTTCATGGACATTTGAAACTGACTTAACATTTCTGGTTGTACGAAGCAGCATGCCAATGCACTATGCTCCGCGGAGACCGTGGTAGTCTCTACAGGCCGCCATGACTTCACAGCCAACGGAACAGCTGCGCGGGCATATCGCGGAAGGCCAGGAACAAGCCGCGTTTGATCTGCTCCGGCGTTTGCCACCCGCTACCGCAGCGACTTCCTTTCTCGAATTGCCGTTCGAGGAGCAAAGCGCGCTGTTTGCCGGCTTGCCCACGGACGTCGCCGCTTCGTTGCTGGGACATTTTCCGTATTACCACGCGTACGTGCTTCTGCACGGTTGTGACGCGGAGCACATGCGGACAATCCTCGATCAGATGGAACCCAACGTCCGCTCGGCTTTCTATGACGAGCTGCCCGAAGAAGCGTGGCAGTCTCTGCAGGATGAAATCGGGGGCTCTCCTCGGCCCATATTTGCCGCGCCAACGGCGGCTCCGGCGGTCGCGCCGAAAGTCTCTGCAACCGCCGCAGGGGCTCCGGTGCGGGTCCAGCCCTCCAAGCCGGCAAAGCCGCTGGAAGTAATCATCGAAGCTCGTGCCGTCGAAAAGAGCTTTATCCAACCGGATGGCCGCAGCATTCAGGTTATCGCGCCGCTGGATCTGAACGTCGAAGCGGACACTGTGACCGCGCTCCTCGGCCCTTCAGGGTCCGGCAAATCCACGCTGCTGCGGATTCTTTCTGGACTTGCGGCGCCGACCAGCGGGGAAGTGACCTGGCATGGAAAGCCCGTAAGCGAATGCACGCCCAATGTGGCCATCGTGTTTCAGAGTTTCGCGCTTTTTCCCTGGCTCACGGTGCTGGATAACGTCGAAGCTCCACTGATCGCGCGCGGCATGCAACATTTTGAGCGCCACCATCGCGCGTTGCGCGCGCTGGCATCGGTGGGGCTGAAGGGTTTCGAGACGGCGTATCCCAAGGAACTTTCCGGCGGTATGAAGCAGCGCGTTGGATTCGCACGCGCTCTTGCGGTCGAACCTGAAATCCTGTTCATGGACGAGCCGTTTTCCGCACTGGACGTCCTGACGGCGGAAAACTTGCGCGGCGAGCTTCTGGACTTGTGGCTGGCAAAGAAAATTCCCACGCGTGGTATTTTCATCGTCACGCACAACATCGAGGAAGCGGTGTTGCTCGCGGATCGCATCATCGTACTTGGGCGCGACCCGGCGCGAATCCGCGCCGATTTCCGCATCGGCCTGCCGCATCCGCGCGATCGCAAGACGGCCGCGTTCCTCACTTACGTAGACTACATCTACAAAGTGATGACGCAGCCGGAGCTAGATCTTGCTCCGCCCGCGGAAAAAGAGGCGGCCGCGAAGGCTCGACGCCAGACCCTGCCCCACTCCCGGCCCGGGGGCATCGCCGCGCTATTGGAATTGCTGCTCGATCGCGGCGGCGAAGAGGATCTCTACCACGTTGCCGAAAAGCTTGCGCTCGAAGTGGATGATTTGCTGCCGATTCTCGATGGCGCCGTGCTGCTGGGTTTTGCTAAATCGAGTGAGGGCGACGTCCAAATCACGCCCGAAGGCCGGGCATTCGCCGAAGCGGACATCGTCGGTCAGAAGGCGCTGTTCCGTGATGCGGTACTGGCGCACGCGCAACTTTTGCAGCAGATGGTGTCTGCGCTGCGCAACAAATCCAACCACATTATGCCGCTGGAGTTTTTTCGCGACATTTTGGACGAGCGATTCCCGGAACCTGAAGTTCCGCTGCAAATCGAAACCGCGCTCAACTGGGGCCGGTACGCTGAGCTTTTCACCTACAACATGGAAGCTGACACGATCCATCTGCATGCGCCGCCGGCTTCGCCTGAAGCGGCCGAAGAAGATTTGAGCCACAAATGAGCGATCGCGCGGAGCGCCCCGCAAGTCGCGTCCTTGCTTGGGGAAAAACAATCCCCGCCGGGACTTCATTTCTGAAAGACGTTCCAATTATTCTCGCGGGGCTTGGCCTTTTCTACGCGTTCATCAGGCTTACGCATTACTGGGTGGCGCCGGTCGAGGTTGAAACTCACATCAGTTTGCAAGTAGTCGCGCTGCCGCGCTACGCGATGTTTTCGTTCTTGCGCATCGCTATCGCGTATCTTTGCAGCCTCGGCTTTACCCTGGTCTACGGATACGTCGCCGCATACAACCGGACCGCCGAGCGCATCATGATTCCGCTTTTGGACACGCTGCAATCTATTCCAGTTTTGAGTTTTCTACCGCCTGTCATGCTCGCGATGGTTGCGCTTTTTCCAACGCGCCACGTGGGAATCGAACTCGGCTCGATCCTGCTGATTTTCACGGGCCAGGTCTGGAACATGACGTTCAGTTTTTATTCGTCGCTGAAGAGCATTCCGCGCGAGATGCACGAAGTCGCCGAAATCTACCGCTGGAGCTGGTGGCAGAAGTTGATTCAATTGGAGTTGCCCTATTCCGTGATTGGACTGATTTGGAATTCAATGATGTCCGTAGCAGGCGGTTGGTTTTTCCTGATGGCCTGCGAAATGTTCACGCTCGGCAACCGCAATTTGCGGTTGCCGGGGCTGGGTTCCTATCTGCAAACGGCGGCAAACGAAGGGAACACTCGCGTGATCGTTTACGGCCTTGCGGTAATGATCGGCATCATCGTATTGATCGATCAATTGGTTTGGCGCCCGGCGATCGCGTGGGCGGAAAAATTCAAATTTGAGCAGGTGGAAGCCACCTCCGTGCCGCATTCGCCCGTGCTCGATTTGATTCGCCGATCTCGCATCTTGCCCCTAATTTCGCGGTTGACGATTCAGCCTGTGCGCGAAACGATGCGCCTTCACTTCGCGCGGAAACACCTGTTGGAGCGTGAAGCTCCTGCCGCGCCCGAAAAAGGGAAGTGGTTGCGAGTGGTAATTGCCGCCGTCGTTGTCGGCGTGCTCTTGTATTTTGTCGTGCGCATGGGCCTTCTGCTCACCGGCCTTTCCTTAATAGAAATGCGGCCGATCTTATTCGGCGCCGGTGCAACCTTTTTGCGCGTGGAGTCCACACTCGTGCTGGCTGGGCTGTGGACAATTCCAGTCGGCGTCATCGTTGGCCTGCGGCCGAAGCTCTCCGCGATAGCTCAGCCCCTGGCGCAGATCGCCGCATCTGTACCCGCGACGGCGCTTTTCCCAATCATCCTGCTGCTGCTGATTCGCGCCGGCGGCGGACTTGGCATTGGCTCGATGGTGCTGCTGCTTCTCGGCACGCAGTGGTATGTGCTGTTCAACGTGATTGCCGGCGCCACGGCGATCCCGACGGACCTGAAAGAAGTTTGCAACATTTACGGGTTCGGCCGCTGGGAGCGATGGCGTGATCTGATCCTTCCCGCGATTTTTCCGTATCTGATTACAGGATTTGTCACCGCGTCCGGCGGCGCATGGAACGCCAGCATCATCGCAGAATATTTTCGGTTTCGTGAACATACTTATTCGGTCCGCGGAATCGGTGCCGTGATTAGCAAAGCCACTGACGATGGTGATTTCCGCGTCCTCATCGCCGCGACAATCGTAATGGCCGTGCTTGTCGTCACCATCAATCGCCTTGTGTGGCGCCGGCTTTACAGGCTGGCGTCGACGCGATTCATCCTCGAGACGTAACTTCAGCGATGCCGCCCCGTGGTTTAGGGCATCGGGTGGTTTGCTTCGTTGTCACGAAAAATGCTAGAACGTCCGGTAACGCTTTCTCGCGAAAGGACACTTCAAAATGCCGACAGTAAAGCCGATTCCAGATGGATATACCGCAGTGACTCCGTATCTCCTTGCTGAGGATGCTGCGAAGTTGGTTGAGTTCATCAAGAATGCGTTCGGCGCCAAAGTCGAATTTGAATCGAGGAACCCAGCCGGCGGCGTGATGCACGCCGAAGTTTCCATCGACGGCGCTCGAATCATGATCGGCGGAACGCGTCCTGGTGTGAACGCCGTGCCGGGAATGATTTATCTGTATGTGGCGGACACCGACGCCAATTACAACAACGCCCTCAAAGCCGGCGCGACTACATTGATGGCTCCCGCGAATCAGTTCTACGGCGACCGTAACGCCGGCGTGAAGGATTTGGCGGGGAATCAGTGGTACATCGCCACCCACGTCGAAGACGTCGCTCCAGACGAGGTCAATCGCCGCGCGCAGGAGATGTACAAGAAAGCGGCTACGCAACATGGCTAGGCCCCTATGTACAGTGAGCTGATTTGACTGAAAACGAACCGCTGATCCGAAATATTTCGGACACGGCGCGCTGGGTGGCCACCTACCGCGCTCAGGAGTCCGCGCGGCCCGACGCCGTCTTTTCCGACCCGTATGCGAAGCGCCTGGCCGGCGAACGCGGCGAACAAATCGCCGCGCTCATGCCATTCAAGGATAAGAACGCCTGGCCGTTCGTGGCGCGGACTTATTCCTTCGACGCCATCGTCACCCGGCTGGTGAAAGGCGACGTCGATACGGTAATCAATCTGGCCGCCGGACTCGATGCGCGTCCCTATCGCATGCAGTTGCCGGCGACGCTGAAATGGTTTGAGGTTGATTTGCCTGGTATTCTCGATTACAAAGAAGAAATTCTTCGCGACGATAGGCCGGTCTGCCTTCTGGAACGAATTCGCTGCGATCTGTCGGACGTTTCGGCGCGCCGCGAATTATTTTCCAACTTGGGCAGTAGAGCCGGCCGTGCGTTGGTCCTCACGGAAGGTCTGATCAGCTATCTGTCCGCCGAGGAGGTCGGCGCGCTTGCGCGCGACCTCGCGGCGCCGGCGAGTTTTCAATACTGGGCAAACGATCTCGGCTCACCGGGTCTGCTGAAGATGCTTCAGAAGCGTGTTGGCCCGCACCTGAGCGCGGCCAGCGCGCCGCTCAAATTTGGGCCGCCTGAAGGCCCGGACTTTTTCATTCCATTTGGATGGAAACCTGCCGACGTTCAATCCGTGCTCAAGGTTGCAGGACGCTTGAAACGGCTGCCGTTTTTCCTGCAGCTTCTTGCGTATCTGCCGGAATCAAAGGGCCATCAGGGTAAGCGATTCTGGTCCGGCGTATGCCTCTTCACGAAAAGCTAATCGCGCGACGATAGGTTATGGCGAGAAAGCGAAGAAAATTCACCGCTGCAAAGGAAGCGCGCCGCCGCGCTCGGCTTGCCGCCGGGACACCCCCGCCAGCGCGCATTATTCCAGATAAGCGCCTGAAACCGCCGAAGCATAAAGGGAAGCTGCTGGAGGATTGAACCTGAGCTGTGGGTTATTTTTTCCGGTGGGATGCGACGAGGCGTTCGATAATTTCCGGCGTGTAATTCTTCATGCCTGCCACAGTCAATTGGTCAAGTTCGCGGAACAGTTTCTCGTCCACTGAACTGAAATTGAAGCAAGCTTTTCCCTGCATGCGTTTTTTTAATTCCGGCGACATTGCGACGTCGCGCATGTAAACGGACATCAGGTGATAGCTGACGTAATTCTTGCCCAGACGTACTCCGCCGTAGAACAACGGCTTGCCGCGATACAGCGCGCCGGTGACTTCCATCCATAAAGTGCCGGGTTTTCTTACAGCGACGGACAGCTTTCCTTCGTGGCGCGTGAGCAGTCCGCACAGCCGGTCATAGATTGGTTCTAGCTCTTTCGCACTGTTCTGTGCGCGTGTCTTGCCTTTGACTGGTTTCTTTGCCGACATCTCTTCCTCCAGCCACGCTTTGTAACACTTTGTTCTCGGATAGGCTCGCCCGGAGCCTAGTTTTTGGACCCTCAACCCGGTTTCAGCGTGGGGACCACTTCTCCGAGCCGGAAGAGTGTGGCTGGCGCACGCTTGGTCGCCGCGGAAAGTTCGGCGCTAATCCGCTCAAGATTTGCTTTATCGAATCCAATGGACGTCGCCTTCACGGTGCCGTCGGTTGCGACCAGAAATATGGAAGGCACGTTCGCGAGCCCGTACAGATTGGACACCGTGTAGCTCTCATCGTCGAGGGCGACGGGGAATGTCACTCCGTGCTCTGTGCAAAATTCACGCGTGTCCATCGCATCATCCTGCGAGATGCCCAGAAACGTGGCCATGCGATCGCCGTAGGCTCGGTGCAGGCGCTCAAGAAAAGGGAATGTGAACTGGCACACAGGACAGGAAATCTTGAAGAACGCCAGGACGACCGGGCCTTTGCGGAGTTCTTCCGCCAGCGAGTACTCATTCCCAGCCGCGTCGCGCAAAGTGAAAAGCGGCGCCTTCTGCCGGGTTTGAATTGTGATTCGGCCGTCGCGTGGTTTGGACATCAGCTGCCTCGCGTGCTGGCACCGATATTATCGTAACGCGCTCCGCCCGCCAACGTTTTGTCATCCCGTGCAGTGGCAATTTCGCGCTCGTATGAGTATTCTCCTTTCAACGCGGGAGCGCCCGGAATTCGATATGCCCGGCTGGATCGAAGTTGAAGATTACGTTTATCCCGGCGGTTACCGCGCCGATGCCACCGAGCGCTCGCGCTGGTATTGTTCCCATCTCGAAGCCGGGCGGATTCTGTATTTCTCGCGGCCGCCGTTTGAATTTTCCTCCAGCGACCGGGAATTCCTCACTTCTCAGCGCCGCCCTGATTCCGCCGTCCACAAAAATGTGTCCTATCGTCCGCTGCAGAATCATCTGAACGGGTTTGACGGTTCTCCCGAGGTAAAAAATCGTTTGTCCAACGTGATGCGTGAATATTCACACCACGTTGTGGAGTTCGTGCGCCAGTTCCTGTCGCCTTATTCCAACGGCTACAAGCTCGACTTCGCGAGTTTCCGCCCAATCGAGGAAGAAGGGCGCGCGTTGCCGCTCCACAAACGGAACGATTTGCTGCACGTTGACGCGTTTCCGACGCGGCCTACGCACGGTGGCCGGATTCTGCGTGTATTCACGAATATTCACCCGGAGAAAGCGCGTGTATGGAATGTCGGTGAAGAATTCCCCGTGCTCGCGCAGCGCATGGCCCGTGAGGCCGGGCTCGATCGGTACGCCGCAGCCGGAGGCACGCCTATGTGGGGGCGATTGCTCGGCAAATTGGGCGCGCCGATTCCGAATCGGTCGGCGTATGACTGCTTCATGCTGCATTTTCACGATTATCTGAAGGAAGATTCCGCGTTTCAAACGGGTTCCGCGAAAACGCGGCTGGATTTTCCGCCGATGGCGACCTGGCTTGCATACACGGATGGAGTCCCGCACGCGGTGATGAGCGGCCAGCACGCGCTGGAGCAGACGTTCATCATTTCGCGCGCCGCGCTCGTCGCACCAGAGGTTTCCCCGATTGGTGTGCTGGAAAAACTCTGCGCACGGCCGCTCGCCGAGGAAGCTGGCCCCGGCAGCACGTTACCCGACGACGATCGCCGTCAGCGGGCATAAGTCCAGCTAGAAGCGCCGCAATTGCCATTCCTCAGTCCACGTTCCATTATGTTGACTTGCTGTTGCCTGCAGCGCAGACTCCTAGTCCACCGATGCGTTTTGCCGCAACCCTGTGGCGAAGCCCCTTTGCTAACCGGAAAAATCCGAGGAGGTTACAATGCCCGACCAAGCAAATCCAGTTCCAGAAAGCCTGCACACCATCACGCCGAACCTGGTTTTTCGAAAAGCAGCCAAAGCGATCGAGTTCTACAAGAAGGTCTTTGGCGCGGTCGTAATCGTGAGCATGCCGGGCGCGAACAACAAGGTCATGCACGCCATGATCAGAATCGGTGACTCACACGTTTTTATCGCTGACACTCTTACCGCCAAGTCTCCCGCGGTATCGTCCGAGACGTCCTTCATCCCGGCGTATCTTCACCTCTATGTGGACGACGTGGACTCAACGTTCCGGCGTGCGGTTGACGCAGGCGCTCAAGTAGACATGCCATTGCAGGACATGTTCTGGGGCGACCGGTACGGAAAAATCACCGATCCATTCGGCCAGCAGTGGAGCATTGCGACGCACAAGGAAGATGTATCACCAGAAGAGATGCGCCGACGGATTGAGGCTCTGAATGCCAAGTCGGCGGGGCAGAGCTAAGCCCGCTGACGCTCGCAAGACGAGATACGTCTCAGTGAATGTGTTTCGTCTTGCGGGACATGAAGTCCATCAGAAGATATTGGCCCAGCGTGTAGGGTGTGGTGAAGTAGGCTTTGCCTTTGCAGATCTTTTCGACTTTCTGCACAAATTGCACCAGGCTGTAATCCCGCGCCAACATGAAAGTGTTGATCAAAATTCCGGACTTCCGGCACTTCGCGACTTCCTCCAGCGTTTGCGTGACGACGAGTGGATCCAGGCCAAAAGCATTTTTGTAGATGCGGCCGTCTTCAAGCGTCAGTGCCGAGGGTTTGCCGTCGGTGATCATCACAATTTGCTTCATATCTTTTTTCTGCGCGGAAAGGATGCGCCGCGCCAGTCGCAAGCCTTCGCGCGTATTTGTGTAATAAGGTCCGACCTGCACGCGCGCCAATTCGCCAAGCGGCACCTCCTCCGCGCTATCGTGGAACAACACCAGATGGAGCGAATCTCCCGGATATTGTGTGCGGATCAAATGTGCCAGCGCCAGCGCAACGCGCTTTGCGGGAGTGAACCTATCCTCGCCATACAGAATCATGCTGTGCGAGCAATCGAGCATCACTACAGTCGCGCAGGAGCTCTGGTATTCGCATTGATGCACCATCAAGTCGGGATAATCGAGCTCGATCGGCACTTTCGCGCCGTCGCGCCGCACGGCGTTAAAAAGCGTTGCGCTCACGTCCAGATTCAGGGTATCGCCGAATTCGTATGCGCGCGAAATCCCGCCAGATTCAACGCCTGTCGCCAGATCGCGAGTGTCATGGCGGCCAAAACTGCTCTTGCCGAGCGACCCGAGCAACTGTTGCAGCGCCTTGAAGCCGAGAAAATCAATCGCCTTGTCCGTGATTTCAAATCGCGTTTGCGCTTCGGCTTCTCCGCCGGGACCGACCTGCCCGCGCGGCGTCTTGCCCGGTGGGGGAGTGATCTGCGGTTTGGAATTGATATAGCCTTCTTCCTTCATCCGCTCGATCAACCGGTCGAGCATCTGTTTGACTTCTTCGCTACCTTCGCCGCTCTCCAGCATTTTTTCGAGAATGTCCTCGGGAAGCAAGTCGCCTTCTTCAAGCGCACGCAAAATGGCGCGGCGCAGCTCATCCATGCTGCGCTCCGGATCCATTTCGGTGATGCCGTAATACTGCGACTCGAATCCGCTTTGCAGCAGAAAATCGGATAGCTTGTTGATGAGGTCATTCAAATCGACCTCATCCGCCAGCTCGCCCGTGTATTTTGAATACTTGACGTACCTCAAGTATGCTCCGCTAGTTGTATTGCCGCCGCGGCGGCTTATTCATTGGCTCACGCGGCTCGGGCGTCCTCGGCCGTTCCGCAAAGAACCCGCGTTCCTCGCTGCGATTGATGCGCTTTTGCGCCCACAGACCTTCGAGAATGAATTCGCCCGCGGCCGCGACCTCTGCCGCGCCATCTTTGCCGCTAGTGTGCAGTTTACCGATATGCTCGAGCACTCCCTTGATGTTGCGAAGCTGCTTGACGACCTCATCCGAGGCGTCCGTCTCTGAAATTTTGAGCTCGCCGCCTAGCTCAAACCACTGAATCACGCCTTGCATGTCCACATCTTTTAAGTGCCGCGCATAAACTCGCCCAACCGCGCCGCGCACAAGATCGCGCGCGATTGAGTCCGCGCCTTTCAGTTCGCCTTCGTATTCCAATTCCAATTTGCCGGTCAGCGCAGGCAATGCGGCGTAAACGTCAGAAACGCGTGCGACCGCCGTTTCCTCGCCGGTTCGCACCGCGCGTTGTTCGGCGCTACTGGCGGCAGTCTCGAGCGCGGCGATCGGCAGCCGCTGGCTTACGCCCGACCGTTTGTCGATGCGCTTGTCTTCGCGCGCCAGGAAAGCGATTTCCTCAATCACTTCGCGCAAATAATCCGGCACCATCAGCGGCCGCGCATTTCGCGCAAGCCAGGCCTCCTGCGCCGTGATGGCCATGCCTTCCTGAACCGTCGCAGGATAGTGCGTGCGAATTTCCGCGCCGACGCGATCTTTCAGCGGCGTCACAATCTTACCGCGCGCTGTGTAGTCTTCTGGATTCGCGGTGAAAACCAGCAGCACGTCCAGCGGCAACCGCACAGGATAGCCTTTAATCTGAATGTCACCTTCCTGCATGATATTGAAAAGCCCGACCTGAATTTTCCCCGCGAGGTCCGGCAGCTCGTTGATTGCGAATATTCCGCGATTGGCGCGCGGCAGCAAACCGTAATGGATCGTCAGCTCGTCGCCCAAATCGCGTCCGCCGCGCGCGGCCTTGATTGGGTCAACGTCGCCAATGATATCCGCAATCGTCACGTCCGGCGTGGCCAGTTTCTCCACGAAGCGGCGATCGCGCGTCAGCCAGGCGATGGGCGTCTCATCCCCCATTTCCGCGATTTTATCGCGGCATACCGGGCACAGGGGACGCAGCGGATGATCGTGAATTTCGCATCCCGCGATGTAGGGAATCTCGGCGTCGAGCAGCCCCACGAGTCCTCGCAGAATTCTGCTTTTCGCCTGGCCGCGCAGGCCGAGCAGAATGAAGTTGTGCCGCGACAAAATCGCGTTCACCACCTGTGGTATCACCGTTTCTTCGTAGCCGTGTATACCAGTAAAGAGCTTCTGCTTGCGCTCGATCGCGCACAGCAAATTTTCGCGCATCTCGTCTTTCACGGTGCGCGTGGCTTTTCGTGCGTCAAATCGCGGGTCGCGCCGAAGCTGTCCAAGCGTTTGTGGCTTTTCGATCGTTGGAGTCATGAGTCCTGGGGCCCTGGGTCCTTTCTCTGAACGGGAGGCGATGCACCATTATAAATGATTCAGATGCGCTCCGTGAGCGAGTGTGAATCCTTACGTCTTTGATGCGCGCAGAAGCGTGAATCGCCAAATTGTTTTCGAGAAAGTTTTCTGGCAAGAATTCAGCTAAATGACGTGTCCCGCCGGCAAGGCCGCCAGCGCAGCGGACATTTCCTCGGCCGCGTGCGTATCGCCCGTGCGACCCGCCGCCTGAATTCCGGCCGTCAGCACCTGGCGCGCCTCGGTGTGTTTTGAGAGTCGCACGTAAAGCTGGCCGAGCTGGAAATATCCCGTGACGTAATCGGGATGCGTGCGCAGCAGTATGTCGAAATTCTCGATCGCCGCGTCTGAATCTCCCAAATTGGCGCATTCAAGCGCCAGGGCGTAGCGCGCAAATGCGTCATTCGGTTTTGCGGTGACGAACTGCTCTAGCTTTTCTCTTCTCGAAATGGTTGGTTGCGTCATGGTGATGGCAACAGATTATATGCACTTGGCCCGCAGGAGCAAATTGCACGCGTCGATAGGTCGTATCGCCCCGGTTTTCGCCAGCGACGTCTGCCATCGCCCAGCGAAAATTTCCAGCTTGCTCCGCTCGCCGGATGCGAACAGAATGGGGCGCCGAAACGCTTGAACTAGCCAGTAACAACGCAGGTTGCGATCATCCACCTCTGCGAGGAGGCCTCATGCTACATCTCGATACAGGCAATACCGGTTTCATGATTTTATGCACGAGTCTGGTGATGTTGATGACGCCCGGCCTTGCATTTTTCTACGGCGGACTTGTCGGCCGCAAAAATGTTTTGGCGATCATGATCCAGAGTTTTGTTTCCATGGGTTGGACGACGGTGATCTGGTACCTGTACGGCTATTCATTGTGCTTCAGCGGTGACTGGCACGGGATCATCGGAAATTTCAATAATGTGTGTCTGCGGGGAATCGGGCTTACCACGCCATCTCCGAATGACACAATTCCGATGATGGTGTTCATCGCCTATCAAATGATGTTCGCGATCATCACTCCGGCGCTTATTTCTGGAGCCTTCACAAACCGCGTGTCGTTCAAAGCCTACATGTTGTTTTTGACGGGCTGGCTTACACTTGTCTATTTTCCATTTGTCCACATGGTCTGGGGTGGAGGGATGTTGCAGCAATGGGGAGTGAGGGATTTTGCCGGTGGCATCGTGGTGCACAATATTGCGGGCATAGCAGCGCTGGCTTCTGTTCTTTACGTCGGCAAGCGGAGGGTGCGTGATCACGCGCCACACAGCATTCCGCTGGTTGCGCTTGGCACCGGCCTTCTGTGGTTTGGTTGGTACGGATTTAACGCCGGGAGCGAGATGCGCGTGGATTCGGTGACGGCCACGGCGTTCCTGAACACAGACGTCGCGGCATCATTCGCCGCGGTAGCCTGGCTGTTGGTGGCATGGTTCAACGAGAAAAAGCCAAAGTTCCTCGGTCTCTTGACCGGCGCCGTCGCAGGTCTCGCCACTATCACTCCGGCGGCAGGGTATGTCTCACCGACGACGGCCGTCATCATCGGACTCGCGGCGGGAGTCGTGTGCTACTACGCGGTGGAGCTGAAAAATAAATTGCAGTGGGACGACGCGCTGGATGTGTGGGGAGTCCACGGAGTCGGCGGCTTCCTGGGCATTGTGCTTCTCGGAGTATTCGCCGACCGGGCATTTAATCCCGACGGCGCGAATGGACTGTTGCACGGAGATTCCAGCTTCTTCATCAAGCAATTGCTTGCCGTGATTTTCTCGTCGGTCTGGGCTTTCATTTTTACGTATGGGATGCTTAGCATCATCAATATCTTCACTCGCGTAAAGGTTGACGAAGCGAGCGAGGAAATTGGACTTGATGAATCGCTCCACGGCGAGCACGCGTATCTCGAAAACCAGCCGGACAACCTGACTGTCTGAGCTGCGCAACCGTGCAGGCGGCGAAGTAACATCCGTGGATTGCCGTCCATGCTGGGGAATCGATTGCCCGGAGCGTGCTAAACTGCGCCGATGCGAATCGCACCGCTTGCTCTTGGTTTGCTTTGTTGCTTGCCGCTCGCGGCTCAGAACGCCGGCGACGCCCAGGAAGCGCAACTCCGCGCACTGATCGCGCAATCGCCGAAACTCCCGATCACCTGCGCCGCGCTACCCATTCAGCCGCCTCGCTCCGGCTGGGAGATCGGCATGACGTCCTGGGTCGCAAACGACGGCCACGGCACGACCTACATTATCCAGCGTGGCGACAAGGCAGATCCCATCATCGCCCTGGACTCCAGCGGCCGCGTCCTGCGCTCCTGGGGCACAGGCATGTATGTGATGCCGCACGCCATCCGTATTGATCAGCAGGGAAATATTTGGACCACCGACGCCGCCAGCTCAATGGTCTACAAGTTCACGCCGCAAGGCCAGAAGTTGATGGAAATTTCCGTCGGTGGCCAGCCAAGTCCGTGTCCGCGAAATTTTTGCGGCACGACGGACGTTGCCTTCGCGCCCAATGGGAACATTTTCATCTCTGATGGGTATTCCAACGCGCGCGTCTTGGAATATTCGCCTGACGGTAAGAAAATTCGCGAGTGGGGATCGCACGGCACAGGGCCGGGACAATTCCATCTGGTGCATTCCGTGCAGGTGGATGAAAACGGAATCGTCTACGTGGCTGATCGCGAAAACGGTCGAGTGCAACGCTTCGACCTCGACGGCAAGTTTCTCGGCGAATGGGACGCTCTCGGCAAACCGTTTTCGCTGACACTGCGCAATGGCGCGATTTACGTCGCCACGCAGCCGCGCGATCGGCCGAACGGCGCCGCCGGATGGCTGCTGAAAGTGGATCGCAAAACCGGACAAGTTCTCGGCTCGGTTGAGTCCACCGGAAACCACGGCATGGAGGCGCTCGCGAATGGCGAGCTCATGGTTGGCCCCGGACCGGGCCTGAATCAGCCGCAGTGGTGCCACTGATTTAAAGGAGACACAGGTGCCAAGAGTGCAGCGAAGCAAAGTGCGCCAGAGCGGTGAGGAAACCCGCCTTGCCGGAAAACCCGTCAGCGCGTCCCGCTCGGAAATGACGGAGGTCGTGCTGCCGCAGGACGCCAACCCGCTGGGCAACATTCTTGGCGGGCGCGTGATGCATCTGATGGACATTGCCGCGGCAATCGCGGCGCACCGGCACAGCAATAGTTACGTCGTCACAGCGTCGGTGGACTATGTGGATTTCCGAAATCCCATTCGCGTTGGCGAGCTGATAGTGTTGAAATCCAGCGTGAATCGCGTGTTCCATACTTCCATGGAAGTTGGCGTGAAAATCTTTTCGGAGAATATTTTGACGGGAGAGCGGAAGCACACCACCAGCGCCTATGTAACTTTCGTCGCCATCGACGAAAACCGGCAGCCGCACGCTGTTCCGCCGCTGATTTTGGAATCGGCTGAGGATAAGCGGCGCTTCCGTGACGCCGGCGAGCGCCGGCGCATCCGTCTGGAACACCGCTTCAAGCGCCGGACTTAGTTGCGCCGCTCAGTCGCGCTTCGACCTCATCCGCGATACGAAACGCGCGCACCACACACGCACCCAAAGCAGGACCATCGAGATAATTTCCCGTGAGATAAAACTCCGGCGTCGTATCGCAAATAGTTTTCAACTCCAAGATGATCCCGGAATATCCCAGCGTATATTGTGGAAGCGCACGCGCATGAACTCGCACACGCTCGATCACCGGCGCTTCCCGAATGTTGAGTGCGCGAGCGATCTCATCCCGAATCGTGCTGGCGATTCGCTCTTCACCCCGTGTGCAGAACTCTGGATCCGTCGCGCCGCCCGCAAAACTCGTCATCAACACGTGGCCTTTCGGTGCACGCGCCGGGAATAATGACGAATTCCACACGCAGCCGAGCGTGCGCATTCCTTCTTTGCGTGGTACGAGAAATCCAAATCCGTCCAGCGGGCGGCCGATCGCTTCCTGTCTGTATCCGGCGGAATAAACTGCGACGGGAGCGTAAGCAATTTTCCCGAGCGTGGCGGGAAACTGTGCTGACACTGGCATCAGTATCGGTCCTGCCACTGCATCCGCGGCGAAGACTATGGTGTGCGCGGCTTTTGTTTCCCCCGTGCTGAGTGAAACCTCGTATTGCATTCGTCCGCCTGCCGAGATTGGCCGCACTGAATTCACGGCCGACCCAAGCCGCGCGCTGTCACCAAGCTGCGAGCCGAGCGCCTTCATCAACGTGCCGACGCCGTCCTTGAGCGAACACATTTGGCGCCGCGCCCTCTTGCCGCTCGATTTCTTCGCGCGCTTCATCTGGGCGATTGCACCGCGTAGGACGCTCCCTTTCGCTTCTTCCCATTCGTGCACTTGAGGGAACGAGCTGCGCAGGCTCAACTGTTCCGGGTCGCCCGCGTAAACGCCGGAAACGAACGGCGCGACGAGATTTTCAAGCAAGCATTCACCGAACTTCCGACGCGTGAAAGCCGAAATGGATTCGTCCGGATCCGGCGGCCGGGTTTTGCGGAAGACTTCTGTCAGCAAGCGCCATTTTGTGCCGTCGTCGAGCAATGAAGTGGATAGGAGAGAAAACGGAGAAAGTGGAACCGAAACCAGCTTACCGCCGTGAAGAATGTACCGCGCCAAGCGCGGAGGTGCGCTGATAAGGTCGCCCCCAAGCCCCGCATCTTCTATTAGTTCTGCAAGCTCGGACGTCAGCAGAAAACTTTGTGGTCCGCTCTCAAAAAGGAAGCCGTCCTGCTGCTTCGATTCAACTACTCCGCCGAAACGATTTGATTTTTCCAGCAGCAGCACGGAGATGCCGCGTTTCTTCAGTCGGAATGCGCACGCCAGTCCGGAAATGCCGCCGCCGATTACGACCACTGGCGCTGTTGTGTTTGCGGAATCAGTCATCGCGCGGGATGCGACAAAGCTCACAGCGTCTTGGAGAAAAGTGGCCGGCTTTCCATCTTTTGCTTTTCAAGATAGGCGTCAAAAACCATGGCGATATTGCGGATGAAAATTCGTCCGAGCCATGTTGCACGAATTTCATCGCCGTCCAGCGTCACAAGTCCATCGGACGCGAAAGATTCCAAGCTTTGCAGTTCCGGCGCGAAGTGATCGTCGAAGGTCACGCTGAATTCGCGCGATATTTCGGACTTGCGAATCAGCGTGTGGCACAACAGACGGTTGATCACTTCCCGCCGCAACACATCTTCGACGGATAGGTGTGCGCCGCGCATCGTCGCCAGGCCGCCGCGTTCGATTGCCGCCCTGTATTCCGCCACGTCGCGATAATTTTGACCATACGCACGGCCAATCGAGCTGATCGCGCTGACGCCCATGCCGTAAAGATCCGCGCCGGCCTTCGTGGTATAGCCCTGAAAATTGCGGTGCAGGGTGCGATTTTTCTGCGCGACGGCCAACTCATCGTCCGGACGGGCAAAATGATCCATGCCGATATACAGATACCCCGCATCCAGAAACGCCTGCAGACCCGCGCAAAAGATACGGAACTTTTCCATGCCCTCCGGCAGATGCGCGGCGAATGCGCCCTGCTGCTTCCGCAGCCAGGGGACATGCGCATAGCTGAACATTGCCACGCGATCCGGCGCGAGCGTCAGCACCTGCGCCACGGTTGCGCGAAATCGTTCGGCGGTTTGCAGCGGCAGGCCGTAGATCAAATCCACATTGATGCTGTCAAATCCCAGGCCGCGCGCGTGCGCGATCAAATCGCGCGTCGCCTCAAACGGCTGCACGCGGTGAATCGTCTCCTGAACCTCGGGATGAAAATCCTGAATCCCCAAACTCAGCCGGTTGAAACCCAGCCGCCGCAGCGATTCGAGGTGTACATGCGTGGTGACGCGGGGATCGACTTCGATTCCGATTTCCGCGTCGGGCGCGAATGTGAATCGCTCGCTCGTATAGCCGAACAGTTCTTCCATCTGCGCTGGAGTAAGGTACGTGGGCGTGCCGCCGCCCCAGTGAAACTGCACCACGTTGCGATTGCGCGTTCCGTGCCGCGCTACGCGCTCGATTTCCTTTTCCAGCGTCGTCAGATACGGCGGCACGACGCTGTGATCTTTGGTGATCACCACATTGCACGCGCAAAAAAGACACAGACTTTCGCAATAGGGAAGATGCATGTAAAGCGAAAGTGGCGTGCGCGCCGCGTCGGCTTCCGCGTAGGCGGCTTCCAGATCGCGGACGCCGAAATCATCTTTCCATACGGGAGCGGTCGGATAACTTGTGTAGCGCGGGCCCGGCGTGTTGTATTTCGCAAGAAAATCCTCAGAAACCTGGAAGCGTTCCTGCGCAATCCGGAATTCCGCGTTGGATTCGTCGTTCTTCACGCCAGTGAATATTCCTGTCCCGCGCGCACGAATGCCGCCGCGTTTTCCACCGGCGTCGTCGGCAAAATTCCGTGACCCAAATTCAAAACATGCCCGCGGCCGCCGGTCTTTTGGATCGCTCGCGACACACTTTGCGTGATGTCCGCCGACGACTCCAGCAGCACGCACGGGTCAACATTTCCCTGCAAAGCAATCTTCGGTCCGATCTCGCGCCGCGCTTCGGCGAGGTCAACGCGCCAATCTACGCTCAGCACTGTTGCGCCTGATTCCGCCGCGGCACCGAGCAAATGATTCGCTGCCTTGGAGTACAAAATCACCGGCGTTGCGCCCGCGTTCAATTCGCGAATCAATTGTTGCGTCGCCGGCAGCGAAAAGTTGCGATATTGCTCGAGCGCCAATTCGCCTGCCCAAGTGTCAAAAAGCTGCACAGCCGCGGCACCTGCCGCAATCTGCGCTTTCAAATAGCTCGCCGTCGCGTGCGCAATGCGCTCCAGCAACCGCCGGAAAAGCGCCGGGTCGCCGTACATCATGGTCTTTGTCGCGGGGAATCCGTCGCTGCCTCGGCCGTCAACGAGATAGCACGCCAGCGTCCACGGCGCCGCGGCGAAGCCGAGCACGGGCACGTCTGGCCCTAGCTCGCGCGTGAGCAGTCGGATTGTGTCACTGACAAATTTCGTTTCCAGTTCAGGATCGAACGCCCGCAGCTTATCGACCTGGGCGCTGCTGCGCACCGGCTCCGGCAAGACCGGCCCGCCGTCGTTCAGCTCCAGCCCGAGTCCCATCGCTTCGGCGGGAATTAGAATGTCCGAAAACAGAATCACCGCGTCAACGCCCAGCCGCCGAAAGGGCTGCAGCGAAACTTCCGCCGCCAGTTCAGGCGTCTTCGCGACTTCCAGAAAGGCGTGTTTCGCGCGAATTTCCCGGTATTCCGGCAGATATCGTCCCGCCTGCCGCATGATCCACACGGGCACACGTGGCACCGGCTCGCACCGGCACGCGCTCAGAAAGAGCGCCTTCCTGCTGATTGCGCGGCTCTCCGCGTCCGCTGCGGTTTTTGCTCCGAGCTTCATATAAGGGATCGCCTCTTATAATAACAGAACGGTTGCTCGCGGACGGAGATCGTCCGGCTTTTCCCGTTTCCGCAGAGCGATGATGCTTCTGCGCAGCATGTTCGTCAGGAAAGTGACGGAGTGCGCCGCTCCGTGCTATTCTTAGTTTGCTCGGATGCACGCGTAGTTCCTCTCGGAAACCTGCTAGGAGCCGCAATTCGCACCGGCGGCTCGATTGCTTCCGAAAAGTTCCGGCCCGCGACAAGAGAGCGGATAAGTTTGCGCGGTAACAGGGTCGCACGCAGCACGCGGCCGTTCATTAGGAAAAGAGCCACTGAAATTCATGCCATCCATTCGCAACGTCGCCATCATCGCGCATGTGGACCACGGCAAGACCACGCTGGTCGATGCCATGCTCCGGCAGAGTGGTATTTTCCGTGAAAACGCCGTGCTCGTTGAACGCGTGATGGACTCGAATGACCTCGAGCGCGAACGCGGCATTACCATTCTGGCGAAAAATACCGCCCTGTTTTTTCACGACACAAAGATCAATATTGTTGACACGCCCGGCCACAGCGATTTCGGCGGCGAGGTCGAACGCGCCCTGAAAATGGTGGATGGCGTGCTCCTGCTGGTGGACGCGAGCGAAGGCCCGCTGCCGCAGACGCGATACGTTTTGCAAAAAGCTCTGCAAGCCGCACTGCCGCCCATCGTCGTGCTGAATAAGATTGACCGCTCTGACGCCCGCGCCGCAGAAGTGCTGGACGAAATCTACGACCTTTTCATCGATCTGGAGGCGACGGAAGACCAGCTCGATTTTCCGGTTCTTTACACCAACGCGAAAATCGGCGCCGCGCATCGGAAGCTTGGCGATGATTCAACGAATTTGCAGCCGCTGTTTGAAACGATAATTTCGGCGATTCCCGTGCCCAAAGGCGATCCGGCGGGGGTTTTGCAGGCGCAGGTGATGAATCTTGATTACAGCGATTTTCTGGGGCGCATCGCCATCGGCCGCGTCTTCAGTGGCACGCTTCGCCGTGGCTCCGGAGTGGGCATCGCCAAACTTTCCGGCCGGGTGATTCCCACTCATATCACCAAACTATTCACCTTCCGCGGCCTTGAGCGCGACGAAGCCGAAGAGATTCCGTGTGGAGACATTGTCGCCGTGGCCGGAGTGGAGGGAATTCAGATTGGTGAGACGATCACCAGCTTTGAAAATCCCGCGCCGCTTCCACCTCTCACAATCGACGAGCCTACGCTCGCGATGAATTTCACCGTGAACAATGGCCCCTTCTGCGGGCGCGAAGGGCAATGGGTCACATCGCGCGATTTGCGGGAGCGCCTCCAAAAAGAGCTGTTAACAAATGTCTCTCTGCGCGTGGCAGAAACGGAAACCACGGACGTTTTTCGCGTGCTTGCACGCGGTGAATTGCAGCTCGCCATCCTGATCGAAACGATGCGTCGCGAGGGCTACGAACTGATGGTTGGCAAGCCGGAAATCGTGGTGCGAGAAGAAGGCGGCAAGAAGCTCGAACCACTCGAACGGCTCGTCGTCGATTGCCCTGAGAACTTTGTCGGCGTGGTGATGGAAGCGCTCGGTCGTCGCCGCGGCGAACTGGCCAAAATGGTGAATCACGGCTCTGGATGGGCCCGCCTGGAATTCACCGTGCCGTCGCGTGGACTGATTGGTCTTCGCGGGCAACTTCTGCAGGATACGCGCGGCACGGCGCAGCTCCATGCGCTGTTTGAGCGCTGGACGGAGTATGGCGGCGAAATGGCCACTCGTCCAACGGGCGCGCTGGTCGCCGACCGCGCCGGCGTGACGACTGCGTTCGCGATTTGGAATATTCAGGAGCGCGGTGAAATGTTCATCGGCCCCGGTGTGGACGTCTACGAAGGAATGATTCTCGGTGAAAATTCGCGCGACGCGGATCTGGACGTGAACATCACGAAAGAAAAAAAACAAACCAATATGCGCGCCTCAACAGCCGACGAAGCTATCCGACTGATTCCTCCGCGTGTGCTCAGCCTTGA
>Ga0335078_10002939_pt1 | contig 25573 bp, 29 predicted proteins | sample Lox_Sample_32_FD_206711 | JGI IMG/M metagenome (GOLD analysis project Ga0335078, IMG submission 206711) | Soil microbial communities from Loxahatchee National Wildlife Refuge, Florida, United States - Lox_Sample_3.2 | ecosystem: Environmental > Terrestrial > Soil > Wetlands | place: USA... | reverse complement strand
AAAGACCCTTACAGACACTTACCTTTCCCATATCGGCGCTATCGAGTCCCAGAACGTGACCGCCTTGGCAGCCCAATATGAGGCCAACGCCACCTTGCTGTATACATCACCACAAGGCGGAGTATTCCCTTCGTCACTGGACGGTAGCGTTAGCGGCATCGCCAACATAACAAGGTTCTACGAGGAAAACAAGAATAGTTCTCAATATGTCTCTTGTTTTACATGCATTACCCTGAAGGTCCCCTTTGCCGTCGCTAACGAAACCATCTCCATAACAGTGTCGAGCAACGAAAAGGCAGGGAACGTCACGTCCGACCTCGTCTTCTACGGTAACTGCCCGATTTGTAGTTTTTATGTGCAAGGGGTTGGCGTGTCCAACATAGAAGCATACGCTATGGGCTTTCACATCTCGTATGTCCCCCAAGGTGGCCGCTGGCTGATTTCGACGGAGAGTCAGGCATACATCTACGTTGACAAATGCTTCACAACATACTTGTCGCCTGATGGCAGCGTTTTCTACTGCCCGGGACCGTATAGGTAGTCCGCGTCGGGTGCCGCTTTCCCGAATTCATTTCGCCCTCTCCTGATTCTCAGGGTTGCCGGCGGGCGTCTCTTTGGCAGCCTGGATGTCCGGCCGCTGACCAACCTCTCGCTCCGGCGACGACACCCTGGGCAGGTGCCGTATCCTCGATCCGAGCCGGGGATACCTTAGGACGTCCGCGTAGGGCCTTCTCGGAGGTGCCCCAAGGTATTGCATGGTCGCCGCAGCGAGGATGATGCCCGAGGCCCCCTGTGCCACGACCAGGAAGTACCAATGCTGGGGGAACACTCCGAGAGCCCAGGAAAGGCTCACCCCCGCCGAAAGCAAAAGATAGACGACGTGGGGGAGGATCTCCCTTGTCCTGTCCGGCCTAGGTACCCCAGCGTCGAGGATGCCCAGGTGGCTCAGGACCGCCCACCAATTCCTCAGGCTGCCGTCGTCCCTGACCGGATGGAACAGCCTCGAGAGGTCGTGGCGGTACAGCAGTAGTAGAAACGCAGCCCAGTAGGGGATTGGCAGGTACAGGACTGGAGTCTCGGCGGGATTCATCCTCGATGTGGGGCCTTCGGCTCTTAACGGCGGTCGATGTTGACATCTATCGCAGCGTGATGCTGACATCCTGCCCTTCATGTTGACATGACGGCGTCCGATGTTGACATTGTAAATTCCGTCTTTTCTAAAGAGGATGTGGCGGCGGCGTAGCTCGTTCGGAACGAGATAGAACCTTCCTCCAATGCCCTAAAGAACAAGCGCGAGGCCTTCTCAAAAGGCGACTCAATGGGACCCCGTAGGTCTGGCAGGATGATGGCGTTGTTGACCACATTGGCAATCGTCTTGGCCATAGCGGCAGAGATCACAGTCCTGCAGGCCGAAGAAGCAAGTCTCGCACCCACGCGTGTGTCCATGACAACCTCAAGTCTGGCGACATCTACAACCTCAGGCTTGTACGACATCACCTTTCTTGAGTCAGGCCAGTGTGGGACGCGACTAGGATGGGCAATCAGCGAATGGGGAGTCACATTCGACAACATGACAAAGACCTATCCTCTCAACGTTACCCTATCGCAGATTCAGTCAGGTAGTTCCGAAGTGCTTGGAGGGAACCAATCGTCGTCCATAACTTTCGCGGTGCCTGACGGAAGGTATTCCTTCCAACTTTATCCGAATGCTTCTGCATCATCTGAGGGTCCCTTGGAAGTGTTCGCAGGTCCATCGTATGGGGACCAGCAAGTAACAGGACCAACCGGCTTCATCACTGTGAGCGGCTTCGATATGGAGTTCTGCCTGTCGTATCCCGCGGTTGTGGCAGGAAACTGAGTGCGATTCCAAGTATCATGTTCTCGGCGTGCCTTCCTCGGAACCGGATAGAACTCTCCTCCAATGCCCTAAAGTAGAAGCGAAGGCCAAAATACTGGCATGCAAAAAAGAGACCAAGTTATCCTAGCCGCCTTGGTCATTGGTTTGCTTGTCGGAGCCGTGGCGACCTACGCCCTCGCAGGTCCAACTCTTGGCCGGACCCGCACCTTGACTAGCACCGCTTTGTCTACGAGCCTGATTATGACCACCATTACTTCGACTCTTACCGCAAGTTCGGCCGAATTGTATAGGGTGACCTTCAACGAAACAGGCGGGTGCGACGCGTCGCCTCAGTCGCCATTCTATTTTGAGAGGTGGTATGTGACTATGGATAACATCACACTAGTTCAACCCTCGAATGTAACAGTATCTCAAATAAACAACCAAACGGGAGGGCGCCAGGGCCAATATCAGGACGTATCGACAATAGTCTTCACAGTTCCAGATGGCAACTATTCTTACTATGCTTCCAATGGCGCTGGTGGGATAGGCGCTGGGTTCGTCAATGTGAACGGCTCAGACAAAGACGTGCCGATAGTGAGCGGCCCATATTGTCCTTGAAGGACTTGCACCAACCAATCGGCGGCGTAGCTCGCTGGGAAATAGTTTTTTGACGGTTCTGGTAACTCTGCGGCGGATCGCCCTATCCTTCGTCCCGTAAACTTTCGGTCGATGGTCGTCACCAAAGACCACAGTATTCGCTGATAACCCACCTCATCCCTTGGAATGAGTCCATCCCATACGAGACACCTACATGGAATGATGCACAACTCGGCGAGACATATCGTGGGAAGAATCCTGCAAGCTGGAGAGGGTTACCGTTGGTGGGGATTATCGGGGCTGCGACGAAGATGCATGCGGCCAAAGCAACGAGGCAAGCGACGAGCAGCTTTCGGTTAGCCAAACACCGTCATTCCTCACTTTAACCTGCTAATTGGTAACCCCCACTACTTAGTTCTAATCCTTAGAACGAGGCATTTTGAATAAGGGTTAACGGTTTGTCGTCTACTCTGGCTTGGACTCGCGCGCCTCTGCCGGAGTCTTCCCGTTCAGGCCCATGTGGGGTCTCGCGAGCAGATAGTTGACAACTATCACGCAACGCCATCGTGGGCTTAGTTCGCTCGGAAACCGAAGCCTTCATTCCGCGTGGTAAGGCTGATCAGACGCAGAAGGGAACGCCAGCTTCCCACTGAAACTGCCCGCCCATGCGGACAACTCCCACGGTGAAGAGATAGAAGGACAGCGAAGCATAGGTATGAGGACGAAGAGCGCGATATACGCAACCGTCGGGAAGAGGTATCCAAAAAACAGGAGCAAGGAAGAAGAATAGGAAGAAAGCCAAGATGCCTACGGACACCACGACTTCTCTTCTCCTCATGTTTGTGTATGGCGCATAGCTGCTATTTACGGGCTCACTGACCATCGCCGGGCATCTTGCAACACCACGTCGAAGGTTCGGAATCGGCGGCGCAGCTCGCTGAACCGGATAGACCTTTCCTCCAATGCCCTAAAGTAGAACCGATACACCAGAATCCATACGAGTAGCAATGAGGTTTGAAGTTGGCCGAAAGAGGATTGGCCTTGCGGCAGGGAGCTTTTTCCTTGTTCTTTGCGCTATTACAGTTGGGCTAATCGTGATCGCCGCAGCTCTCATTTCGTCACAGGGGACCGGCTCATTACCCGCAAACTCCAACAGTGTCAATTCGAGTTCTCCCGGCTCGTCGTCGGTCTTCTCCAGTAGCAGCTCTTTCATTCAGTCGACCGTTCAAAGCTCGTCAGCCTCCAGTAACTCAGGTCTCAATCAGTCAGCCACCCAATACCCCCTCGTGTGGGCGCCGAAACCCGTAGGCGCGGGTTGTGATGAGTTCCCGTTCTGCATCGAAGCAGTTCTCGGATTCGCAGGCCATACGGCGACAAGCAGCATCACCACGACTGCCACCACCGTTATCCAAGACAACACGACGACCATAGTGTTCGACTCAACCACGACCTATATGTCAGGAGTCTCAACCGGCGTCGTATATCCTCCCGACAACGCGGCAATCGCTGTATCCGTTTGGGCGTTCGTCCAGGACGCAGCCACCGGCCAGAATGTCACAACGGATAATGGCAACCTGTCCTACATTGGAGGCGATTGCGGTATCCACGCGACCGGATTTACCAACTGCTACGCCGGTGGTAGCGTGCCTCCTGGGCACACCTACAAGGTCACCGTGTACGTCACGGAGCTTACAAATGGCCACGATATACTGCCGTGCTCGATACGACCGGCGAGCCTTCCCAACCTGAGCTGTACAACCCAATTGCTCGCACCAATCCAAACGCTAACCATAACGGAGTAAATCCGGTCTGCGAGTTGGTGACCACGTCCCTCCGCCCGCGGCCTCGCGTACTGCGGTGAGATGTCCACATCGGCGCTTCTAATGTTGACATCATTGTCCCCGATGTTGCCATATCGCCCTGCGATGTTGACATTTCACCCTGCGCTGATGTCAACATCCGTTCCCGGATGTCAACGTTCCCCGACCCGCGTTAAATACCAAACGAGCCTCTGACGTCGTATTCTATCTTTCTCTCTGATTTCGGAAGGCATCTGAAGATTCGGCACTAGCGTGTGCCATCGAACGTCTCAGTTCGCCAGCCGCAAGGGAGAGAAAACGGGATACAACGGTGACGGCTCGTCCGACCTATCGAAATGAAGATGAGCGCAGTCTTTGGTTGACCGTTCCCCATCCGGACGTAAGGATCCGGGCTCAACGGCCATCCTCTGGGCACACAGTTGCCACATCCACCCAGAAGGATGCGAAACAACTTCTCCCACATCGGCCTTTGGGAGAACGACGGAGGCGGGCGCCTCACCCCTGTTCCTTGACCGGTCCGGGCCGCAGCTCAATCCAAAGTTTCTACCCAACCACTGGGTCGAAGCGTAGCTGCGACTGGAGGATCGGCTAGAAAGATAGCATCGGGCAAATTATTATCCGCCCATGCGCTCCTGAACGGGGACCAAGTGAGGCCTCGGCCCTTCGCCGTTCCTTCCTGAATTTTCCGCGGCATCGAGTAAGAGAAGCTGGAGCGCCAGCGCCGGTCGTAGAACCATCGGAAGCGCGCCAGGACTAGGGCAGGAGGAAGAAATCAATGCAAGGGGTTCAAGGATATCTGAATGGTGGAGCCGCAAGGCTGGCAGCGTACGAGCAGTACGCCGCCCTAGGGACGTGCCCCGAGTGCAGGGGTGACCTGACCAGCGCAGACGAGGCGGGAGGGGAGCTGGTCTGCTCGGCCTGCGGGATCGTCGTGGGGAGGGCGGCCGGAACGCTGGAGGACGGGTCGCCGGTACCGTCCGTGAGCAAGAGGACGCCGCTTGGCTCCTACATAGTGGGCGCCGGCAGCGACACCCAGTCTCTGAATGGCCCGGCCTTCGGCCTGGGGAAAATCAACCCGAACGTCATCGGCCGCGGCGGGCCGATGCTGACCTGCTCGCTCCTCACGAACAGGGTCGCGGAGAGGCTCTCGCTCCCCAAGAGCGTCGTGGAGAACGCCAACGTCACGGCGGGGAGGCTCCTCCCCGGGCGGAAGGCCTTTCGCGCGACCATCTACGCAATCTCGGCGTACTCCCTGCTCCACGCCTGCAGGTCCGCCGGGATAGCCCACGTCAGCCACCGGGAGATCGTCAAGGCGTACGCCGACGCGGGGCACAAGGTGGGGAGGGCGCAGCTGATGCGCATAGGCCTCTACTCTCCCGTGCAGCTCCCGCGCGCCAACAGGGAGGAGCTCGTGAGGGCCGTGGTCGCGAGGCTCCAGTCCAGCGAACGAATTGCGGCACGCCTAAAGGAGGAAGACCTGGACCCGAAGGAGTACTTCACGACCCTCCTCGAGCTGGCGAAGGAGGTGGCCGCCGGGTGCTCCGACCTGAGGGGCTTCAGCCCAAGAACTGTCGCCGCCGGCTCGGTCTACCTCGCGGCCCGGACTGTGTCCAGGAAGACCTTCACGCAGCGGGAGGCGGGCGAGGCCCTGGGGATGGCGGAGTACACCGTGCGGGAGTTCGTCTGCAGGACGCAGAACGACGCGAAGGCGGAGGCGGAGAAGCAGGCTCGGCCCGTTAAGTGCGGGCCGGACCTGAGGAGGACATGAGCGGCACCGGCCAGGTGAGGCGGAGGCGAAGAAGATTGGAGACACCGTACTCGCGCATCGTGGAGATCAGGGAGGCATCGACGGAGGACCGGGCGAACGACCTTCTGAAGCAGGGCTTCATCCTGGTGAAGGTCACGCAGAGGTACTCCGCCGAGGGCGAGAACCAGGCCGGCGGCATCGTCTACGTCCTCGGGAGGCAGAAGTCCAACGGCCACCACCATCCAACATCCGAGCAAACCGGACCAGGCCCGAACGGCCAGCCAACGACGCCAGCGATCGACGGAACCGCGCTCGAGAGGCTCCCCTGGAAGGAGTACACCAACGGAGGAGGGGAGTGGGCCTTCTACATGGACAGGGACGAGAAGCTGCTCCCCGAGCTGGCGGGCGCCCGCGAGCTCATCGAGAGACTGAAGAAGGGGGAGGAGCTGACCGCGAGCGGCTACACCTACAGGATCAAGGATAAGTTCCTGAAAAGGTTCCAGGCCCGCGGGGCGCAGCAGTAGGCAGGGGGTGATCTCTCGTGGCAGACAACGAAGCCCTAGCGCAGGCTGTCCAACTGGCGAACGCGGCTGTGGCGAGGGTCTCACCCCAGGCCTCCTGGAGGGATCGGGCGAACGCAGAGCTCGAGAAGATAGTCCGACTCTTCTCCTCGAAGGAACTGCCAGACCTGTGCGCAAAGGCCCTCATCAACGCGCCCGAGAGGCCTTCCTCCAAGTGGTCGTTCGGAAACCAGCTGCTTATGGTCTTGGCTGGAACTTCCGATGCGAGGGGTTTCCGGCAGTGGACTGAGGTAGGGAGGTGGGTCGCGAGGGACAAGAAGGCGATATGGATCCTTGGGCCGGTAAGGAAGAAGGTGAGGCAGGAACCTCCAACGGAAGATGGGGAAGACGTCAAGGACGTCCTCATCGGCTTCAAGGCCATCCCCGTATTCAGGTACGAGGACACCTGCGGCCAGGAACTCCCGGTCTACAAGCCGAGGAGCCCTCCTCCCCTCCTGGACGTCGCGGAGAGGTTCGGCATGAAGGTCCAGTATGCGCGGCTGGCCCCGGGCATGTACGGAGCCACCGACCACACGAACAAGACCATCGTCCTTGCCTCTGAAGACTGGGACGTCTTCTTCCACGAGCTGGGACACGCCATCCACCGCACCTTCGAGCCCAAGAGCGGCCACGGGCAGGAGTCGGAGGCCGAGACGATAGCTCAGCTCGTGGCAGCCACCCTCGCCAGGCTCTACGGCAGGCCTGCGGACGGCTTCAGCTGGGGGTACATCGCCACGTACGCCCAGTCCAGCAGCCCCCAGATGGTCGGGAGGCTCTGCATGCGCGTCCTCGACCGGACGAAGAAGGTACTCGACCTGATCTACCGTGCGCCGGCCGCGTAGAACCTCAGCCCCGAATTGGCAGCGCCTCGCAAAGACGAGGCCTGCCTCCCTCCACTATCTCGTTGCGGATATTATTCACTCCTCTCTCAAATTATTTTTTGGACCGTTTCGCAGGCGCTCCCCTCCCCCTGATTGTGATCCATCTGCCACGCCCGGCCACCTGACGCAGGGAAGCCCAACCAGGACCGTCCGGACGGCTCTGGCAAGTTGATTGGACATCAGGCCCTCGCGTCCGGCGCTCTTGCAAAGAGTCGGGTGGCTTCCGAGCGCGTTGCATCGCGGGGGACGGTCTCCGTCGGCTTGGGCATGAAGTACGGGAGCACGACCATAGCGATTCCCGAAACGAGGAGAATTGCGCCAGACCACAGCGAGACTTCGTAGGGCCCATAGATCGCCCAGAGTTCGGACGACGAACATCCGTTGGCCGGACAATTCACCACCGTGGTGTTTAGACCATAGACGCCGCAGACAATCAGGATCGCACCTGCAGCAATTAGCCACGTGCCGATCCTTCGCAAACTCTCTGGGTTCAATCGGGAGATTGTAGGGGCTCTTGCTATTCAAAGCTCCGTCCTCTCGGCAGCCGCATCACCCGACCCGCGACGCCAGTTCAGATAACCCGAGGATGCGACAAAGCTCGCGTCCTTCCTGCCAAGGCCCTGGGCATGATTAAAATGGCCAGTCGCCCATAATCGAAATCAGATGAGTCGCAGGGGAGTCATCGTGGCAATCCTCTCGGGGCTCCTTGCATTTCTCTTCCTTGTCCCTGTGGTCCATGTCGAACCGAGAGGAACCTTCCGCTGTCCGGCCGACGGGTGCACTTTCCCAGACTATGCTTCGGTCACCTACCGGGCTCTCAAAATAGGCGGCGTGTGGGTGGAGCACTTCACCCTCATCCCGATGAAGCACTACTACTATGCCGTGATTCTCTGAGTTGGTCGTTGTCATCCCTCCTTCAGCGCAGACGGCGATGGAGCCGTTCGGACAAAGGTTCTAATGAAACTCGCTCAAGTTCAAGAGATTGGAGTTGACGAGCGACCAACAGCCACCGATAACCCGCACAGGGATTGCAGCAGCGATGGTTGCGGCGGCCGTCATAGTTGTGGCAGCTACCCTCGTCACCTCCGCAAGCAATGCAACAGTCACCGGGACCGTGTCCGAGATCACAACCACGAGTGAAACGACCACCCAAACGGTGCTCTCTACGATCGCTGCTACTTCTACAACGTCCTCCACGGTCACCAGCATCGCGTGCACAATCAGCGCCGAAGGGACCGGCTTCTATGTCACGGTACTCTCAGACACGGGGCAGCCCGTATCGGGGGCGCAAGTCTCAGGCGCGAGGGTCACAGGGACGAACGGGGGCACATGCAGCCAGACGCTGAGCACCCTTCTAACAAACTCCACCGGATCTGTCCTGATCACTCCCAACATCGGCAACTACTACCAGTTGACCATTCAATACCAAGGCAGGACGTTCAGCACCCAGGCACCGATCGTACCGATGCAATCCACCTACGTGACCCTCAAAATCCCCTCAGGGAGCTTCACCATAGCCGAGGTTCCGTACGGGGGCTGTGAGCGAACCGCGAACGCAACGACGTGTCCTGGATAATACAAAAAAGTATTCGGGTGGGAGTGGACCCAGTGAAACAGGCGCGACAGTCTTCAGGCGCACACAACGAACCAATCCCCAAAGGAGAGTTCGACCCTTCGGTAGTTCATCGAGTCGAGAATCAACGGACACTATGCACAGCTTGCCATCAACGCTTCACAGCATCGAGCCGAAAGGAACTTATGGCCCGAACTGACCTTTCAGTGTAAGGCAGCGAAGCATGAATCGGCAAATCCTTAGCGTAATCGGCATCGTAGCGGCCTTGCTAATCGCAGGAGTCGTCATCGGTGCACTTTACCTCGGACCGAGAACCAATGTCGTCGTTATAAGTACATCTCAAACAACAACATCTCCGCCATCGCTCACTCTGACCAGGACAGTCACAAACACGACCACGCTGGTTCAATCCGCGTCGGGCACCTGCCTCAAAGAAGTCCCCGAGAGCGCGGTCTTCAGTAGTTATTCCAACTCGTCGTCCCAAGGCAACACCGTAACCTTTTCCAACGGAACGACAGATTTCTTCCCTCTCAATTCATGCCCCGTTCCAGTCACTCCTGACAACTACCAAATCGATTCCAGCGTTGAAGCGAATCCCAAGTTCATAGCGGCAGAGAACGGTGCCACCTACGAGGCAAACAATGCATGCAATTGTTCCTGGGGTGGCAACTCAGACAACTCCACGGGACAGTACGCCACACTCAACTTCAACTTGTACGGCAACCAACAGATCTATCCATGCGGACCCAGCAGCTATTGGACGTTCAATCGATTGGGACTAATACTGGTCATCATACCAATGAACTCTACTGGAGCTCTTCAGTTCTCAAATGCGGAGTTTCAATCACTACCGGGCAACAACGACTTCACGTGTACAACCTCTACGAACGCTCAAACCACCTGAGACGAGGTAACTGAACAATCCGTCCGCCCGATGCACGGGAAGAGGACGGAGGACGTAGGGGTGAAAGCCCGGTGATGCGAAAGTATCATGCCGGGTTAGAGCTGCAAGACTCAAAGCCGCACCGGCGGATATATCGCCAGTGCGATGAGCTGGGTTGATTCCACGCCATTGATTGTCTCGCCAACCGCCAAGACGCACTTCAGCGGCGGTTCGGCCAAGGATGGGAAATCGAGCGTGTTGGATACGTGGATTGAAAGGTAGGTAGGCTGGTACTCCGAGAGAGTGAGATTGGCGCTGGAGAAGCTTACGCTTAGCCAGCTTGGCACGCCCTCGATGGACCCGTTGACTGAAAGTCCGAGCACGGCAAAATTGGCGTCTAACACTGAAGGACTTCCTGCTGTCGATGGGTCGTAGACGATTGCCCCAGAATACACGATATCCGCACCTCCTCCTGCTGCACCCAGGCTGCTTGATGGAAGAAACTGACTCCGTGGACTTGTCGCTACGATGGTGGGGACTGTCGGAGTAAAGTTGAGGACCTCCCTCACCGCCGCCCTTTGCGAACTCCCCTTCACGACCAAGTCGGCGCTGCCATTGGTGCTTGTGCCCATTATCGTCAGCATCGCGGTGGCCCCACTCGGGGCCGCGACCAGCGAGCTGGTGTTGAGGTGAGTCCAGACCTCCGACGGAACGTCCTGCAAGCTCAGGTTCATCGGCGTGGCAGTCGGGGCATAGACTGTAATCGGGAATACTTGATAGAGGAGGATGCTGCCTCGCGAGTTCTCCGAGCTTTCCGTCGCATAATAGTCCGCTGGATCTCCGACGGTCATCTGCGAGCTCCCTCCTGGTGTCGCTCGTGGACCCGGGGCGACCACGATGGTCGCGTTGGCTTGCAGGAATTGCCCGATGTCGACGCTGAGATTGGCACTCCGAATACCGGGCTCCATGCTGAGCACATAGGATTGACCTGGCGCCAGATTATCGGTCGCGAGCGGCACGCTCAAGGCAAAGGCCTGCCCAGAAGTAACGTTCTCCATTTCGTTAGAGCCCGCAGGAAGCGGGCCAATCGAGACCAGCGTCCCGTTTTGTGAGTACATCATAGGAATAACGAATGGATTTGTGACGTCTACTTCCTGAGTCTGGCCAGAGATGTTCGTGAGATTGAAGCTCGCCGTGGTGTTTTGCCCCTCTACTATGCCGGTGGAGCTCAAAGCCGCGCTGAAGTTCCACGCGCCCCAGTATTCTGAGAATGTGGTGGAACCGGCGCCATAATTCAGCCCGGCCGCGCTTTGTTGCGATTCGACGAAGCCGGTGCTTGTCGCGGGGGCATTTGACGACGTCGAGAGATCGGTCGGTCCGGAACAGCCGGGGGTTGTGAGCATATGGCTCGACCGTTGACCCCCATTGGTAAGGAAAGGATAGGCGACCAAGGCGGCTGAGACGACAACGACAACCACTGCGACGGCAGCGGCCAATACTCGGCGTCTCATGGAATGATTGCGTCCGGGGCGACAGATAATGGTTTGTCCGAACCTCGACACAAGGCTGAATCTAGGGGTGGTCTGCAAGAGCTTTCATTCACAAGCCTTATCTCTCGTTGGGCGCTTTTGTCGCTGGATGAGGTAATGTGTCACCGCGCGTGAGAGGAAGGCGAGGAGCCTCGCGCGTCCTCCCTCTGGCGATTTGCGCGGTGTCCCTGGCCGTGGTATTGGGTGTCGCGTTTGCCATGAACGTCGCTCCAGGGGCGTCATCGCCGCCATCCCTCTCGAGGCAATCCACCAATCCCGACGCCAGCGCTTCGCAGAGCAGCAGTACTACGACATGTGCCACTACGAGGACCTACTTCGTAGCCTACAACACGACCACGGGCAAGATCATCACGATGAGCGTGGGACAGCCGCCCTCGCTGGGCTCTTCGGGAATCGGCCAGATTGACATCACGTGCGACCCCAACCTTCCCGCCATCACCACGAACGGCTACCTGAACGCCTTCTACGTCGATCTGCAGACCAAGGAGCTCACGCTCATCCCGGGAGTGACCTTCTCGAGCGACTACCGCCAGGCCTACTACGACGGGCAGCCCATCATCAACGGGACGAGCATACCCATCCCGAGCCAAACAGCGACGACCTCGCTGACGACGTCGTCCGCGTCATCGGCAAAAGCCCTTGACTTCACGATGACCTTGAACTCGTCGAGCGTGGTTCAGGGGCACGCCGTCGCGGTCCAGATGAGCCTCTACAATACGCTGAACGAGACCAACGATGTCGCTTCCGCTGACGACTGGCAGCTGAGCAACCAGTCCGAGCTCAGCAACTCCTCTTCCTTCGGTCCAGGGGCCTGCTCCGACGGCATGGGGCCTTTCCGGGTTCTCCTGCTCACCGGGTTCTACGACTCTAGCAACTACTCCAGCGGGACGCCCCTGTCCATCTTCCCCTGGCCCGCGAACAGCCCGTTCAACTTTTGCTACGCCTACATCCCAGACGGTACCTGGCTTGGCGCTCCCAGTTGGCTGTTCCAGCCTGAGAACAACAACGCGACCATATCGCCTAACTCGCTCCCCGAAACCGTGCCGATGAATCTGACGGTGCTCCTCAGACCGATGGGCGTCGCGCTCCCAGTTGGGCAGTACACCGTCGTGTGCGGCGACGAATGGGGTGCCCTGCAGATCGCCCACTTCGTGGTCGAACCGGCTTAGCCACGGGCTCCAGGAAACGTGGAATCAAAGCTAGATAGAATTGCCGGAGACGAAACTATTTACGCAATCCGAGCGCATGAAGCAACCGATGAGGAGGGCGTTCGTCATGGTCAACGCGGACCTGGGCTCTGAGGACGAGCTGCAGTCGGAGCTGAAGACGGTGGAGGGAGTGGTCGGGGTCTACCAGGTCTACGGCGTCTACGACATGGTCGTCGAGGTCGACCCCGAGTCGGACCAGGAGCTCAAGGAGGTCCTCTTTTCCAGGATTCGTTCGCTCAAGCACGTGAGGTCAACGCTCACGCTCACAACGACCGGCTAATCGGGCAGTGGCTCTGCTTCACTACGGGTGATTTCTCCTCCGCTCCACTTCGGGTGATGGTCTTTACAGAGTCAGATTCCATTGATTGTAGCCAAAATTCAGGAAATAAAACGCTCGGGGCGTGCATAGGCCAGTGGCGTTGAAGTAGCAAGAAGCGGGTATCGCAGGGCTCGTCAGTGGAGTTGGAGTCGTGTAAACAGCCCCGTATTGGACGTAATTGCCTCCTTCAATTCGAGGCGTCATCCATTGGTATATGAGAGACACGTAGCGAGGTGAACAAGGATGGCCCCAGCAAACTGGCGCTTGATAATAGACTGGAGCGAAGAATAGGAAGACAGGCACGGCGATGACGGCGATTATCGCCATTGCGACTCTGCCTCTTCTCATGGTCGTTGGTTGGGGTAGGCTGTTCCATCTAAAGATTGCTTGAGTAGCTCAAGCGACTTTGTCCAATCCACGGGACACGCTCCGCGCTGTCCACTCGGGACATAAGGGCGATACTCTCCTAATACCTCTCACGCGCCTGACCCCTTATCTTGTCAATCCAGTCCTTGCAGATGGAGCACGAGTTAGGGAGCGATGCGATTCCAACTCCCGCCTTGTCGGAGTGCCTTGTGTGGTAGTCGTAGTCTATCTCACCTTGCATCTTGCGAAACGCTACGAGCGCTGATTCAATGGGAGTAAGGCTCGGCAGCGCGGCTCTCTTGGTTGCGATATTGGAACTCTCGGTGGGAAGCCAAGCTTTCAGCTTATCCAACGGCTCCCTCTTCTGGCTCCGAGCCGCTCCACCCGCGTATTGCCACATCTTGGTCTGGTAGAACGAGTCATCGTATTCGCTAACCTCCAGCGAAGCCCAATCAGAGCCTTGCCATATTTGGTAAAGGAGTCTGTGCAGCCAGAAATATTCCTTCGGAGGGCCTGTCCGCGCGGGAGCATCAATGGGACGGAAGAAGCCGTCCCATTCATCCAACCCGAGCCCCTTCGTGAACTCCCTGACGTCCTTCTCAATATCCCTCCAAATCTCGACAACCTTGTCGAGTTGGGAGTTGGTCAGGTCACGGAGAGTCTCCCATTTAGCCCAACCTCCGCTGCCAAGATGCGCCTTGACCTCTTCGGCTCGGCTCGCTTGAAAATCCAAATGTCCTTTGTATATGCCCGACGGGGCGTTGTATGCAGCAAAGGCGAGATCGGGCACATCATAGGTTGCCCGCGGTTCGGTAGAAAGCCGAGCGGTTGGCGAGACCGAATCCAGCCACGACTCTATCTCTGGAAGGATGTCCTTCTCGTAATGGACTTTCAGGTATCCCCTGAGCCGTTCCTTTTCCTTTGATACCTCCTCAAGCCTCTGCTTCTCTTGAGCCTGCGTCCTCCCTATTAACTCTGGAATGGTTCGATTGGAAACTACGCCTTCCGCCGTTAGAATAGCGAGATCGGCTTCAACCTTCTGCGGTATCTTCTGCGCATTCAGCCTGACACGGAGCGGGTAGACGAATCCCAACCAAAGGGAAAACAAGCTACTTGCCACGAGTCCAATGCCTACTACCTTTAGAGGAGAAGGCAATGATGTGCCAAAAGCGATGTAGGGTAAAGAAACCACAATTCCCACAATCAGAGCAACTTCTATGCCGACAATGGTTGATTCTGCAGCTAGCTCATCTGTATCGCTCAATCGTCTAGCCACGACTATCCATACAAGAAGGCCAATCCCGACTACCAGAGCGCGATATAAGCCATGTCCCGCCGCTGGACAGGGATACGGTGTCCCGTAGATTGGACACTATCGCTCAAGAAGGCAACGAACGGCAAACATGTAAGTATCAAGTCAGGAAGTGGCCTCTACAGAAACAATGCCTCAGTACGCCCAGATCAAGCTGACCAGCTCGAACCTCGGGGAGCTGCAGGGGCTTGCCTGGGAGATCAAGGACATAGCAGACAAGACCGGGGTCAAGAGCGTAGGCCCGCAACCTCTCCCGACGAAGACGCTGAAGATCACCACCAGGAAGGCCCCGACGGGCGAGGGCACCCACACCTTCGACCACTGGCAGCTCAGGGTCCACAGGAGGCTCATCTACGTCGAGCCGAACGACAGGGCGATGAGGCAGATAACGAAGCTCAAGATCCCCGAGGACGTCAAGATAGAGATAACCCTGACGAGCTAGAATGCCAGGTTCGCACTGCCTCAGAGGGCGTTTGATTCACTCCTCAAATTATTTTTTGACCAATTTCATGATCTCGACTTCAGCAGGTCGGCTAGATATTTCACGCGCTCCGCCATAGCGTTTATGGCTGTAATCGGCTTCCCAGTTATCAATTCCACGTAAGTCCAATGGGCGAAGGGCGATGGTCCTTTCCTTGAGGATAACATATGCCTTGCAAGCCTCGCCGTGTCCTCGAATCGTTGGCCACAAACGGTACACTGAGGTCCGCCTATAGTCCTAACGTAACGCTTGAGACTAGGTTCCGCCTGTAGGAGGCGAATTAGTTTTTTCGGATTGGGCTTCGACAAACCTGTTCCTTTCGCAATGGAGCAACGCTATAAGGTCGCCGCCGACTAGGACAGAGCCAAGACGTAAGCGCCTAAATACGCCTGCGAAATTAATCAATTAGGCATGGCTACGAAGCAGAAGTCTAGTCAGAGTCCTATCGTTAGCAAGGAGGACCTGCTGACTCTGCGACAGGCCGCTGAACTGTTCGGCAAGACCATAAGCAACATCTCGTACCTGATTCAATATGATCGGATAAACAAGTACGACGAGGAAGGCGAACGGAATGGCAAGGTGAAGAACGGAGGGCTTCGCGTCTCACGACATGAGCTGGTCGAATACTTCGCGAGGCTTGATGAGCACGTCCAGAGGAGGATGTCGAAGCTCTCTGCCCTCGACATGGAGCTCGCCTTCCTCGAGGTGCCGGAGAGGGAGAGGACCAAGCACGTGCACCGCCTACACCCATACCTCGGGAAGTTCATCCCCCAGCTGGTCGAGTATTTCCTTTCGCGCTATTTCAGACCGGGAGAGGCCGTCATCGACCCATTCTGCGGCTCGGGCACGACCCTCGTGCAGGCCGCCGAGATGGGTATCCATTCGGTCGGGATCGACATCTCGGAGTTCAACACAAGGATTGCCAGAGTGAAGCTCGCGAAATACGACCCCAAGCTGATGGAACGCGAGGTGATCGACATCATGAAGCGCACGGCCGGCTTTAGCGAGAGGGCGTTCACCGGCAACTTCGTCCCACTGGTCAGCGAGGCTGCCGAACTGACGACGAAGAGCGAGTACCTCAACACGTGGTTCGCCGAGCGGAGCCTGAAAGAGCTGCTCTACTACGAGAAGCTGATCCCTGAATACACCTACCAAGACCTGCTCAGGATCATCCTCAGCAGGACCGCGCGCTCCTGTCGACTGATCTACCACTACGAGCTTGCGACCCCCAGCAAACCCGTCCGGGAGCCATACGTCTGTTACAAGCACAAGGGTAGAATCTGCACGCCAATCCAGACGACAATTCCCCGGCTCAGGTACTACAGCAAGGACACGGTGAGGAGGATCGCGGAGTTTTCGAGCCTTCGCAAGGACGTAGACTCCTACGTCGTGGAGGGGGACGCCCAAACCGTCGACCTTCAGAAGGAACTGCCTGAGGGGTGGATTAAGAGCCACAACATCAGAGGAGTATTCACCTCGCCGCCCTACGTCGGGCAGATCGACTACCATGAACAGCACCAGTATGCGTACGAGCTGTTCGGTTTCCAGCGCAAGGACGAGCAAGAGATCGGGCGGAAGAGGAAGGGCAAGAGCGCCAAGGCCCAGAGGGCCTACGTCGAGGGCATCAGTAAGGTCCTCATCAACATGAAGCGCCAGCTCCCCCATGACGCGCAGTACTTCATCGTGGCCAACGACAAGCTGTCGCTCTACCCGGAGATATTCGAAATCGCGGGCATGAGGATCGAGAAGCAGTTCAACAGGCCTGTGGAGGACAGGACTGAGAGGGACAAGAGGCCGTACTCGGAGAACATCTTCTTTGTGAGACCTGCCTAAAGGTTGGCCTGAAGGTTCGAGAAGTCTCTGAACTTTGCGTCCAGTTCTGGCCTCAACTTCTTGCCGGCAACCTCGAACGTATCCAGCAGCTCCTGGAAGACATCTGCTCCCGCCACGAAGTTCCAGAAATTCTCGGCTACAAGAATCTCTCCCGCGCCGAGGTCGTACAGACCCTTCAGCGTCCATCTCTCATAGGGCTCAGGATGATAGGGGTTGTACGGAATCGCTAGCCGGGTCCAGACGTCTGCCCTCTTGTCTTGGCTAAGTCTCAGCCCGCTCCATCTCAGAAGCTTCAGCTTCAGAGCTGCGAACTCCTTCATGTTTGGTTTCGCCGAGGTTATGTCGAAGTAGTTCTCTTGGTCCCCGATTTTCACATACAAGTCGACAACGGAGTCAGGATCGTCTTCAGCGACCCCTCGGGCAATCGTAGTGAGAATCGTCTTGGTTTCTTCTTTCTTGTTCACAGTCGCTACACCGGCCCTGAGGTTCCGATGGAGAATCCGAATCGCTTCCTCTGTCTTTCCATCAATCACCCCGAGTAGCTTGTAGTGCTGTGTGGCCTGATACCCTGCGGCTCTAGCGAGAATGACTGCGATTTGCTCCCATAGTGACGCCCCGAATGTCGTGTTCATCGAATGTATGAAAGAGAACACCGCATATCTGTCCCTGCCCAAGAGACGATAGTGAAACGGCATCGATTCAGTTTCTGGCTGATACGCCTTGAGCTTTTCTCGGACCGTTTTAAGCAGGAGTGCTTCAATTTGCTGACGAGTCTGGGTGGAAAGAGTCACTTTCGGCCTACAACCCCGAGAAAGTCACAGCCCTTCTGTAAGGTAAGAATTTGTTCCTGCGGGTTTGGAAAGTCTCCCTTGTCATCTCAAGCGGTATGACGGTAGATGCCTCGATGATTAATGATTTCGTTCGGTGAACGGAGTCTTACAGGTGCGCAAGCGTTGGCATGGGCGGCGATGCATCGGCATATCTTGAAAAGGTAAGGGAAGGATGCGCGAAGAGAAAACCTTGGTTGCCATGTCCTGCGTTCGACTCTGCCGTTATCGTTGCGACGACGGGGGGTTACGATACAGAAACATTGTAATCTACTCTATCAGCCCGGGCTTACTCTGATGAGTCTAGCATTGTTAGGCTAACAAAATACTCTCGAATCCAACAGGAAAACAAAGAAATGGCCTCAAGAGCAAGAAAGATTTCATGCATTGCAGTCAGCGGATCAGCGTGCTCGGGAAAAACCACACTAGCAACGCAGCTGGCGATAGACTTGGGATGGCGCCACACGAACGTCGGACAGATTTTCCGTGACCTCGCGAGAGATAGCGGCCTTCCAGTCGAGCGTTTCGGGTCGTTAGATGATGCTTCGTTAAGAAGGGTAGATGCAGAAGTTCAATCGCGAATGAAGACGAGTTCTCATTGCGTATGGGAAGGAAGACTCACCGCGTGGTTAGCGGGCGCACTTCCGCAGGTCATGTCGGTCTATTGCTTCGCTGATGATTCAACAAGAGCATATAGATGCGCAAGGCGAGAGAGGATTCCAGTGGAAGACGCAAGACGGCAGATTTCCAAACGTGACGAAGAGGAACAACTCGTCTTCAAACGACTCTACAATATTTCGGACATCCGGAAGGAAGCACATTTTGATTTGGTCATAGATACATCCACGAGCGAGCCTCGGGAGCTTCTCAAACAAATCGAAGGACATCTGAAGAAGTACTTCGAGGTCGTTTAGACTCTAGCTAACAGGGACCTTTGGTTCCAACGGCGAGAGGGGCTTTGGTGGCCGGATTCCCAAGTATTTCTGGACAACATCCCAGTCCAATCGATACAACGGCACGGTGTCAGGCCATGCATCAGTGAGTGGTTCTTCCTTCGTAAGGTATCCGAAGACCTGTAAGGTTTGTAGGGCAGCGAGTCGAACCTGCCAGTTTTCCTCGAAACCCCTGAAGTCGTCACACCGAATATCGCACAAGCCCTCCTCGTGGTTTCTGATGACGGCCCATAGCATTTTCCACGCCAACGGTCTGTGATTTCCGGAATACAACTTGGTGAAGTTCGGATGAGCTGCCTTGAATCTGGCGAACGCCGCTGTGTTATCCGGTGAATAGATGTCATTTCTTGTGTATTCTGAATAGAATCGTTTTGTTAGAGTTATGCCCAACTCGTAGTTCGAGCACATGAAAAGATGATAGAGTTGGCCATCTCTCGGTTTGAAGGGCATCGGGACAACATAGCGGAACCATTTGTGCAATCTGCGACGGTATGCGGCTACTAATTTGTCGCCGCGCTGTTTGTCGGATTCGTTCGTAAGGATTTCCTCACGCCAGGATTTCATCCCAAACAGATTATCCATCTTGGAGACCGATTCTTGTTCGTTCTTATCCCAAGCTGACGCCTCGATTCTCCTAGGGAGAGGAGCCACCCCGAGTTTAGGCCTCCCGACAAACCAATCAGACGTGAACAAGAAGACAATGAATTCGGTTCTAGGCAGATAATACGCCTTGATCCGTTTTCTTGCTACTCTTTCTATTTCCCCCCAAGGGACATACAACAAGGGATCGAAAAAGAAGAGCGAATTACCTAGCGGAATCCCTTCGATAGTATCGATAGCGTCGTCGAGTGAGCTAGACAACAGGAATACTCCGGTGTCATTGGCCGATGCTGGTCCCTCTGCCTTTGTGATGTCTAGGCCCGCCCACTTTCGCCCAATAACACTCTTCAGATGATCGAAACATTCGTTGTCTTCTTCGACCAGGATGACCTTCAGTTTCGACGTCGCTTCCCTATTCAGCTTCAGTTCCAAGGCATGACCTGAAGAGCCCGGGATGGTCTCGCCCGTCTCCTCGATGTAATCTTCGCTCGAACCTGCGTTCAGCTCTATTATGGATGTGGCTAGCCGATTCTGTTTGCTCTCGCCTCCAGAAGTTATTCCCCACCATGCATTATAGTATTCTCCAAGTATCTCGCATTTCAATTTCGTTCCTGTTGCGCCGCTTAGTACAATCGCGTCGCCGTGGAACTTTAGCAAGGCACGAGTCTTGCGCTAATGACCGTTCCTTATATTACTACATTGCCGAGTGTCAGTCTGGATTCCCCCTCTGTGGAGACTTTAGCGCAATAGGCGAGCGGAGAATCTACTTCTCGTATTGATGGTTGGGAGTCGTAGGTCTTTCGCCACAGCCTTACTTCTGAAGCCAGAACTTGCGGTAATAGTAGAAGAACCCGTTTGGGAGCCAAATGGCACCAGAATCTCATCACACTTTTAACGAGCTACTATTGACTTCCGCAGGCGCAATCTTGGGAGACAAATCCTCGATAGAATGGACCGATGCCTCTTGGAACCCGACAACAGGGTGCACGAAGGTATCACCCGGATGTCAGAACTGCTACGCAGAGCGACTTGCCCATAGGTTGAAGCTGATGGGGAACCCGAAGTACCAGAGAGGATTTGACTTCACCTTGCAGCCCGCGGCTCTCGATCTCCCCCTGAAATGGAGCGAACCAAGGAAAATCTTCGTCAATTCAATGAGCGATCTCTTTCACGAAGAGATGTCTGACGAGTACCTGGACCAGTGTTTCGAGGTGATGGAGCGAGGCGATTGGCATATCTACCAGATACTCACGAAGAGACCCGAGCGTCTTCTCCGCTACTCGAAGCGATATGGCAGGTTTCCCGCGCACATCTGGGTTGGGACATCAGTCGAGATGGCGCTATACAAACTAAGGATAGACCTCCTTAGACAAGTTGACGCGACGGTTCGTTTCATCAGTTTCGAACCCTTGGTGGGGAAGGTAGGAAAGGTGAACTTTAGGGGGATTTCCTGGGCGATTGTAGGGGGAGAGAGCGGTCCCAATCACAGACCTGTCAAGATAGAGTGGATAAGGGAACTCAGAGATCAGTGTACCAAGCAGAGGGTTGCCTTCTTTTTCAAACAATGGGGCGGGCATACGCCCAAGTCAGGCGGAAGAATTCTCGATGGGCGTGTATGGAACGAATACCCGGCCTTTGTGCCAAAACACAGTGGACGGCCGGCGGTAGTGCCGGTCAGGTTACGAAGCGCAAAGCCCAAGCCCTGATAGCGCGCCTGGTATATCGACCAAGAAGGGCTGACCGTGGCTTTTTTTAGCTGCGGCATCTTCAGACCTGAAGGGCGCCAGACCATGACCATCAAACAGTCCGAACTCACTAAGAGACCGCCTCCACCTGAGGAGGGTGGTGTCAAGAGCGAAGTGATATGCTTGGTTGGGTCAGTCAAGCAAGAGAAAGATTGGAGGACTTGGATAGCAAAACTGACGTCCAAAGGCTATGTGGTCTTTGGGGCAGGGCTGTACGGAACAGTCGAAAAGGGGGTCTCACGAGAGACTTGGGACTTGGTAAGTAGAGTACATTGGAGGAAGATTGACTTGTCAGACGTCGTCGCCGTTATTCGCAAGAAAGATGGAACTGTGGGCGCGGATACTCAAATGGATGTAAAATACGCAATCTCGAAGGGCAAACGAGTGGTTTATGTCGAAGATTTGATCAAAGGCCTCACAAGCTAGCTCTCGCGGCAGAGACCGCGAGGCACAGCATCGGCGGCACAATGCCGCCGTTAGACGGTGCGTCTGCCAGACTAGACGAAGGATGTTTCATGGTATAACATGCAACAGGCGGCTCTGTTCATCTAGCTTGAAGCGGGTTATTCTCAATAATTAGAGGTCCTATCGACTGGCAGAAGTTTGCTCATCTTCCAACTCCGTGAGGGCATCGCAGCCTATCATTGAGTGCCTTATCGCCCCATCTCTGATGTTTCTCACCTCGGGGGTTTCACCGCAAGCGTGCAATAGCTCATGGTAGACGATGCATCTGAAAGAAGTCAAAGGATTGTATAGGAGTGTCAGATTGTTACCAGTGAAGTCAAACGCCCGAAGAAACATTAGGACCTCAGAGTCAGTCTTCTCCGGATTGGTGAACCGCTGTCCTGCCGGAACGGAGGGGTTGTTTGGGAACGCCATGTCCAAGACATCCAAGGTGAGAGACCGCGGCTGATACAACAAGAAAGGAGGCGCTAGCTCTGCAATACCGTCGGCGTATGTGACACCCGCTAGCCCAGGTATCATGGAGTTCTGTGGCATTAGTCTCCATTGAGCCGTTCTTCGCTGTGCCAGCTGATTCAGGCGGTCTTGGATTCGCTGAATACCAATGGAGAAGAAGATTTGGAATGCGGCCTCAGTCTGAGCTGCAGCCAATGTCCCCTTCTGACCGCCTTGCAAAGTGCGGATTGCCAAGGTAGGCAGGTAGTATCAGCCCGCTGCCTCGTTGACCGCTCAGAAATACTCTTCCGAATATTGCAAAGTTATCTAGTTCTTCGGGTAATACGGCACGACCAGATGCCGCTAGTGTCGAATCGGGTTAGGATCCTATACTTCGTCTGGCGGCGGAGGGGTATCCCGGCTAGTTACAGCGCTCTTCGAGACGAACTCCGGATGAACGACGAACGTCAATTGCGAAATCTTGTCCCGCGATTGATTGCGGAGAATGAATTGGAGGTCAAGAAGAGGAAGGGTCAGGACTATTGGCACGTGACCACTACGGGACTTCGCAAGATTAGCTTCCTAACTCTTCCATTTGTCGCGTACGCCCTCCTGCTCGGAATAGGAGTCGCCTTCGTCGCAGGAGGCCTCGTTTTTGGTCTCGAGAACGTCCCAATCACCTGGTCTGGCCAGGCAGGAGTTGGGCTATTTGTTGCAATTCTTGGAGGATTCCTGCTCCTGAATCAGAGGAGGCTCGAAAAAGAGCTCTTCAACCTCGGGAGTCAAGATGACTCCGACCAAGGCTGACCTATCTCCATGAGGAGCCAGCCAATCCGCTATACCCCCTTCACGCCACAGGGGTTATCATAGCAATGCACCCAACAGTCGGGCTTTGGATAATCGGGGTTGCCCTGATAGTTGCATCTTGGTACATCCCCAACGGCCTCGGATACGAGGTTCTAGGAGTGCTGGCCATTATCGCTGGCACAATCATCGGACTGCTATCCGCTAGATAGAGAGCTGACATGGATTGAGTTGGGAAGCAACTTTCAAGTTCATTGCGAAGAACCCACCAATGGCGCTCATCGCCGGTGGGATCCTTTTCGGCGTCCTCTCTGTCTTCACGTCGCCCTTTGATCCTTCTAGTACGGAGTTCTTGAGAAGCTCTGCGCCTTGGATGATAGGTGGCGGATTCATCCTTCAGATAATTTGGTTGGTCCTCCAGGCTCTGTGATAGATCTTGCGAAGCTGGAACAACAAAGAGCTAACACAAGCAGCCTACGTCTTATGCTTCGTCGTCTTCGTTGAGTTCATCGGCTTGCTCAGCATTTCCTCGCCTCAGGCAGTCACGACCACCTCCACCTTGACAACGACAACAAGCATCTTTGGAACGGTAACAACGACGACGACCGCAAACCAAGCCGAGATTGACTCCCTCAATGCCCAAGTCTCTAATCTCCAATCCTCCGTGTCAAACCTGCAGTCAACAGTCAACGAAGACTCCACTTCGATTGACGCTCTTGAGATTCCAATCATAGTCCAGCAGAACCTAGGACCATCAGACATTGTGGCTGGCTACTTTGTCACACCTGTCACCAGTTATCTGAAGAACACAACCCGCATTGACTTCGGTTTCGCTTCTGGTGCTATCAAGACCCTTATCGAGGCAAAACTCCACCGACCCGAAGTGGACTTGGTCAGTGCGACCCCAATTGGAGTCCACATCTACAACTGTCAGGTTCGGCTAATCATCCCAATCAGCCTGAGCGAGATTCCAGGTGCCTCGGCAGCCATCTTGGTTGCCGGTGACTTCACCTTCTATCCCTACGTCGTCTTCTCGGCCCAGGTTGATACGACGACTCAGACGGTCACGAACATACAACCTACAGGGACTGCTGGCGTCGAATGAACGAATACATACCTCAAATGATTTTCTCCACAGTTAGAACGACTCAGTCAGTCCTTGAAGATGCGAGGAAAGGTCGCGTAGATGGAGAGGCAATTCGCTTCTGGGGCGAGAGATCCGGAGGATGGTGGAGTTCCGAATCGTACCCTCTCTGGCGAGTATACGCGACGACTTTTGAAGCTTCCAAAGCGACTGAAAGGCTTTCGAGAAGCACGACATATCGTCAAATCTCAAGAGAAGAACTTGAGAACGCTGTTGGACTCCCAACGGCTAAGGATTTGTGGGCCAAAATGGGTACTACCGGTAACGTCATTGAGCCTACTCTAATCATAATGGCAGGTCCTCCTTTGTCTGGGAAAACCACACTTGCGAATGAAATTGTTCGCAGGGCTTTAGAACCCACCTTACTGATTGAGAATGATGCTGTACGTGAGCACATAGTTTCTGAAATGAAGTTAGCTGCTCCGAGGTTTACCGCCGCCGAACATAGAAGAGTATACAATGTTTCCTGGGAGCTGATCCGTTTGGCACTCTCTCAACATTGTAATGTAACCTTTGATGCCACAAATCGAACCGACAGTAGAAGAGCTGGAGCATACGCTGCAGCATCCGAATACAACGCTCGAATCTTGGTGATCTTCATGAAGGTTAGCCCGGAGACACTCTCCATACGATACCAATCGGCGAAATCAGAGAAGCAAAAGGCATATGACAAACTTGGAACTGAAACTTACAATGCCAAGAACTGCTCGGTGCCCTACAAATTAGTTGAGTCTGACAGACCAGCAGATGTACTTTTGAAAGGAATAGCTGATGGCATAAGGATCCCTCTCAACCTTGTCTAGGTGCCGCCTGCAACCCCCAATGGTGGAACTACCGGACTAGATGACAGCCTACTCCAAGATACTGAGTTGGAGTGCTTGAACTTAAATCGCGACAAATTTCACTAAAGGCCGCAAATCCACCCCTCGCTATGCTATCGGAATTTCGAATCCGCTTCCTGCAGCGGAAAGGCGATGTATACCCTCCAGTCCACCAAATCTCAACTATTCTGAATGTCAGCGCAGCTTGCAGATCTCGGGCATCTGCCTCTTGTGCTCGGAGGCCTGATACTTCGCGAGGATGAGCTCGACTTTCGCCCGGTCGAGTTTCATCCTAGCCGCTATCTCGGGTATCTCCAGCCCTTCCTCGAGCCTCAGCTTGAAGAGCCGGTCGATGGCCTCGTAGCTCATCCCTATCTCCGACTCCGCTATGTGCCCTGGCCACAGCCTCGGGCTGCTGCGCTTAGCCACAATCCGCCTGTTGATTCCGAGCCCCTCACCAAGCCTCCTGACCTCGGTTTTGTATAGGTCGGCGATGGGCAAGACGTCGACGCCTCCGTCGCCGTATTTCGTGAAGTAGCCCAGCAGGAGCTCCGAGCGGTCCCCCGTGCCGATGACGAGCCTATTCGTGAGGTTGGCGTGGTAGTAGAGAAGGGACATCCTGATTCGAGCCCTAAGGTTCCCCTCGGCCAGGCGGTTCGACTCTAGCGACTTCATGTACGCCTTATGAATCGGGGCGACGTCGATTTCCTTGGTCTCGATGCACAGCTCGCTCGCGACCAGCTTGGCGTCCTCCACGTCCTTGTCGGGGGTGGCCCTGAGGTCGGGCATTATCAGTCCCGTGACGCGGCGGC
>Ga0335078_10002938_pt1 | contig 25580 bp, 22 predicted proteins | sample Lox_Sample_32_FD_206711 | JGI IMG/M metagenome (GOLD analysis project Ga0335078, IMG submission 206711) | Soil microbial communities from Loxahatchee National Wildlife Refuge, Florida, United States - Lox_Sample_3.2 | ecosystem: Environmental > Terrestrial > Soil > Wetlands | place: USA... | reverse complement strand
TCCGACATCCACGGCGATTTACAAGACGCTGATCTCGCTCAAGGCCGGCAACGCCATCGTCATCAGCCCCCACCCGCGCGCCCATCGATGCACCTGCGATACCGCGGCCGTGCTGTATCGCGCCGCGGTCGAGGCCGGCGCGCCGGAAGAGATCATCCAGTGCGTCGACCATGCCACCATCGAGGGCACTAACGCCCTCATGCGCCACGAGCGCACCAGCGTCATTCTATCGACCGGGGGAGCGGGGATCGTCAAAGCGGCCTATTCCAGCGGCAAGCCGGCCTTCGGCGTCGGACCCGGAAATGTTCCCGTGCTCCTCGACACCTCGGCTGATCTGGACGAAGCCATCGCCAAGATCGTCACCGGGAAGTCGTTCGATTACGGCACGGTCTGCTCCAGCGAACAGGCCATCGTCTGCGAAGCATCGCTTCGCGACCGCGTCATCAGCCTGCTGCGCGCTCAAAAAGCCTACATCTGCAGCGACGCTCAAAAGGAAACCCTCGGCAAGCTTCTGATCCAGCCCAACTGGAGCGTGAATCCGCAGTGCGTCGGACAGTCGCCCTCGAAAATCGCCAAGATGGCGGGATTCGAGGTCCCGCCCGAGACCTCCATCCTGTGCGTGGAGCTCACCGGGGTCGGCAAGGGCCATCCGCTGTCGGCGGAGAAGCTCTCGCCCGTGCTGTCGCTGTATTTCGTCCCCGATTTCAACGCCGCCGCCGACATCTGCTTCGGCCTGCTGAAGTTCGGCGGCAACGGCCATACCGCGGTCATTTATTCGAAAAACGACGCGCGCATCCGCGAATACGCCATGCGCATGCCGGCCATGCGCGTGCTCGTCAATACGCCCGCGCCGCAAGGGTCCACCGGCATCACGACCAATGTCTTCCCGTCGATGACGCTGGGATGCGGCGCCGCCGCCGGCAACATCACCTCCGACAACGTCGGGCCGCAGCACCTGATCAACATCAAGCGGCTGGCTTACGTGGTCCGCAAACCGGAAGAGGCTTTCGAAATGCCGCTCGATATCAATGCGGCGCCGAAAGCGCCCCCGCCGCCGCCCCCGCCGGCCATCGACCGCAACACGGTGGTGCAGGCCGTGGAGCGATATCTGGCGTCGCGCGGCATTTCGGTAGGGGTGTCCGGCGGCCCGTCCTGCACCACTGCTTGCGAGCCGAAGCCCGCCGCCGCGGCCCCGGCCGTTAAATCGGCGACGGTATCCAACGCGGCGGTCGAGGTGGTCGATCGCTTTCTGGCGCGCCGCTCGCCTTCCGGCACACCGGCGCCCGCGGGAACGCAAGGGGGCTATGGGTGACTGGCTCCGGAGTCCGCGCCGGCAGCGTCCGAACCTCCTCCGCCCAAGCCCGAAGTCTCCGTCAAAGTAGCCGATTTCGTGTGCGAAGCCGATGTTCGCGATGCCATTCGCGACAAGCGAAAAATCCCGATCGGGCCCAGGACCATCGTCACGCCGTCCGCCCGCGATCTGGCTGGCCCCTCTGATATTCTGGTGTTGGCACGGAGCTGAAGAATCTCGTGGACCTCAATCTCGATTCCCTGAAGCGTGAAATTCCGGATTACCTGGACGCCAATGGCTTCGCCATTTTCCGTACCCGCCCGGGCGCTCTTGAAGGTTTCCCTCTGCTGCTTTGGGACACCGACAATCATCCCGATTACCAGTCCTTTCTCGACGTAGCGCGGAAGACCGGCACGGCCGTAATCCTGTTCGCCACCGCGGAATTCGAAGCCAGCGATATCGACGAACTGATCGATCAGATCGAGACCCTCGAGCTGACCCGCGAGGAGCAGCGCGACTATGAGAATCGACTGCGGGCGTTCCGCGGCTACGAAGGCGTCACCTGCTCGCTCGAGCTGGCTTTCGATTACAACTCGCGCCTTTACGTCTACGAGCTGCAGCCCGACTGGTACGAGGAATTCGTCAGCGTCGAAGATGAACTGATGGCTCGCCTGGGAGAAGAGGAAGAAGACGGCGACGACTCCCTCGGCGGATATTACTCCAGGAATTAGTAGGACGGACGGTCGGCGTGTACCGTCTGTAAGTAATAGAAAGCGTTAAAAGGTGACGTGACTGCCCTCTGGTGCCTGCCCGCCGCCGATCCTGGCGCGGTGAAATCGTTGTGCCACTCCATCGGCATCGGCCCGTTAGCCGGGCGAGTGCTCTGCCGGCGCGGCTGGTCGGACCCGGAAACCGCGCGCCGTTTTCTCGCGCCGTCCCTCGACCACCTGCACGATCCGCTGCTGTTGCGCGACCTGCCGGCCGCGGCCGCCCGACTGCGCCGCGCCATCGCCGGGCGCGAGAAGATCCTCATCTACGGCGATTACGACGTGGACGGCACCGCCAGCGTCGTCCTGCTCACCAAGATCATCGAGATGGCAGGCGGGGTCGCGGAGTACCACGTACCGCACCGTCTCAAGGATGGCTACGGCATGCGCCCGGAAGTGGTGGAAGCCGCCGCCGCCAACGGCGTCCGCCTGATCGTCAGCGTGGATACCGGGATCCGCGCCGCCGAAGTGGTGCGCCGCGCCGCCGAGCTTTCCATCGATGTCATCGTCACCGACCATCACCTTCCGGAATCGGACCTGCCTCCGGCATTGGCGGTGCTGAACCCGAATCGCCCTGACTGCCCATACCCTGAGAAGAACCTTTGCGGCGCGGGCGTGGCGTTCAAGCTGGCGCAGGCGCTGCTGCCATCGCTCGATTGGCCCGCTGACAAGCGGCGGCGCGTGGCCGAATCCCTGCTGAAGATCGTCGCCATCGCTACCGTCGCCGACGTGGTTCCGCTCACCGGAGAGAATCGCGTCATGGTGAAGCACGGGCTGGCCGGCCTCGACAAAGTGCGCAACCCGGGGCTGCGCGCACTGCTGGAAGTCGCCGGTTTCCCCCACGGAGTCGCTCCCAATGCACGGCAGGTGGCCTTCCAGATCGCGCCCCGGCTGAATGCCGCCGGGCGCATGGATACGGCGCGCCACGCAGTCGAGCTGTTCCTTACCAGCGATCCCGCGCGGGCGCTCGAGTTGGCCCGCGGCCTGCACGATCACAACTCCGATCGCCAGCAGGTGGAAGCCGAAGTCCGCGAAATCTGCGAACAGATCACCGTCGCCGAGGGCGAGGCCGCGCTGGTTTATTTCGGCGAAACCTGGCATCGCGGCGTGCTCGGAATCGTGGCCAGCCGCCTGGTGGAGCGATTCCACCGGCCGGTGTTCGTCCTCGGCCGCAATCCCGACGACGGCCTGGCACAGGGTTCCGGCCGCAGCATTCCGGCCTTCCATCTGCTGCATGCCCTGGAATCGATGTCCGACCTCTTCAACCGCTTCGGCGGCCACGAACATGCCGCCGGGGTCACGCTCGATGCCGCGCGGGTGGAGGAATTCCGCCGGCGATTCAATGCCTATGCGGCGGGGATCCTGCAGCCGGACGATTTCGTCCCGCGCCTGGAGATCGACGCCGTGGTCGAACTGAGCGAGCTCAGCGACCGCAACATCGGGGAAGTTTTCGCGCTGGCTCCTTTCGGCCGCGGCAACGAGCCGCCGCTGTTTGCCGCGCGGGACGTCGAATTGGCCGGCCCTGCCGCTCTCTGGAATGAGAAACACCTGAAAGTGATGGTGCGCCAAAACGGGCGCGGCTTATCGCTGAAGGCCTGGAATTTCGCCGAGCGCGCCGCGGAAATGCCCTCCGGAGCGCGCGTCGATATCGCCTTCCAGATCGAGGAAGACGCCTACGCCGCCGCCCGCGGCTATCCCGGGTGGTGCGCCGTGCTGCGCGACGTGCGTCCCGCGCGCGGCGGAGAGTAGGCCGGAACCCCACTGGTTCCTTTCGCGATCTACCCGGAGACTTCCAGCCTCTTCAGCAGTTGAGCGGTTGTGAACCACTCGACGCCTGTGCCTTCGAAATCGTTGTCGTTGGACCAAACCGGAATCCCCAAATGAATGGCGAGTGCGAGGATGTCGACGTCATCGGTATCGCGTTCGCCGATCCGCCTCTCCGCCAGCGGGATCGCTGCCGCGTAGCTCTCGCGAGGAATCACGCTTACAGGCAACGTTGCCACGGTCAGAAGGACAAGATCAAGAGACAGACGTTTCTTTCGCGCGAGCTGAGAGGCGTACTCCTGGACTTCTCCGAACGTCACCTCGGCAGTGATAACTTCCTCCACCGCGGGGTGCTGCAGAACCAGCTTGGCTCGGCCGCCTAGCACCGCCGACAAAAGGACATTAGCGTCGGCCGCGAGTCTCACGCCGTTGTTTCCGCCAGGATTTGAAATCGGTGAGCACCTCTTCCTCGATCAATCCGCGCTTCTTGAACTGGCGGCTCACTTCAGAGCTGAGAACCGAGAAGAGTTCCTTTTTGAATTCAATCGGCAGAGTGGACTCGGGCCAGGGAAAGAACACGCCGGCCAGGCGTCCACGACGGGTCACCAGGATCGGCGATTTCGATCGGAAGAGGCCGGTAGCATTGTCCCGAAATTCCCGAACGGTGCTGATCCTCATGTGGTCACCCTAGTGACCATCATACAGCGGAATACTGCCCGGCGCTCCCGCCGTAAACCCGAAGCTGGCGCTACGGCGAGAGTCGGGCCTGCTCCGGGCGAACGGACTCCGCGGCGGTAACTTTGGCCTTGGCGTTCAGCCTTTCCACGACGCCGCTGGAAATGAGCTTTCCCGGCCGGCCGGCAAATGGCAGGGCGAGCAGACTGCGGCCGAACCTTTGCGCGGTGGCAGGACGACTTCGATGCTCTTCTTGTAGGTACTGAAACGGGCGAGCTCGCAGACAAAACGTCGAAAACGAGGGCAGTGGTTCAGGATCGTGGTCAGTTCCATGGCGGCGAAACCTCCGCCATAAATCGCCGCCAGACGCGGGCTCATGGTCTTGGCAAACCTAAGGCTGCCCGGGCAGGATCTGTCGGCCAGCAAGGGTGGACTCGGACGATCACTGGCGCCAAAGTCCGAGATGGCGACTTCTCGCTCATGCGGTTGTCTCTGTGGATGTCACAGCGCGACTCCGGTCCCGGAACTGGAACGGGAATCGGAGACCGCACCACCCTCCCCGCCGTGTGCAGTCCATGGGACAATTGTATTTCTTGGGACCCGGAGAAGCACCGCAGATGCAGCGATATGTCTCGACTGAACTGACACACTTTGTCGGGCGCGGAAAGGCGCGCGACGAGCAGTACCGGCTACTCCTGACCATCCTACGAAGTGGCGAATTGCGGAGTGACCCCAGTCGTACACCGGGAAGCCCAGGTGTTAGTTGGACCACGCTCAACGCAAGCTTTAGCGAAAGGGAAATGTACCATTTCCCCGGCGTGTGCTTCTGCGACATACCGGTGGCAGATCTTTCTCTCCACATCGGTAAGTACAGCCCTTTCGGCATTGCGTTCACCAAACCGTTTCTGGTGAAACGAGGTGCGTCGCCCGTCTTTTATATCGCGAAGGACTCTGAAATCGATCCTGGCGGCAACCCAGAGGCAGGAATGCGGCAGTCATCTCCCGCTGGATACACCCGGGCGGTATTGTTCAACGAAATGACCGCATCCTTTCACAAGTCGGCCTACACCTTGCTCAGGCTGGCCAGTACTGTCGCCGAAAGCGACGGTCCCAAGGCTCGCGAACTTGCAGAGGCCGGTAATAGCTTGGCGCAGTTGGCTCCGTACGTAGATGAATACGTCTTTAGCTACTGTGTTCCATTCGATCCCACGCTCGATGAATCCGACGAGCGCCATTTCTATATGGAACGTGAATGGAGAGTACGGGGAGACGTCCGATTCACACTCGCAGACGTTGAGCGAGTCGTCCTGCCGCGCGAATATGCCAGTACCTTCCGATCCGACTTGCCCGTCTACGAAGGTCAGCTTAGCTTTGCAGGGTGATGGGTTGCCCCCTCAACGGCCCGGCGAGCCCGCTATAAACAAGCCTGTTGACGTAAAACGCTCGAGTGTGAGATCCGGCGTGCAACCAGCACGCGACCTGAGCTCCGCGTCGCCCCTGGACGTATCCATAACCCACAGATCCCTCTGACGAGGCTATTTCTTCAGCGCCGGCATCCAGTTCCGCAGTACGATCACATCTCCGGACGCTCCCAGCGCGCTCTCGGCCAACATCGAGATCAGGGAAAACCGTCCGGAGGATCTTGCGGACGAGCGATATACCAGAGTGGCCGGTGTGACCGATGCGTCAGCGACGGTGATTCCCGTGGCTGACGCCGCGGCGCTTCCGCGCACCGGTCCGGCAATCGGGAACGGTTCGCCCTCGGTGGCCAGCGTCTCGCTGTTGAAGGCCTGCGCCAGAAGGTAGCCTTCCCTGTCGAAGACCAGGTAGCCTCTCGCGCCGGCCGCCGGCACGAAAGTCGCTCCCGATTCGATCGGCATGATCGGCACGCGATCGGCGGAATCGAGGGAACCGGCGTAAAGCGTGCCGGCGCCGGCAGCGGTGGCGGCGGTGTATAGAAATTTGCGGCCTCCGGGGAGGAATTGCGGAAGCAGGTGCCGCGTCTCTCCACGCACCGCGTCGGGCGTTGTGATCTTTCGAGCCGGGCCGCCCGAAGCGGAGAACCCCACTAGGCCGCCGTGCATGTCGCCGATCAGGATGGTGCCGTCCGGACCCCATGCGCCCGCAATATTGGTGTTGATTTCGCCGATCGGTTTGAGGGCGCGCGTGCGCGAGACGGTGAACAGCCTGCGCCCTCGGGTAAATGCCACCGACTCGCCGTCCGGCGACCAGAACGGCGTCCCCACCGCTCCCGCTCCCGAAACCAGCAGGTGGTTCTCATTCGTGTCGATGTCGCGCACATCGATCTGGCTGGTGGTGGAATAGGCCAGAAACCGGCCGTCGGGAGACAGGTTCATGCGGCCGGAGAACGGCGATTCCAGCCCGGCCAGTGAGGGGTTTCCGCCACCGCCGGCCGGCCTTGCCGATGCCGCGGCTGGCCATACTCCGGGCGCCGGATCCTTCCACAAAAACGGCCGCGAGAACCAGTAGGCCGGTAGCGCCATCCCGCAAACCGCCGCGGCGATTCCGTATTTCCTCGGGATCCAGCCGCGGCGCGGACTCTTTCGCCCGCGCGAAACGGCTGTCGCCGCGGGTGGCCGGGACGCGCGCGCCGCCGCGATGCACTCGAGCGCGGCCTTGAGATCGCCGGCGCTCTGCCAGCGGTCCCGCGGATTGGCTTCCAGAGCGCGGCGCACCACCGGCTCCAGATCGATCGCCGAGGCCGGCAACCGTTGCAGCGAACTCGCCGCGGGGGGTGAGCCGGTCACCATTTCGTACAGAACCAGCCCGAAGGAGTAGATATCGCTGCGCGCGTCCGCTTCCTTCCCATGGAACAGCTCGGGCGCCATGTAGTTGGGCGTGCCCAGAATGGAGCCGGCGGCGGTGACCCCGGATTTGGCCGGCGATTCTCCGCTGACCGACCGTTTGGCGAGGCCGAAATCCAACACCTTCAGGCCGAATTGCGTCAGCATGACGTTGGCCGGCTTGAGATCGCGGTGGACGATTCCTTTGTGGTGGGCGGCGTCGAGCGCGGCCGCCATCTGAATCGCCAGCGGCAAGGCCGTCTCCGCGGCGACCGGACCGGCGGGCAATACCGATTCCAAAGTGCGGCCCTCGATCAGCTCCATCACGATCACCGGCTGTCCGGCGCACTCCTCCACCGCGTAGACGGTGCAGATATTGGGGTGGTTGAGCGCCGATGCGGTGCGCGCCTCGCGCTGAAAGCGGCCGACCGCCAGCGCATCGCCGGCCATCTCCGGCGCCAGGAATTTGAGCGCCACCGGCCGTCCCAGATTGAGATCCTCGGCGCGGTAAACCACGCCCATTCCGCCGCGTCCCAGCTTTTCCTCCAGCCGAAAGTGGGCCATCGGCTGGCCTGGCGCGAACGCATCGGTGGAGGGCCCGTCCGGCGGAATATCGCGGCGCGCCGGAATGCTCCGGCATTCCACCGCAACCGGCGCCAGGAATCGATAGCCGCGCCGGGCGACGGTTTCCACGAAGCGCGGATTGTCGGCGGTGTCCCCCAAAGCGTCGCGCAATCGCAGCACCGCCGCGTTAATGCCGTGGGATGCTTCGACCACCGTGCCGTTGGGCCACAGGCGCTTGCAGATGTCTTCCCGGAGCACCACTTCGCCGGGCTGTTCCAGCAGCATGGCCAGAATTCGGTAGGGCTGTTCCTGCAACCGCAGTTTTTGCTGATTCCGACGCAGCTCGCCGGCGCGGACGTCCAGCTCGAATTCGCCGAAGCGAACCACGCGCACTCCTCGAAATGACCGGGTGGACACAGCAGCAAATCTCCTTGCTGGCTTGGACGGCGAAAGCCCGCGATTGTTGCGTCAGCGGCGCAAGATCGCGGTGATCCGGAGATATCCGGCGGGTGACGGAGAAATGACCGTCGGAGCATCGAGGTACGCGCCGGAAAACCCCAGAATTTCTTTGGCATGAGCAATATGGCCGGACGGCGCACTATCGCCGCGCTACTTATTGCGGCGTTTCTACGCATCGCCGGCGCCTCCCATCACGGTCCCGCGCAGCCCCCAGGGACCGCCAGAATTCACATCCGGCTGGTCGATCTGGCAGAATTGCCGGGAAAAATCCGGGCCGCGGCCGAAGGCATGGCGGCGGATGTTTTTCGCCGGTCCGGAATCGAAATCGATTTCATCGAGTGCCTGACGACACCCGGCTCGCCATGTCGCGAGCCTGGCGGCCAGGCGGATTTCTGGCTGCAAATCCTGAAGCAGCGCCCCGATCATCTGCACCGCGACTCCGCCGGTTTCGCGATCCTGGTGCGCTCGGACCGGTCGGGCGACAGCTACGCCGCGGTGTCCTACCCTATGGTGGCGGCCGCGGCCCGCAACCTGGAGGCGCCGGTGGCGGAGGTTTTGGGGGCCTCCCTGGCGCACGAGCTCGGACACCTGGTGCTGCACTCGTCCGCCCACTCGCGCGTGGGAATTATGAGTCCGCGCCTGGACCGCCGGCAGATCCGCGCGCTCGAGCGCGGCGAGCTGCTGTTTACGGCCGACGAAACCGCACGCTTACGGAAGCGCGCCGCTCAATTGGCGCCATGACCGATCAGCACCCGCGGAATGGTGCGCAGCAGGATCTTCCAGTCCAGCGCCAGCGACCAGTTATCGATGTACTGCATGTCCAGCTTCATCCACGTCTCGAAATCGACGTTGTCGCGGCCCGAGACGGCCCAGAGGCAGGTGAGTCCCGGCCGCATCCGCAGACGCCGCCGCTGCCAAAGCTGGTACTGCTCCACTTCGTTGGGAACGGCCGGCCGCGGCCCCACCAGCGACATATCCCCCAGCAGCACGTTCCACAACTGCGGCCATTCGTCGATGGAGAATTTGCGCAGAATGCGGCCGAGCGGCGTGAGGCGCGGATCGTCGGGGATTTTGAAGGCGGTGCTGCGCGTGCTCAAGTGCGCCAGCGACGGTTTCAATTCCTCGGCGTTCTGCACCATGGAGCGGAATTTGTAAAAAACGAAGCGCCGCCCGTTCAACCCGCACCGGACCTGGCGGAAAATCGCCGCACCGGGGGACGTGATTCGTATGAGGACGGCGATGATCGCCATGAACGGCGAGAGCACCACCAATCCGGCGGCGGCGATCCCCAGATCGGTGAGCCGCTTCACCAGCAGCCGGATCTCGTCGTCGGGCGCGGCCGAGAAGGTGAGAAGCGGCGTACCCGAGAAGCGGTCGAGCGATACGGTGCTGTTGACGTGCGGAAAGAAATCCACCGCGACCCGCGTGCGCACGCCTTCCTGGTCGCAGAGCAGGAACACTTCCTCCAGCTCGGCGACGCTTTCGCTGCCGACCGCGAAAATGATCTCGTCGACCACCTGCTGCCGCAGAATGCGCTGCAGCTCGGAGACCGGGTGCACCGCGTAAGTCTCGCCGATGGTCACTTGGCGCGGCGCATCCGGCTGCTCGCTGAGAAAGCCGCGCAGGCGCACGCCGTATTGCGCCGACCGTTCCAGTTCCTCTGCCATGCGAAGGGCGCGGCTGCCGGTTCCCACCACCATCACGTAGTGAGGCGCCGAGAATTCGCGGCGCAGCACGCCCACCACGCGCCCGGCCGTAAGGCGGAACAGCAGCAGCAGAATCCAGGCGTAAGCCGCGAACAGCAGCATGAAAAAGCGGCTCAATTCCAGGCGTAGGGTGTACTCGAAAACTACCAGGCAAAGAGCTCCATAGGCGCACTGGCGGACGCTGTCGCGCAGGATCACGCCCGGATGGGCCGAATCGAGCTTGTCATAAATATTCAGCCAGACGGCGATCAGGATCCAGGCCAGCAGGGAGACGCTGAGCAGCAGCGCTTTATTCTCCGGGGTCAGGAAGAAGACCAGTTTCAGCGGCAGCAGGACGCGTGTCTCGTAAGCGCCTTCAAAAGCCAGCGTGGCCAGGATAATGTCCGATAGCCCATACATAATACGGGCTTTACGATGACGGCTGAACATCCGGCCATCAGCATACCACGCCGCGTGGCGGGCTTACCGGCGGTCGACTGTTTCGAGCACACTTATGCCGGGGCTCGGAGCCTGACAAGCTGACGAAGCACGGCAGCGATTTACCGGCGCTTTCGGCCGCTTGGGTAAATTACCCAAACCGTGGCTGATTCTAAGGGACTTACAGGCATTTTTGGGTAAATTACCCAAGAACGGGGACTCGGCCGCCCCCGGATTAAGATCCCGTCACAAAAACCTCCATGCCTCAGGTACCTTGGAGAAGATGCCTACTGATCACGCTTTCGGATTCGCCACGCGCGCGCTGCATGCGGGACAACAGCCCGATTCCGCCACGGGAGCCCGCGCCGTGCCCATTTACCAGACCACGTCCTACGTTTTCGAAGATACCGAACATGCCGCGGCGCTCTTCAATCTGCAAAGGCTGGGGAACATTTATACCCGCATCATGAATCCCACCACCGCCGTGTTCGAGGAGCGCATGGCGTCGCTCGAGCGCGGTGTGGGAGCGCTGGCCGTCGCCAGCGGCCAGGCCGCGCAACTGCTGGCCGTCACCAGCCTGCTGCAGGCCGGCGACGAGCTGGTGTCGGCCAAAACCCTGTACGGAGGCACCTACACGCAGTTCGACGTCAGCTTCCGCCGCCTGGGCATTCAGACAACCTTCGCCGATGTCGACGATCTGCAGACGTTTCACCGCGCCATCACTCCGCGCACGCGCGCTCTTTATGCCGAGACCATCGGCAATCCGCGCATGAACGTGCTCGATATCGCCGCGCTCGCCGCCGTCGCGCACGAGCACAACCTGCCGCTGATCGTGGACAATACGTTCGCGTCGCCGTATCTCTGCCGGCCGATCGAACACGGCGCCGATATCGTGGTGCACTCCGCGACCAAGTTCATCGGCGGCCATGGCACGTCCATCGGCGGCGTCATTGTGGACAGCGGGCGTTTTCCGTGGAGCAGCGGCCGCTTTCCGCAGCTTCTGGAACCGAGCCCGGGGTACCACGGCATCCGCTTCTACGAGACTTTCGGCGACATGGCGTACATCGTCAAAGCCCGTGTGGAAGGGCTGCGCGATCTCGGCCCCGCCCTCAGCCCGTTCAATTCGTTCCTGTTCCTGCAGGGGTTGGAGACGCTCAAACTGCGCATGGAATGCCATTCGCGCAACGCCCTGGCGGTGGCGCAGTTCCTCGAAAGCCACAAACACGTGGCGTGGGTGAATTATCCCGGACTGCCCTCGAGCCCCTATCGCGCGCTGGCCGAGCGCTACCTGCCGCTCGGAAAGGGCGGAATGATGGCCTTCGGGATCAAGGGCGGCCTGGAGGCCGGCAGGAAGTTTATCGAATCGTTGGAGCTCTTCTCGCACCTGGCCAATGTGGGCGACGCCAAAAGCCTGGTGATCCATCCGGCATCGACCACCCATCAGCAGCTCTCCGCGGAGGAGCGCGCCTCCGCCGGCATCCCCGACGAGATGGTCCGTCTTTCGGTAGGATTGGAAGATATCGACGATATCTTATGGGATCTGGATCAGGCGCTCGGGGCCAGCCAATAAGCCACTGCGCAATTTCCTTCACTGAGGCGGCGCAGGACGGGGTAGGGGGCAATTCTCCGGTCAACGGCGGCGCTTTTGCCACCACACCTCAGGACCGCCTGCGCATCTTGCAGCAATACCGCCGCATCGGCATGGTCGGTTTGTCATCCAACCAATACCGCCCCAGCCACTTTGCGGCGTTGTATCTGCTCGCGGAGGGGTATGACGTGATTCCCGTAAATCCGCGGGAAAAATCGATTCTGGGCCGCGAGAGTTACCCGTCTCTGACAGCAATTCCGGGCGGCGTGGAAGTAGTGGATGTTTTTCGCGAATCCGCCGCCGTTCCGCCGATTGTCGAAGAAGCGATCGCGATCGGCGCCAAGGTGGTCTGGATGCAGCTCGGCGTGATCCACCAGGAGGCCGCGCAGCGGGCGCGGGATGCCGGTTTGGAAGTGGTGATGGACCGGTGCATGAAGATCGAGCACGCGCGGTTTTTCGGCGGCTTGAATACCATCGGCATGAATACGGCGGTAGTTTCGTCGCGCAAGCGGCCGAAGGCGTAAACCCTTCGAATGCCGAGGGGCGGGCGAAAAGGCGGGTCGTCTGGGGATTGCGCGGTATATCCTGTAGGGATGAAAATCGCTGCTCTGGTCGCTGTCACCGCTCTCGCCATGGCGTCGCATGCTCTTGCCGACGTGGCCGATTCTTCGCCCAACGGCTTCACCGTCAAGATCACCATTCAGATTCAGGCGCCGCCCGCCGAGGTCTACCGGAAGCTGGTGGCGAATGTGGGCGAATGGTGGAATCCCCAGCACACATTTTCAGGCAATTCCCGAAATCTGAGCATTGACGGCAAAGCGCAGGGCTGTTTCTGCGAAAAGCTGCCCAACCAGGGAAGCGTCCGCCACATGGAAGTCGTGAATGCGTCGCCGGGGGCGCGGCTGGTGCTGTCGGGGGCGCTGGGACCGATGCAAACTCAGGCCGTGGTCGGAACCATGACGTTTCAGTTGGCGGCGGTCGATTCGGGGACGAAACTCGACGTTACGTACGCCGTGGGAGGCTATATGCCAGGCGGGCTGGCAAATTTGGCGAAAGTGGTGGATGGCGTCCTCACCGAGCAGGTGACACGATTGAAGAACTTCGCCGAAAAGGGGAATCCGGACCCCAAGTAGCCGCGGGCTTGTCGATCTTTGCGGCCTGCTCTTCCGCGCTAAAGTTTTTCGCCACACTGCCGATCAGATATCCGAGAGTGTGGTATGAAGAGCGCCCCGATCCTGCTATCCCTGGCATTGCCCGCAATCACAGCTTTCGCTCAATCGAGCGGCCCCTCTGCAACCCCGGGTTCGTTGAGCTTTAGTTATCAGGTCAATAGCTCCGTATTTCCGAGCGCCGCCAAAGTCTCCGTGACCCTGCCCGCGGCGATCAGCAGCCTGCCGCTGTCGGTGGCCGTAAGCTCGACGCCGCAAGGCTGGTTGACGGTCACTCCCAGCTCAGGTTATGCGCCATTGACGCTGCAGGTCCTGGTGAACCCAACCAGTCTCGCGCCGGGGAGCTACGTCGGCACCATCACCATCAACACCGTCCCATCCAGCAGCAATCCCGCGGTAGTCTCCGCCAATCTGCTGATCTCGAACCCGCCATCGACGCTCTCGGTGACATCGCCATCCTCGAATTACACTCCGCCGGCTTCGGGCAGCAACTCCCCGACGCTCACCTTCAGCTACACCACGGGCGCTTCCGGCGCCTCTCCGTCCTCATCGGAGCTGGACGTCTCTTCGAACGGGGGCATCATTCCGTTCAACGTCACCGCGGCCAGTCTGAACAAAGCGGCCGTTTTCACCCGGGTGAATACTTCCAATCAACTGCCGACCACCCAGACGAGCGGCGTGGCGTTGTCGGGTTCGTTTGTTCCCATCACGGTGACGCTCGATCTGGCTACGCTGCAGACGCTCAATCCAGGCAGCTATGGCGGCACGGTTACGGTGGCGGCCACCAGTGCCGCCAATGGCAGCGCGCTCGTGAATGTCAACCTGGTGGTGTCGGCGGGACCGCCGATTCTCGATTCGATATTCCCGGCCAGCGTGGTGGCGGGGCCGGCTGTCAACCCGATCATCACGATTTATGGCGACAACTTCTTCAGCACGTCGGTGGTAACCCTGCAACAGGGTCAGAATCCACCGGTCACGCTGGTATCGACGCTGCTCAGCCGGCAGGTGTTGCAGGCGACTGTCAACAGCGGCTACCTGGCTTCTCCGGGAATCTGGATGCTGGCAGTGACCAATCCGGCGCCGCCCAATAATCCCGGACAGGCGCCGGTGACCACTCTCTTTACGGTCAGCGATCCCACCGTTCCGCTGATCACTTCGGTCGTCAACGCGGCCAGTTACCTTCCAACCTCGGTCTGGACGGGCAACGGAGGCGCCGATCCGGTCCCCAGCGGGACCAGCTCCGTGTCACCGCGCGAGATCATTTCCATCTTTGGACAGAATCTCGGGCCTGCCGGCGTCACCACTTCGACGCCGGTTGGCACTCCCTTGACGTTCCCCAATAGCCTGAACGGCATTCAGGTGGCATTCACCATCGGCAACGGCGCTCCGGTTTATGCTCCGATCATCATGGTTTCGAGCAACCAGATCAATGCGCTGGCGCCGGCGTCGGTTTCCTCCGTGCTCGTCACCAACAATCCGACCATCGCCGTGCAAGTGATCAATACCAACACCACTCCACCCGCGGTTACGCCGGCGTTTAACCTGATGGTGGTGCAGGAAGACCCCGGCGCCTTCACTTTCGGCGGGTTGGGGCAGGGACAGGCCGCGGTTCTCAATTACGACGAAGTATCCGGCACGTATTCCATCAACTCCGGCAAGAACGCTGCCGCCCGCGGATCCACAATCCTCATTTATGCAACGGGAATGGGTGACCTGGCGGTTCCGGTGCCGGACGGCGCGGTCGCCACTGCCGCCGCCACCCTGGCGGACAACACCGTTCGTGTGGACATCGCCGGCCAGCCCGCCGTGGTGAGCTATGCCGGATCTTCTCCGGGCGCGGTCGCGGGCCTGGTGCAGATCAACGCCATCGTTCCGCCGACAGTCGCTGCGGGCACGGCGGTGCCGTTGACAGTCTCGGTGGGAGCCGCGGCAACCTCGCGCCGCAGCCAACCCAGCGTCACAATTGGAGTGAAATGACGGGACGAAGTCTGCTACCTGCGGTCAGCGGCGGCCGGATGCAATTTTGCGTTCGAGCGCCCTCATCAGGCGCTCTTCCACATCCTTCGGTATCGGATATGGATCCATCCCTTTGTAGATTTTGATGGTCTTTCGCGTCGTGTCGGCGATCACCCAGCAGTTCGGGCACTCCGCCATGTGCTGTTCCAGCTTGGCTCGGATTTCGGCATCGAGATTTTCGTCCAGGAAGTCGCTCAACTCGCGCAGAAAGTCCTTACAGGTAAGCAAAGAGGTCGTCTCCCTTGCGCTTGAAGTAGCGGGTTAGCTTTTCGCGCAATTGCAAGCGGGCCCGTAACAACCTGCTCTTCACGGCAGGCACCGAAAGATCCAGCGCTTCCGCCGTCTCCTCGGTCGAGAGATCGTCGATATCCCGCAGCACGAACACGGAGCGATAAATCGGCTCCAGGCTCTCAACCGCTTTGTCCAGGATTCCGCCGATTTCTTCACGGGAGAACTTCTGTTCCGGATCCTCGTCCCACGCGGCGATTTCGCGCACTACCGTGTCCTCGCCGGTATCGATGGTTTCATCGAGCGAAACGGATTTATCGGTCTTGCGCCGGCGCAATTTCATCAATGCCTGGTTGACGGCAATGCGCACGATCCAGGTGTAGAACTTCGAATCGCCCCGAAACTGGTCAAGATGCTCGTACGCTTTGAGAAATGTCTCCTGGAGGACGTCTTCAGCATCTTCGCGGTTCTGCGTAACGTGCTGCGCCAGACGAAAAACCTTGCCCTCATACCGTCTCACGAGCTCGCTGAAGGCCAGTGGATCGCCTTCACGGGCTTGTGCGACCAGAACAGCGTCGTCGACTTGGCTCGAAACCGGCATGATGCGTGCTTCCATCATAGCAGTTGAGATTCGGCGGACCGCCTTTGGTTCGCGGGTCAGGAAGCGCGCCGGCACGGCGCATCCCAGCCGCCGGAGCCGCGGCGTCCGGCGTCCAACCGCACGACGTCCAACCGCACACCTGACGGCTATCCGCAAATGTTACGCTGAAAATTTCCCTATGAGTGAAATTCAAATTACACTGCCCGACGGCAGCCAGAAAGCCGTTCCATCCGGATCGAGCCCGCTGGACGTGGCTCGCGCCATCAGCCCTCGCCTCGCCGACGCGGCCATCGTCGCCCGCGTCAATGGTGAACTGTACGATCTCACACGGCCCCTGGAAGGCGCCGCCAAAGTCGAGATCCTGACCAACCGGAATCCGGAAGCGCTGGACGTCTATCGCCATTCGACGGCCCACCTGCTGGCGGCGGCGGTGCTGGAACTGTATCCCGAAACCAAGCTCGGCATCGGGCCGCCCATCGAATCCGGCTTCTATTACGATTTCGATCGCGCCACTCCGTTCACCATGGAGGACCTCGCAAAAATCGAAAAGAAGATGTGGGAAATCCAGGCGCGCAACCTTCCCTACGAACGCGTTTACACCGGCAAAGAGGAGGGTCTGAAAAAATACTCCGACGCCTGGATGAAATGCGAGCTCATCTCGGAGCGCGCCGGCGATGTCTTCACGGAATACACCCTGGGGCCGCATTTCATCGATTTCTGCCGCGGCCCGCACGTGCCCGACACGTCGAAGATCAAAGCATTTAAACTGCTCTCCATCGCGGGCGCCTACTGGAAGGGCAGCGAGCACAACAAACAGCTGCAGCGCATTTATGGCACGGCCTTCTTCACCAGGCAGGACCTGGAAGATTACCTGAACCGGCTCGAAGATGCCAAGCGGCGCGATCACCGCCGGCTCGGCAAAGAGCTGGAGTTGTTCACGGTGAGCGACATCGTGGGATCGGGCCTGCCGCTCTGGCTGCCGAAGGGCGCCACCATTCGCCGCCTGCTGGAGGAATACATTCTGGAGCGCGAGCGCCAGCAGGGATACCAGCACGTCTACACGCCCGATCTCGCCAAGGTCGATCTCTATAAGCGCTCGGGACATTGGGAGCACTACCACGAGGACATGTTCCCGCCCATGGACCTGGAGACGGAACAACTGGTGTTGCGGCCGATGAATTGTCCGCACCATATCCTGGTCTACGAATCGAAGCAGCGGAGCTATCGCGATCTGCCCATCAAAATCGCCGAGCTGGGAACCATGTACCGCTACGAGCGGTCGGGGGTGCTGAGCGGGCTGAGCCGCGTCCGCTGCATGACGCTGAACGACGCCCACATTTTTTGCACGCCCGAGCAGATCAAAGAGGAATTCACCAAGGTGATGCACCTGGTGGAACAGGCGTATCGCGATCTGGGCATCACCCGGTACAGCTATCGCCTCTCGCTCCGCGACAAGGCTAACAAAACCAAGTACGTGGACAACGACGCCATGTGGGAATTGGGCGAGCGGGTGCTGCGCGAAGCCATGACGTCGCTGGGCCTGCCCTTTCGCGAAGCGCCCGGCGAAGCGGCGTTCTACGGCCCCAAGCTCGACATCCAGCTCGCCGACGTGATGGGCCACGAAGAGACCTATTCCACCATCCAGGTGGATTTCCATCTGCCCAGCCAGTTCCAGTTGAACTTTGTGGCGGCCGATGGCAAGGAACACCGGCCGGTGATGATCCACCGCGCCATCGTCAGCACCATGGAGCGGATGGTGTCGTACCTGATCGAGCTGTATGCCGGGGCGTTCCCGCTCTGGCTGGCGCCGGTGCAGGCCACCGTTCTGCCCATCACCGACCGGCAGAACGAATACGCCCACGGCATCTTCGACCGCCTGCAAGCCGCCGGAATCCGCGCGGCCATCGACGAACGCAACGAGAAGGTCAATTTGAAAATCCGCGAGGCGCAGTTGCAGAAGATCCCGTACATGCTGGTGGTCGGCGACCGGGAGCAGCAGAACGCGCAGGTGGCCGTGCGCAACCGCAAGCACGGCGACCAGGGCGTGAAGACGCTCGAGGAATTTCTCGCTGTGATCCGCGGGCAGATCGATTCCAAGGCCGTTTCCGAATAGCCGCCCTCCGGGTCGGCCACCATGATGACGGCCATCGAAGTCTCCGAGGACCTGGCGCAGCTCGATGCGGCGATCGAAGCCGTCCCCAACGCACCGGCCGTGTTCGTGCTGTGGCCGAAGGAAGGCTCGCCTCATGTCGCCAGGACGGCCCTGCTCCGCCGCCGATTGCTGCGGCTGTTGCGGGAACGCCAGGCGCCGTCGCGCCTGCTCAATCTGCGCCACACCGTGCGGCGGATCGAATACCGCCTGACGGGATCGTCGCTGGAATCGAGCGTCGTCGTCTACGAAGAAGCGCGCCGGCTGCTCCCGGACGAATACCTGGAAGCGGTCCGGCTTCGCATGCCGCCCTATGTGCGCATCGTGCTGGCGAACGAGTTTCCCCGCAGTCACATCACCACCCACCTGACCCGTTCCGGTGGATTGTATTTCGGGCCGTTCCGCTCGGCCGCATCGGCGGAGCGCTTCGAAAGCCAGTTCCTGGACCTGTTTCAGATGCGGCGATGCCACGAGGACCTGGCGCCTTCGCCCGAACACCCGGGTTGCATGTACGGCGAAATGGGTATGTGCCTGCGCCCGTGCCAGCAGGTGGTGGGACCGGCCGAATACGGGCACGAAGTCGAGCGCGTCGCCGACTTTCTGCGCACTGGAGGCCGCTCCATGCTGGAGGCGATCGAGCGGTCGCGCGACCGGCTCAGCGAAGAAATGCAGTTCGAGGAGGCCGCGCGGCAGCACAAGCGCCTGGAGAAAGTGCAGGAGGTGCTCAAGCTGCGGGATGAGCTGGTGCGCGACGTCGAGCGGTTGAACGGCATCGCGATCACCCGCTCGGCCGCTCCCGAAGCGGTGGAACTGTGGCTGGTGAATGAGGGCAACTGGCTGGGGCCGCACCGGCTCAGTTTCGAGGTCCACGAAGGCAAGCCGGCGCCGCTCGATCGCGCCATTCGGGAGATCTTCGCCGGGGCGGAACCGCGCAAATCCACGGTGCGGGAACGGCAGGAGTATCTGGCGCTTCTGGCGCGCTGGTATTATTCGAGCTGGCGCGACGGCGAATGGCTGGGATTCGAGAGTTTGCAGGACATCCCCTACCGCAAATTGGTGAACGCGGTGTCGCGCGTGGCGCGGCGTCCGCAGTAGCCGGCAGGCTACTTCTTTTTGTGGAAGATGCCGCGAATATCGGGCCAGAATTCCTTCACGAAGTCCGTGCCCGCGAAGGCGCCGAGGCCGGCCGTGCCCCAGCCGAAGATCGATCGCGCATTGCGCAATTCGCGCGGGCTCCACAGGGTGGCGATAGCCCAGCTTCCGTAGGCATTGGCCGGCACCGACCAGGCCGGGATGCGATCGCCTTCGGGATTGCGAGCCGTGAACGTTCCGGCGACCACGTGGCCCATCCGCTTGAAGAAATTGCCGTCGGCGAGCCGGTGATAAGTGGTGTCCTCGGGATGGATGGCTTTCACGCCATCCTCGATCATCACGCCGACGACGAATTGGCCGTACAGGGATCCGATCCGTTTCTCGAAACCCGACCGGCGTTTACCCCATTCCTCCGGCCAGTCATGCACCTGCTGCAACACAGCCGCGGGCACGGTGGCTTCCACGGCCTGCAGGCTGACCCAGCGTTTGAAGAAATGGTCGAAGGGCTTCTGGGGAGACGGCGCGGGCGGATTTTTGGGCGCGCTCCGATCGGCAGGCGCGGCTACGGATGTCCGGGAATTGATATCGCCGGCCGGCGTGGCGCCCGGATCCTGCGCCCAGGCAGCCGCACCGAGAATCAGCAAGGGACTCCAGAACGCGGCCCCGCGTTGTAACAAGTTTGAAATCGAAAGCTCCGTCGGCCAGGCGTCAGCCGGCACTTCCATCCCAGACGCCAGGCCCCGCCGATATCAGAGATCGCCTTGCGAAAGAGGTTGCTTATATTATATCAACTGAGGGATTTCACCCTGGACGGCGCGGCGGACCTCAAGCCTGGGCCGCCGCGGCGAAACTCCGCACCGCCGTACCCTCGTCCTCGAAGGTGACGAACACCGCGTAGAGTTTGGTGATCTGCAACAAGTCCTTTACCTTCCCCTGTGGATTCAGCAGCTTGACACTGCCGCCGGCATTGGTCACGGTGGCGTACGATCCGACCAGCTCGCCTAGCCCGGCGCTGTCCAAATAAGTCACCCCGGACAAATTGATCAGGATGTCCCGATGTCCGGCGCTCAGAACCTCCTTGATGGTATTGCGGACGAGCCCGCTGCCGTCTCCCAAAGTGATCTTCCCGGCCAAATCTATGATGGAAACGTTTCCCGATTGACGCACGCTCGCTTTCGGTGTCATTTCGGCCTCCAGGGGATCATTATAAACGTGCGGCATCGACCGAATGATCCATGGGATTCGGGACCGGCGCTGTTGTATACTAAAACCGCAATTCAGGTTGCACCCCGTCCGCGGAAAGGGATGATCCCGCCTGATTCTCTTCTCGACTGAGTATTGACTTCTCTTTTGCTCGTTATGGCGGACGCCGGGCCACGAAAGAGGGGTTATGTCTCGTCAATTACCGCAAAAACCGAATCTCGAATATCTCAAAAAAGAAGCCAAGGAACTGCTGCGCGGCATGGGGCAAGGGAAACTGGCCGACGCGCAGCACGCCCTGGCCAATCAATACGGGTTCGCGTCATGGCCGAAGCTGAAGGTTTATGTCGAGTCGCTCTCGCTGACGCCGGGCGAAGCCTTGACGGCGGCCATCCGCAACCAGGACGCGGCACGCGTAAGCGATCTTCTGGCGCGCCATCCGGACCTGCGGGCGCATATCGACGAACCGCTGGCCAACTACGGCCACGGGCAACATGCCCTGTTCGCGGCGGTTCAACGAAGCGATCGCGCTACCATCGATGTGCTGTTGCGGGCCGGCGCCGACATCCGCAAGCGCACCGAATGGTGGGCCGGAGGCTTTGGCGTGCTCGACGATTGCGACCCCGGCCTGGCCGGGTTCCTGGAGGAACGCGGGGCGATAGTGGACGCGCACGCGGCGGCGCGGCTGGGGATGATCGGAAAGCTTCGCGATCTGGCTGCCGCCGATTCCAACGTGGTCCATGCCCGCGGCGCCGATGGTCGCACGCCGCTGCACTTCGCGTCCACCGTGGAGATCGCGGAGTTTTTGCTGGCCGGCGGCGCCGATATCGACGCGCGCGATGCGAATCATGAATCGACGCCGGCGCAGCACATGATCCGCGTTTTCCAGAAGCGGCACTATCCGCGCGACCGGCAGGAGGTGGCGCGCTACCTGGTCGCGCGCGGATGCCGGACCGATCTCTTGCTGGCTGCGGCGCTGGGCGACGCGGATCTGGTCCGCCGGCATCTGGATGCCGACCCAGAATGCATCCGCATGGCGGCCAGCGATGCTTGGTTCCCGAAGCAGGATGCACGCGCGGCCGGCACCATCTACATCGAAGCTCTCGGCGCCGGCCGCACGGCGCACGCGGCGGCGCGCGATTTCGGCCACGAAGACGTTGTCCAACTCCTGATGGAGCGCACCCCGGCGGACCTGAAGCTGGCCCTGGCTTGCGAGCTCGGAGACGAAGCCGCTTTTCAGGATTACCTGGCGATGCATCCGGATGCCGTGAGCTCACTCACGGACGAGGAGCGGCGCAAGCTGCCGGATGCGGCGCGCAGTCACAACGTCAGAGCCGTCCGGCTGATGCTGGCGGCGGGCTGGCCCGTGGACACGCGCGGAGAGATGGGAGCGACCGCATTGCACTGGGCTTCGTTCAACGGAGACGCCGAAACGACGCGCGCCATTCTGGAGTTCCATCCGGCGCTGGAGCTGCAATCGCTGGAAGAATCAGGGACGGCTCTCTGCTGGGCGCTGTTCGGATCGGGCAATGGCTGGAGCCGCGACAGGGGCGATTTTCCCGGGACGGTGCGGGCTCTCCTCGGAGCCGGCGCCACGGTGCCGGCCAATGCGGAGGCGCTCGAACCGAGCGAATCCGTGCTCGAAGTATTAGCGGAGCGCCGATCCGGATAGCGGAGGCCGCGGATTACTGATCGGTGACGATTTTGGAATCGACGGAGAATTTCTTGTAGTTGCGCCATTCGATCTCTTCGTCCTCCGCCAGCCGTTTCACCAGGCCGACCCGTCCGCTGCCGCTCATGAAAAGCCGTTTGGGCAGCCATGTGTCGGCATCCACTTCCGTCTGCTCGAAAACCAGCTTGGCGCCGGGATGCAGCCGCGCCAGAAACACGCCCCACGAAATCGTGCCGATAGTCTCGGCTTCCACCCTGGCCCACTGACAGGTCGCCTTGTCGATCCACATGCGGCCGCGGATTTTGAGCAGCGCCCTGGCGTCGCGGCTCCCGGGCTGCGCTCCGGGGCGCGGTTCGCCGGAGACGATCCAGACGGGCCGCCCGTCGATGGTGGTTTCGCCCTCGAGCCGCAGGTTGAACAGATCGGGTATTTCGGAAAGAAATGCCCATTCGCGTTTGCTTTGCCTGGCCGCTTCGTCCAGCCGATGCTGGCGCTCCGCGGGAGTTTCGGAATGGAGAGTGCCGGTGATGCGGTCCAGCTTTTTTTGCTCCGCGCGCTGCTCCTCGGGGCTGAGCGGCTTACCATCGCGCTCGAGCGTGCGGCGGTATGCCAAGCCGTCGAGTATGAGGCTTTCCCACCCTTCTTGCCTGGTGGATTCCACTTTTCCGTGCGAATCGAAATGTCGTTCGACGGAGCTGGCTTGCCAGGTGTAGTCTTTCCGCCGCTCCAGGTCGAGCTGGTCTTGGGCGATCGAGCGCCGGACCAGGTCCCGCGCATCCTGCGCGCAGGCCGCGCCGGCTGCCATGAGGACGAGAAAAAGCATCCCTCCGGGCCTCATGCCTTCATGATAGCGAACCCGAAAAATCGGCCGCCAAGCTGCCATACTGAATGGCTATGCCGGACGATCGCATCATCCGCCGCGATTTTCTCAATCGCACACTGCTGGGGGCGGGAGCGGCGCTGCTCAAGATGCCTGCCCCGGCGTTCGCAGCCGCCGACGCGTATACCGGATTCGCGGGGATCGGGGACTACGCCCGATCGAACGGCGATCCGTGGCCGGTGGTGGAAGCGGGACACAAAATCCGCGACGGAAGCTATGGATCGCCCGACCAAAACGTGACGGATAGCGGAGAGCAGTTCGACCTGATCGTGGTAGGCGGCGGGCTGAGCGGCCTGGGCGGCGCTTACTACTACCACAAGGCAACGGGCGGGCGGCGCCGCTGCCTGGTTCTGGAGAACCATGCGATGTTCGGCGGACATTGCAAGCAGAACGAGTTTTCGGTGGACGGCTATCGTCTGATCGGGCCGCAGGCTTCCAACGATTTTGGCGTGCCGCGCCAGGGGTCCGGCAGCCAGATGGACGAATTGTTCACCGACCTCAGGATTCCGCGGGAACTCGCGTGGGCGGAGCGGGATGCGGCCCTCGATCGCCTGCGCATTCCGCGTGATAACTACTCCCACATGGACGGCATCAACGATACGCAGGTGGACGTGGGATATTGTTTCGCCGGCAAGTGGGCGAATAACATTTTCGCCAACGATCTGGCGGGCACGCCATTCTCCGCGAACGTGAAGCGCGACCTGCTGAAATGGCGGACCACCACCGGCGGCTCCGAACGGGTGCAGCGGCATCTCGATTCTATTACTTACCAGCAGTACATCGAGGATGAACTGGGCTTGAGTCCGGAAGTGACGCGCTTTGTGACGCCCGTGGCCGGATTGATCTGCGGCGCCAGCCCCGACGCCGTCTGCGCGCGCGCCGGCCACAACCTGGTGCGTCCGCTGAACGCGCCGGCGGGAATTTCCTTTCCCGGCGGCAATACGACTTTCGCGCGCCACCTGGTGAAGGCTCTGATTCCCGATTCGATTTCGGGCGAGCTGAATTTTGGCGGCGTCTTGAACAATTCGGTGAATTTCCAAGCCCTCGACGTCAAAGGCTCCCCGACGAGGATTCGGCTGGGCGCGACCGTGGTGCGCGTCCGGCATGAGGGCAGCGGGGTGAGCGTGGTTTACGAGCTCGGAGGCAGGCTTTATAGCAGCCGCGCGCGTGCGGTGCTGGCGGCCTCGGCGGGTTGGGCCAATCGCCAGATCCTCGACGGCCTGCCAAGCGAACTGCAGGCGGCTTACGGTGAGTTCACCTATGCTCCCGCGCTGAGCGTGAACGTGGCCCTGCGAAACTGGCGTTTCCTGTATAAGCTCCGCGCTCCCGCGGTGCGCTATTTCGACGGCGATTTCGGCTGGTCGTGCAACATACGGCAATCCATGACGGCGGGATCGTTTACGGCGCCGCTCCATCCCGATAAACCGGTGGTGCTGACGTTCTATACCGGCATCTATCGGCCTGGCAGATCCGCGAAGGAGCAGGGGGATGAGGGCCGCAGGAAGCTGCTTGGCACGAGCTATGCCGAGTATGAGCGCCTGATCCGCAAACAAATGACGAGCATATTTGCGGGCGCCGGATTCAACGCCTCGGCCGATATCGCGGGGATTGTGCTGAACCGCTGGGGACATGCGCGCGTGATCCAGCCGCCGAAATTTTATTACGGGTCTGACGGCCGGCCGTCACCCCGGCAGATCGTGGAGAAGGGATTCGAGCGGATCGTGATCGCGCACTCCGAGTTGAATGGCCATCAGAGCGCGGCGGGCGCGCTGGCACAGGCCAGACGCGGGGCGGAACAGGTGCTTTCGCTCACGTGAATGGCGGACTCCGGGTTCGGGGCGGCGCCGATGGGGCCGAATCGCACACTGGAGCGCCAGGTGCTTGCGGAAGAGCATGGCGAAAGCAATTGCTGGATTCTTCCGTACTCAAACCGAAGGCGAACGCGCCAAGGACGCCCTGCATCAGGCAGGTTTCTCACCGGATGAAGTCGGTTACATTACCGGCGACACGCGCGGTCATGACACACCGAGGCTCGGGCCTCCGCTCAAGGGCGAGGGGAGCGATTCGGAAGCTGCTTCCGATGTCTTTATCGGAGGGGCGGTGGGCCTGGCGGCCGGCGTCGTGGCCCTCGCCATTCCCGGCATAGGGCCGTTGTTGGCGGCAGGCCCTATCGCGGCTGCCATCGGCGGCCTTACGGCAGGCGTGGCAGTGGGCGGCATCGTCGGATTGCTCAGGGATCACGGCATTTCAGAAGAAGAAGCGGAGTTCTATGCCGAGGGAGTTCGCCGCGGCGGCGCGCTGGTGACGGTGCACGGCGTTAGCGAAGACCGCGAGAAATCGGCGCGCAAGATCCTGGACGATGCGGGCGCGATTGAAGTGGAGCAGCTCGCCGACGAGTGGCGCCGTACGGGTTGGACCGGCGCCGGTCCGAAGACGCTTCGCGCGGGATAAATCGCGCGCTAGCGGGAGTTTACTGCGAAGTGCCGGAACAAAGACGTAAGCAATTGTTTTCTTAATGGGTTACGAGGCGGTCTCCGT
>Ga0335078_10002937_pt1 | contig 25580 bp, 21 predicted proteins | sample Lox_Sample_32_FD_206711 | JGI IMG/M metagenome (GOLD analysis project Ga0335078, IMG submission 206711) | Soil microbial communities from Loxahatchee National Wildlife Refuge, Florida, United States - Lox_Sample_3.2 | ecosystem: Environmental > Terrestrial > Soil > Wetlands | place: USA... | reverse complement strand
CTTCACGGCAAGACAATTCGCAGCAAAAATTACGGGCGAATGTATCGAATTGGAAACTAAAGACCGGATGCCTGCGCGTTTCTTTCGGAGCATTTCACGAGAACGCTCTCTCGAGGCAATTCTGGCCTGGCCGAAACTCAAGCATCGAACGAAAGGACAATTTCTCCGAAGGGACATCCCCTAGTTGCTGCTCGATTGTCGCTGCTTGAAGGTGAAAATTTCAGCACAAAAATCGGGAGAATTTCGAGCGGGAGCGAATGCCGAGACCACTGGGGCTTCCATTCTTGTCAAGGCCATTCATCGAGAGGCATTCCCGTTTCGGGAAAAGGGACGGGGCCGAGCTACTTAGGATCTTGATCTATTAAGCGCTTTAATATCAATCCATTATGGTGATGAATTCCGCGAATTGCGGTTCGCCTTCGTATTTCCACAGCCCCATTTTGCACCGTGACTAGACCCCGCTAGCCGATTTCGTGTAGGATGGGGTTGACCCCCAAGACTTGATTCCTATCTCTGCGAGGATTGATCATGACGCTAGAAACCGAGCACCGAACCTTCCGCGGAGTGGCGTGCCTTCATTGCAAGGCGCCAATTCCAGTTCCAGCCATCGTAGCCGGCTTGCAGGCGTCAAGCGAAGGGCCAGAACAATCTCAAAAGAAATCTCAGGTCTTCAATTTACGCTGCCCCAAGTGCCATAAGGAAAAACCGTATCGCACCAAGGAAATCGTCGAATTTGAGGGCACGCCCGAAGCCGCCACGGCTCCCGACCCCCCAGCCCCAGTGCGCTGGATTCCACAAGACGGGATGACTCGGGCGGCGAAGGCCTGATACCGGCCGCTCTCACTCCCCTCTCGCTTCTCTAAACACTAGTGGTGTGGGACTGCTCTTTCCAATTTCCGCGGCTCATTGGTGTGTGGAAGCTCGTCTGACTCGGAAGAAAACCCGAAAACAGAGAACACAGAGAAAAGCAGAGGGCGCGGAGAAGTGCTTCTTCGACTACGCGATTCGGTATGCTAGCGATTTCGAATTAAAATCCTCGCGGAATCCCTTCGCCGCTTGTGCTGATGTAAAATCGGACCCCTAATTCATACTGATGCCGGAGAATTCGAGGGGAGAGAATGGTGAGCCGCGTCATCAAGTTTGCCATGGGGACACTCGCCCTGCTGGGCTGTCTCGCGAGTCCGCTATCGGCTCAGGAGATTGCTTCCAAGAGCGCTCCGACCGCGCCAATCCGCGTCAAAGTGGTCGTCGTGGCGATGTTTGAGGTGGGCGAAGATACCGGCGACACTCCTGGGGAATATCAATTGTGGGTGGAACGCGAACATCTGGATCGAGTCTTCCCGCTTCCCGCGGCATATCACCATGTGCGGATGAACGAGGACGGAGTTCTCGGCATGCTGACGGGCGTGGCCACGGCGAAGGCGGCCGCGTCAGTGATGGCGCTGGGGCTCGATCCGCGGTTCGATCTGACCAAGGCTTACTGGGTGATCGCCGGGATTGGCGGCGGCGACCCGGCGGATGTGTCGCTCGGCTCGGCGGTGTGGGCAAATCACGTGATCGATGGCGACATCGGATACGAAATCGACGCGCGCGAAATCCCGGCGGATTGGCCGACGGGCTTCGTCCCGCTGCGCAAGACAATGCCCTACGAGCAGCCGGCGGAGCCGCGCTTGAACGGCCAGGCGTACACGCTCAATCCGGATCTGGTGGCGTGGGCCTACCGCTTGACGAAGGATGTTCCTCTGGCCGATTCGGAGGAAATGCGCGCCTCGCGGGCAAGGTACACCGGTTTTCCGAACGCAATGAAGCCGCCGTTTGTGACTCGCGGCGACACGATGTCCGCCTCGACATTTTGGCACGGCACGCGCATGGACGAGTGGGCCAACGAATGGACACGCTACTACACGGGGGGCCAGGGCAACTTCATGATTGCGGCCATGGAGGACACGGGCACGCTGCAAGCCCTCACATTTCTCGATCAAGCGGGGCGCGCGGATTTGAAACGCGTCCTCGTGCTGCGCACCGTGAGCAACTACGATCGCGAAGCGCCCGGGCTGACGCCCGCGGAAAGCCTGAAAAATATGCTTGGAGGGAAATTCGCAGCCTACATGCCCGCTCTCGAAGCGGCCGAACGAGTGGGCGACAAAGTCGTCCGCGACATCGTCGAACATTGGGCCGATCGCGAGTCGAATACTCCGCGCGCGCCTCAATAGCAATCGAAAATGAAAGGACAAGGAATATGTCCAGCGCTAAATCTCCGCGGCTTCCGCTGACCGTTTCCATCGGCGCTGCACTCTTGCTGCTCTTGCCCGCGCTTGTCCGGGCCCAGACTGCGGCCAGAAAACCCTCCGCAGTGGCGGGGACGACCGAGCAGCGCGCAGCCCGCGCCTATGAAGCCGCTCGCGCCAATCCGCTGGAGCTCGAAGCCTTCCTCCGGCGCATGCCCAAAGGCGCGGACCTGCACTATCACTTTCCCGGAGGAATCTACGCCGAGACTTGGATTCGCGATGCCGCGGAGGACGGCCTGTGCGTGGACCTGGCCAGCCGTGCGCTCGTGAAGCCGCAGCCGGTTTGCGGGGCAGGGCAGGCGCCCGCAGGGCGGGCCTTCACGGATCAAACCTTTTACGACGCGCTCGTCGATGCCTTTTCCATGCGCAGTTTTGTGCCCACGCCCGGCTTTAGCGGGCACGACCAGTTTTTCGCCACCTTTGACAGGTTCAGCGGGGTGAGCCAGACCCATGCCGGCGAGTGGCTCGACGAAGTCGCCTCGAGGGCCGCAGCGCAAAATGAGCAATACATCGAGCTGATGGAAACGCCGGAATTCAGCCACTCGACGCAGATCGCCCATGACATCGGATGGAAAGACGACCTCGGCCAATTCCGCGATGCCTTGCTCGCGCAGGGCCTGCGCGACGAAATCGGAGCCGCACGGGCCAGCCTCGACCGATCCGAAGCTTCTCGCCGCGCCTTGGAGCATTGCGGCACGCCGCAGGAGATGCCCGGCTGCAAGATCACGTTCCGCTATCTCTACCAAATTCTGCGCGGCTATCCCAAGGAGCAAGTCTTCGCGCAGACGCTGCTGGGATTCGAGACCGCCTCGGCCGACCCGCGTTTTGTAGGAATCAACTACGTCATGCCGGAGGACGGCACGATTTCGATGGCGGACTACGCGTTGCAAATGAAAATGGTCGGCTTCCTGCACGGCCTCTACCCCAAGGTACACATTAGCCTGCACGCCGGAGAGCTTGCGCCGGGCCTTGTCCCGCCCGAGGGCCTATGCTGCCACATCCGCCTTGCCGTGGAGGAGGCCCATGCCGAGCGCATCGGGCACGGCGTTGACGCGATGTACGAGGACCGGCCCTACGATTTGCTGAAAGAGATGGCGGCGAAACACGTAATGGTGGAAATCAATCTTACGAGCAACGACGTCATTCTTGGCGTCACGGGAAAAGATCACCCGTTTCCTGTTTATCGCAAATTTCATGTTCCGGTGGCTCTGTCCACCGATGATGAAGGCGTCTCTCGCATCGACATGACGCATGAATACGTGCGTGCCGCCGAGACGTATGCGCTCAGCTATGCGGACCTGAAGCAGATGGTTCGCACCGGCCTGGAGCATAATTTTTTGCCCGGCACGAGCTTGTGGCGCGAGCCGGACATTTTCACTCGCACCGCCGCCGCGTGCGCGGCCGATGAAGCCGGAGCGGCTAAACCATCCGCGGGCTGCGCTGAATTTCTGATGTCCAGCGAAAAGGCGCAGCAACAGTGGGAGCTGGAACGGCGGTTCCGGGAATTTGAAGCTGGTTTCTGAAGCGGGCGTATCGTTTTGGAACATGGGCTCGCGTTCGGCTACTCCGGAGGTTAGCATTCCCGGGGTCAACTGCTATAATTCGTGCGATTTTGCTGGTCTTTTTTCCCGTGGGGGCGGCTCGGATATTTCGTTCTGTATGGCCTTTATTAACGCTTTGTTAAAGATGGAATACAACGATCCGTGGTAGAATCCCGCATCACCTGGAGGAATGGCCCATGCCCGAACCTTTGCCCGAACACCAAAAAACACAGTTGATTGTCCGTTCTCCGCTTTCCACCGAAGGATTCGTATCGATTTATTTTTCGAGTCCGGAGGGAAGGCTGATGAGCGAAGAGGAGTGGTGGAATCTGAGGCAGCTGATCGAGCTGACCAATAAGGTTTGCGTCAAGCAGCAAACGCGCGCCCAATCCGCCTAGCCATGGATTCGGCGCCGAATGGCGCCGCCTCGGTCTTCGGGCGAAATGCCTTTGATTGACGCGACTCTTCGCCGTGCGGGCATGCCATTCTGCTGGTGCCACTTGTAGATGGCGTTCGTCCGTCGTGGTAGTGCGGGCCGGCGTTGCTTTATGCTCTGTTTATCGTGAATTTGCGATGACAGACGCTCGGCAAGGTCGGCCTACTTTATGTGACACCTTTTGCAGAGTGCCCCCCTACGCTCCCTTCCCGGCGCGATAACCATCTCATTATACAAGACTTACGTTTTCGTTTCGCTTGGCACAGCAATTGCCACATTCGCTCTCAGATCAAATCAGATGTCTGTAAGGAGAGCCGCAGATGGCAAACCTCGAATCGAGTGGAATTGTAGATGAACGCCGTGCCGCTGTTCTGCTGGGTCTTACGCCTCCGGAACTGCGGTGGTTCTCGCGCGTGCTCGGGCTGGGCCACAAGCAGGAAGATGGAGACGCCTCACAGATCGTCTTTACCTACGAAGAATTGAAGCGATTGTCGTCCGCAGCCGCCGCATCGGCGAAATAGTTCTGCTCATCGAAATCTGGGCAGGATTTCCTCCGACCGGATTTTCTTCGAGCCATCTCCGCGCATTCTTTTAAATTTCCCCCATTTCCCCCATTTTACTAACCTCTTTGTAATCCGTTCATTGAACCCGGCAAGCACGGAACAGGGGCGAAGAAATTCATGCCACCAATCCACGTCTGACACATCTTATTTGGGGTACCGTATTATTATTGAGGCGTCCGGAATTATAAGCTTTGAATAGCGACAGGAGATTGATGCCCCGCAGCAACAAGCTATTTCCATTGCTCTGCATTTTGTCTCTTTTGCTGTCCGCTTGCGCAAAGAAAGAACAGGCGGCATTTGAACGGCCCCCTTCCCCGGTCACGGTGGCGACCGCCGTCGCGGGGGAAGTGCCGCTGTACCTGGACGAAGTGGGCCACACCGTGGCCAGGGAAGTCGTAACGGTTCAACCCCAGGTGTCCGGGAAGATCACGGAGCTCCATTTTGCGGACGGCGCCGATTTGAAGAAAGGCGCCGAGCTGTTCACCATCGATCCCCGCCCCTTCGAAGCGCAGTTGAATGCGGCGCAAGCCAACCTGGCGCAATCGAAAGCGGCGCTGGATTTCGCGAAGATTCAGTTCGCCCGGGTGCAGGATCTGGTCGAGTCCAGAGCCATCGCGCGGCAGGATTACGACACGCGGAAAAATGCGGTGGACGTGGGCGAAGCGCAGGTGAAGCAAAACGAAGCGGCGCTGGAATCGGCGCGCCTGAATCTGGAATACACCTCGATCCGCTCGCCGATCGACGGCCGCGCGGGGCGCCGGCTCGTCGATATTGGGAACGTCGTGACGGCCAACATGACCACGCTCCTGACCATCGAGCGCATGGATCCGATCTACGCCGACTTTACCGTCACCGAAAGCGATTTCTCCGAGGTGCAACGCAACAAAGCCGCGCGCAAGCTTCGCGTGGAAGTGCGTTTGCCGGAGGAAACAAAACCCGAGATCGGCGAACTCACGTTTCTGGATAACAGCGTGCAGAGCAGCACCGGAACGGTCATGCTCCGCGCCACCGTTCCAAATCCCGCGCGCCATCTCTGGCCGGGCCAGTTCGTGAATGTGCGATTGGTGCTGGCCATGCTGCCGAACGCCGTGCTCATTCCGTCGGCCGCGCCGCAGGATTCCGCGAAAGGTCCCTTCGTGTATGTCGTCAAGCAAGACGCGACCGCGGAATTGAGGCCCGTGAAGCTCGGGCAGAGGCAAGGGGATTTGGTGGTGGTCCAACAGGGGCTTCAGCCTGGCGAACGAGTGGTCCTAAATGGGCAGCTCGGCGTGATGCCGGGCGGCAAAGTGCGTGTGGTTTCCGGCGCGTCCACAGGGCCGGCCGCGGGGCAATCATGAATCTTTCCGAGCCATTCATTCGCCGCCCGGTGATGACGGCGGTGCTGACGATCTCCGTCATCGTGTTCGGCGTGCTGAGTTATTTGCAACTGCCGGTCAACGATTTGCCGGTGGTGGATTATCCGGTGATTTCCGTGCAGGCGAATTATCCGGGAGCGAGTCCCGACACGGTCGCCAACAACATCGCCACCCCGCTCGAACGGCAATTCATGCAGATCAACGGGCTCGAACTCGTGACCTCGCAGAGCACCGAGGGGCACGTGAGCTTCACGTTGCAGTTCGCGCTGGATAAAAGCATCGACGCGGCCGCAACGGATGTGCAGACCGCCATCTCGCAAGCCAGCGGCAGCCTGCCAGTGGATTTGCCTTCTCCGCCGACCTACACGAAAACGAATCCGAACGACCAGCCCATTTTGTACATCGCTCTGACCAGCGATTCCGTCACGCCCGGCCAGCTCTACGATTACGGGAGTACGCAGGTGGGCCAGCGGATCAGCATCTTGCCGGGCGTCAGCAGCGTGAACGTGTTTGGAACCAAGAGCGCGGTGCGCATCAAGGTCGATCCCTCGAAAATGTGGGCTCGAGGAATCTCCATCGACGATTTGGTGACGGCGGTGAAGAACGGCACCAGCTACACCGGAGCGGGCCAGTTCGACAGCCCCACAGGCACGGCGCTGCTACAGCCCAAAGGCCAACTCGAGAATGCCAGCGGGTACAGGGATTTGATCGTCAGCAGCACCAATGGCGCTCCCGTGTTTTTGCACGACGTGGCGGACGTGGAAGACACGGTGCAGGACGAACGCATCAATATGAGGTTTTGGGTGCGCGGGTACGAGGAACCGGCAGCGACCGTCGTCGTGGCCGTGAACCGGCGTGCCGGATCGAATGCCGTGGCCGTATCGAAAAGCGTCCTCGATCTGCTGCCGATCATCAACGCCGAACTTCCCGCTTCGGTGCGCATCACGCCGATCTACGACCGCTCGGAGACCATTGTCAATTCCGTTTCCGACGTCAAGGCCACGCTCCTCTTCGCATTCGTTTTGGTCGTCGGCGTGATCTTTATTTTTCTTGGCCGGGCCACCGATACGCTGATCCCGGCCGTGGCGCTTCCGCTGTCTCTACTGTTGACGTTCATGGCCATGAGCCTGCTCGGATACAGCCTGGACAATCTCTCCTTGATGGCCTTGACACTGGCCATCGGGTTCCTGGTGGATGACGCCATCGTGTTTCTGGAAAACACGGTGCGTCTGATGGAAAGGGGCATGAAGCCGCTCGAGGCCGCCCTCGAAAGTGCCCGCGTCATCAGCTTCACGATTCTTTCCATGACCATTTCGTTGGCAGCCGTATTTTTTCCGCTGGTCTTCATGACGGGGCTGGTGGGCCGGATTTTCCGCGAATTTGCGGTCACCATCGTCGTTTCGATCATTGCTTCCGGGGTGGTCTCGCTGACGCTCACGCCTCTGATGTGCGCCAGGCTGCTCAAGGCTCGGGGACACGGAGTAAAGCAAAATTGGGTCGAACGAGTTGGAGGGCGGATCGAAAAAGCGGTGCTGCGCGTGTACGGCAGTTCGCTCTGGTGGTTCCTGCGCCATCGCTGGATTTCGGCGCTGACGTGGGTCGCTTGCATGGTCGGCACCTTCGTCCTTTTTGCCGCGATTCCGAAGGCCTTTTTGCCCGTCGGAGATAGCAGCTTCATCTGGGGCGTGATGATTGGAAAGGAAGGTTCCTCGCCGGCGCAGATGAGGGCGCTGCAGAATCAGGCGGCGCTCGCCATGCGCGAGAATCCGGCTGTTGCGGCGACGTTCACGGTGACGGGCGGCAGCCAATTTCTGGCGTCCAATCAAGGATTCCTCATGTCGTTTCTAACGCCCCCGCAGGTTCGCCCGCCGATTCAGGCTGTGGCGGGGGCACTGATGGGAAGGCTCAGCGCCATCCCGGGAATTTTCGCCTTCATGCGTCCCATGCCGGTCCTAAATATCAGCACCGGAGCGACGAGCCAGAACCAGGGCCAATATGCTTACTCGCTGTCCGGAGTGAACGCGGAACAAGTCTACGACGTGGCGCAAAAGCTGATGGCCAGGCTGGCGCAGTATCCCGGGTTTGCGACGATTTCCTCGGACTTTTTCGATCACACGCCGAATCTAGAAATCGATATCCGGCGCGACCAGGCGCGCACCTACGGCGTGTCCGAAACTCGAATCTTGAATCTTCTGCGCAATGCGTACTCGCAAAATTATTTGTATCTGATCAAGAAGCCGGAAGACCAGTATCAGGTGATCCTGGAAGTGCAGGACTCCGAGCGCGCGCAAGCGGACAATCTCTCGCTGCTCTACATCCGCTCGGACGACGGAAAAAATCTGGTGCCGCTCAACACGCTGGTGGACTGGAAGAGCACGCTCGGACCGCAAAGCGTCAATCACTTGAACCAGTTCACCAGCGTCACGATTTTCTTTAACTTGAAGCCGAACGTGGCCATCGGCGACGCCACCAATTTCATCGACAAGGCCGAATCGGAAATTGTGCCGCCCACGGTGCGCGCCAGCTTGCAGGGCGAGGCGCTGACGTTTCGCAACACGGTGCGCGATTTGACCATCCTGATGGGGCTCGCCGTTTTCGTGATGTACGTGATCCTGGCGATTCTGTACGAGAGTTACGTCCACCCGCTGACGGTCCTCTCGACGCTGCCGACCGCACTGGTCGGCGGACTCCTGACTCTGTACTTCTTTGGCGAGCAGGCTTCCTTGTACGCGTTTGTGGGCATGTTCATGCTCATGGGCATCGTCAAGAAAAACGGAATCATGATTGTCGATTTCGCCCGGCAGCGCGTGGACTCCGGCGAAACCGCGGAGAACGCCATCCATGAGGCCAGCATCGACCGTTTCCGCCCCATCCTCATGACCACGCTCGCGGCCGTGATTGGCGCGGTGCCCATCGCCGCGGGATACGGCGCTGACGGGGCCTCGCGCCGTCCGCTGGGCATGGTGATTGTGGGCGGCCTGGTGGTCTCGCAATTCATTACGCTGTATGTGACGCCGGTGATTTACTTGTACCTCGAACAGTTCCAGGAAAAAGTTTTGAACCGCACGTCCTTCTTCCACTCGGGGCACTCTCAGATTCCCTCCGCGGGCGGCCAAATTGCCGCTCAAGATGGGGCGGCGGACTAAGTTTTGGTAGCGCAGGCTTCAGCCTGTGGGGGTTGCGCTTGGAAGGACCAAAACCCGCAGGCTTAAGCCTGCGCTACTGTTGCTGGTGCACCAACAAACGATGAACAAGATTCTTACCCGCCGGAGCGCGTTCTTAATCTCGCCGATCGCGGTGTGCGTGATAGCCCTTTTCCTCGCCGGATGCACCGTCGGCCCTAATTACAAGCGGCCCAACACGGACGCGCCCGCCGCATATCGCGGATTGACGCCAGAAGAAACGGCCAGCGCCTCCTCCACGCCATCACTCGGCGAACAAAAATGGTGGGAAGTTTTTCAAGACGAGCAGTTGCAAAAATTAATTCGCACGGCGCTGCAGCAAAATTACGACGCGCGCATCGCCGCAACGCACATCCTGGAAGCGCAGGCGCAGTTGGGCATCGCGCGCGCCAATCAATTCCCCAACGTCAGCGCAAGCGGCTCGATGGCCAATCTGCATAACCCCCCGACGGGCCCGATTCCTTCCTACGGTTTGACGGTCGAGCGCGTGTTAGGAACCGCCACGTGGGACACCGATTTCTGGGGCAAATACCGCCGCGCCACCGAAGCCGCGCGCGCCAACTTGCTCGCCAGCGATTGGGCGCGCCAGGAAGTGAACGCCACGCTGGTGGCCAACGTCGCCGCCGCGTATTTCCAGCTTCGCGAACTCGACCTCGAGCTGGACATTTCGCAAAGGGCGCTGGCCTCCCGCAACGAATCCTTGGATCTGACCAAGACGCTCGAGGAACACGGCATCAATTCGATTCTCGACGTGCGCCAGGCCGAGCAGCTCGTCTACACTGCCGCGGCGGACATCGCCGATCTGCACCGCCGCATCGGGCAGCAGGAGGATTTGCTGAGCATCCTGCTGGGGAATAATCCGGGACCGATCGAGCCGCGCGGCAAGGAATTAATCGACCAGCCGCATCCCCCCACGATTCCTGCCGGGCTTCCTTCCGCTTTGCTGGAGCGGCGGCCGGACATCCGGCAATCGGAAGAATTGCTGATCGCGGCCAATGCGCAAATCGGCGTGGCCCGCGCAGCCTATTTTCCGGATATTTCCTTGACCGGGCAACCCGGCTACCAAAGTACGGCGCTCTCCGGTTTGTTCAGCGGCGGGGGCGGCTTGTGGACATTTTCGGGGAGCATTACACAGCCGATTTTCAATGCGGGACAAATTCGCTCGACGGTCCGATTGGCTCAGGCGCAGCAGCAGGAAGCGTTGCTCGATTATCAGCAGACCATTCAAGGAGCGTTTCGCGATGTTTCCGACGCACTGATCGCCTACCAACAAGATCAGGAATTCCTCGCGCAACAGGAACTGCTGGCGCGCGCCGCGCAAGACGCCGCGCAACTCTCCGGCAAACGCTATGAGGCCGGCACGACGAATTATCTGGAAGTGCTGACCAACGAGACGAATTATCTCACCGCGGAACTCGGCTTGGCGCAAGCCCGCCTCAACGAACTCCTCGCGCTGGTGCAAGTCTATAAGGCCCTGGGTGGCGGCTGGCAACTGTAGCGGCGGAGGATTATGCGGAACAGAGAGCGCCAATCGAGTGATTGGCGTTTCTAGGTTCTTCCCATGAAAAATTCTGGTTAGGTTACGAAGGCGCAGCCGATGCGGGTCATGCCGGAGCTTAGACGCATTTGGTAAATGCGGCGCAGGTTGACGCGCACCGGCGGCAAGATCGGCACATGCAGCACGGCTTGGAAGGCCTCGGTGAAATCTTCCGGACGAGGCGTTTCGACGGCGACCCCGCCGTAGCCCAAATCCAACACGCGGGCCGTGCGTTCGACGCCCTCGCCGATCAACGCGTACGCGCGTGTATTCGCCAAGGTCACTCGCTCCCACTGCCGCCGTTCCGTGGTTGAAGGCTTCGTCTCAACGGCCGGAGTTGGCTCGGCGGGCGCGGAAGGCTTGACGGGAGGTTTGGCAGCAGGCGCCACGCTGCGCTTCGGTTCCGAGACGACTTGCGGGCGCGCGCTTGGCGCAGGCTCCGGAGCAGAAGCTGGAGTTGGGGCCGGCGGCGTGGGAACAGGCGCCGGCGCGCGCGTCCCGTTCTTGAGCTGATAAAGCCGTTCGTCGGCCACGCGAATCAGAACTTCTTGCAGCTCGCCGTCATCGGGATAGACGGCGAGACCGTAATCGAGCGCGAGCGGTATCCGCAAATTGAGTGGCTCGATGGAATCCGCATAGGCGGCGCGCAAGCGGCGGCTCAGCGTGGCCGCCTGCTCCGTATCGGTTTGAGGAAGCAGCAGCGCGAACTCGTCTCCGCCGATCCGAAACGCATAGTCAGAAGTACGCAGGGATTTTCGCAGCGTGGTCGCCGCCATTTGCAGCAAGGTGTCGCCTTGCGGATGGCCGAAGCGATCATTCACTTCCTTGAAGCGGTGCAGGTCGAAAACGACCAGCGCGAGCTTGTGCGAATAGCGGATGGAGCGGTTGAGTTCTTTCTCGAAATAATCGTCGAAAAATCGGCGGTTATAAAGATTTGTTAAAGGATCGGTCGTGGCATTGATCTGAAGCTTGCGCAGTTCCTCGTATTCCATCAGGATCGGCATCCGCAACTGACCCGCGGAGGCCAGCACATCCAGCAAGGCCGCCTGCAACGGCACTCGTTTGCCGAGGCTTTCCGAGAGTTCGTGCTTGCGCGCCAGGGCCTGATCCCAAAAATCGAGGCTCTGCGTTTCGGTCACTTCGATCTGCGCCATCGAGCGGAACAGCCGCTGCAGGAACTGGCCGCGGCTGGGCCGGTCCATGTTTTCGAGCGTGTCCGTCAAAAGCTCGAGGAAAGACTCCTCGGCGGACCAACGTGGTGGGTTGGGTTCACCAGTTTGCGCCATTGAGAATACCGTTAACTTTCCAGATTACTCCAACGCGGGACGGGCGTGGAGATCGAGAGCGTAAAGAGATGAGCACGGCAACGGCCATAGGGCGTACGCTGGGCCGCTACATCGGATTTCTTGTAACCCATTGAATCTTCGAGAGTACGGGCTTCCCGGCAGTGCCTAAACCCTTGGAAGCGATTGCGCCCGGCCGCAAAGCGCAACTGATTGCATACTCGCCGGGGATATAGTGTTACCGCCGTTTCCCTTCCGGCCGCTCTAGTCCAGGGCCCTCAAAAATTCCACACCCAACAAGTGGATCCCGTCGGCGGACCGATGGCGGCGCACTCGCGCCGGAATGGGAGGCGTATCGGCCGGCAAGGTAGGCGATGGAAAAGACGGGGGCGCAGGAATGGTTAAATTCACGACTTGATTCGTGCGAATGGACCGCGGACTGGCAAGATAGGCGCCCGTGGCGCTTATATCAAGCGTCTTGGTGAGATCGAGAAACTCCATCCCGGCCGCGTCCGTGCCTCGAACGAACATTGGAATCTGAACGTGGATCCGTTGCGAACGGCGGCGTTCAGCTGGAGTTAACCGCATACTTTTGTTTTTCCTAAGTTAAAAAATCATATGGGAAAGCAATTTCCCATGGCTGGAAAGCTAGTACTTTCGATCTAGTACCTTCAATACGGCAGCACACGGATTGCCAGCCGTTGCTCAAAAACACAATCCTAATAAGTCCTGCTTATTCAATGATGTGAACGGACCCCTAACCCTGCGGAATTCGTTTACCATATCCTGCCTGCGCACGTTAGGCGAGTACATTACTACATATGTGCAAAATAGAACCCATTTACCATTGACACCGGGAAGAAGTTTTGACAGTATCCGTTGGGTTCCCCGCTGATAAACCGAAGTGAATCAAATGGAATTCTCCGCTTAATCCAAAGCGGACAGGTGTCCCGAGGAGAGCCAGTTGAGGCGCGGTCCTGTCATCGAATTGCCGTCCCCTGAAGCGGTCCCGGCGAGCGCCATCGCCGCTCTTCTCGACTTGCTGGATGAGCCTATTCTGGTCTCCGACCGCTCCGGCCGCATCTTGCAGGCCAACGTGCGCGGCAAACAACGCCTGGCGTATCACGGCTTCCCATTCGAATCGAATTTGAACTTGTTCTCCGACTTGCTGCGCATCAGCCCGAGCGCGATGGCGGACCGCATCGGGGCCGGAGAGCGGCCAGTCGATTGCAAATTCGAATGCTGCGGCGGAGCGGCCGTCGCGCGCATCCAGTGGCTGCAGGAAACGGATTGGCTGGTGGTGCGGATTGAGAATGCGGAGAAGAGCGCGGTTCAGGGGCAGTCCGCGGAGACGCAGCACACGGTGCAAGAGCTGTTGCAGGAACGCGAGATCACCTACCGAAATTTGCTGGCCGCCTACTTGCGCCTTCAGGAAGTGAACCGCCAGAAGACCGTTTTTCTGGCGTCCGCGGCGCACGAATTGAAAACGCCGCTCGCCGTGATCAAGGGCTACTACGACCTGCTGCTGTCCGGCTCGCTCGGCAAATTGACCGACAAGCAGCGGGACATCCTGCAGGAATCGAAGGAGAGTTGCGAGCGGCTGGTGCGCCTCGTTTCGATGTTCCTGAATTATTCGGCGCTGGAGAGCGGCAAGCTGGTGCTGCACCTGCGGGAAAACGATCTGCGAGATTGCCTGAGCGAACTGGCGACGCGCTGGCATGAGGCCTTCGTGCGCAAGCACGTGCGGCTGGACACGGTCCTGAACAGCGACATCCCCATATTCAAATTCGATTACCAGAAAGTACAACAGACGGTTGCTAATCTTCTGGATAATTCGCTGAAGCACACGCCCGCGGGAGGCGTCGTCACGTTCCGCGCGGAGCTGCACTTCTGGGAGCGGCGCTCGGCCGAGGAACTGCAGACCCAGGACCGGCGGCGCGAGCGCTTCCAGCATCCCAACTGCATCAAGGTTTCCGTGTCCGATTCCGGCCCCGGCATCGCTTCCGAACATCACCAGGAAATTTTCGAGGATTTCGTGCGCGTGGACCGCACCTCGTCGGGCATGGGCCTGGGCCTGGCGATCGCCAAGCGCCTGGTGCAGGCGCATCGCGGCAAAATCTGGGTGGAGAGCGAACCGCGGCGGGGCTGTACCTTTACGTTTTTGCTGCCGATAGACAATTCATAGCGCGATTCCAGCAAGATGAAGGCGGGGCATATGGTTGAAAAAGCCGAAAAAGAAAGAATCCTGGTGGTGGACGACGAACCCAGCATCCGGAAATATCTGGGCACGCTTCTGGAGGTGGACGGATTTCAGGTCGAATCCGTAAATTCGGGGGCCGAGGCCGTCCAGAGGATCGAAAACGGCGACCGGCCGGACTTCATCATCCTGGACGTCCTGATGCCGGAGTTGAACGGCCTCGAGACCTTGAAGCAGTTAATGGAGATCGACCGCTCGTTGAACGTGGTCATGCTTTCCTGCTCCAACGAAGTGGGCACCGTCGTCGAAGCCATCCGCCTGGGTGCGCAGGATTACCTGACCAAACCGTTTGAAAAGGCCGAGCTCGACGTGGCCATGCTGAAGTGCCGGCAAAAACAGCAGCTGCGCGCGGAAAACAAGGCCTTGCGCGAATATTGCGACACCATTACGGAAGACCTGTGCTTCCTGGCCGCCAGCCCGCAGATGGTGCGGATTCGCCAGCAAATCCTGCAAATCGCTCCCGTCGACGTCCCTGTTTTCATCTATGGGGAAAGCGGCGTCGGAAAAGAAGTCGTTGCGCGCATGATTCACATGCGATCGACGCGCCGCAATCAAGCCTTCATCAAAGTGAATTGCGCCGCGCTGCCCGGCGAGTTGCTGGAGTCGGAATTGTTCGGCTTCGAGCAGGGCGCGTTCACCGGCGCGGTGCGTTCCAAACCCGGCAAGTTCGAGCTGGCCACCAAGGGAACCATTTTCCTCGACGAAATCGCTGAGATGAGCCCGCATCTGCAAGCCAAGCTCCTGCACGTCCTCCAGGATCATCAGTTTTCGCGTCTGGGCGGGCGCCAACTCATCGACGTGGACGTGCGCGTCCTGGCCGCCACCAACGTGGAAATTCAGGAAGCCATGAAATCGGGCCGCCTGCGCGAGGATTTGTACTACCGCCTCAACGTGCTCTCGATCAACGTTCCTCCGTTGCGCGAAAGGGCCTCGGAAATCCCGCTGCTCTTCCGCCATTTCTTGCAGAAATACAGCGAGAAATTCAACAAGGAACCCATGGTTCCTTCGCAGCATTTGATGGAAGCCGCCGTGCGTTATCCCTGGCCGGGAAATCTTCGCGAGCTGGAAAATTTCGTGAAGCGCTACGTCATTTTGGAAGACGACGAGGGCAGCTTCCGCGAGTTGCTGGAAATGTCCGCCACGCGCCAGCGCATCTCTCCCCGGGAAGAGGCCGCGCCCGTGCGCGAACAGGGATTGAAAGCGCTGGTGCGCAGCTTGAAGGACGAGGCCGAGATGGAAGCGATCGCCGACGCGCTGGAAAAGACGCACTGGTGCCGCAAGGATGCGGCGAAGATGCTGGGAATCAGTTACAAGGCGCTGCTTTACAAAATTCGGCAGTTCGGGCTGGATTCTGGGCGCCCGGCCCGCGCCGGCAGCAAGAAAACTGGCACGGAGGGGGGAGGCGGCACTCCCAGCACCGGTTCCGTTCCCAGCGATCTTGCGCCGGCCGGAAAGATTGGGTAGCGGGGCTAGTACGTGCAACGGATTAGTCATAAGTTGGCGGCAAATTTCCCGTTTTGCCCGAAAAGCGATTTGCCCCAGGAATAGAATCAAAATGGGAAAATTTCGGTGGTAGTGTGTAAGAGCGGAACTTGCGGGTATTGCGGGTCAGATTTGGATTACGGAAATGGGGGCTTGGTTGCCCCTCCTAGCCCGCCAGGGTCGAGTCTTGGGGCGTTAATCGTTGCATTGACAGGGGCTTAACATTTCCTTAACCATTCGCCCGGCGTCCTTTCCGTCTTGGATCTCTGGGGGGCAGTATTTTTCGCGGCGATTCACGGAAGCCTTTTGGAACAGCAATTGCTGCGTTTCTTCGGTCGGGGTGGAATAAGAGGGCAGAATCAAGGGGTTCGGGGGAACAAGAAGATGACCGAGCGCAGAATCGCGCGTCGATATGACCTGTCCTTACCGGTGATCATTCGCATCCCGGTGGAAAAAGAAATATCCGCGCGTAACGGCAAGACGCGCGACATTTCCACACGCGGCGTCTACTTCACCATCGATCAGGATCTGGGCGCGGGGGCGGAACTGGACATCACCCTGACGTTGCCCGCCGAAGTGACCCGCGGCTCGGAAGTATTCATTCGGGCCATGGGCAAAGTGGTTCGAGTCGACAAAAAGCCGGAAAATGGATCCTCTCGCGTCGGCGTTGCCGCGGTCATCGAACGCTACGAAATTATTCGCACCGAATCTTCCGCCCAGTAAGTTTTCGTTTTACCCGTCAAGCTTTGGCGCCATGGCCAGCGATGGGGCTGCGTGGCTCATCGTGCGAATCTCGCGTTCGCCATGGATCCGCTTGAGCCGCTTCATGGACGAAACCTTTTTCTAAAGATATAATCCGGCCCTTGGCAGCCATTCCTCATGCCGCGCGATCCTCGCGGCTCCCACACAAATGAATTCGCCGACGCTGGACCTTTCCATCGTGATCCCAGCCTATAATGAGGAAAGTCGCCTGCCGAAAACGCTCGATCGCCTCTTTCTCTATTTACGGGAGCGGCCTGACCGGGCCGAGATCATCGTCGTCGATGACGGATCGACCGACCGGACTTGCGAAGTCGTAAGCGCCCGCGTGCCGGAACATCCCGAGTTGCGCCTGGTCTTGAACGGGAAAAACTATGGAAAAGGATATAGCGTGCGCCACGGCATGATCGAGGCGCGCGGGGAAATCGCGCTGTTCAGCGATGCCGATCTCTCCACGCCGATCGAGGAGGCCGACAAACTTCTCGCAGCCTTGCGGGAAGGGGGGTACGACGCGGCCATCGGCTCGCGCGCCGTGGACCGCAGCCTGATCGAAGTTCACCAATCCGCGATCCGCGAGCAGGCGGGAATTTTCTTCAACCGCATGGTGCGATGGATTACGGGGATTGAGTTTTCGGACACGCAATGCGGATTCAAGGCCTTTCGCCGGGAACGGGCGCGGATTATTTTTGAGCAGCAACGGATCGAGAGTTTCGGTTTCGACCCGGAGATTCTTTTTCTGGCCAAGCGCAATGGGCTGCGGGTGGCGGAGATTCCGGTGCGCTGGTCGCATGACTCGGCATCGAAAGTGAACGTGGCCGCGGACGGCATCCGGATGTTTCTGGAGTTGCTGTTGATCCGGTGGAACGCGGTGCGCGGGCGCTATCCCCGCGGCGGCGGAGCGTGACAGCGGGCGGCGCAGCGATTCGGTGTCAAGAATAAATGCGCATGGAAATCCATTGCGATTCTTGTGCGCGTCGTCGAATATGTGGACCGAATCGGTGGGACAGGCTTCAGCCTGTCTCCGCGCCGGCGGTTAGCTAAAGAAAAGCACACAGGCTGAAGCCTGTGCCACAGAATAAGGAGAAGCAATCGGAATGAAGGTGTCCGTCGTCATCCCAGTCTATAACGAACGCGCGTTTATCGAGGAAATCCTGCTGCGCGTGCAAGCCTCGCCGATCGATAAGGAAATCATTCTCGTCGACGACAAATCCACCGACGGCACGCGCATCCTCCTGGACGAACTGGATAAGGCGCAATCGCAGGGCAAACGCGAAGCGGCCGTGCAAAACGGCAAGGCCCGCCTGCCGCTCGAAAATATCCGCTTCCTCTTCCAGGCGCAAAACGGGGGCAAGGGCGCCGCTCTGCGCCGCGGGTTCGAGGCGGCCACGGGCGACGTTATTTTAGTGCAGGACGCGGATCTCGAGTACGATCCCAAGGATTACGGGGTGCTGCTGCAACCGATTTTCGACGGCAAAGCCGACGTGGTGTACGGTTCGCGATTCCTGGGCGGCCCGCAGCGCGTGCACTACTTCTGGCATTACGCCGGGAACAAATTTCTAACGCTGCTCTCCGATATTTTCACGAACCTGAAACTAACGGATATGGAAACCTGCTACAAGGTTTTCCGGCGCGAAGTCCTGCAAAACATCAAACTCAAATCGAACCGCTTCGGCTTCGAACCGGAAATCACCGCCAAAATATCGAAAGGCAACTGGCGCATCTATGAGGTTGCCATTTCATATGCGGGCCGCACCTACGCAGAAGGAAAAAAAATCACCTGGAAAGACGGCATCTCCACGTTGTATTGCATCATCCGCTACAATTTATTTAATTGAGCTCCCGAAGGCCTCGGGACCCCCGCCCTGCGGCTGCGACAGAGCGAAAAAATCAAACGGGGCGGGGAGCGGAGATGGGCCTTACGTCGCGTTCAATTTCAGCAAGGAGTTCGTCCTCGGCCATATCCAGTTCGAACTTCATTTGCATGTTCATCCAGAATTGAGCGGAGGTTTTGAAGTAACGTCCCAGGCGTAGAGCGGTGTCCGAAGTGATTCCACGGCGCTCGGCAACAATGTCCGCGGTGCGCGTCACAGGCACCCGAAGGTCCATGGCCAGCTTGTTCATGCTAAGACCATAGGGTTTTAAAAAATCCTCGCGTAGATGCTCTCCCGGATGGATTGGCTTGATTTTTTTCGCCAACTTCGTTTTTGCCAATTTTTTCTCCTCATCGCTGCAAGCATCGCATGTCAAACGTCAAACGCCGCGAAGCATATGGTCCGGCTCGGACAAAAGGGAGTTCTCAGCACGTCTGCTTCGGAAAAATCGATCAGGCTTTGTGTTCCGTATCGGATTCGACGCGGGTTTCGGGGCGGGCTTCGGCTTGGTTGAGGCGGTCCACCAAGCTGTTCAAGGCCTGCAAGAGGGACTCGATCAAGGGCGGTTGGTCGCCATTGCCCTCGCCCGCGGGGGGATATGCCAGGCCGGGCGTGGGAGCCGGCGTCTGCGCCAGCGGGTCGACGATGTGCAAGTCGAAGTCGCGAGCGACTTCCTCCACGATCTCGGCGGGCACCGGGTTCCTCTGCTCGACGAACGAACTCACCAGGGCATGTTCGCAAAGCAAGTTGGTGACCCTGGGTATCCCGCGGGCATACCGGTGGACCATGGCCACGGCTTCGGGGCTGAAGATATCGGGGTTTTCCGCTCCCGCGATGCGCATGCGCTCCTGAATATAGCCGTGAGTTTCCTCGATGGTGAGCGGGCGTGTTTTGGCGCGCAGGGTGATGCGCTGGCGAAGCTGGCGGAGATCGGGCTGATTCAGCTTAAATTCGAGTTCGGGCTGGCCGGAAAGAACGATTTGCAGCAACTTTTCGGTGGAAGTTTCGAGGTTCGTCAGCAGGCGGATTTCCTCGAGCATTTGCGGCGAAAGATTCTGGGCTTCGTCGACGATCAGCACGGCGCGTTCCCCGGCCTGGTAGCGGTCCAGCAGCCACTGATTTAATTTCATCAGCATCTGGCCCTTTTGGCGGGACTCGCAGGGAATGCCGAAGTCGGCCATCATGAAATCGAAAAATTGCGCGACGCTCAGGCGAGGGTTGAAGACGAACGCGGTGAAGACGCGTTCCTTGTGCAGCCATTCGAGGAGTTTGTTGATGAGCGTGGTCTTGCCGGTTCCGACTTCGCCGGTAAGGAGGATGAAGCCCTTGCGGGTCTCAATTCCATAGGTCAAGCAAGCCAGCGCTTCCTGCGTGTGCGGCGTCAGGTACAGGTAACGCGGATCCGGATTGACGTTAAACGGACTTTCTTTGAGCCCGAAATACTTTTTATACATGCAAAACCCTCTGGGTTGGGTTGCCAGCCGCAGCCGCTGAAAGCTCCATATTGATCCGCATCGAAATTTACTGGCGCCTTTCGCTGATAGGCACCAAATGCCAATTGAAGGACATTCCAAACGTTTCTTCGAGCCCCGATGCGCCGCAACTAACCACCGGGCAGATGGCGGGAATGGCCTGATTCAGCGCGCCATAATTGAAATTGATCTTTCCCCAGTAGCCCAGTCTCCGTCCAAGATTGGCGCCAAAATACCAGGTATCGAATTGGACGCTCGAAACACCCGCGGGGGCCAGGCTGTTGTTGATGGCATAGCCCGCGTTCACGGTTCCCGCCCAGTTGCGAGTGAACTGATAGTTGAAAGCGGCCGAAATCGTATTGCTCGTCGCTCCCTCGAACACGCCCGATCCTCCGGTCAGCCCCCGCATATAATTAATCGCGATCCCGGCCCGGCGGCGCTGATATTTCAGCGAGCTGTTGACCGAGGGGAACAAGAGCGAAAAATTCCCGAGGTTGCCGATGCCAGTGGTATGAATTTCCTGCGGCCCCGCGGACACCTCGAACGCAAGGCGGCCGGTGATCTTTCGTCCATAGGCGAAGGCGCCCATATAGTCCACGGTCGGCGTGGAAATCCCATTAAAATTAATCCGGCCGTAACTGCCCAGGATGGCGATGGAATTGGCCGCATCGAGCTGATAATCGTAGCCTGCCTGGCCGCCCACCAAGGTGCTGTCGACGTACCCAGGCTGGGTGAAATGCAACAGACCATACGTGCCGGAGAAAGTTAGTGTAGACCTGCGGCTCAGCGAATATTCTGCCTGGCCCAGAAAGGAGTTCCGATAGCGCATGACCTCGCCGGTGTTAATGGATTCGCTCGGCAGGAATGCCTGCGCGAAACTGGCCAGGGAAGTGCCCAATAAGCCCGAGAACTCGCTAATCAGTCCGGGGCCGCCCATGCCTTGGCCGGTAAACGCGGCGCCGGGGGAAGCCATGAAATCATCGTGAAGAAGCAGGTGCCACCTTCCCTCGATGTCTTCTTCCGTGACTGCCAGATCATGAAATTGGTAATGCGGAGCGACTGCAATGAAGTAGTTCGGGGCCGCTCCGTAGCCCAAGTTGAAAGTTTCCCCACCGTTATAAATCATCGAGAAATGGACCGCTCCCGACGTGTGATCGAAATTCAGGCTGCCGCCGACCACGGATATGCCGGTCAGGACCGCCGCGCCGTCCGGGCCGGGGACCGTTTGCCCGAGTTGAGAAACGGAAATCGAGGGGTCGAAAATATTACGGTTGTGCTGGGGAGTTCCGAGAGTGAACGCCGCGGCCCCCGCAAGGGTATTGGTGTCCGGGGTTTCCTGCGTAAGATTGTTGGGAAGGGTATCGTCCGGCCCGTCCAAACCGCGTGCCGCGCCGATGGGCGGGTTCGCGTATCCTCCGGTCGCCGGCTGGTTGGGGGCCGTGTTCGGGGCCGGGGTGGCGCCCAACGGTTGGAGCGGAGCGTTCGGATCGATTGGCGCCGTGTCCTGTCTCTGATCTTGCGCGAAGGCCGAACCGGCGCAAAGCGCCAGAGCGAAAATGAGGGCCCAACTTTTCTTTCGGAAATTCATGAATGCACCACCTCTAAGGGACGACGACGGTGTCGCCCGGCTCCAGTTTGATGTTTTGGTCCGGATTGTCACCTTTGAGAACTTCCCGGTAATTGAACGGCATTTCGATATGTTTTCCGTTGACCAGCCGCATCACGTGGATTCGTTTTTCATCGGCAAAGGTCGTAAACCCGCCGGCGCTGGCGAGCGCCTGCAAAACAGTCATGCCCGGGATCAGCGGAAACGCGCCGGCGCGAAGCACTTCGCCGACGACAAAGACGCGCTGGCTATTGATGGCCGTGACGATCACGGTGACTTGAGGCTCGGTCATGAATTTGCGCAATTTTTCCGTGACGGCGGCGGCCAGTTGCTGCGGCGTCAAGCCAGCCGCCTGCACGTCGTTAATGAGCGGCAAGGAAATTTTTCCGTCGGGCCGGACCGGCACGACACGCGTCATCTCCGTTTCTTTCCAAACGTTGATGTCGAGGACATCCTGAGGCCCGATGACGTAGGCCGGGTCCGTGGTGGCAGGCGTAACCGTGGGTTTCGCTTCGTCCCCCGCGGAGGAATTATTGCGCGCCGCGGCCTGCTGATCTTGCTTGTCCGTTTTCTTGTCTTGCAACGCCGCCTGCGTATTCCCCGCGCTTAGGAGCAACATGGCAGCGGCGAGAAGAAGAACTGTTCGGTTCATGGCAGACCTCCTTATTGCTCATCCGGCTGTTCGGAACCGTCCAGGCCCAATTGCTTCAGTTTATAGAGCAACGCTTTGTAGCTGATTTGCAGCTCTCGCGCCGCTCTCTTCCGGTTCCAGTGCGTACGCTCGAGCTGGCTTAGAATCATGGCTCGCTCGGCCAGCCGCGAAGCTGCCCGGGCCGCCTCCTTCAGGGAACCAGACGGGGCGTGCGCTGACCCATTATCGGAGATTTTCGGGGCGTCAGGAAGAGGATCGCGCGCTTTGGTTGCATGTTCAGCCATGAGGTCATGGGTGGCCAAGTGCTCGTCTCCCAGGGCCACGATTTTCCGCGCGACATTTTCCAGCTCGCGGATATTTCCGGGCCAGGAATAACGCAGCAGCAAACCCATCGTGGCGCGGCCGACCTTCGGCTCCGGGCGCTCGAACAGGGACGCGTATTTCCGGAAGAAGAATTCCAGCAACGCGGGTATGTCTTCCTTGCGATCCCGCAGAGGGGGCAGCTTCAAATGAACCCCGTTGATCCGGTAGTAAAGCTCTTCCCGGAATCGCCCGCTCTTCATTTCTTCTTCCAGGTTTCGCGTGGTCGACGAAATGACGCGCAGGCTGTGGCAGCCTTGAGGCGGCATGCCGCTGCCGTCCGGGAGCATGTGAAGCAGGCGCCCTTGTGCGGCCGCGTCCAGGTGATTGATCCCATCCAAAAACAGCGATCCGCTGCTGGGTGTATCCCCCGCCGAACTATTTTCCGGGCGCTGCAACCGCGCCGAGAGGGATTCTCCCGTCAAGCCCGAACACCCGCATTTCACAAAGGGGTCATTCCTGCGGCGGGAGAGCCGGTGGATTTCCAGCGCCATGACTTCCTTACCTGTTCCACTTTCCCCTACGAGGAGAACCGGAATGTCGGTGGAAGCGATGTCTGCAAGGGTCCGCTCGAGTGCGCGCACGGCTGGGCTGGCGCCATGGACGAAATACTGGTAGGTCCCGAGGCGAGAGTCCGGCACGCCTACCCCTAAAAGGTTGTCATCCGCGCGAGTTGCCATTCAACCTCTTTGTTGCAAACAAAGGCCGAGCCCAAATTGGTACACATTTGTGGCAACTGATATAGAGCAAAGTACGGGCCAAGCCTCGTGCTTTCGGGCGAGAAAATTAGGAATTCGATTAAGCCATTACTTTTGTTGGGGTTATCCGGGAACTGGCTTTGTGATGCGGGTTCCAAATCAAAACGATGCGTGTAGTCCCAGATTACCACAATGTGGCAATATATTTCCTCGCTGATTGGCGTCTTCGATGCCCTTTCGTATAACACACATTATAAATGGGATATCTATCCCGGAAAGGGCGTGGCTTTCGTTCGACGGGCTTGTCCCATTTTGGAACCCGTGGAAGCGGATTTCCGTAGTATCCCCTTCCATTTCAATAGTTGGCCAACCCATGTGCCCATCCGACGGCTTCTACTCTTTGCTTGGTGCAGAATCAGCCGTGCTCGACGACGGGCTGTTCGCAAATGGCTAGTCCTCGGTTCCAGAGGGGCGGATAATTTCGATCGAACGTGGGTGCAACCCGCGTTTGCTCGGTAAGCCGGCGCGGCGAATCTTATACAGCAGGGCGCGATAGCTGATCTTCAGCGCCGTGGCCGTTCGCTTGCGATTCCAGCGATTGGCTTCCAGCACGCTTAAAATGATCTTGCGCTCGAGATCGTGGACCGCCTGACGGGTCACTTTTTTGAGGTGAATCTGGCCTTCCAAGGGAATTACAGGGGGCTCTTGCGTGTGTCCCCGGCTCAGAAGTTCGGTGGAAATCGCGTCCTCCGAGCCGAGAATCACGTATCGCTCAATGAGATTTTCCAGCTCGCGAATATTTCCCGGCCAAGGATGCTTGAGAAGCAATTGCAGAGCTGCGGGCGAAAGAGGCCGCGCCTGTATGTTGTGCCGGGTCCTGTGAACCCGCAAGAAATATTCGACCAGGTCGGGGATGTCTTCCGACCGCGAGCGCAACGGCGGGAGTTCGATGCTGACCACATTGATGCGGTAATGCAAGTCCTGGCGAAACCGGCCGTTGGCAATTTCTTGCTCAAGCCGCCGGTTGGTGGCGCAGATGACCCGAACTTGAACGTGCTTATCTTCTTGCCCGCCGATCCTGCAAAACTGACCATCTTGCAGCAATTGAAGCAGCTTAGCCTGCAAGGACAGGTCAATCTCATCGATGCCGTCGAGAAAAAGCGTGCCGCCGTCGGCCAGCTCCACGCGCCCTGGTTTGGCGGAATGGGCGCCCGTGAACGCACCCTTCTCGTAGCCGAATAATTCGCTCTCAAGCAGTGCACCCGGAATGGCCGCGCAGTTGACTTTCACAAATGGGGCTTCGGGCTTGGGCGAAAGGCTGTGGATGAACTTGACCAGCAGGCCTTTTCCCGTGCCATTGTCGCCTTGAATGAGAATCGGAACGCCGGATTGGGCCACCTTATCGATTTTCTGCTTGGCCGTCTGCATCGAGGGGGAATGCCCGAAAATCAGGCTGGCGGGAGGGAGGCTCCCCGACCGATCGCCGAACCCTGCTCTAGAGATGGCTGTGTTCACGATTCTGCCTCGGTCAGGACCAAAGGTAGGGGAATAGACGCCACCCCCATTGACCGAATGCACACAATGAACCAAACTAGTTTACCAAATGAGTTCGATCTTGCTTAGGGCAGGAATGCTCCAAATGAATATATCTTATTATTTTTCAATTATTTACATAGGATTTGGCTTAAATCTCGATGTTAAGGCCATGGCTCGAAGCAAGTAAGGCGGGGAATCCTGGGAAAATATTTTCACTTACAAGAGACCTAACTTCCGGGACTGGTTCATCAAGGGACTTTCAAGGGTGGGAAGGGCTGAAGCCTATTCCTGGCGGACTTGTCCGAAATGATTGCGACCAGGCGCACAAAGAGATTATCTCCTGTGTTTTCAGTCGCAAATCGCGATGCAGGATGCGATATGAAAAGGGCGGCATGCCCTTTTGCTTGACTTCCTCGCAGATATCGATCAGGCGGTCATTGGCCACTTTCTGGTCAGCCAAGGCTTCCCAGTCGTCAAAATTCATGTGGCGGCGCCCCTCGTTCACGTCATCCGTAACTACCCAGGACAATGGGGCGACGCGGCTATACCACGGCCAATGGGTCTGGCTGGAATGGCAGTCTCCGCAGGACCGCATCAAGGCAGCGTACACGTCTGCCGGGACTGGCACGTGGGCAGCCATGGATCTGGAGGGGATTACGGAGGGATTGGTCCGCGCGGGCTGGAAAATTTGGATGAGGACAA
>Ga0335078_10002936_pt1 | contig 25580 bp, 23 predicted proteins | sample Lox_Sample_32_FD_206711 | JGI IMG/M metagenome (GOLD analysis project Ga0335078, IMG submission 206711) | Soil microbial communities from Loxahatchee National Wildlife Refuge, Florida, United States - Lox_Sample_3.2 | ecosystem: Environmental > Terrestrial > Soil > Wetlands | place: USA... | reverse complement strand
ATCGGGTCTCCGTGGCGGTGTTGCTGCCGTTGTTGGACACGGTCTGACCGGTGAACGTCTGCGTGGTGGAGGTGCCGATGCCGTCGGTGACGGTCAGGGACACCGTATAGCTGCCGACAGAGCTGTACGTATGCGTGATCGTCGGCGAGGACGAGGACGCCGTGGACCCGTCCCCAAAGTTCCAGGCGAAGGTGGCGATCGGGCTCGTGCCCGCCTGGACCGATGCCGTGGCGTCGAACGAGCTCGCTTTGCCGGCGGGGGCGGGCGCAGCGTTGAACGACGCCACCGGGGCCTGGTCCGGCACGACAGCAATAGCCACCGGGTTGGTTCCCACTGCGATGCCGGTGCTCGTGGACCCGCTCGCCACGGTGATCGGCGTGACCGTTCCCGCGCCGCTGTTCGTGGCGTAGACGGTCACGCCGCCAGGAGCGACGGCCAACCCGTAAGGACCCGTCCCTGTGGTGATGGCTGTCCCCGTGGTGTTGGTCGAGAGACTGATGGGTGTCACCGTGGTCGAGGTCTCGTTGGCCACATAGGCGGTTGCGCCATTGGGCGTAATGGCGATGCCGTAGGGGTTGGTGAAGCCCGTGATGGCGGTGCCCGGTGTGTTGGCCGGAATGGCGATGGGCGTGACGGTCCCCGCCCCGTAGTTGGCCACGTACGCCGCCGCCCCGTTGGGGGTGACGGCGATGCCGTAGGGGCCGATGCCGACGGTGATGGGGGTGCCGGCCGTGTTGGTGGCAACGGTGATGGGGGTGACCGTGCCTCCTCCATGGTTGGTCACATACGCCGTCGTCCCGTTGGGGGTGATGGCGACGTCATACGGGCTGCTGAACCCGGTGATGGCGGTACCTGGGGTGTTGGCCGGGATGGAGATGGGGGTGACCGTGTTGGAGCCGGAGTTGGTGACATAGGCCTTCGTGCCGTCCGGGGTGATGGCGATCCCCACCGGCGCCGTTCCCACGGTGATGGCCGTCCCCGCGGTGTCGGTAGCGAGGTTGATCGGCGTCACCGTGTTCGATCCGGTGTTCGTGACGTAGGCGGTCTGTCCATTGGGGGTGATGGCGATGCCCTGGGGATTCGTCCCCACGGTGATCGGCGTGCCGGCGGCGCCCGTGGCCGTGTTGAAGGGGGTCACGTTGTTGGACCCGGCATTGACCGCGAAGGCGTTGTACGGCTGCCCGATCACCACGGTCTGGGTGGCCAGGGCCGAGGACCCGCCGTTGTTGGAGACCTCCTGGCCCGTGAAGGTCTGCGTGGTGGACGTTCCCGCCGAATCGGTCACCGTCAATGTCGTGTTGTACGAGCCGGGAGAGGCGTACGTGTGCGTCACGGTCGGCTTCGTCGTGGTCGTCGACGAGCCGTCCCCGAAGTTCCAGGCCCAGGAGACGATCGACCCGTAGGGCGCGCCCGACGTCGACCCGTCGAAGGTGGTGGGGGACCCCGCTGCACCGGTGGTGACCGTGAACGAGGCCGTGGGCGCCTGGTCGGGGGTGATGCCCACGTCGTTGGGCCCGCTCCCGACGGTGATGGCCGTCCCCGCCGTATTGGTGGCGGTGCTGATGGGAGTCACGGTACCGGCGCCGTAGTTGGCGACGTAGACGGTCTTGCCGTCGGGGGTGACGGCGAGGTTGATGGGGCTGGCCCCCACCGGGATCGGTGTGCCGGGGGTGTTGGTCGCCGTGCTGATGGGGGTGACGACGGGCGGGTTGCTGTTGTAGTCCGTGACGTAGGCGGTCTGGCCGTTGGGGGTGACGGCCACGCCGGTGGGTCCGCTGCCCACGGAGATGGCGGCGCCGACGGTGTTGCCGTTCGTGGCGATGGGCGTGACCACACTGGAGGAGGATGCCGAGACGTAGACGGTCTGGCCGTTGGGGGTGATGGCACTCCCCCACGAGCTCGATCCGTCCATGGTGAGGTTCGTGCCCTGGGTCGGGGGGGCGGTCGTCAGGTTCAGGGGATCGTCGAGGGAGGTGGCCTCCTCCGGGCTGTAGGCGCTCAGGCCGTTGGGGGTGACGGCCAGCTCGTAGGGGTTGCCGCCGCCGGTCAGCGACACAGCGGTGTTGACCGTGGGCGGCTGCGCCGTGAGGTTGATCGGGATGATGGAGTTGGCGGCAGAGTTCCCGGCGTACATGGTGGTCCCGTTGGGGGAGATGGCCAGGAACGTCACCGCCGATCCGGCCGTGATCACGGTCCCGACCGCATTGGTGGCGGTGGTGATGGGGTAGATCTTCCCCGTACCCCAGCAGTCCACGTAGGCGGTCTGCCCGTTGGGGGCGACAACCACGTTCCCTGGCTCCGCACACCCCGACAGCGTGATCGTCTGGGACACGGTGTTGGTCGCAGGGTTGATGACGCTCATCGTGCCCGAGCTCCAGTTGGGAACGTAGACACTGGCGGGGGCGATGTAGGTGTAGTGGTCGGGGCTGCCCGTCGCACTCGTTCCACCCGCTGTGGTCACCGTGACGTCGACGGTCTGGCCCCCGGTGCCGGCCGGCTCGGTGACCGTCACGACGGTGTTGCCGTCGGCGGTGATGGTGGCGGCGTTGGAGCCGAAGGTGACGGCGGTGGCGCCGCTCAGGTTGGTGCCGATCACGCTGACCCGCTGGCCGCCGGTGGTGGGCCCCGTATTGGCCACCACGGCGGTGACGGTGGGTGCGGGGGGCGTGGCTCCCTGGGCCTGCGCGCCGAAGAGGCCCGCCGCCGAGGCGGCGAGGGCGCCGAGAGCGCCGAGCGCCAGAGAGCGCGACCTCAGCCGACGGGAGATTCGTCGCCGCGGCTTGGCCCGAGCCGTGCGCATGAACCCTCTTGCACCTCCGCTTGGGTCCCGGACCGGTGCCGCCACGCACGGGGCGTCGACGCCAGTGGCCCGAGGACACGATTCACATTGGTTGTCCTCGGAAACGAACCGGCGCCCACGCAGGGCCGCCGGTCATCTCACCTCGGGACCATCGGCCCGGGCCCCCGTCCCGATGGGCCCTGCCTCCCGGCTCCCGGCGGATGGGAGACGGGCCCCCGCGACCTGATTCCCGAATGTTCGGGGACGGTCCGTGCTCAGCGCGGCTGGGTGTAGCCGTACACGGGGGCGCCGTTGAGCTCGGCCGACAGCGAGGGGCGGAAGGGCCCGACGAGCACGACCCCCCGGTGCCCGGGGGCACCGGGGCCGGCGTCGCCCTCCACGGCGAGCACCGACCCGTCGGGCCACACCTGGGCGACGACCCCAGCAGCCACCGACGTACGGGGCGAGGCGGCGCCGGCCCCGAAGAGCACGATGTCCCCGGGAGCGGGGAGGGCGGAGCGCCGCAGGACGCGCTCGTGCTGGTTGGCCCACAGGAAGACCGACCGGGACTGCGGGTAGGACGGGATGCGGATCCCCGCCCGCTGCCAGGCCCAGCAGGCGAAGGCGGCGTTCCACGGCTGGTAGTGGTGCGGTCGGTTGGCCGTCACGGACCGGGGGTTGATGCCGAGCTGCGAGAGCGCAGCCCGCACCACCGCGCCACCGTGGGGAGCCGTGGCGGGTGACGGGTCGGTGAGGGCGTAGCGGAACTGGTCGGGCTCGAGCAGCCAGTAGCCGCCACCGTCGGGGGTGGCGGCGATGGTCGAGACCCGGGCCACGGGCACCGATCCTCCCGCCGACCCCAACCAGGGGGCGTCGCCGAAGGCGAAGATTCCGCCGTCGGCACCGGCCAGCCAGTAGCCCCCCCCGTCGGGGGTGGTGGCCATGCCGACCACCGGCGCGTCGAGGGGACGCTCCCCCATCGACCCGAACCAGCCGGCGTCGCCGAAGGCGAAGACCCCGCCGTCGGCCGCCACCAACCAATACCCCCCGCCGTCGGGGGTGGCCGCCATCCCCACCACGTGCGACACCAGCGGGAGGCGCCCGGTGGAGCCGAGCCAGCGGGCGTCGCCGAAGGCGAAGACCCCGCCGTCGGCCGCCGCCAGCCAGTACCCGAGGCCGTCGGGGGTGGCCGCCATGGCCACGACGGGCTGGGCCAGCACCGTGCCCGTGGGCACCGAGCCGAGGGGCGGCGCGTCGCCGAAGGCCATCACGGTCCCGTCGGCGGACGCCAGCCAGTAGCCGAGGCCGTCGGGCGTAGCCGCCATGGCCACGACAGGGGAGGCGAGCGGTCCGACCGCCGATCCCTCGTCGGTGGCGTCGCCCAGGGCGTCGACCACGCCGTCGGCACAGGCCAGCCAGTAGCCGCGCCCGTCGGGGGTGGCGGCCATGGCGATGACCACCGACGACAGGGCGCCTGCGGGGATGCCATGCAGGGCGGCGTCGCCGAAGGAGACCACGGGTGCGGGCGGCGGAGGGGGAATGCCCGCCGATCCTCCCGCCGCCGTGGGCGTCACGAGCACGACGACGATCGCCACGAGCGCCGACACGGCCACCATCGCCGCGCCGTGGGGACGGGGAGCGCGCCATACCGGTGGCGCCGCTGGCCGCCCGGCGAGGGGCAGGCGACGGTGGGCGTGGGCGGCACCGATCGGCGGACTGCGCCACTGTCGTCGGTGCCTCACGTGCACTCACCTCCGTCGTGCACCCCGGAGGCCGCTTGTGTCGCGGGCGATGCATCTGCGCTGGACAGCTCGGACGACCTCGTGGCTGCACGAGTCGCTTGCTGTTCTCCTCGGAGGTGCCGCCCAGCTCCCGCAGGGTCGTTCGTCACCACCCGGCCGGGACCAAGGCGCCGATCCCCGCGGCCCCGACCTCGACCGGGAACCAATGCCCGGCCGCGTGGTGGCCTTCGGCCCTCTTCTCAGGGGAGGGGGGCGCCGACAGGGAGTCCGAGCCCCACCTCGAGGAGGCGCCCGTGTCACCCGACCACATGTCCTCATCGTCCCGACGGCGCCGTGGGCGACCGGCAGCGAGAGCGGAGGCGACTCCCCATCCCCAGGTGACGGCCCCCTGCGCCGGGGAGCTCGCCGACTGCCTCGACGAGCCCGTGGCCGATGTCGGGGGCCGGGCCCTGGTGGCCCTCGACGGCACGTTGATCGCCACCGACGCCGACTTCGCCGGTTTCCTGGGCCACGCCCCGGGGTCGCTCGTGGGCCGGGGGCTCGACGAGCTCGCCGAGCCCGCCGACCGGCCGGTGGCCAAGGCGCTCTTCCGGCGGGCCGTCGAGGACGGCCGCGACGGCTACCGGCTCCGTGAGCGGTGCACCACCGCCGGGGGCGCCCGGCGGTGGGCGAGCCTGGCTGTCGACATCGTCCGCGACCGCGACGGTGAGCCCTGCTACTGCGTGGCCCGCCTCGCCCGCCTGGCTCGTTCCGAGCGCGGCGCCGACGGGGTGACGGCCGGAGCCGACCGGCGCCTCCACGCCCTCACCAAGAACTCCGAGGACCTCATCGCCCTCATCGACGAGCAGACCCGCATCCGCTACTCCAACCCCGCCGCCACCGAGCTCCTGGGCGAGCCGGCGGGGACGGCCGCCGGGGCCCGGATCTTCGACCACGTGCACCCCGACGACCAGCCCCTCCTCGACGCGGCGTTGGCGCGGCTGCGCACCCAGCCCGGACCGGAGTCCGTGCAGCAGATCCGGGTCGTGAACGCCGAGGGGGAGGCCCGGGTCATCCGGGTGGTGGCCTCCAACGCCCTCGACGACCCGGCCGTCGACGGCATCGTGGTGAACGCCCGGGACATCACCGAGCTCCACCAGTACCTCACCAGGATCGAGGCCAGCCTCGAGGCCGCCACCCAGTCCCTGGCCATGGCGGTCGAGTTCCGGGATCCCTACACCGCCGGGCACCAACGGCGGGTGGCCACCTTGAGCACGGCCATCGCCACGGAGATGGGCCTCGACGCCTCGACCGTGCGGGGCATCGGGGTGGCCGCCGGGATCCACGACGTCGGGAAGATCGCCGTGCCCGCCGAGCTGCTCAACCGGCCCGGCGCCCTGAGCGAGACCGAACACCAGCTGGTGCGGGAGCACGTCATCAAGGGCTTCCAGATCATCGAGGCCGTGCCCTTCCCGTGGCCCGTCGCCGACATGGTCCTGCAGCACCACGAGCGCCTGGACGGCTCGGGCTACCCCTTCGGGCTCGCCGACGCCGACATCCTGCTCGGCAGCCGGGTCCTGGCCGTCGCCGACACCGTCGAGGCCATGGCCTCGCACCGTCCGTACCGCGCCGCCAAGGGGCTGGCCCGGGGACTCGAGCACATCGAGGCCCAGAGCGCCACGCTCTTCGACGCCGACGTCGTGGCCGCCTGCCTGCGGCTGTTCCGCCGGGGCAAGTTCAACGTGCGCACGTGGGACGTGGCCACCGAGCAGGCGCAGGAGATGTTCAAGCCCACCACGTGAGGCAGCGAGGCGCCGGTCCGCCCACCATGGCAGACAACGGGTCGGTGCGCCGGAAGATTCAGGGCGAGTGGGACGCCGAAACGAACCGGCGTCGGTACGATGACACTGTCGACCGTGCGATCGGAAGGCTGTGTGTCGCCCACCTCCCGACCGTCGCAGCCGGGAGGCGATGTCGGCGGGGCGGGAGCCGGGAGGTTCCCGCCCCGCTCCCTTCTCCCAACGCCGTCACAACGCTACGGGGCGACGGCCGCCTCGGCACGCTGGAACTCCCACCACTGCAGCTCGCACAGCATGGGGAGGATGTAGCCCACGTAGATGGAGTGGATCTTGATGGGCCCTTGGTCGTCGACCTTGAGGTCGATGAGGTCCACCCGGGGATCACGCTCGCGAAAGGCGACGGCCCGGTCCCGCACGCCCACCAGCTCGTCGAGCGCCCCCACCGCGAAGCCGAAGTGGTCCATGCGGGGGCACCGCATGGGGTCGTCCTCGGCGATGAGGAAGATGAACTGGTCCCAGTGGACGCACGACAGGATGAGCCGCTTGTGGTCCAGGGTCATGGTGGGCATCTCGTCGAAGCCGAGCACCTCGCCCCAGAAGCGGCAGATGTCGGTGCGGTTCGTCTCGTCGAGCAGCTCGGCGGGGACGCTCAGCGCCACGTGGTTGAAGCGGGGGTTCCCCGAGGGGTAGTAGGGGTGGGCCATCAGGCACTCCTTCCGCCGTCCGCGGCGCCCGCACCGCCGGGGACGATCATGACCTTGCCGGCGATGGCGCCGCTGGCCAGCCGCTCCATGGCGGCGCCCAGGCCCTCGAGGCCCACGTCCTCCCCGTCGATGAGGCGGTCGACGGGGAGCCGCCCCGAGGCCAGGAGCTCGAGGGCCCGGTCGAAGCCGTCGGCGTCGTACACGAAGGACCCCGTGACCGTGATCTCGTTGAGGATCATGCGGTTGGGGTCGAAGCTCGGTGCCTCCATGCCCGCACCCACCAGGACGAGCATGCCGCCCCGTCGCAGCTGGTGGAACCCGGCCTCCATGGCGGCGCGCTTGCCCGAGCACTCGAACACGACGTCCACAGCCCGCGAGGACTGTCGCTCGGGCTCCCACGGGGGGTAGGTCTCGAGCTCGTCGGGGGACAGGACCGCCGCCGCCCCGAGGTCCGCAGCCAGCCGGCGCCGGCGCTCGCCCGGCTCGACCACCACGACGGGGCCGATGTCCTTGGCCACCAGGGCGGCGATGGTGAGCGCCCCGATGGGACCGGCACCGAAGACCATGGCGGCGTCGCCGGGCGCGGCGCCGGACCGGGTGATGCCGTGGAGGGCCACCGCCAGCGGCTCGGCCAGCGCGGCCACCCGCAGGGGCATGCCTGCGGGCAGGGCGACGAGGGACCGGGCGTCGGTCACGAGGAAGCCGGCGAAGGCACCGCCGGTGTCGTGGTCCACGGGGGCCGATCGCCGGCTGCACTGCGACGGCTTGCCCTCCCGGCATCGCCGGCACTGGCCGCAGCGCGGGGAGGGCCCGCCCACCACCAGGTCGCCCACCGACCAGCGCTCGACGCCCTCGCCCACGGCCGCCACCACGCCGCTGTACTCGTGGCCGCCCACGCCGCCGGGCTTGCCCCAGCCCTCGATCATGATGTGGATGTCCGAGCCGCACACCCCGCAGAAGGCCACCTGCACCAGCACCTGGCCGGGGCCCGGGCGCGGCACGGGGCGCTCCTCGACCCCGACGTCGCCCTGGGCCCGGTGGATGGCCGACCGCATCGTCGCCGGTACCTCGATCACGCCCGACCCCCCTCGGTCACGTCCCGCTGCCCCACGGCTCCCCCGTTCTCGCCGCGGGCGGCGGGACCCGCTGCGGCCCCACCGCCCCGACCCGGCCCCGCGATCATGCCGGAACGGCGGCCGGCACGCCCAAACGGGCCCCGGCGCGCCGCCGTCGTTTCGCCCCGGCTCAGCCCGACCGGGCGGCTCCGACGGGTTCCGGTTCGGCGGCCTCGGCGGCACGCCTGGCGGCGATGGCCTCGCGCCGGCGGGAGTAGAAGTCCTTGCGCCGCACCATCACGGCGAAGGCCGCCCCCACGAGCACCGTGACCGCCCCCACCACGAACAGGTCGTTCATGCTCGTGGCGAAGGCCTGGCGTGCGGCGTGCAGCACCGGGGGGGCGCCCCCCGACGCCGCACCGGCGGCCCGCACCCCGCCGGCGGCCACCACCCGCGACAGGCCCGGCGCGTGGGGACCCACGGCGGGGCGCAGACCCGTGCTCAGGCGGTCCTGGAAGACCGCACCGATGGCTGCCACCCCGGTGGCCACCCCCCCGATGCGGAAGGTGTTGCTGATCCCCGAGGCCATGCCCGCCCGCTGGGGCGCCACCACCCCCAGGGCGATCTTGGCGATGGCGGGGTTGGCGAGACCGACGCCCACGCCCCCCACGAGCAGCCCCGGCAGCAGCGCCCGCCACGTCGAGGTGACGGTCACGCCCCGGAACAGCCACAGCCCCGCCGCGCACACCACCATCCCCAGGGTGAGAGCCAGTCCGGCCGGCACGCGCTCGGTGAGGGGATGCGAGACCAGGGGCACCACGAAGGACATGAACGTGAGGGGGAGGAGTCGCAGCCCTCCCTGGAGCGGCGAGAGGCCCAGGTCGTTCTGGAGGTAGAGCGTGAGGTACGTGAGCATGGCGAACATGCCCGCCCCGATGCAGAAGGTGGCCACGGACACCCCCGTGAAGGCGGGCTTGCGGAACAAGGACAGGTCGAACATGGGCCGCTCGTGACGCCGCTCCACGAGCACGAACACGACCAGCAGGAGCCCCGCCCCGGCCAGGGAACTCACGATGGTGCGGCTCGACCACCCGTCGTCGTTGCCCCGGGTGAGCCCGAGGACGAGGAGGAACAACCCCCCCGACAAGGTGCACAACCCTCCCCAGTCGAGGGAGGTGGCGTGGGGGTCGGCTCGGTTCACCATCCGCAGGGCGATGACCAAGGTGAGCACCCCCACGGGGACGTTCACGTAGAAGATCCACTGCCAGCCGAGGGCGCTCGTGAGGGCCCCGCCCACGAGCGGGCCGATGGCCACGGCGCCGCCGACGGTGGCTCCCCACACGGCGATGGCGGTGGCACGCTGCGAACCCTCGAAGTCCTGGCCGATGAGGGCGAGCGCCGTGGCGAACATGGCCGCCCCGCCCACCCCCTGGACGGCCCGCCCGGCGATGAGCTCGGTGGGGGTGCGGGCCAGCCCGCAGGCCAGCGAGGCCAGGGTGAACACCCCCACCCCGGCCATGAAGATGCGCTTGCGGCCGAAGCGGTCGGCCAGGGTGCCCTGGCTCAGGATCAGCGCCGCCAGGCTGAGGGCGTAGGCGGAGACGACCCACTGCAGGTCGTTGAAGGTGGCGTGGAGCGAGCGCTGCATGGTGGGCAGGGCCACCTGGACGATGGTGATGTCCACCAGCAGCATGAACGTGGCCCCGCACACCGCGATGAGGGTCCACCACTGCGGCGCCAACCGCCCGGGCCGAGCCTGCCCGGGCGGTTGCGACGATCGCCTCCTGGCCACCTGCACTCCTCCCGCCCGGCGGTGCCCCCCGACGGCGTCTGGACTGCAGCCGGCCCACGGTGACCGGCCTTCGACAGCGGCGTAAGACGGAAGTCTCACGTCTGGGCTGCCCCGTGTCCAGGACCGTACCCGCCGGCGTCCTGCCGCCATCCCCCCTCCCCCGGTCGCAGCCGGTAGCGGCGGGCGCTGGCCGCGCCGCGGTCGACGCCGGCCCCAGGTGGCGCGGTCGTGCCGGCCAGGCTGGCGGCGGGCCCCGCCGGGGCGTTGGATAGCGTGGACAGTGGTGCAGCCTCTGTGGACGTCGCGGCGGGCCGTCGTCCTGCACGTCACCGCCGCGGTGGTGGTTCCGGGGTGCCTGGCCCTCGGCTGGTGGCAGCTCGGACGCGCCATCGGCGGGAACGAGCTCAGTTGGGCCTACACCTTCGAGTGGCCGCTCTTCGCCGGGTACGGCCTCTACATGTGGTGGCGCCTGGTCCACGACCAGCCCGGTGCCCGGGCCGACGGCGACCCGGCGGGGCCCGAGGACGGCGCGCCGGCGGAGCCGGGTGCCGACGCGGAACCCGGCGGCCGCACGGCGCCGGGCGCCGGAGCCCCGGGGGACGCCGGGCAGGGCGCCGTCCCGGCCGCTGCCGGGGGCCCGCCCAGCGCCGACGGCGAGGACGAGGAGCTGGCGGCCTACAACCGCTATCTCGCCGCCCTCAACGCCAGCGGGCGGCGCAAGCACTGGTGAGGGCCGCCACCGCTTTCCGCTCGCGCCGGGCGCGACGGCCGCGTTTCGGCCGCGTAAAAAACCGCCTCGACCTCTTGCGCCGATCCACCCGGTCGACATCATTAGGGACATGGGAATCGAGCGGGGGGCGCGGCGGTGATCGACGCTCGGTGCGCGCCTGGCTCGCCCCCCTCCCCGGGCCCTCGTCGCCGGTTCCCCCCGGTGGCGTCCGAGCGCAGGGGCCCGACCGGGCGGAGCGCACCGTGAGCGGCGGGGTCCCCCGTCGGCCTCCCGTGGAGGTCCGCACCAGCCCCCGCCGGCGCAAGACCGCCAGCGGGTTCTGGCAGGAGGGCCGCGTCGTCGTGGTCGTCCCGGCCCGGCTGTCCAAGGCCGACCGCGTCGAGCTCGTCGAGGGGCTCGTCGAGCGGGTCCTGGCCCAGCGGCCCCACGTCACCGCCTCCGACCGCGACCTGGCCCGGCGGGCCGACGCCCTGGCCGACCAGTACCTCGACGGCGTGCGCCCCGCCTCGATCCGGTGGGTGGGCAACCAGCAGCGGCGCTGGGGCTCGTGCACGTCGCGCTCGGGAGAGATCCGCATCTCGGACCGCCTCCGGGTGGTGCCCGGCTGGGTCCTCGACGCCGTACTCGTCCACGAGCTCGCCCATCTGATCGAGCCCTCGCACTCACCCCGCTTCCGCCGCCTCGCCGCCAGATACCCGAAGACGGCGGAGGCCGACACCTTCCTGGCCGGCTTCACCCTGGGCCTCGACACGCCGTTCTGACCCCGCCCGCCCGGGCACGGTGCCCCGGGGGATCGCCCGGCGTCAGGCCCGGTGGTCGAGGATCGCCGACGCCACCAGCTCCTCGAGGTACCGGGTGTCCCACCACGACACCTGCAGCGCCTTGGCCCGGCGGAAGAACAGCTGGATGTCGAAGTCGACGGTGAAGCCGATGCCGCCGAAGATCTGCTGGGCCATGGCCGTCACGTCCCGGTAGGTCTTGCAGGCGAAGAGCTTGGCCATGGGCGCCAGGCGCGCCACAGGGCGGCCCTCGGCCCGGGCCCAGGCAGCCTCGTGCACCAGCGTCGTGCCGCCGTCGACCGTCGTCACGGCGTCCGCCAGGTAGTGGGCGAGCGCCTGGAAGGCTCCGAGGGGCTTGTCGAACTGGCGGCGGTCCTTGGCGTACTGGACCGTGATGTCGAGCGCCTGCTGGGCACCCCCCATGGCCTGGGCTCCGAGCAGGATGCACCCGTCGTGCATGACGGCGTCCCAGGTGCGCCAGCCCGAGCCGGGGTCCCCGATGCGCTCGGCCTCCCCCACGACCACCCCGTCGAGGGTCACCTCGTACTGGGCGTCGGAGCCCACCGTCAGCTGCTGGCGCATGGACACCCCCTCGGCCCGGGTGTCCACCAGGTACAGGTCGATGTCGAGCACCCCGTCGCCGCTGCGCACCGGCACCACCAGGGCCGCCGCCGACGATGCGAAGGGGACGTGGCGCTTGGTCCCGGTGAGGCGTAGCGCCGACCCGTCGCGACGTGCCCGGAGACGCACGCCACCCGGGGCACAGCTGTTGCCGGGCTCGAGCCAGGCCGGCGCCAGGATCACGTCTCCGCTCGCCACCGACGACAGCCAGCGGGCCTGCTGCTCGGGGGAGCCCGCCCGGGCCAGGACCCCCCCGCACACCACCGCGCTCGGGAAGTGGGGGGTGGGCGCGAGCGCCCGACCGAGCTCCTCGTAGAGCACCACGCCCTCGAGCGCGGTCATGCCCGACCCACCGTGTTCCTCGGGCAGCAGCAGGCCGATGAGGTCGAGATCGGCGAGCTGCTCCCACAACTCGGTCGGGTAGCCGACCGGGTCGTCCTCGAGCTCGCGCACCACCGACAGCGGGCTGAAGGTGCTGCACACCTTCCGCGCCGTGTCGCGCAGCAACTCCTGCTCCGGACTGAAGGCGAGGTCGAGCACGTCAGCTCCTCTCAGGGTGTGCGCGGCCCGGGGGCCGGCACCACGATCACGGCTTCCACCGCTCGCCGCGGCGCTGCCAGGGGTTGTCGTCGTCGTTGACGGGGACCGCCACCCGTGCGCCGGCGGTGCTCTTGGTGTCGCCGTCGACCGAGAGGGTGAGGTCCAGGCCGATCCATCCGCACCCCGTGTCGTCGACCGACACCTCGGACACCGCCCCGTCGAGGACCATGACGTCGCCGGGAAAGACCGAGTCCCGCATGCGGAACGTCACCCGGCCCAGACGGCCCAGCGGACCGGTCCAGTCGGTGATGTAGCGCTCGAACCACGCCGCTTGGTTGGGGGTGTTGAGGAAGATGTCACGCGTCCCGTTGCGCTCGACGGCGAAGTCCTTGTCGTGGTGCATGGGCCGCCAGTCCCGGGTGGCCAGGGCGCCGAGGACGACGGTCGTGGCCGACACCGCGTGGCGCAGAGTGGGGAGGCGGTCGCCCTCCACCACGTCGCCGTGCACGAGCACCGGCCGGACGCTCACGATCCGCTCCCGGCTGTGGCCCGTGGGGCCCCGCCCGGCCCGTCCTGGTCGGCGCGGCGGCGGTAGCCGAACCCGGTGTAGCTCTCGACCCCCACGCGCTCTCCCCGCTGGTTGGTGTACTCGACCTCGATGACCCAGAACCTCCCCGTCCCGAGCTTGGTCGTCTTGAGGTCGCTCACCGAGCGCAGGATCTGCCGGGTGTGCAGGACGTCGCCGGGCCGGACGGGCTCGTAGAACGTCATGGTGTTGTCGGTCATGACCGCCTCGGGCAGTCCCAGGCGCTCCTTCAGGTCGAAGTGGATCCTGAGGGGCAGGCGCTCCTCGGTGCGCCCCGGGGCCCAGTGATGGGGGCGGAACCACACCGAGAGCATCGTGGGCGGGGCGATGGGCCCGCCGGTGATCTGGGCGGCCACGGCGTCGTCCCAGTAGAGGGGGTTGCCGTTCTCGACGGCGGCGCACATCGACCATACGTAACCGCGCTCGACGGGGAACTCGCCGTCCTCCTCGTAGCGGGGAACGTCCACCATGGCCACCACGTCGTCGGGCACGGCGGGCGGGGCCCCTTCGGGCGGGCTCATGCCACCACCTTTCGGGACCGCAGCTCGGCCACCCGCCCCGGCGACAGGCCGGCCGCCTCGAGCAGGACCTCGGTATGGGTGACCGTCTCGTCGGGGACGACCACCGGCTCGGTCACCGGGGCCGTGCCGGCCAGCACCGGGCCCACCTGCCGGAATGCGCCGCGCACCGGGTGCACGGCGCCCACCACGGCCCGGCGCCAGGCGAACTGCGGATCGTCGGCCAGCTCCGCCACCGCCTGCACCGGCGCCACGCACGTGTCGGCGCCCGCCAGCACCTCCACCCAGTGGTCCCGACTCGCCGAGGCGAAGGCCGCGCCCAGGGCGGCCCGGATGTCGTCCTGGGCGTCGTCGTCGTACTGGCGCTCGATCCAGGCATCACAGCCGAGCACCCGGCACAGGTTGGCGAAGAACTTGGCCTCGATGGCCCCCACCGCCAGCCAGCGGCCGTCGCCGGCGCGGTAGGTGTCGTAGCAGGCGTAGCGGCCCGACAGCACGTCGTGCCCGGGTCCCGGCCGCGCCCCGGTGGCCAGCGCCTCATCGACGGCGAGCGACATGAGCCACAGGACCCCGTCGGCGACCGACACGTCGAGACGCGTCCCCTCGCCGGAGGTGCTCCTGGCCACCAGGGCGGCGCACACCGCCAGGGCGGCGTGCATGCCCCCGGCGGCGCCGTCGGCGATGGTGGCCCCGGGGATGGGGGGCCCGCCGTCCGCCCGGTGACCGCTGCTGGCCAGGAACCCCCCCACGGCCAGGTAGTCGAGGTCGTGGCCGGCCCACCCGGCGCGGGGCCCGTCCTGGCCGTAGCCGCTCGTCGAGCAGTACACGATGCCGGGGTTGGCCTCCCGCACCGCCGCGTAGCCGATGCCCAGGCGGTCCACCACGCCGGGTCGGAAGCTCTCCACCACCACGTCGGCCCGCGCCGCCAGGGCGAGGAAGGCGGCCTTGCCGTCAGGGTCGCGCACGTCGAGTTGCACCCGCTGCATGCCCCGGTGGGCGCTGTAGGCGAAGAACGGCGGGGTGGTCTGCGCCGGGCCGCGCCCGGGCACCGGCCCCACCTTCACCACCGTGGCGCCGTAGTCGGCCAACAGCCGGGTGCAGCGCGCCGCCGGACCCACGCTCGAGAGATCGAGGACCACCACACCGGACAGGGGCCCGGCGCTGGCGCCGGGCTCGGGGGACGACGGAGGCATCAGAAGTTCTTGGGGAGCCCGAGCCGGCGCCGGGCGATGATGTTCTTCTGGACCTCGGAGGTGCCGCCACCGATGGTGTCGATGACGGTGTAGCGGTAGGTCGACTCGGCCCGGCCCTCCATGGGGGCCTCCGGGGTCTTGACCCGCAGCTGCGAGCCCGGCCCGGCGATGTCCATCGAGGCGTCGGCCAGGCGCTTGGAGAGCTCGGTGGCGTAGAGCTTGTACTCCGAGGCGTGGGTGGTCGGGGCCGCCCCGCCCTTCTGCGACTCGTTCACGAACCGCAGACCGAGCACGCGGGCCACCTCGGCCTGGGTGGCCAGCTGGGCCACCCGCTGGCGCACCACGGGGTCGGTGCGCAGGGGGACGCCGTCGCGCTCGCTCGAGGCCACGTAGTCGCAGAGCAGGTCGAGGCGCTGGCCGATGGGCGAGAACGTGAACATCGTGAAGCGCTCGAGGTCCAGGGCCTCGGAGATGTACTGGAAGCCGTGGTTGAGCTCCCCCACCACGTAGTCGTCGGACACCCAGACGTCGTCGAGGTACACCTCGTTGGTGCGCTCGTCCCCCATGGTCCAGATGGCGTTGATGGTGATCCCGGGATGGTCCAGGGGGACGAGGAACAGGGTGATGCCGGCGTGCTTGGGGGCCTCGGGGTCGGTGCGGGCGCCGACCCAGTACCACTCGGCGAAGTGTGCCGAGGTGGTCCAGGTCTTCTGGCCGTTCAGGCGCCAGCCGTCGCCGTCGCGGGTGGCCTTGAGCTGCATGGAGGCGGCGTCGGATCCGGCGTTGGGCTCGGAGTAGCCCACGGCGAACTCCACCTCGTTGCGCAGGATCTTGGGGAGGAACTCTTGCTTCAGCTTCTCGCTGCCGTGGCGGATGATGGTCTTGCCGACGATGCCCACCCCCTTGCCGATCTGCGGGCCGCCCCGCCGGGCCAGGGATTCGTTGAGCAGGTACTCGTAGACGCCGTCGCCCTCCTGGCCGCCGTAGGACTTGGGCCAGGTGATGCCCAGCCAGCCCTTGGCCCCCATCTCGGCCATGAAGGCCCGGCGCTCGGGGGTGTCGACGATCTGCGCCATGTTCTCCCTGGTGACGTCGAAGACCTCGGGGTCCTGGCGCCCGTCGAGGAAGCGCTCCACCTCCTCGACGAAAGCAACCTGCTCGGGAGAGAACTCGAAGTCCATGGGACGTCGCCTCCTGGGTGGGCTCGACCAGGCCCGGTCCCCTCGTCTACCGGGGGTGCCGACAGGTTCCTGACTGGTCGTCAGATGCTAAACCGCACCGCCGTCGGCACCCAAATGGAAGGGTGCGGGCTCGAGCCGGGACGCCCGGGGCGTCGCGGCGAGGGGTCCGAGGCTGCCGCGACCGGCCGGGCAGGAGAGCGCCGCCCGGAGGGCGCCGGGGGACGGAAAGGGCTCAGCGCTCGGACTGTTCAGACGCCGGGTCGCGGTGACAGGGACAGGCGCAGAGGATGGTCGGGGGGCAGTCCTCGTGCAGGTCCACCCGGCAGGCGCTCGACACGTACTGGTCCGATCCCGGGCCCTCTCTCGTCACTCCCTGCAGGTTCGCGCACTGCGTGACGCCGAGGGCGCTCGAAGGGGCGTGGATCCCCGGGGGCAGTTTCACGGGGGCGCAAGGCGGGTAGGGCAGCCCGGCGACGGCCCGGGCGGGCACGGACCTCGGGAGCACGCATGCGGTGGGTGGAGACCTTTCCAGCCGAGCCGCCGTCTGCCCGCCTGGCCCGGCAATTCGTCCAGGACCTGCTCTCGGAGCTCGACGGCGAGTGCATGGGCTCCGTCGTGCTCATGGTCGACGAACTGGCGACCAACGCCATCCTCCACGGCGAGGGCTCCCATTTCGTGCTGCGCGTGGAGCGCCAGCACGCTGACGGCGTCGTGCGCGTCGAGGTGCGGGACCTGAGCAGGAAGCCGCCCGTGCCTCTCGACTGGGGCCGCGCCGAGGAACACGGTCACGGCCTGCACATCGTGGCGCGCTTGGCCGACCGCTGGGGGTGGACACCGGTGCCGGGCGGCAAGATCACGTGGTTCGAGCACAGCCCGCCAGCACGCTGAGCTGCGGCCTCCCCGCTCCACGACGGCGCCACCAGCAGGGTCATCGGGGTGCCCCCGGTCCTGCCCAAAGGGGCGCTCGACCCGTGACAGCCCGGGGCTTTGGTCCCTGTCGCCGGGGGGGCCGGGCACACGAAGCTGACGTGGGTGCTCCTTCCATGCCCCCCACGTGAGGGGCGCCCGGCGGGGTGCGGGCTCAGCTCGCACCCCGCCCGCGTCCGGTCCCCCGCGCGGGCAGTGACCCCCGGCGGGCGCGGCCCGCCCTCGGGAACGCAACCCGTGGGAAGTGCCGACCCCAGGTACGGTTCGGGCCCGTGGGCTTTCTGGACGACCGCGCCGCCCTGGGCGGGAAGACGGCGCTCGTGCTCGGGGGTGGAGGCGGGCTCGGGCGGGCCGCCGCCCTCGACCTGGCGCGCGCCGGGGTGCACCTCTCATTGGCCGACACCGACGCGGGGGCACTGGCGTCCACCGTGGAGGAGGCCCGCGCCCAAGATGTCGACGTCCTCGGGACCGTGGCCGACGTCCGGGACCCCGAGGCCCTCTCCGGGGTCTTCGCGGCCACGGCCGGACACTTCGAGCGCCTCGACGTCCTCGTCAACGTGGTGGGGGGCACCTTTCGGGCCGCCCTCGGCGACGTGAGCCCCAAAGGTCGCGACGCCCTGGTGCGCACCAATTTCACCTGGGTGGTCGACGCCGTCCAGCGGGGGGCGGCGGCCATGCGGGCCGCCGGGAGAGGCGGGAGCATCGTCACCATCACCTCCATCGAGGGACATCGGGCCGCACCCGGCTACGCCGTCTACGCCGCCATGAAGGCGGCCGTCACGCACCTGTCGCGCACCGCCGCGGTCGAGCTCGGCAAGCACGGCATCCGCGTCAACTGCGTGGCCCCCGATTTCATCCCGACCGCCGGCCTGGCCGGCGTGGCCGGTCGAGCCGGCTCGGCGGGCCAACGGGCGGCGGCGGCCGGCGACGCCTCGGACCCCGGTGACTTCCTCACCATCCCGCTGCGCCGCAAGGGCGAGCTCGCCGACGTGGGCGGCTGTGTGCTCTTCCTGGCGTCCGAGCTGTCGTCCTACGTCACGGGGACGACGCTGCATCCCGACGGCGGGGCGCTGGCCATGTCGGGGTGGATGGACTGGCCCGACGACGGGTTCACGGCCCGGCCGCCGGCGTGGGTCCTCGACCGTCTCGAGGACGCCGCGCCGTGACCGGCGCCCCGGCCGAGGATGCCCTGTTCGTCCGCGAGGACGGGCACTTCGTGCCCACCGAGTACGCCCGGGGCCCGTGGACGCCCGACGCTCTGCACGGGGGCCCCGTGGCGGCGCTGCTGGCCGGGGCGGTCGAGGCGGTTCCCGCCGAGGACCCCGTGCAGGTGGTCCGGGTCACCGTCGAGCTGCTGCGGCCGGTGCCCGTGGTCCCGCTGCGGGTGACGACCGCCGTGGTGCGGCCGGGGCGCAAGGTCCAGGTGGTGGAGAGCACCCTCTTCGACGGCGAGCGTCCCCTGGCGTGGTCGCGGTCGTTGCGCCTGCGACTCCAGGACGTCGCCGCCTCCGGTCTGCCCGGTGCCGTGGCCCGTCCCGTCCCTGGCCGGGACGCCGGTGCGCCCATGGCTCCGGCCGACGGGTACACCACGGCACCGCCCCTCGGCGCCCATCGCGCCTTTCACAACGCCGGCGCCGAACTGCGCTACGTGGCCGGATCGTTCACCTCGGCGGGACCGGCCACGGTGTGGGTCCGCCTGGCCGTGCCCGTGGTGGCCGGCGAGGCACCCACCGCCCTCCAGCGGGCGGCGGCCGCCGCCGACTTCGGCAACGGGGTCAGCGCCGAGCTCGACTTCGCCCGCTACCTGTTCCTCAACCCCGACCTCACCCTGTACCTGTTGCGCCCGGTGCGCGGGGAATGGGTGTGCCTCGACGCCGTCACCCGCCTCGGCACGCCCGGTGTCGCCGTCGCCGAATCGGCCCTCTACGACACCGACGGCCCCGTGGGCCGCGCCGTCCAGAGCCTCCTGGTCGAGCCCCGCCCCTGACCACGGCGCCGCGCCGCCGCTCGTCCCCAGACTCGGCACGGGGGTCCGGGACCGTATCGCATCGGACGACGTTGCCTCGGACGACGTGGCCACACGACGGTCTGTGGCCTCGGCCGTGCCCGCCGCCATTGCACCTCCCCGAGCGAGCCGCCGCGCCCGGAGGGCCGTAACCTGTGCGCGGTGATCGCCGTGCCCGCCCCGACTCTGTGCCGGGGACACTGTCGCCGTGGCGCCCCGGTCCGAGCCGTCCCGTCCGGGTACTACGTCGTCGGTGAGATCTACTGCAGCGCCGCCGCCGTCAAGCTGCTGGGCCGGGTCCGGGCACCCAGCGGCGGTTGGTTGTGCTCGACGTGCGCACACGAGCACATCCCGGGCATCGTGATCGACTACCACCGCCTCGTGGCCGCCGCCATCGCCCGGAACCAGATCCTCACTCGGGCGTGCCGCGACTACGTGGAGGCCGGACGTGGTTCCCTGGCCCGGTCTCGGCGCCGGCTGGCCCAGTGGGACAGCACCCGGCTCGCCCAATTCCGGGCGTAGCTCCATCCGCTTCGGCGACCGGGGGCGCACCGGCGGTCGCCGGCTCGTTCGGCAACGCGCCGCGCCGTCACCTCGCCACCGCGGACACCCGGGCGGGCGCCCGGACGGCGGCGGTCGTTCCGGGGCCGCATCTGCGCCCGGCGACTCGGGACGACGGGAGAGATCGCAGGCACGCCGGCGGTAGCGTGCCCTCGGTGGAATTCAGCCGGGAATTGCGCGACGACGTGCTCACCGGGCGGATCACGCTGTCGTTCCGGCTGTGGCGTCGTCCGCAGGTGAAGGTCGGGGGTCGCTACCGCGTCGAAGCCGGGCACATCGAGGTCGACGCGGTGGCGCTCGTCCCGTTCTCGTCCATCGGTGCGGCCGACCTCCGGCGCTGCGGGGAGCCCGACCGCGAGTCCCTGCGCCGGCGGGCGGCCCACGCGGGGCCGATCGGCGAGGACACGCTGCTCTACCGGATCGCCTTCCACGTCGTCGCCTATCCCTAACTAACGCGCCGTCGGGACCGGGATGCTCGTCCACGACGGCGGGGGGCTCCCCCGGCGCCGCCGCCGCGCCGGCGGCCGGCCGCCCCGGCGGTGCGCGGAATCAGCTCTCGTCGGACGGCGCGGCCGCCTGCTGGCGCGGTCGGCGACCCGCCAGCGAGAACATGTACTTCTTCACGTCGCTGGCCCCCGTGCACAGCGCCACCAGGTCCGTGGACTGCTGGAGATGCATGCGCATGCCCATCATCTCCCACGCCCTCGTGAGGCCCTGCTTGGTGGCGAGTATGGTCGTGAGCGGCATCCTGGCCACGGTGCGGGCGGCCTCCTCCACCGTGGCCTCGAGCTCCGCCCGGGGCACGACCCGGTTGATCATGCCGAGCTCGCGCGCTTGTTCGGCGGGGATGGTGGGCGCCAGGAAGAGGTACTCGGCGGCCCGCTTGAAGTTCATGAAGACCCAGGGCTCGATCATCGTCTGGGCCCCGGGGAGCCCGAAGCCCTGGGGCAGCGGCATCTGGAAGTAGGCGTCGTCGGAGGCGATGGTGAGGTCGGTGAGCAGTCCGTAGACGGTTCCCCCGCCCACGCAGTAGCCGTGGACCTGGGCGATGGTGACCTTGGGGAACTCCCACAGCCGCAGCGGCGGCCACAGGAACAGCCCCTGGTGGTGGCGGCGCCAGGTGCGCTCGGGGGTCGGGCCCGTGGTCGGGTACACCTCGGGCATCTCCTCGGGCGGCACGATGGCGTGGCCGGCGCAGAAGCCCTGGCCGTTGGCCTTGAGGACGAGCACCTTCACCTCGTCGTCGTCGTCGGCGAGGACCAGGGCCTCGTCCATGTCGTAGACCTGGCGTGCCGTCTGGATGTTGGCCTTCTCGGGGGTGTTGAGGACGATCCGGGCCACCGGCCCGTCCTTCTCGTAGACGATGGTCTCGAACTCCACGCGCTCCACGACGCCTCCCGTCGGTCGTCCCCGCCCCGGCTCTCGGCCGACGCCGACCCGATGCTACGAGGGCCCGTCGGCGCGGCGGTAACCGGCGCAACCGGGGCGACCTCCCACCGCCATTCGGGGCCGGGCGGCTCAAGGCCCCCCGGACCTGCGCCGATACCCAGGCGTGAGCTTGCCCTGGGCCGCCCGCGGTGACCCCGAGGCCGGTGCCTCCCGCCTGCTCGAGCACGAGGCCCGTATCGTCGGCATCAAGGGCTTCTCCACCCCCACCCTGGAGGCCGTCGACCGGCGGCGCTCCCAGCTGTGGACGGTGGCGTTCGCCGGGCTGGTGTGCCTGGCGGCGGCGGTGGCCCTCCTCACCTCGGGCGCCGGGCACCACCTGGGGTTCGCCAACCGCCTGGGATTCCGCATCGGCACGGTGATCCTGGTGGTGGGCCTCGGGATCTACGTCACCGAGAAGGAACGCCACCTGCGGCGCCTGGCCAACCTGCTCATCGACGAGCGCGTCCTCGGGGCCGCCCTGTCGAACCGCCTCAAGGAGCTGGCCATGCTCTACGAAGCGGGCAAGGCCATGAACTCGGTGCTCGTGGTGGACGAGGTCCTCCAGCTCATCCTCTCGAGCGCCTTCGACCTCCTCCAGGCGGTGAGCGGCACGATCATGCTGATCGGCGACAACGGCGAGCTCACCGTCGTGTGCCGGGCCGGCAGCGCCGATGCCGTCCCCATCGAGCTCGGTGGCGGCATCGCCCGGCGCGTGGCGCGCGACCACGAACCGCTGCTCGTGCAGGGCACCGTGTCGGAGAAGGGGCACCAGGAGTCCGAGAGCGCCGTGTGCGTGCCGCTCATGCACAGGAGTCAGGTCCTGGGCGTCATCAACCTCATCGGTGCCGCCGGCCATAGCTACAGCGAGTACGACCTGCGCGCCGTGTCGCTCTTCGCCGAGCACGCCGCCATCGCGGTGGCCAACGCCCGGCTCTACGAGGCCGAGCGGGCCCTGAGCGCGCAGCTGTCGCACCAGGTCGTCCACGACCCGCTCACCGGCGCCGCCAACCGGGTCCTGCTCACCGACCGCCTGGGCCAGGCGCTGGCGCGCGTGCGCCGGCGCGAGTGCCGGGTGGCGGTGCTGTTCATCGACGTCGACAACTTCAAGCTCATCAACGACGAGCTCGGGCACGACGCCGGCGACTTCGTCCTGGCGGCCATCGCCCAGCGACTGGGCGAGTGCGTCCGGCCGTCGGACACCGTGGGGCGCTTCGGGGGCGACGAGTTCCTCGTCATCTGCGAGGACCTGGACCACGACGGCCAGGGCACCGAGATCGCCGAGCGCATTCTCGAGGGCCTGACCCGTCCCTTCGCCACTCCCTTCGGGGAGCGCACCTTGTCGGCCAGCATCGGCGTGGCTCCCTGCGGCCACGACCATCCGCTGTCGGTGGCCACCTTGATCCGCGCCGCCGACCAGGCCATGTACCGGGCCAAGATGGAGGGCAAGGCCCGGATCGTGCACGCACTGATTCGCGCACCAGGACCCGCCTGACGCGCCCGCCAGCGCGGGACGGGGCCCGGTGCGCCGGCAGCGCCCGTCCCGCCGCTGGCGGGCCCCGGTCGCCCCTCCCCGGGGAGGACGGCGTCGGCCCCGACCACGCCGGGGACGACGAGTCCGTGGTCTACCGTGTCGTCATGGCCGTCGCCGATGACGTCACCGCCGGCACAGCGCGCGCCGACGAGGAACTCGTCCGGGCCCGCCTGGCGGAGCTCCTCGCCACCCACGACCCCGCCACCACCGACGCCCCCACCTTCCTGGGCGCCCGCTTCGACGCCGGGCTGGCGTGGGTGTCGTTCCCGGTCGGGCACGGTGGCCTCGGGGTGCGCCCCGGGCTCCAAGCCGTGGTGGAACGGGCACTGCGCCAGGTGGGCGCGCCCGACGAGTCCGAGCGCAACGTCATCGGCTACGGCATGGCCGCTCCCACGATCCTCGCCCACGGCACCGAGGACCAGCGCACCCGCTACCTGCGACCCCTCTTCACGTGCGAGGAGGTCTGGTGCCAGCTCTTCAGCGAGCCCGGGGCGGGCTCGGACGTGGCCGGGCTGGGCACCCGGGCGGTGCGCGACGGCGACGAGTGGGTGGTGAACGGCCAGAAGGTGTGGACCACGCTGGCCCACACCGCACGCTGGGGGCTGCTCGTGGCCCGCACCGACCCCGACGTGCCCAAGCACCGGGGCCTCACCTACTTCGTGGCCGACATGCACGCACCCGGGGTGGAGGTGCGACCCCTGCGCCAGATCACCGGTGACGCCGAGTTCAACGAGGTGTTCTTCACCGAGGCGCGCATCCCCGACAGCGCCAGGCTCGACGCCGTGGGGGCGGGGTGGCGCGTGGTCACCACCACGCTCATGAACGAGCGGGTGGCCATCGGCGGCGGGGTCCCGGCCCGCAACTCCGGTCCCATCCACGACGCCCTCGCCATCTGGCGTTCGCTCCCCCGCAAGAGCGCCACCCAGCGCGACCGGCTCGTGGCGCTGTGGGTGGAGGCCGAGGTGGGGCGCCTCACCAACATGCGGGCCCGGGTGCTGCGCCGGGCGGGGACGCCGGGCCCCGAGGGATCGGTGGCCAAGCTCAAGGGCGCCGAGCTCAACAAGCGCGTCTCCGAGCTGTGCGTCGACCTCCTCGGCATGGAGGGCACGCTGTTCCCTACCGACTACACGATGCACCGGCCCGACCGGTCCCTGTTCTCCGGCGGCGCCGACGCCCGGATCACCTTCCTGCGGTCGCGGGCCAACTCCATCGAGGGCGGCACCTCCGAGATCATGCGCAACATCCTGGGCGAGCGGGTCCTGGGCCTCCCCGGCGAGCCCCGCGCCGACAAGGACCTCCCCTGGTCGGCCGTGCCCCGGACCTGAGCTGCACGGTCCCGTTTTCCACCGTCCCTGCACCGCTGCCGGCACCGGTGCTGCCGCGATGACGTGATCGGGCGCCCGCCCGACACCGCCGGCACTCGCGCCGCGTCGCCCACCCGGGGGGTCCGCGCCGGCAGGCCGACCGCTACGCTGCGCAGGGTGGACGTCGTCGGCGAGGTGGTGGCCAAGGGGGTCCGCGAGCGCCGCATCGACGTCGCCCGCGGCGACCGGCGCATCCCGGGCGTGCTGTGGACGCCGGAGCAGAGCGCCGCGCCGGTCCCGCTCGTCATGCTGGGCCACGGCGCCTCGGGATCCAAGCGCGAGGGCTACATCGTGGCCCTGGGCCGCACGCTGGTCCGCCACCACGGCCTGGCCGCGCTGGCCATCGACGGACCCGTGCACGGCGACCGGCGCCACGACGGCGGTGCCGACGGCGAGCTCGCCTTCTTGGACTTCGCCCAGCTGTGGTCGAGCCAGGAGGACCTCATCGACACCATGGTGGCCGACTGGCGGGCCGCCCTCGACGCCGTGCAGGCCCTGCCCGAGGTGGCCGCCGGGCGCTGCGGCTACTGGGGCCTGTCCATGGGAACCATCTTCGGGCTGCCGGTGGTGGCGGCCGAGCCGCGGGTGGCGGTGGCGGTGCTCGGCCTCATGGGCATCGCCGGGCCCACGCGCCAGCGCTTCAGCGCCGACGCCCCGGCCGTGAAATGCCCCGTGCTGTTCCTGGTGCAGTGGGACGACGAGCTCTTCGCCCGCGACCGCGCCGTCGAGCTGTTCGAGCTCCTGGGGAGCACCGACAAGCGTCTCCACGCCCACCCCGGCAAGCACGCCGAGGTGCCCGCCGAGGAATTCGAGGCGAGCGCCCGGTTCCTCGCCGACGCGCTCACCTTCGAGGCCTAGGCGCCGGGTCCCGGGCGCACCGGCGGATCACGCCGGTGCCGACGCCCCCGCCATGGCGGCCGCCGCCCGGGCGGCCAGGGTGACGAGCGTGAGGGTCGGGCCGTAGCCGGCGGAGGTCACGAAGACCGAGGAGTCGGCGACCACCACGTTGTCGAGCCCGTGCACCCGCCCGTAGGGGTCGACCACCGACGTGCGCGGGTCGGCGCCCATGCGCGTCGTCCCCATGACGTGGCGGCTCATGGGGATCTTGGCCGTCACGCCGCGCGGGTCGCGCTGCTCGAGCGACGGCGACGTGGCGGTCATGGTCCAGGTGGCCCCCATGCCCTCCAGCACGCGCAGGAGCGCCGGGGCGTGGTGGGCGGAGGCCACGAGCTCGTGGCGGTGCGGCCGGTAGGTGACCCGGGCCACGGGGAAGCCCCGCACGTCGCGCACGGTGGGATCGAGGTCGACCCGGTTGGCCAGCTGGGGCAGGTCCTCGCCCTGCATGGTGAAGGCCCACATGCGCTCGCGCATCGGGGAGGACGCCATGAGCGCCTTGTGGCGCGCACCCCAGCTGTAGAGCTTGGCCTCCATGATGGGCAGGCTCGGGCCGCCGTGCTCGACGAGACCCCCCCGGATCCAGGGCAGCCCGGCCTCCCGGGCGGCCCGGCGGGCCGCGTCGTCCACGACCACGGCGTCGTCGTGCACGTGGGTGACGGCGCGCCCCTTGTGGCCGTGGAGGCGCTCGGGGGTGATGCCGATGGCGAAGGTCTGGAAGTGCACCATGAGGAAGCGCCCGATCAGCGGGTGCTCGAGTCCCGACAGCAACAGCAGCCGGGGGGTCTCGACCGCGCCCCCCGCCACCACCACGTGCCGGGCCGAGATGACGCGGGTGGCCCCGTCGGGCCCGATGACCTCGACCCCGCTCG
>Ga0335078_10002935_pt1 | contig 25591 bp, 21 predicted proteins | sample Lox_Sample_32_FD_206711 | JGI IMG/M metagenome (GOLD analysis project Ga0335078, IMG submission 206711) | Soil microbial communities from Loxahatchee National Wildlife Refuge, Florida, United States - Lox_Sample_3.2 | ecosystem: Environmental > Terrestrial > Soil > Wetlands | place: USA... | reverse complement strand
GTGGTACCGCGATGGCCACCCCGCCGATGATCAGGAGACTGTTGAAGGTAATCATGACCCTCACCTGTCCTACCCTGCCGGGCCAGGCTCGATGCGGTGAGCGGTAGGTCAGCTTGCATACGCCGGGCGGACCCCTGGCCGGCTACTCCGCGCGTAGTACGGGGGCGGCCGGCTGAGTCCCTGCTGACCAGGAGAAAAGCGGGCCCTGTGCACGACGACAGGGCGCCTGGAGGATCGGCACCATCGTCACATGACACAGACATCGAGCAGCAGGCTTCTCTCCTCGGCGCTGACCGCGCTAGGCGCGATCGCGGAGGTGCTGGTCCCGGGAGACGACGGCTACGCCGGGACCGCGGCGACCTTGTTCGCCGACGGCACGCCCGACCTGGTGGTCCGCCCCCTCGACGCGGCCGGGGTGGCGTCGGCGCTGCGCTACGCGGCCGGCACCGGCCTGGCCGTGACGGTGTGGTCCGGCGGGCACAGTATGGCGGGGCTGAGTACCAGCGCGGACGGCATGATCATCGACACGCGGCGGATCAGCGGCGTGCGCCTGCTGGACCCGGCCTCCGGGCGGGTCCGCGTCGGCGCGGGCGCGACCTGGGGCGCGGTCGCCGCGCCCTGAGCCCGCTCGGGCTGGGCCTGACCGCGGGAGACACCAATCAGGTCGGCGTGGGCGGGCTGACGCTGGGCGGCGGCATCGGCTGGATGGTCCGCCGGCACGGCCTGGCCATCGACAGCCTGGCCGCGGTCCAGGTGGTCACCGCGGACGGGCGGCTGATCGGCGCGGACGCCGTAGAGCACGCCGACCTGCGTGCTGCTACGCCAGCCCGGACGCTGATGAGGCGGCGCAGGCGCTGCGGCCGTTCCGCGCGCTCGCCCCGGTCACCTCCGACGGCATCAGGGCCATGCCCTACGCCGAGGTATTGGAGGACATGACGGCGCGGCGCTCTCGCTGCGCAGCATGGGCGGCGCGGCCGCGCGCGTCCGCCGGGACGCGACGGCCTTCGCCCACCGGGACGCCGAAGTCATGGTCGCGGCCGCCTTCCTGCTCCCGCAGCCCGCACCGCCCGCGCTGCTGCACCAGGCGCTGAACCGGTGGTCCCGGGTGGCCGCCCTGGGCTCGGGCGCGTACGTCGGATTCCTCGGTTCTGCGGACCCCGCGGACGTCGCGGCGGCCTACCCGCCGGACGCCTACCGGCGCCTGGCGGCGGTCAAGCGGCGCTATGACCCCGGCAACGAGTTCCGCCGCACCCACAACATCCTCCCCGGCTGATCCTGAACCGCTGCCAGCCGGCCTGGACCCGAACGGGCGGCCTGCGCGTCGCTCGTGACCTGCTTCCTGCCTCAATGATCAAGATCCTCGAAGAACGCGATCGTGGCCCGCACGGCGGCGGGAGTGATCAGGTGCCCGGTGTCCGGAAGCACCGCCAACGCGCCCGCCGGCAGGGCGCGGTAGGCGGCCGCCCCTTCCTCGACGGTGCAGAACGGGTCCCTGTCGCCGGTGAGGATGAGGGCCGGCACCGTGATCGTGTTCAGGTTCTCGACGGTGTAGCCGTGCGGCTGGGTGATTCTGTCGAAGGTCCGGGCGACGACGGTCTTCCAGTGACCGGCGCCCTGCGCGCTGTCGTGGTCCGCCTTCATCAGCTCGAACATGGCCCGCAGCTCCGGCGAACGGCTCGCGCTGAACTCGGGGTCTGCCTGGATCGCGTCGGCGCTGCCGCCGAGCATCTGCCGCGTCGTGGCGATGGCGGGTGCGTGCGGATCCGGGTTGAACAGGTCATATCCCCCGTGGTTCACGATCGCGCGCACGGAGCCGGGATGGCGGATGCCCACGAGCGTCGCGGTCTCACCGCCGTCACTGAAGCCGCAGATCAGCGGCCGATCCAGATTGAGCGCCTCGATGAGGGCAGCGACGTCGTCGGCCAGCAGCGCGGAGGGGATCGGGCCGCCGGAGTGAACGCTCTTCCCCGATCCCCGCGTGTCCGGCGCGATCACCCGGAAATGTCGCGCCAGCGTTCCCAGAAACGAGGCATAGGCAAAGGGAATAGCCGCCCAGACCGGATTGGTCGAGACCATTGCGTTGTCGAGCAGGAGCAGCGGTTCGCCCTCTCCCGCCTCGACGTAATTAATGTCGATCCCGTTGACGTGTACGCGAGCTGTGGTCATGGGACCCACGATGACGGTCCGCCCGGCGGCGGAGCATCGGCGAACTCACCTATCTGTGGCTGATCCCCCCGGGAACACCCCGTACGGCGAGCGCCGCGGCCTCGGCACGTCCGCGCAAGCCGAGCTTGGACAAGATACGCGCTACGTGATGCTCGACCGTCTTGCGCGACAGGAACAGCCGCCCGGCGATCTCGGGATTGGACAGCCCTTCGCCGAGCAGGGCGAGCACTTCCTGCTCACGGCCGGTCAGCCGTCCGACGTTCTTCGGCCCCGTCCTGGCTGCCCTGATGCCGAGGTCGCGCATGAGCGCGGCGGCGGCGTCCGCGTCGCGGCTGGCCCCCAGGTCCTCGAAGATCACCAGCGCCGCCCGCGCCTCGGCCCCGGCCACCTCACGGTCGCCGGGCCCGAGCACCTGGGCCAGCATCAGCCGTGTCTGCGCGGTGCGGTAAGGAATCCCGGCGTGAACGAACGCCGCGAGCGCCGTCTCCAGGTGCGCGCACGCGGCCGGGACATCGCTCGCCGCGAGCGCGTGCCCGAGCAGGCGCTCGCCGTGCGCGACGATGAGATCGCAATCGCTGGCGGTGCCCAGCGCTATAAGGGCGCGTCCCCGTTCGACGGCCGCGCTGCTGTCGCTCAGCGCGATCTCCGCCTCACCGAGCAATTCGATCACCGCGGCGACATCGAGCCGGTTCGGGCTGGTCGCGGCCAGCCGACGGCGCAGCACGGCCGCCGCCGCCGCCGGCTCGCCCTGCTGCAGGCGCACCGAGGCGACCGCCGCTGCGGCCTCGCTGCGCCCCTCGACGCCGCGCAGCACCCTGGCCGCGTCCTCGACCCTTCCCTGCGCGAGCCTGAGCTCGGCGAGCGTCCCGGCCGCGAACGCGTGCGGCGCCTGGAAGACACCCTGCGACATCGAGATCGCATCGATGAGAAGCGCCTCGGCGGCACCCCAGTCACCGTTTTCGAACAGGACCCGGCCGTAGTAGGTGCGGCACTCCGCGTACAAGAACGGGCACCCGTACCGCTCGATGAAGCCCTGGAGCGATTGCACCCACTGCGTCGCGCGCTCAAGATCGAAGCAGCTGCCGCACACCACCATCGTCATGCAGCTCATCTGCGCGGCCGTCAGCGGATCGCCGTACTCGCCGCCGATCACGCCGGCCATCGCCTCGTCCAGCAGGGTCATGCCTTCCTCGGTGCGGCCCTGCTGCACTAGGGCCTGCCCGACGGCATGCATCGCCATCAGCTCCAGGTCGGAGTGGCCGTTCGCCCGGCCGATCTCGGCCGCCTGCCGCGCCAGCGCCTCGCTTTCGACCGGGTCGTCGGTAACGTACGCGGTGGCACCCAGGAGTTCACCGCGCAGTTCCGGGGCCTCGTTCTCGATGATCCGGGCCGCACGTGACAGCCATCCGCGGGCCGCGGCCGTGTTACCGAGATACCCCTTGTTGTAGCCCACCAGCGAGAGCGCGGCGCCGGCGGCGAACATCGGGTCGCCGCGGCGGCGGAAGCCCGCATAGGCCTTCTCGCAGCTGGCGATCGTGCCCGCCAGGTCGCCCAGCCAGAACAGCGCGTTCGCCAGGCCGAACAACGCCTCGGGTACCTCGGCCACCGCGAGAACAGCGGAGAAAGCATCGCGCGCACCACGCCAGTCCCCGGTCGCCATGGCCTGGAACCCCGCCCCGACCTGGGCCACTTGGCTCTCGGCCACGCCTGACACAGGGTCCGTACTCTCGCTCACATCAGCATCGTCTCAGACCCGCCGGGCCCGCTACTACGTCATGAAAACCCCGGATCCAGTCGCTCTGACGCGGTGAAACCCGGATCCAGTGCGTCCGGCCGTGCTGGCAGCCGAAGCCGGACAGCGTCCGGGCCGCCCCTGGGTCCGCGTAGTGTGGGGGATAAGGCAGCCGCTCTGATTTCAGTACTGTCTTCCGGCAGCTGGCAGGCAGCGAGGGTGTTAACGGCGCGTTCCGCCTTGTTGTCCTGCGCGTTCAGAGAGGATGCCCGTGTTGCGAGCCGGCCCGGCCAGCCTCGCGAGCGAGCCCGCCCAGCCCGGCACCGGGCCCGGCCCGGCAGGCGCCGGCCAGGACGAGCCGCTGGTTTCCGGCGCTGACGACGATGACGGCGATGACCTGCCCGCCGCCCGGGGGGCAGCCGCGGCCGGCGCTTCGGCCGACCCGGTTAAGGACTACCTCAAGCAGATCGGCAAGGTGCCCCTGCTCAACGCCAGGCAGGAGGTCGAGCTGGCCAAGCGGATCGAGGCGGGCCTGTTCGCCGAGGAGAAGCTGGCCGAGCGCGAGAACCTGAACACCGACCAGAGCCTCGATCTTGAGCTGGTCGCCGAAGACGGCCGGAGGGCCAAGGACCACCTGGTGGAGGCGAACCTGCGGCTGGTGGTGTCGCTGGCCAGGCGGTACACCGGGCGGGGGATGCTGTTCCTGGACCTGATCCAGGAAGGGAACCTGGGGCTGATCCGCGGCGTCGAGAAGTTCGACTACACCAGGGGCTACAAGTTCTCCACGTACGCGACCTGGTGGATCCGGCAGGCGATCACCCGGGCGATGGCCGACCAGGCGCGCACCATCCGTCTCCCGGTACACATCGTCGAGGCCATCGGCCGGCTGGCCCGGGTGCAGCGGCAGCTCCTGCAGGACCTGGGCCGGGACCCCACCCCCGATGAGCTCGCGGCCGAGCTGGACATGACCCCGGAACGGCTCGTCGAGGTGCAGAAGTACGGCCGGGAGCCGATCTCGCTGCATACCCCGCTGGGGGAGGACGGCGACAGCGAGTTCGGTGACCTGATCGAGGATACGGAGGCGATCCAGCCGGGTGAGGCGGTCAGTTTCACGCTGCTGCAGGAGCAGCTGCGCTCGGTGCTCGGCACGCTGTCGGAGCGGGAGGCCGGGGTGGTGTCGATGCGGTTCGGGCTGACCGACGGGCAGCCCAGGACGCTGGACGAGATCGGCAAGGTCTACGGCGTGACCCGGGAGCGGATCCGCCAGATCGAGTCCAACACCATGTCCAAGCTCCGCCACCCGTCCCGGTCCCGGCAGCTTCGGGACTACCTCGACTAACCGCCGAGCAGCTCGTAGTACACCAGCCGCCGCCGCGCCCGCTGGAGCAGCCGGGCCAGGGACCGGCGCCGGACCGGGTACGTGCGGGCCAGCTGCCCGGCGACGTGGCTGGCCTCCTGGCCGGTTAGTCGGCGTGCCGCCGCGTCGAGCGGCGCCCCGTAGCTCACCAGGCCCAGCGCACGGCACGGCGCTACCTGCACCCCGTCGGTGTGCTGCAGACGCCTGACCGTGCCCGACCGGCTCCGGGCACCGAAGTAGGCCCGGTCGCCGTCGACGATCACCGGCACGGGGGCGGACACCGGACTTCCCTTCCGCTTGAACGTGGTGAGCAGCAGGTACCTGGCCTTCGCCAGGGAAGCGAAATAACTGCCGCTGGCCGTATCCGTCATGCGCTGGCGTTCCTTTGTCTCGGCGGCTGGCTCCGTTCACCTTCGCCGAGACGAGTGCAGCTACGGCGCAGCCGCGATGGAGACGATATGGACGTGGCTCAGGGCCGCTGATACCCAGGCCGTTCGGGAGTCAAGGTCTTCTACCGAACGGTCCGTCTTTCACGCCCCGCCACCGGGCGGCTGTGTCACCGCGATCCGGCGGGGTCGGCGAGGTGGAGCGAACGCGACACCGGGACCGGGTTCTGGAACAGGTCGAGGACCGGGCAGTGCTCGTCCACGGCCGTGGCCAGTTCGGCGTAGCGCTCCTCGCTTTCCGGGCCGGCCACGGTCACCTCGACGCGGATCGCGGTAAACCCCGCCCGTACCCCGTCGTCGACACCGAAGAAGCCGCGCAGATCCAGGTCGCCTTCGACCCGCACGGTGATGGAGTCCAGTGTGACGCCGAGATGCGCGGCCCAGAACCGGTACGTAATCGCCTGGCAGGACCCGAGCGACGCCAGCGCGTACTGCACCGGGCTCGCGGCGGCACCGCCGCCGCCGATCGAGCGCGGCTCGTCCGCCTTGAAGCTGTGCGCGCCCGTCCTGACGTCCACCTCGGTGACCCCGGTCAGCGTCCCTTGCGCGGTGAGCACCACGTGCGCTTTCGCGGGGTCGTCGGCGATGGCCTGGCGGGTCCTGGCGATGATCGTGTCAAAAGACATGAGGCCTCCCGGTCTGGCCAGCTTACGTTCGGGGGCGGCTCAGCTCACCGTCCACCGGGTGGGTTCGGCGGGCGAGTAGGAACACCGGGTTCCCATCCGCAGCGATCCGCGCAGGTGCCCGGCCAGTTCGGGGTGGACCTGCCCGATCTTGACCAGGGCGTCCCGCACGCGGGCGCTGACGGTCTTGCGCGCCCGTTCGGCCTCGTCACCCAGCCTGCGATCCCGGTGGCCAAGCCCGGCGGCCGCGGCCAGCTCGCGGATCAGCGCGTCACGCTCGCAGCGCAGCGCCTCGGCTCGCCCGTCGCTCCCCGCGGCCTCGGCGTCCTCGATGTCCGCGGCCAGGCCGTCCAGCCGCGCCTTGTACGCCGCCTTGGCCTGCCGGTCGAGCACCGGGTCGGCACCCATCCGGGCGAGGCGGTGCCCGACCAGGGTGAGGACGTGCACGTCGGCGCCGCCGGCCCGGACCATGGCCGCGATGTCGGCCAGGCCCTTGGAGTCGGGTAGCCGGACCTGCCTGCCCCCGAAGCAGAGCAGCCGCACGCCGTGCTCAAGCCGCAGCTCGTTGCCCGCCTGATCCGGCACCGCCTGATCCGGCGCCGCGGCCCGGAGTCCGGCCAGGGCCTGCTCCGACAGGCGGGCCCACCCGGCGGCTCCCAGTCGCTCGTGCATGGCCAGAGCGGCCCGGAAGTGCGCCCTGGCGGCGGCGGTGTCGCCGAGCGAGGCCGCGAGCGCGCCGAGGTGGTGGTCGACGGCGGCATGGTAGGACGCGCAGCCGCCCACGACCACGTGGGTTCCGGCGTGCGGGCGCAGCCGTTCGTACACCCACCGCCGCTGGGCGTCCGAGCCCGCGACCGCGAACACGACGGCCGCCGCGGCGAGGGCTTCCAGCCCCGTCCACGTGGTGATGTCCAGCACGCTGAAGTCGCCGAGCGCCGCGGCCGCCGCGGCGGCCTCGCCGCGGGCGGCGAAGGGCCAGGCCCGGAAGACCGGGAGCATCGGCCACAGCGGGTCGGCGTCGTCCAGTTCGATCGGCGGCCCGCTCACCCCCAGAGCGGTCAGCGCCGCGCGGGACGTGCAGAAGCAGCCGACGGCGTCGGGCTCGCCGATGGCCAGTCCGAGCTCCAGCGCCTGCTCGCCGAGCCGTGCCGACTCCCCGGCCCGGCCGGCCAGCTGAGCGAACGTGGCCTGCCGGGTCAGCGCGGCCCAGCGGCCCCTGGCGTGACCCAGGTTGCCGGCCAGGGTGATGTAGCTGAGCAGCGCTTCCCGGCCTTCCGGGTCGCCGAGTTCCAGCAGCGCCGCGGCACGCAGAAGGTGCGCCTCGGCCACGAGATCGTCGTCGCCGCTCGCCCGCGCGGCATCGAGCATCCCGGCGATGACGGGCAGCCGGCGGGCCGCGGTCCCCGGGACCCACATCGCGTCGTGCACCGCCAGCCGGGCGGTGGCCAGGGCGCTCGCGTCGTTCGCGGCGGCCGCCAGCCGTACGGCGCGGTCCGCGACCTGGCCGACCTCGGCACCGGGTACCGCGTCCGGTCCGTGCCGGAGTGTGCGGGCCTGTGCCGCGAGGACCCGGGACCGCAGGGCCAGCGGACCGCCCGCCGCTTCCAGCCGCCGCGAGGCCTCGCGGAGCAGGCCGAGTAGTTCGGCGTTCTGCGCCCCCGACCTGTGCCCGAGGGCCTGGATGCCCAGCGCCGCCCGCGCCAGCCCGACCGGGTCCCCGGCCGCCCGGCTGGCGTCCGCCGCCTGACGGAAACGCTCCGCGGCCTGGCCGGACTGCCCGGCACGCTCGTGTGACGCGGCGAGCTCGAGCAGGATGGCGACCCGCTCCGCGCTGGGGGCGCCGGGAGCGGAGACGATATCCAGCGCCCGCAGGTAGTGCGCGCAGGCGTCCTCGTGTCCGAGGCGCGCGGTGGCCTCCCGCGCCGCCAGCAGCGAGTACTCCAGCGCGTCCGGCCGGGCCTGCGGGCCCGCCGCCAGCAGATGCGCCGCGACCCGGGCGGCAGCAGCCCCCGGCCGCGCCTGCAGCGCCCGGCCGACGCACAGGTTGATCGCGGCCCTGGCCGTGCTGTTCAGCCCGTCGAGGATGGCCTCGCGGTAGAGGTCGTGGGTGAAGGCCGGGGGTGCGGTGCCGGCGATGACGCCGGCCTGACGGGCCTCGTCGAGCAGGGCCGGCACCACGGATTCCTGGCCGGGCGCGGCGCCGTGTGCCAGCAGGCTGACGTCGATGTCGCGGCCGGCCACGGCCGCCCGCTCCAGCAGCCGGACGCATTCCGTGGACAGCCGGGCCAGCCTGCGCCGTAGCGTCTCCGCGACGCTGGCCGGGATCTGGGCGGGCTGCTGCCACGAGCCCTGGGCGGCCAGCAACCGGGTCAGCTCCCTGGCGAAGAACGGGTTGCCGCCGCTGCGCTGCCACAGCTCGGCGGTGACCTGGGCCGGAAGGCTCGTCCCGGCCAGTTCCTCGGCCAGCGTCCCGACGTCGCCCGGCGTGAGGCCGGCGAGGACGAGTTGCTGGGCCTGGCCGGCGACCTCGCGCAGCAGCCCGGACGCCTCGGTGTCACGGTACGCGCCCAGCAGCAGCACGGCTCGCGCCGTCAGGGCGCGGGCCAGGAACCTCAACAGCCGCAGCGACGGCTCGTCGGCCCAGTGCAGGTCGTCGAGGACGACGAGCACGGGCCGGAACCCTGATCCCGCGGCCAGCTGGCCCAGGCACCGCGACACCGCCTCGAACAAGCGGAACTGGGCGTCGGCCGCGGCGGCGGCGCTCGCCGGCCCCGCGGCGCCGCTCGCCGGCCCCGCGGCGCCGCCGCTCGCCCGCTCCGCCGCGCCGGGGCCGGACTGCAGCAGCCAGCGCGCCTCGCCGAGCTCGGCCGCCGGCAGGCCGCTGGCCCGCAGCACCTGTGACCAGGGCCAGTACGGTGGCGCGCCGTCGCCCTCCCAGCAGAACCCGCGCAGGACGAGCGGATCCGGCCCGGCCTGGCCGATCAGCGCGGCCAGCATCGCCGTCTTGCCGATGCCGGCCTCGCCGCTGATCATCAGGAACTGCCCGGCGCCGCGGCGGGCATCGTCGACTACCGCACTGGCGGCGGCCAGTGCGGACTCCCGGCCGATGAGCCGGCCGACTCGACTCATGGCTTCATCATGGATGGTCAGGGTCGCAGTTCCAACACCAGGTTCATCGGGGCCGGGACATCGAGCCTGCGGACCCGGCCGAACCCGGCGCCGGCCGCCACGGCCCGCAGCCGCTGCTGCCCGGCCAGGCCGAGCGGCTCGGACGACGTGGCGGTTTTCTGGGACACCGCGTTCGGCGTGCAGGCCAGGGTCGATACGGCGTAGAACATGCGCCCGGCCGGGTTGAGGTTGTCCTCGACGTCGTCGGCCCCCATCGGCTCGACCAGGAGCACGGCTCCGGCCGGGGCCAGCGCCTCCCGGGCCCTGGACAGCGCGCCGAGCGGGTCGCCGATGTCATGCAGGGAGTCGAAGAACGTGATCAGGTCGTAGCCCTGGCCGGGCAGGCCGGCGGCGGGCGCGACCTCGAACCGCACGGTGCCTGCTCCCGGGCCGGTGCCGCGGCGGGCGGCCTCGGCGCGACAGTGGGCGATCGAGGCGTCGTGGTAGTCGACGCCGAGGACCCGGGCCGCCGGGAACAGGTCGGCGATGGCCATGGTCGGCGTGCCGTACCCGCAGCCGACGTCCGCGACCGAGCCGCCGGCGGCGAGGACCGCCGCCACGCCGGGCATCTCGCCGATCGCGGCCGCGATCAGCCCGGCGGGCAGGGCGACCCTGGTAAAGGCGTCGGTACCGTGCCAGTGGGCGGCGGTGCGCTGGTGCCAGCCGAATCCCTGCCCGGTGCTGAACGCCTCGCTGAACGCGGTGAAGCCCTCGCCCATCGAGGAGAACATCGTGGCCGCCGCGTCGACGAGCGCGCCGCCGGGGCCGTAGCAGATGGCGGCGGCGACCGCGTCGGGCAGGGTGAACGTCCCGGTCGCCGGGTCGTAATCCAGGTACCCGCCGGCCGCCTGGGCGCGCAGCCACTCCCGCACCAGCGAGGGCTCCACGCTCACCTTCGCGGCCACCTCGGCGGTGGTCAGCGGCCCGGCCCCGGCCAGCGCGGCCCACAGCCCGCTCCGGGTCCCGAGCGAGGTGAGCAGCACCCCCAGCGCTGCCCCAAGCTCGGTCACGATCTTGCCCATCTGCTCCTCGACCGCCGCGCTGATGTCCTGTGCGTCCGGGACGGCGCCCGGCTCGGCCGGCTCGGCCGCCGGGGCCTCCTGCATCGTGCTCATGTCGTGCCTCCTGAAGCCCGGCCGGGCTGGTCCCGGCCGCTAACCCTTTGGGCGCGAGGTGCCGCCTCGCGGCCGCTAGGTCAGGACTCGCGGCCGCGCGGCGCCGTCGGTATGCCGCCGGGTGAATGCCAGTGCGCGTGCAAATGCAATTGCATGAAAGGCGATCGCATCGGAAGCAATGGCGTCACGGTCCCTTTCCGGGATATAGTTCCGTGAGACTCTGACGTCAATACGTCACGTTCCGCGCTACCGCGCTGTCGCCGCCCGGCTGGGGGAGGGAACAAGCGTGATCACCATCTGCAAGACCGTCCTGAGCGGCGCCGCCCGCTGACCCCGCTGACCGGACCCCCCGGGTCACGGCTTCCTGGCGACCACGGCGTAAAGGGGGACCACCTGCGCCTCGCGCCGCGCGCCCGCCTCCGGCCGCCATTCGGGCACCGTCACCAGGCCCGGCTCCACCAGCTCGAGACCGGCCACGAAGCGGGTCATGTCCGCGCGGGAGCGCAGCCTGACCGGCTGGGCGGCGAGCTGATTCCAGCGCTGCCCGGCTTCGAGCAGGGCCGGGTCCAGGTCGCTGGCCGGGTGCATGATCGCCAGGTAACTGCCGGGCACCACGGCGGCGGTCAGCCTCGGCACGATCGCGGCGGCCGCCTCGTCGTCGATGAAGTTGAGCAGGTCGACCATCATGATCGCGACCGGCTCGCCGAAATCTAACGTCGCCCCCGCCTGGCTGACGATCGTGTCCGGATCCCTGGCGTCGGCGTCGATGTAGCTGGTGGCGCCCGCCGGGTCGGAGGTCAGCAGCGCCCGGGCGTGCACCAGCACGACCGGGTCGTTGTCCACGTAGACGACGCGGCACTCCGGGGCGACGGCCTGCGCGATCTCGTGCGTGTTGCCCGCCGTCGGCAGCCCGGTGCCGATATCGAGGAACTGCCGGATTCCGGCCTCGGCGGCGAGGTACCGCACGGCACGGCCAAGGAAAGCGCGCGAGGCCGGTGCGGCGACGCGGATTACCGGCGCCACCTCCATGAGCTGCCGCGCCGCCTCGCGGTCGGCCTCGAAGTTGTCCTTGCCGCCCACCATGTAGTTCCAGGCTCGCGCCACGTTCGCCAGGCCCGTGTCGATCTTCGGCAAGCTCCCCGGCAGGGCCGGGAAGGCCCGCACGTTATCCGTCACTGCCGTCAGCCTCCTTCAGCCGGGTAGGCGACTAAGCGTAAGACGCCCGTTGCCGTCCGCGCCATACCGTGGTCCCGCAGCGCCCGGATCGGCATGGCTGGTCATGAGCTGCCGGCCGCGCGTTGATAGGGCTCGGCGTCGCGGATAGCCACCGCCCGGCGCCGTGCGTGATCGCCGTCTTCCTGACCGTTCGGCCTGGCCCGGGCGAGGCTCCGGAGGGCGCGCCGTTGCTCCTCGGTGGTTCCTCCCCACACCCCGTCGGTAACCCCGTGGTGCAGCGCCCAGGCCAGGCACGGGGCTTGCGCCGGACAGCCGCAGCAGATCCGCCTGGCCTCCCGGATCTGGCGTTGCGCGGGCCCGGCCGTGCCGACCGGGAAGAACAGCTCCGGATCGGCGTCGCGGCAGGCGGCGTCCTCACGCCAGTTCACGTGTATGGTCATCGCCGTGGTTCACGCCGCCGGCGTCACACGACGATGCGCAGGGCGAGCCGGGCGGGGCAGCCGCCCCGTACCAGCCTGGCGATCTGATGCCAGTCGATGCGGTCGGCGTAGACCTCGGCCAGCGTCCCGGGGATGCCCAGGCGCATGAGCTGCGACACCCGCCAGTCGTGCACGGCCTCATGGTCGCGATCTGTGGCCTGCCGGCCGGTAGCGAACGGTTCCATCGCTCTTTCCCTTCAGCGGTCCCCCGTTGTCCATGTCAGTTTCGGACCTGGCCGGGTGAGCGGACATCGTCCGTTTTTGTGATTTCGCCGGTTCTCCGCTGTCCGGCCGGGCGTGACCCTGCCCGCCTGACCTAGGCCATGGCGCGGTAACCGAGGCTGAGCACGACGGGAACCGCACCGAAGGGCATCCGGAACCGTGTGCCCGGCTTGTCCGGCGCATACGGTTCGTCAATGTCGGGCCAGCGCATCTTCAGGTGCTGGGGGGTCAGGCCCGCCACCGAGTAGGGGAACTCCATGGCCGAAACCCCGTGCGAGCGAAGCAGCCTGCCCCACCGGAACGCGGCGAACACGTTGGCCAGCTCCCGCACCGAGAGGGCTCGCCCGGCTGGCAGGCCGATCTGGTAGACGGCGCCGGCCAGCTCGACTAGCTCACTGGCGCACTGCGCCAAGGCCGCTGACCTGGTCCGGAACACGGTGCCGTCGGGATTGACCGTGCCCAGTTTCTCGCCGTGCACCGGTGAGTAGCGCGACCGCGCCTGACACTGCATCCAGTCGCACGCCGCCAGCAGTTCCCATCCGATCCCGGTTCGGCCGGCTACGTCCTGATACAGCGGCTGCGCCCGGGTCAGCGGTCCCTTGGCCGTCGCGACGAAGTCAGCGGCGACCGGGTACGGAATCCGCGCGACGTAGCGGCGCGTCGTCGGCAGCGGACCCCTCGGCGCGATCCGCGCCACCCCCGGAATGCCGTCCCCGCCGGGCGTCCCCTCGACGTCAGGGACACCCGGCACCACGGCCCGCCGGCCCGCGACCTGAGCCTCGGCGGACGCGTCTCCCGGCGGGGCGGCGGAAGCGTCGCCCGGCGGGGCGGCAGGCGCCGTCGCGGCGTCGTAGCGGTACAGGTGGTACAGCCGCATCAGCGCGATCAGGTGCGAGCCGTAGCCGGGATCGGTGGCGTAAACGCCGGTCAGGGCCGTCGCGAACGCGTCCGGCCGCCCGCGGCTGGCCATGGCGTGCCGGTAGGCCGGGTCCGTGGCCAGCAGCCGGCCGTGATCCTCGATGCTCTCCGCGACGTCGTGGTACACCCGGAACGGCGCGGTGCGGGTGACCCACACGCCGTTCTCGTGCTCCCGCGTCGGCAGCATGTCCCGGCCGGCCGGCCCCGTCCCCTTGATCCCGAACAGGTTGTGGTCGGCCGTCGCGAGCACGCTGCGCCCCCAGCCCGATTCGTCGATGGCCTGCGCGATCGTTACCGCGGCCGGGATGCCGTACCGCTGCTGCGCCGCCACCGCCCCCGGCGCCACCAGGCTGATGAATGCCTGCTGGGCCGCTGTCCCCGGCACGCCCTCCGGCTGCTCATCGTGCCTGCGATAGACAGGATCGAGCACCCCGGGAATCGCCGCGTCCCCGCCAGCCCGCAAGCCGGCCTGCGAACCATCCTGGGAACCGCCGCCGGGGGACCTGGCAGCCGCGCGGCCCAGGTCGCCGTTGTTGACGAAGCCGAGCACTCCCACGGCGCCGAACGGAGCCGGGAACCTGTGCGCGTTCACGGTCAGCTCCGGCAGCGAGTCGCCGCCCACGGTGTACAGGGCGGCGCCGCTGTATCTGGTGACCACCTCGACGTGCCCGTCGAACAGCACCCAGTCTCCCGGCTGCGGCCGGTAGCCGTCGCCCAGCGGGCGCCAGCGGTGGTGCGCCTGCGCATCGGCGAGCATCGACACCACGTCCGGCGACGCCGGGTTGGGCTGGACCCGGACGTCGGCCCACCGGTGCAGCGGCCACGGATAGGAGCCGCCCCCGGTCACCCAGCTCTGCTGGCCCGCCGCCTGGGCGCCCAGCGCCAGCGTGAGGCTGGCGAAGGCCGCGCACGACTGCCCGTGATCGGCCCCGTCCAGGCTGCTGGCCTGCCAGATCAGCGACTCCATCTCGGCCGGCGTCCTGGTCCGCGCCAGCTTCAGGTAGTGCCTGGCCACGCTGACGATCGCCGATCTCAGCGCGCTGTCCCCGGAGGAGGGCGATGCAGCCGGCTGGTCCAGGGCCAGCAGATGGGCCGGCAGGCCGGCCGGTGACGTCATGTCGGCGACCGTGCCCTGCGCGACGGTGAAGCCGGTCACCGTCCCGCACGTGGACAGGCTCACCAGCGCGGTCGCCCGCTGCCACGTCGGCTTCGTCGTTACCCCCCGTGGTCCGGCAGGGCCTTGAGGATGGCCTGCACCTGCGGGTCGCCGGGGTTACCCGAGTTCTGGAACAGCACGCTCGCGTTCTGCGCGGCGACCGGGCTGGCGCCGGGCATCCACTGCCGGTATACGTCGGCGACGAGGGCCGCCCGCCCCTCCCGGGTGATCACCGGGCTGGCGCACCGGCCGGGGAACCCGGCCCGCGACACGATGGCCGGCGACCCGGTGTACCTGGCGCAGTTCTCCGGCTTGCCCTCCAGGCCCGGCTGGACCGCCGGCTTGCCATTGGCGCCGGTCAGCGTGGCCCCGCCGATGATGTTGTTGATGGCGCGCGCCGCCACGGCCAGGCTGTCGACCGGGTTGAGCGGGTTGTAGGGATGATGCAGGTTCAGCGACCACGCGATCTGGCCCCCCTGGGCCGGCGTGATCGGCTCGAGTCCCTTCCTGCCGGTCCTGGCGTCGGCATAGCCGGGGTCGTTGTTGCTCGTCAGCAGCGCGAACACCCAGAGGATCTGGCTCGTGTCGGTGTCGCAGGCGAAGTTGACCTGGCCCGGCTCGGACATGACGTTCGGGTTCCGGCATGCGGTGGTGATCTGGCTGGTCACGGTGGCCACGCCGGGCGGCCACGACGCGCCCTGCCTGAGCACGATCATCGCGCCGATAACGAGCACCGCGAGGCCGGCCGCCGCCCCGATGCCGATCGTGCGGCCGCGGCCCGAACGGGCCCGCCGGGCCGGGCGCCGGCCCCGTTCGATGAGCACCTGGGCCCGGTCGGAGGGCTGGCGCGGCTTTCTCGCCGGGCCGCGCCGGGTGTGCCCGGCGCTGCCCCTGGCGCGCAGCATCTCCCGGTCCCGCCGCGGCGGCACCTCGGTGAACTCGCGGGTCCGCGACTCCCGCCAGTCGGTAAGCTCTTTCTCCAGGTCAAGGACCTTGAGTTCTATACCCGAGAACCACTCATCGTCGTTCTCGATAAAGTTTTCGAATTTATTCTTCGTGGTAATCACCCCTGACACGTGGCCTGACCCGGGTACTCCGGACTGGCCCCTGACCCGGCGATGATGGTCAGTGACCTAGATCACGTGTTCGACCCGTGTCAACTATTAGAACACAAAAGCGACGTACTTGGCCACCGGTCCTTACGGGAAGATCATCGGTATGGCACCGGTTTCTCTGATCGTCGTCGGGGCAGGCCAGCGCGGCACCGGGTACGCCCGGTGGGCCCGCCGCCACCCCGAACGCGCCACCGTCGCCGCGGTCGCCGAACCCAGCCCGGCCCGCCGCGCCCGCCTCGCCGCCGAGCACGGCATACCACCTCAGAACGCGGTCACCGACTGGGCCGAGCTGGCCGGCCGCGGTCGGCTGGCCGACGCGGTGCTGATCTGCACGCAGGACCGGATGCACGCCGAGCCGGCCGAGGCGTTCGCCGCGCTCGGCTACCACATCCTGCTGGAAAAGCCGATGGCGCCGGACGAGGCGGGATGCCGGCGGATCGTGGCCGCCGTGGAGAAGGCCGGCGTCATGCTCGCCGTCGGCCACGTGATGCGCTACACGCCGTACACGCGCGCGGTCAAGCAGATCGCCGACTCCGGCCAGCTCGGCGACATCATGAGCGTCCAGCACCTGGAGCCGGTCGGCTTCTGGCACCAGGCCCATTCCTACGTCCGCGGCAACTGGCGGCGCAGCGACCTGGCCACCTCCATGCTGATGGCCAAGTCCTGCCACGACCTGGACTGGCTGCAGTACATCCTGGGCCGGGCGCCGCTGCGGGTCTCGAGCTTCGGCAGCCTGACCCATTTCACCGCCGCGAACCGGCCGCCCGGCGCCGCGGACAGGTGCGTGGCCTGCCCGGTCGAGCCGGACTGCCCCTATTCGGCCCCGCGGCTCTACCACGGCCTGCTCGACCGGGGCGCGCGCGGCTGGCCGCTGAGCGTCGTCATCGACGACTTCTCTCCCGAAGCCCTGGACGAGGCCCTGGTCACCGGGCCGTACGGCCGGTGCGTCTACGCCTGCGACAACGACGTCGTCGACCACCAGGTCGTCGCGCTGGAGTTTCCCGGCGCGGCCGCCGGCACCATCACCACGGGCACCTTCACCATGACCGCGTTCACCGAGGCCGGCCACCGCCGTACCCGGCTGTTCGGCACTCGCGCCGAGCTCGCCGGCGACGGCGAGACCATCCGCGTCTACGACTTCGTCACCCGGACCGAACGGACGCACACCCCGGGGGGCGCGGGCGGGATGAACGCCGGGGAAGGCCACGCCGGCGGCGACGCGGGCCTGATGGACGCGTTCACCGCCGCCGTCGCCACCGGGGACCGCGGCCTGATCTCCTCCGGGCCGCGCGAGTCGCTGGCCAGCCACCTCACCGTCTTCGCCGCCGAGCGAGCGCGCCTGAACGGCACGGTCGAAAACATTGATCCCGAACGGTCCGGGTGACGGCTCAGCCGGCCACCACCTGCACCCGCCAGGTCTGGCCGCGGCACGGCGTCGACACCATGACCTCACGGCCCGCGCTGGTGTCCCGGATCGCGTAGTGCGCCGCCGATCCGTTCAGCGTCACCTGGTGGACCGTCGCGCCGGCCGGCACCGTGGCGCCGACGTGCAGCGTGCACGCCAGCCCGGCGGTGACGGTGGTCGTGTACGAGCTGCCGTGGTGCGTGGCGGCCACGTCGACGGAGCCGGCGCCGACCCTGATGTTGGTGCCGCTCACCGCCGACTGGCCGGACGGCACGTCCGGCAGCACCTCGAGCAGGCCGTCGCCGAGCTGCGGGTCGACCCCGAGCTGCTGGTTCACCACCGGCCAGAGCACGCCGTAGGTGCCCCAGGCCTGGTCCAGCGAGGACCGCTCGTTGAACGGCTGGCTGACGTTGGCGGCGAAGTCGGGCGACGGGCCGATCTCCGGCATCGCGCCCGGCTGCTCGGCCACGCTACCCAACTGCAGGGTGGCCAGGTCGTCGGTGTACCGCTGCTGCTGGCCCGGGCCGAGCAGGCCGTAGTTGCCCAGGCCGACCGCCATGACGCCGGTGTTGAGGGTGTAGGCCTGCTGGGTGTGACCGGTGTAGGTGCCCGGGTCGCAGCCGGGGCCGCCCTCCACGTACAGGCCGTAAATACCCGAGTAGCACGACGTCTCGCGCAGCTTGAGCGCGGGCAGCGCCTCGGACGGCGGGACCAGGCCCGGCTGGGGTACCCCATCGGGGTATAGCTGAGCCTCCATCGGGGTGACGCCGGTCCACCAGCGCTGCATCAGCTGGGTCTTCCCCCCGTCCGCGAGCGAGTCGGCGAACTGCGGGATGCCCGGCATCCACCAGGCGGCCGAGAACTTTTTCACCAGGGCCGCGGCGTGACTGTCGGCCCACTGCCTGGTGGCGGTGTCGCCCTTGCTCGCCGCCATGTCGGCCAGGTCATAGAAGCCGCGGATGGTGTACACCGCCGCGTCGACCGCGTCCGGGCCGAGCACGTCCGACTCGACGTTGGCCGCCCCGGCCGGCCACGGGTCGTCGCCGGAGATCAGGGTCAGCATGTACTGCATGTTCTTCTTGGTGAACGCGTACATCTGGTCGCGGAAGGCGTTGTCGCCGGTCCAGCGCCAGACCATGGCCACGGCGTCGGGGAACTTGGCCGTCTCGTCGATGTCACCGGGCTCGTCGTTCAGCCCGAAGTACACCGAGCCGTCGGTGACGGTCTCGTGCACCACCTTGCCCGAATCGTGGTTGGCGATCATGCTCACCCGGGCCAGCGAGCGCAGCCCGTCCTCGGCCGTGCCGAACTGCCCGGCCGCGAGCAGGGCGAACATCGTGTACTCCTGGTCGGTGGCGAACATCCACGGGTAGTCGGGGAAGCCCGCGCCCTCGAACCTGATGCTCGGCATGGTCGCGAGCGGCGCTGGATAGAGGGTGCCCTCTTCGGTGTCGCGGATCTTCAGGTTGTCCGCCTGCTGGGTCAGGTCGGCCAGGTCCTGCTTGCTCCAGGTGACCGACTGAGCCAGGGCCGGGTCGCCGGGCAGCGACACCCGCGTCTGGCCGTCCAGCCGCTGCCGGGTGGCGACCTTGGCGGCGAGTTCGGCCGCCGGGTCCGCGCTGGCCGCCTGGAACTGCGCCTGGGCGTCGGACATGCCCTGGTCCGAGCCTGCCACGGTGAACCAGATCGTCCGGCTGCCGCCCGCGGGCACGCTGACCGGGTAGGTCAGCTCGCCGCCCGCGCCCTGGCCGTACGCGGTGTCGTCGCAGCGGAACTTGTCCGGCTCCGAGCCGACGGGGCAGATGACCGGCGGGTCCTGCGGGCCGCGGAAGTCCGCGCCGGTCTTCCCCGCCGCCGGGGTGAGCCCGGTGGCGCCGACGATCGCGGCGTAGTCCTGCGCGGGCGCGTTGGCGACCGGCGGGGTGCCGGTGTCGGTGAAGACGAGCTGCTTCCCGTTGAACGCCGCCTTGTCGGGCAGGTTGAACGTGGTCTGGTCGGGCTTGGTGGAGCCCCACGGGTAGGCGCTCATCAGCTCGGAGTGGGCGTCGACGTTCAGGCTCACGTTCGCGGCCTGCGACCCGGCCGTCAGGGTCAGCCCGATCTCCACCGCCCGGCGGCCGTCGGGCGCGAAGTCCGTGCGGCTCAGCTGGACCCCGCCGGCCGACGGCCCCGTCGATGGCAGCGCCATATTCACGTAGCCGAAGCCCGAGGTGAACGTCGTGGCCGGCCCGATCCACTGGCCGTTGACGCCGAACCAGATGCCGTCGAGCAGCTTGACCGGCGGCGTCCAGATGCCGCCCATCTCGCCGCGGGTGTGGAAGCCCATGGCCGGGTACCGGCCGTCCTCGGTGCCGAGCTCGTAGGCCCGGTCCCCGGACGCGGCGTACCGCCGGTTGCCGAGGTTCGAGCTCACCGGCAGCGTGGGCCCGGCCGCCGTCCGCGACCCGGGCAGCACCGGCACTGCCCGGGCCCCGGACACGCCGCCGGAGGCGGCACCCGCCGCGACGACGGTTACGACAGCAACGATCGTCACCAGGAACAGGAACCGCCGCACGGCGTCACTCCCCATCTCGGCTCTGGAAGCGCCCCGGCGCCTACGCGCAGCCGGTGCCGCATACCCACTGCCCAGAACCGGACACCTCAAACCAGCAAATTCCTCCGAAATCCAACAATTCCGTCCGCCGGCACCCGGCACCGCCACATCAATGCCCCCGGCCCGACCGGGAATGCCTTAAGCCATGACGCTCGGCGTTCCCGCTAAAGCCCCAATGAGCCGTGAGTGACACCAGTGGTGCGCCGAGCATGCCTAGTAGTCAATGAATGGCCCTCTCTACCCCATAGATTCGGTAGAGAGGGCCAACCACTGAATCGGCAGGGCTAGGCGCGTGCCGCCAGGCTGGGATGTGGGGGACCGGTGGTGAGGGAGCGGCGGTGCGGATGTGAATGGGGCTACGGTCAGCGAGCCGTAGAGCCAGGCGCTGAGCGTTAGCGGAACTCGAGGCCGTCGAAGGTGCCGGAGGCGCGCCACTTGTCGATGTAGGCGAAGTAGGCGCTGGGGCCGTAGGGGTAGCCGTAGCCGAGGAACTGGCCCGGGTCCCGGCCCTCGTTGTTGTAGTAGCCCGGCGTGCAGTCCGGTCCGCCGATCATGCTGCCGGGTCCCGTCAGCAGCAACTCGACCCACGCCTCCTCGGCGTCGGCCGACGGCTCGACGGTGCCGAACCCGCCGTCGGCCGCGTGCCGCACGACCGCGGCGATGGTCCGGGCCGAGTCGACGATGTTGTGCGGCACGTTGGAGATCAGGTTCGCGCCCTGCGTGGGCTGCACGAACAGCAGGTTCGGGAAGCCGCGGACGTGGATGCCGTGCAGCGTGCGCATGCCGTCGGCCCAGCGCTCCGACAAGGTACGACCGCCACGGCCGGTCACCTCGAAGCCGGCCCGCCGCGCGTACGGGGTGCCGACCTCGAAGCCGGAACCGTAGATGATGCAGTCCAGCTCGTACTCCCGGCCGGCCGCGATCACCCCGGCCGCGGTGATCCGCGCGACGCCCTTGCCGTCCGTGTCGACCAGGTGGGTGTTCGGGTGGTTGAAGGCCTGCAGGTACTCGTCGTGGAAGCAGGGCCGCTTGCACAGCTGGCGGTACCAGGCCTTCAGCCGGGTCGCGGTGGCCGGATCCCGCACGATGGCGTCGGCGCGGGCGCGGATCTCCTCCATCTTCTCGAAGTCGGACTCCTCGTAGGCGGCGAGCATCGCCGCCGGGCTGAGCGACTCCGGCGGCAGCGCGGCGATCCGGGCGCGGATCCGGCGGGCGATGTCCGTCCAGCCGTCCTGCACCAGGTCCTCGTGCGCGGCCCCGCCGGCCTGGTTGGCGGTGAAGTTCTCCAGCCAGCGCTGCTGCCAGCCCGGGGTGGCGATCCCGGCGAACCAGGCCGGGTCGATCGGGTGGTTGCCCCGGGCGTCGACCGAGGACGGCGTGCGCTGGAATACGTACAGCTCCCGGGCGTCCCGGGCCAGGTGCGGCACGCACTGGACCGCGGTGGCCCCGGTCCCGATCAGGCCCACCCGCTGACCGGCGAGCTTGTCCATCACAGCACCGGAGTAGTCACCGCCGGTGTACCCGTAATCCCACCGGCTGGTGTGGAACGAGTGACCGCGGAACGTGCCGATCCCCGGGATGCCGGGCAGCTTCGGCACGCTGAGCGGGCCGGTGCCGAGCACCACGAACCGGGCCGTCAGCCGGTCACCCCGGCTGGTCTCGATGACCCAGCGCGCCCCGGCCTCGTCCCAGCTCAGCGCCGTCACCTCGGTGTGGAACAGCACGTCGTCGTACAGGCCGAACTGCCTGCCGATGCGCTGGCAGTGGGCCAGGATCTCCGGGCCGTGCACGTACTTCTCGGTCGGCATGTGACCGGTCTCTTCCAGCAGCGGCATATACACCATGGACGCCGTGTCGCACTGCGCGCCCGGGTACCGGTTCCAGTACCAGGTCCCGCCGAAGCCGCCGCCCTTCTCGATGATCCTGACGTCGCCCCCTGCCTCCCGCAGCCGCGCCGCCGTGACCAGGCCGGCGAACCCGCCGCCGACGCAGACCACGGTCCGGTGACCGGTCATGGCCGCCCGTTCGGTCCGTGGCGTGTACGGATCGTCCAGGTAGTGCGCGAGCTCGCCGGTCAGCCGGAGGTACTGGTCGTTGCCGTCCGGGCGGAGCCGCTTGTCCCGTTCGGCGGCGTACTTGCGCCGCAGCGCTTCCGTGTCGATGGATGCCACCATACGGTGACATCCTGTCAGCCGCCATCCCGGTCAACGTCAACGTCCCCGCAGGCAGCCCCGTCCCCGGCTAGGTTAGGTCGCATGCGGCGCAGCGGGCTCCTGGCAACGATCGGCCTGGCCGTCGCGCTGGTCGTTTCGGCCTGTTCCTTCGGGAGCTCGCCCGGCGGCACGGCGGCCTCGTCCGCCGCCGGCACGGCCGGCTCCGCCCGCCCGGCCGCCCCGCTGGCGACCGCCGCGACGCAGCGGGCGGCCGCGCTGCCGCGCAAGCCGGCGGCCGGCGCCTCGGTGACCCTCACCGCCGTCGGCGACATGATGCTCGGCAACACGCCGGATCTCCCGCCGGATCCTGGCACGTACTTCCGGGCGGTGCGGCCGGAGCTCAGGCACGGCGCCCAGATCGTCTTCGGCAACCTGGAAGGCACGCTCACCACGGCCACGGCCGGCAAGTGCGGGAGCAAGCCGAGCTCGAGCTGCTTCGCCTTCCGGACCCCGCCGTCGTTCGCGCGGTACTTCAGGCAAGCGGGCTTCACCGTGCTGAACGACGCCAACAACCACTTCCACGACTTCGGCGCCGCGGGCGAGGCCGAGACCGTTCGGTCCATTCATGCGGCCGGCCTGGTCCAGACCGGCCTGCCCGGCCAGATCACCCGCGTCACCGTCAAGGGGGTCCCGGTGGCGTTCGTGGCGTTCGCGCCGTACGACTACACCGCGAGCCTGCTCGACCTGCCCGCCGCCCGCGCGCTGATCGGCCGGGCCGCCCGGACCGCGCGGATCGTCGTGGTGTACATGCACGCCGGCGCGGAAGGGGCTGACGCCGATCACGTGACCGGCCGGGAAGAGATCTACCTCGGCGAGGACCGCGGCAACCCAGAGGCCTTCGCGCACATGGCGGTCGACGCCGGCGCCAGCCTGGTGATCGCGAGCGGCCCGCACGTCCTGCGCGGCCTGCAGTTCTACCATGGCCGGCTGATCGCCTACAGCCTGGGGAACTTCGCCGGCTATGGCAACTTCTCCATCCACGGCACCATGACCATGAGCGCGATCCTCCGGGTGACGCTGTCCTCGTCGGGCCGGTTCCAGCGGGCCCGCCTCGACCCGGTCGAGTTCGCCGGGACCGGGCGCCCGGTGCCCGGCGGCGGCGCCATCTCGCTGGTCGCGCGGCTATCCGCGGCGGACTTCGGCGCCAGCGCGGCCCGCATCCGCTCCTCCGGGGTCATCACCGCGGCGAGGTGAGCGCGGTGACCGCCGCGGCGGTGCTGCCGGCCAGGGTGAACAGGCCGGCCAGGCCGGCCTCCTCCAGCCGCTCGGCCAGCGGCCCGGGCAGGCTGGCCACGACCATCCGGGCCGAACGGTCGCGGCTGATCCGCTGCTGCGCGGTGACCAGCGCGGCCAGGCCGGACGAGTCCCACCAGGCCAACTCGGTACAGTCCAGGATCAGGCGCAGGCCGGGCGTGGCCGCGATCAGCTCGCCGACCGCGCCGCTGAACTCGCCCGAGGAACCCAGGTCCAGCGGGCCGTTGACGGCCAGGATGGTGCAGCCGCCCTCGGCGTGCCGGTCCAGGCGGAACGGCGCCGGCGGTCCGGGTGTGCCCAGCCGGAAGCTCACCGCGGCGACGGTGCCGGACGGATCCGACCGGACGCTGGCCCCGTCGGCGATCCGCCGGACCAGCCACAGCCCGTGGCCCGGCTCGACGTGCCACACCGCCGCCTCCGCGGGCTCCTCGCCGGTGTCATCCGCGCCGTCGTCGACGACCTCGCAGCGCACCCCTTCGGGGGTGGCCCACATCCGCAGCCGGCCCTGCCCGGCGCCGTGCCGCACCGCGTTGGCGGCCAGTTCGTGCACGGCCAGGACGAGGTCCCTGGTGCGGCCGTCGGACAGCCCGGCCTGCGAGCCGTGCGCCGCCACCGTCGCCCGCAGCGCGTAGAGCGAATCACCGTCGAAGGCCTGATCCAGGGCAGGCGGCCCGCCGTTCTGGGCCGCCGGGCTCCCCGTCTGGTTCGGGGCCCTGTCGGTCATCCGCTCACCAGGCTGACGCCCGCCATGTCACCGGCGCCGAGCAGCACGAACGTCGCCTCGATGCCGGGGTGGCAGTGGAGCGCCACCGTCCGGGACGCGGCCAGGCCGCGGGCTGCGTCCACGATCATCCGGGCGCACGAGCCGTCGATGAACGCCAGCGCGGTCATGTTGACCGTGATGTCGCCGTCGAACCTGATCGCCTCGGTCAGCGCGAGGGCCAGCGGTTCCGTGTGCTGGTAGTCGATCTCCCCGGCCAGCCGGATGCCGGGCGGCGCGTACTGGCGGCAGATCCGCAGCATCGGGTCGGCGTAGTAGGTAGCCGCCGCCACCGAGCGGGTGTGGAAGCCCGATACCGTGGCCAGCGTCACCGGATCGAACCCCTCCCGGTCGTACTGGCACAGCACGGAGACCGTCGAGTCGGCCAGCGCGGCCGCGACGCCCTCCTCGAAATCCGGGAGCTGCTCCACCCCGGTGACCGGGCGCAGCGCCCAGCTCATGTCCACCGCCACCCGCAGGCCGGGGAATCCTTCCCGCTGGCAGTCGGCTATCTGGCTGGTCAGCCAGTCCACCGCCCGGCCCGCGTCGAACTCCTGCCCGGACAGCAGCCGGCCCTCGCATTCGGCCGCGGCGAGCTGCCCGGCGGCCAGCGCCGATTCCACCGCGACCCCGCGCCGCGCCAGCTCCGAGGTGGCCTGCTGCGGCGCCGAATCGCTGACCCAGACGACCTTGAGCCCGCAGGCCAGCCCGTCGCGCACGAACGCCGCGGTGAGGTCGAACAGCTCCTCCGGCTCGCCGAACGTCAGGCACGCGTGATCGTCCACGGTCAGATCCGTGATCTGAGCGTCCGCGCCGACCGTCACCGCGCCACCTCCACCAGTGCGCCACCCGCGCCTCCAGGCGCGGCCGTGATCCGCGCTACGGTCCACACGGTAGCGCGGGCTCGGCACCTGCCGCACGGCGATCACGGGCGTGTCCGCGCGGCCGGGCCCGTCACGCTCATGCAAGATCTCTCCATCAACCACGGGCCAGGCGCACGCTTCCTACCCACCGGACGCCGCGCCATTCGCCCGGCGCGCGATTGGTACCCCGCTGGCCAAACCGGTAGTTGTGACGACCGCGCTTCGTGTGGTAATCACCACCGTGTGGGCCTGCTCGATATCTCGGTAGCCGCCGGCGAGGCCGGCCCGGTGCTGACGCTGTCCGGGGAGGCGGATCTCACCACCGTGGCCGAACTGACCGAGGCGCTGACCGCCCAGCTGTCCGGCGGTGCGCGGCACCTGACCGTGGACCTGTCCCGGCTGCGGTTCGCCGACTCGGCCGTGATCCGGGCGCTGGTGCTGGCCGACCGGACGCTGAAGCAGCGCGGCGGCGGCCTGGCCCTGGCGTACCCGCAGCCGGTGGTGGCCCGGGCGCTCAGCCTGCTCGGCGTGGACCAGGCGATCGAGGTACGCGACGGAATGAGCGCCGGCCCCGACCCCGACCGCTAGCGCCGTCTTCCTCGTCCCGCGCTCAGCCCCGTCCCGCGCTCAGCCCCGTCCCGCGCCCCCGCCCTGGGAACCACAGCAGGGTCACATTGCGGTTGTCCTGACCACGGCAATGTCACATCGTCGTGGTTGCCCAGGGCCGCCCGAGGGGGACCAGGACGGGACTCTTGTGTCTAGAGCACACGTAAGTGAGCCGTGGTCTCAGGCCGCGACCGGCCGGGCGGCGGCCGTCAGCCGGTGCCGGC
>Ga0335078_10002934_pt1 | contig 25592 bp, 18 predicted proteins | sample Lox_Sample_32_FD_206711 | JGI IMG/M metagenome (GOLD analysis project Ga0335078, IMG submission 206711) | Soil microbial communities from Loxahatchee National Wildlife Refuge, Florida, United States - Lox_Sample_3.2 | ecosystem: Environmental > Terrestrial > Soil > Wetlands | place: USA... | reverse complement strand
CGCGCAAGTCTTTCGACGTGACCGCACGAAGCGCGTGGCGGCGCGGCTCGAACTCGAACGCACCGCGCTCGAGCAACACGTACACGCGGACTTCTTGCGAGTTGCTCGCGGACGCCGCGGTCACGCCCACATCGCCGAACGGACCGCGCCGCCGATTCACGCCGCACGCGGCGAAGAGCGCGTTCGAGAGCTCGCTCGGCGTGAGCTCGCGCGCGTCGATCGTGCGCGTCGTGCAGCGGAGACGGAGCGCCTCGCCGACGGATTTCGTGCGTTCGAGGCGAGGCTTCGGGAGCTTCATGCGACCGAACGAAGCAACGCGCGCACCAACCGGCGCGCGTTCGATATAGTCGGAGCGTGAACTACGTCGACTTCCCCGCGCTGCGGCCGATACGCCACCTGCTCATCGACCCCAGCGTCTCGGAGATCATGATCAACGGCGTCGGTCGATTGTTCGTCGAGCGCGCCGGAAAAATGGAGGCGCAGAGCGCGCCGTTCCGCACGCAGGCGCAGCTCGACGCGGCGGTCGAGTCGCTCGTCGGTCTCACCGGGCGCGCGGTCACGCACCTCACGCCGTTCGTGGATTTCCGCTTGCCGGACGGCTCGCGCGTGAACATCGCCGTGCGTCCGATTGCGCTCGAAGGCCCGGTCATCACGATTCGACGCCAGACGCGCGGCATCGGTCACATCGACGATCTCATCGCGCGCGAGACGCTGACGAAGCCGATGGCGGATTTTCTCCGCGCGTGCGTCGCGGCGCGTCTCAACGTCGTCTTTTCTGGCGGCACCGGATCCGGCAAGACCACGCTGCTCGGATTGCTCGGGCACTTCATCGACGAGAGCGAGCGCATCGTCGTCATCGAGGACACCGCGGAGCTCGTGCTCTCGCAGCCGAACGTCGTGCGCCTCGAGTGTCGTCCGCCGAACATCGAAGGCGCGGGCGCGATCAAGCTGACCGACTTGTTGAAGAACAGTCTTCGCATGCGTCCGACGCGCATCATCTTGGGCGAGGTGCGCGGTGAAGAAGCGTTCGATCTTCTGAGCGCGATGAGCAGCGGACACGACGGCGGATTCGCCGTGCTCCACGCGAGCTCACCGGAGGACGCCGTCGCGCGCCTCGGCATGATGGTGCTCGGCCGCGGTCTGCCGTTTCCGCTCTGGGCGATTCACGAACAGATCGCGTCGGCGATCGACGTCATCGTCCAACACGCGCAGCTCGCGGACGGATCGCGCAAGGTGACGCACGTCACGGCGGTTCAAGGCGCGCGCGACGGGCGCGTCGAGCTCCAGAACGTCTTCACGTTCGAGTCGCAAGGCGTCGACAAACGCGGGCGCATCGAAGGCGCGTTTCACGTCGGATCGGTCGAGCCGACGTTCATGCCGAAGATTCGCCGCGTCGCCGCGCCGCTCGTCGCGGGTTTGTTCGAGCGACACGGCCGCACGATGCGCTCGGCGGGTTCGCGTTCCAAACACGAGTCCTTCGCGACGACGCAACAAATGAGCGCGCCGAAAATACGTGACGAAGAGGTGAAGACCGAAGTGTCGCGACGCTGAGCGATCACTCGTCGTCGAGCGACTGCATCGGACCTTCGCTCGGAGCTTCACCCGCGCCGGTCGCCCCAGCGGACGCCGCCGAGTACGCGCCGCGCTTCGCCGGTGGCTGATCGGGCGAAGCCGCGCCGAGATCGCCTTCGGTCACGCCGATCTCGCGATCGAGCTCGCGATCGTGCGCGTCGCGTTTCGCTTCGTCGCGGTCGAGGGTCGCGCCGAGCGCCGCGCCGATCGCGCCGCCGACCACCGCGCCCGCGACCATTCCGGGAGGTCCCGCGACCGCGCCGACCGCCGCGCCGGCGACTGCTCCGCTCGCGCCGATGAGCTCTTCGCGCTGATGCTTCCCCTTTTTTGTCTTCTTCTTCATGTCCACTCGACGTGCATGCGAGGTGCCAGCGCGATCGCGCGCCGACTTGGTTGAGTTTGGTCGCCCGGGACGCGTCGTTTGCGTTCGATGGCAGGCCTTGCGCGATCGTGCGCCTCATGTGCGCGGTTTTCGGGCGCGTCGGCGCCGGCACGCGATTCGCACGGCGTGAAAGCATGAACGAACAACGAAGCGTGGTCCTCGCCGCAATCGATGCCTCGTCCGCTGCGAACCTCGTCGTCGCGGCCGCCGCGAAGCTCGCGCAGCCACCCGCCGAGCTCCACGTGGTGCACGTCATCGAGCTCCCAGACATGCACAAGCTCACCGCGCAGCTCGAAGCGGCGCGCGAGCTCCTCGAACGCGCGACCGCAGCGTCGCCCGTCGTGGCCACGCTCCACGTCGCGGTCGGCGCGCCCGCCAAGGAGATCCTCCAAGTCGCCGCGCACCTTCACGCCGATCTCATCGTCGTCGGAACGCGCGAGCTGAACGCGCTCGATCGTCTGCTGCTCGGATCGGTCGCCGAGAAGGTCGCGCGTCGCGCGCAGTGCCCGGTTCAAGTCATTCGTCCCGCGAACTACGAGAACACCGAGCCGGAGATCGAGAAGCCGTGCCCGGCGTGCATCGAGACGCAGAAGCGGACGAACGGCGCGCAGCTTTGGTGCGAGCGTCACTCGAAGCGCCACGTGCACGCGCGCTTGCACTACGAGTTCCCCGAGTCGTTCGCGCTCGGCTCGTCGCTCATCCGCCCGGAGTGATCGAAGCGACGCGCGCTCAGGGCCACGCGACGTCGACGAACGGCGCGGCGGGCTTCGCGAAGTAGTATCCCTGGAGCCAATCGCAGCCGAGCTCCGCGAGGCAGGCGCATTCGTCGGCGGACTCCACGCCTTCGGCGATCACGCGCGTTCCGAGCTGCGCGCACACCGCGACGATCGACGCGATCAACTTCGCGCGCGGCGGTGATTGGTGCACGTTGCGCACGAGCTCCATGTCGATCTTCACGATCTCCGGGTTCAGCGCGAAGAGGCTGTTGAGCCCGGCGTAGCCCGCGCCGAGATCGTCGAGCGCGATCGCGTGGCCGCGTTGGCGCAGCGTCTCGAGCGCGCGCCATCCATCCGTTCCGCGCTTGAGCCGCGCGCGCTCCGTCACTTCGAACACGACCTCTTCCGCGAAGCCAGCGAGCGGCGACGCGTCGCTCACGAGCTCGGGATCGTCGAGCGCGTCCGGGTGCAAGTTCACGAGGAGCTTCTGACCGCGCGCCAAACGTCGCACGACGTCTCCGAGCGCTCCGCGGATCTGACGCTCGACTTGCCGAACGCGTCCGAGACGCTCGGCGGCTTCCATGATCGCGCCGCCGTGCGGGAACCTCGGCTCGCGCGTTCGCACGAGCGCTTCGTACGCGACGATCCTCTTCTCGCGCAGGCTCACGATCGGCTGCGCCGCCATCCAGAGCGACTCGGTGGCCGACGCGAACGCGCGCTCGAGGTCACGTTGGTCGTCCGACAAGGGCGGCACGCTGCGCGCGTCGCGCACCGCGAGCGCGTCCGAAATCGACGTGAGGAGCTCGTTCGGCGCGCACGGCTTCGTGAGAAAACGGAAGATGCCGCCGTCGTTGATCGCGGCGATCGTCCGATCGAGGCTCGCGTGACCGGAGAGGATGATGCGCATCGTGTCCGGCGCGCTCGCGCGGATTTGAGACAGCACTTGCACGCCGTCGGCGTCGGGCATTTGCATGTCGGAGACGACCACGTCGAACGAACCGTCGGACGCGAGCGCCACCGCTTCGCGCGCGCTGTTCGTCGTCACGACGTCGAACGGCGTCTTGCGGAGCATGACGCGCAGCGCCCGCGTGACCTGCGGTTCGTCATCCACCAAGAGCACTCGCGCCATACCGAGATGAACGGCTTCGAGGGTCGCGAGTTAAGTGTGCCGTCGTTCGTAAAGTTCTGTTTTGCCGCGGATGGCGCGCGTCAAACGTGGCAGCGTGAGACACGATGACCCTCGACGCGGCGATGGCGTGGCTCCACGCAAGAGGCGGCAAGGTGCACGTCGTGAAGCGCGACGACGTCCAGCAGTTCTACCAAGTCGTCGTCGGCGCTCACCGCTCGCACATGGTCGGCCTCCCACACCGCGGACGCACCGACGTTCCCACCGACGATCCCGTCTTTCTGCGCGCGTTCGTGCAAATGGTGGAGACCGTGAGGCAGAAGGTCGACCATAAAATGTGAGCGCGCTCTCGAGCGCGAGCCATCGGTCACGTCACGACGCGTCCGGCGAGCGCGCGCGGCACGTCCCGCACGCCCGTGTGGCGCGCGTCGATCTCGGTGAGCGACTCGATCTCCGCGAGCGCGGCAGGCAGCGTGCGGAGTTTGTTCGCGCGCAAGCGCAGCACCGTGAGCGATCGCATCGTGCGCATCGCGTCGGGGAGCGCTTCGAGCGTGGGCGAGTCGATCTCGAGCACGCGAAGCGCCGTGAGCGCGCACACCTCGGCGGGAAGCGCGTCGATCCGCTCGAGCACCAGGCGCGCGAGGTGCGGCATCGCGTGGAGGGCCCGGAGATCGCGCGCGGCGACGGGGCCCACGAGAGTCTTCGACGTCGCCACGAGATCGCGCGCGTCGTCGACGGCAGTCCAGTCCGAAAGGCCTCGAAGGGTCACCGCATCTTCGTATCGCTCCATCGGGCCGGGAGGTCGTTACACTGGGTTACATGCGACGCTCCGTTCCGCTCGTGTGGCGCGTGCCGAACGCGCCCGCATCGTTCGTCGGACGCAGCGAGGACCTCGAGCGCATTCGCGCCGCCGCGAAGCGCGGCCCGCTCGTCGTGGTCACCGGACCGGGCGGCATCGGAAAGACTTCGCTCGCGACGGCGGCGGTGCGCGACGTCTTCGGATCGCGGGCGTCGCGCGCGGTGATGGTCGGCGCGCGCGCGAGCTCGCCCGCTCAGCAGGTGCTCGTCGACGTGGTGCGCGCGCTCGGAAACATCGAGCCGCGCGACGCGATCGATCTCGCGATGCACGCGATCGATCTCGCCGAAGAGCGCAAGGCGATGGTCGTGCTCGACGACGTGCACCGCGTGCTTCCGGAGATCGAGCCGGCGCTGGTCGCGATCGCGCGTTACGCGCGGCGCTCGGTGTGGATCGCGACGAGCCGCGTGCACGTGGGCGCCCCCGAGCTCGCGGGGCAAACCGTGGAGCTCTCGCCGCTCGCGGAGAAGGATCTCGCGAAGCTCGCGCGCATCGTCGATCCGAAAATCAGCGCGACGAATGCGGCGCGCGTCGCGCGCGACGCGGAAGGCTCGCCGTGGCGCGCGCTGCAAATCGCGGGGGAGCGCCTCGCGACGCTGGACGACACGAGCCGCGCGCTGCTCGCCGCGCTGCTCGTCGTCGAGCGCCCCGTGCCGCTCGCCGCGCTCGCGCAGACCGCGCCGCACGTCGACAAGGCGCTCGCGGATCTCATTCGACGCGGCTTCGTCGAGGAGCTCCCCGGCGGGTTTCGCATCCACGACGCGGCGCGCTCGTGGGTCGAGTCGCGCGTTCCTTCGGGGGAGGGGGAGTCGGCGATCGCGGCGCTCGCGGCCGGCGGGCGCGTCGAGTCCGTCGAAGCGCTCGGCCTCGCGCTGAAATCGGGCGACGAAGCGCGCGCGCTCGCGATCTGCGCGACGTCGTTCGACGCGATGCTCCGCCAAGGACAAGCCGCGACGCTCTTCAAGCTCGTCGCGCCGCGCACCGCGAGCGCGTGGAGCACGTACAAGCTTCGCGCGGCGCTTCACCTTTCGAGCGTGAAGATCACCGCGGTGCTCGAAGAGCCGCCGGACGACGCGCCGTACGATCGCTTGCGCTGGATTCGCGCGCTCGTCGTGGAAGGGAAATCGGACCAAGCGTTCGTCGCGGCCGATCGGCTCGTGCGCTCGGAGCCCGAGGAGAACGTCGCGTTCTGGGCGAAGCTGCAGCGCGCGATGGCGGCGCGCTTCCACACGGCCGAGCGCGCGCTCGAGCTCGCGTCCGAAGCGAAGCCGTTCGACGACGCGACCGGCGCGCTCCACGCTGCGCTCGTCGCGTTCTGGCTCGCGGAAGCGGGACGCATCGACGAAGCGATCGCCACGCTCGAGAAGAGCCGCTTCACGCGCGACGCGACCGACGCGGACGCAGGCACGTCGCCGCGCAAGACGAACGCGAGCGCCGTGTTCGCGGAGGAGATCCTCGGCGGTCCGCTCGATTTCTTCGTGCGCTATTACCGCATGGCCGCGTTCATGGAATGCGGTCACCTCGACCGCGCGCACGAGGAGCTCACGCGCGGCGAAGACCGATTGGGCGCCGACGATCGACTGAGCGCGTCGTACGTGCAGCTCGTCGGCATCGCGAACTTGGCGATCGCGCGCGGCGCGCTGAGCGAGGCGTCGACGATTCTCGAGCGGCTCCTGCGCGGCGCGCCCGCGGGCGCGACCGTCTACCACACGATCGCGCGCCTCCTCGACGTCGAGTGTCGCATCGCCGCTGGATCCTTCGACGGCGTCGATCGCTCGCTCGACGCGCTCCTCGACGAGACGCGCGATCGCAACGCGCTCGTGCACGCGTGGTGCAACGACACGCTGCTCCGCGTGCGGACGATCCGCGCGGCGCGCATCGACGCACGCGACGACATCGACGTGGACGGATCGCCTCTCGGCTCCGTCGCGCGCGGCGTGCTCGCGCAGCGGCGCGCGTTGCGCCGCGCGCGGTTCGGCCTCGCGTACGACGCGCCGCGCGACGCGGCGTCCAGCGTGGTCGACGTCGAAGGAAGCATCGCGCGCGAGATGGTGATCGCGGCGGACGCGATCGCGCGCGGCGGGAGCGGCGTGGTTTCGGCGTCGCGCGCGGCGGAGATCGCGGCGACGCACGGTTGGGGAGCGCGCGAGTGCGAAGCGCGCGCGCTCGCAGCGGAAGCGGCTTTGCTCGACGGCGACGCGCGCCGCGCGCAATCGGAGATCGAGGCGCTCGCGTCGCGCGCGTCGTCGATGCCGTCGGCGCGCTTCGAAACGGAAGCGCGCGCGCTCGACGCGCTGTTCTCGGATCCTCCGCTCGATTTCGCGGCGCTCGAGGACATCGCGGCGCGCGAGGACGTCGCGCCCGTCGCGGCGCGAAGAGCGCGCGCGATCCTCGGCGATCACGGCGTCGCGCTCGACGCGATCGACGCGCGCGTCGTCGACGCCGCGCGAACGCGCGCGAACGCGGACGTGATTCGCGTCCACGCGTCGCGCGATCGCCGCGGCTGGGGGCTCGACGCGCGCCGACGCGAGATGTGGCTTCCCGGCGGGCGCCGCGTGTCGCTCGCGCGGCACGCGGTGCTCCAAGCGGTGCTCGAGGTGCTCGCGCGCGGAAACGGCGAAGCGTCGTTCGAGGATCTCGCGGCGCGCGTGTGGGAGCGCCGCGCGTATCACCCGCTCAAAGACGGCAACCGCATGCGCGTCACGTTCCACAGGCTTCGCGCGCTCGTCGAGGACGATCCTCAACGCCCCGCGCGCGTCGTGCTCGGCGGCGCGTCCTACGCGCTCGGCCAAGAGCAGTTCACGTTCGTGTGTAACGCAAAGTAACGCGCGATCCGCGCGCGAGTTGGTTCAAAATACGAGCCATGGGCTTCCATCCGCGGCACGCGTCCATCTTCGCTTCGGTTGCCGTCGTCGTCATCGCGCTCGCGTGCGGTCCGTCGAGCTCCACGTCCGACGGCGGCCCCGATGCGGCGCCCGATACGGAAGCGACGTCCGCCGTCCCTCCGGGCTTCGAGCGCTTCTGCGCCGGCCGCGATCCCACCGTGACGACGCCCGCGACCGTGACGGCGCTGAGCGGGACCTACGTCGGCGAGCTCAAAGAAGGCATCGACAAGAACGGGCACGAAGTCGCCATCGCGCCGAACACGATGGACATGATGAAGGTGATTCCGCCGCAGCCGTTCTACGTCGACACGATTCGCGTCGCGTTCGCGAGCGGCAGCGGGACGGCGAAGCTCCGACTGCAAAACACGTTCGGACGCTCCTACCCGGCGTCGTTTCAGGCGAGCGATCCCTCCGATCCGAATCCTTCGGATTTTCCCGAGTACGATCCCAACGCGATCGACATCGTGCCGCCCGTCGAGGTCGACGTGGAGAACGCGTCGCCCGAGCAATGGATCGACGTCGACGTGTCCGCCGCGCACGCCGCGCTCCTCCCGACGCAGCACTACATGATCGTCTATCAGCACGAGACGTCCGAGCCGTACCTCGCGATCGAATCGGTGCCGGACGGCGAGTACTCGCGCGCGACGATCTTGTATCCCGATCAAGCGGGCGACTACGGCGTGCCCGGCGCGACGGACGGATCGGAAGGAAACTTTCGGCTCGAGCTCGTCGGGCGAACGTTCTGCGAGTGGAGCGAGACCGATCACTGGTTCGGCGACGCGACGCCTTCGATCATCCCCGCGCAAGCCGGCGCGACGGAGATCGCCGACATCGACGGCGACGGACACGACGACTTGATGGTGAGCGACGTGGTCACCGGCGACGGCCCGCACCCGCGCGCGTATTTCAACGACGGCCAAGGCAACTTCACCGCGGACACGACCGATCGCCTCGCGCTCGCGAAGGAAGCCTCGATGCTCGTCTTCGGCGATTTCGACAACGACGGCGACCAAGACGTTCTCGGGATGGTCTACGTCTACCCCGATCAAGACGGCGACGGCTTCACGATACCTGCAGACTGCAACGATCTCGATTCGACCATTTTTCCCGGCGCAGTCGAGGTGGTGAACGGCAAGGACGACGACTGCGACGGCGTCGCCGACAACGGGACGAGCGGCGCGACGTCGACGGCGGACGCGGACGCGGACGGTTTCACCGTCGCGCAAGGCGACTGCGACGACACGAACCCCGCGGCGCATCCCGGCGCGCCCGAGTTGCTCGACGCGAAGGACAACGACTGCAACGGAAAAGCCGACGAGGTCTTTCACCACGTGACGCTCGTGAACGACGGCACCGCGCACTACGCGATCAAACCGAGCACCGGCATGGAGTTCGGCGAGCCCGCGTCGGAGATCGCGATCGGCGACGCGAACGGCGACGGCAAGCTCGACGTGTATTGGGGAAACTGGCTCGTGCATTATCCGAATCTCGTCGCGGTCCCGAGTCACTTCGTCGAAGGCAACGGCGACGACACGTTCACCGACGTGATGCAGCAAGTCGGGATGGTCATCCCCGTCGCGAACCCGGTGTACGGCGTGACGTTCAACGACTTCAACAGCGACGGATTGCAAGACATCTTCATCGGCAACTACGGCGAGCTCGACAACGTGATGTGGCAGAACATGGGGAGCAACACGTTCTCGAACACCGCGCCCGCGCTCCACGTCGATCACGACGCGATCGTCGGACCCGATCCCGCGCAGCAAGGCGGCAACACCTACGGGAGCGACTTCGGCGACATCGACAACAACGGCACGATCGATTTCTGGGTCTCGAACCTCGCGCACCCGCGCTTTCAGCCGTGGTCCGACACGAGCATGCTCTACGTGAATTCGGGCCCGAGCATCACGCTCACCGACAAACGCCACGCGTACGGCATCGTCTACGACGAGGGCGACATCAACGGGTACTTCGGCGACTTCGACAACGACATGGATCTCGATCTCGTCGTCGGCTCGCTCTACCAAGGCCACTTCGACAAGCTCTATCGCAACGACGGAACGACCTTCACCGACGTGACGTACGAGGCGAACGTCGCGGTGCACCAAGGTCAGAACGTCGCGTGGGCCGACGTGAACGAGGACGGCGCGCTCGATTTGATCGTGCACGGATCGGACGCGCCGCAGGTGCACGTGTTCATCAACCGCAACGTCACGCACAACAACTGGGTCGAGATGCGTTTGCAGGGCACGACGTCGAACCGCGACGCGATCGGCGCCCGCGTGACGCTCACCGCGGGCGGCGTGACGCAAATCCGCGACGTGAAGGGAACGTGCGGCGGCGGAATCGCGGCCGGCCTCTGCTCGCGCGTCGTGCACTTCGGGCTCGCGCAGAATCAAACGATCGATTCGGTGAAGGTGCGCTGGGTGCAAGGCACGGTCGCGAACGGCGCGCCCGAAGAGACCATCGGCGGCGTTCAGCCGAACGGGATCTATTCCATCGTTCAAGGATCCGGCTCGGCGACGCGCGTGAAGTAACGCAGTGTAACGCGAGCCGCGCGGCGAGCGCGTCTAGGGTTCCTCGCGATGACACGGAGGAACCCCATGCGCTTCACGAAGTACTTCATCGGCCTCGGCGCGGCGGCCGCGTTCGCGGCGTGCTCGAGCAACGGCGCGAACTTCGACGACGCGGGAACGGTCGACGCGAGCGACGCGTCGATCCAGTTCGACGCGCCGACCTTCTCGGATTCTTCGACCGACGCCGGCGCGCCGTTCACGGTGACTCCGTCGGCGCAGCAGGTCATCACGGTGAATTACGGATCCACGACGCCGACGGTGGCGTTCACCGCGACGGGAACGAATCAAGCGCCGGTCAACGTCGCGTGGTCCGTCGATCGCGGCGAGGTCGGAACGGTCGTCCCCGGCCCGAGCAGCACGACGACGTTCACGCCGAGCGGCACGACGGGCGGCCTCGTCAACCTGAGCGCGACGTACGACAACGCCACGGTCACGCGCCAAGTGCTCGTGAAGCTCGTGATGGGACCGCAGAACGGCGCGTCGCAGAACGAAAACGGACAGGTCGCGACGAACACGAACGATCTCACCGCGGGCGGCGGGATCGGCGGCGTCGGCGGAGAGGGGCTCGGCGGCGCGGTGACCGATCAAAACACGCTGAACGCGCTCGCGTCGCCTTCGAGCAACGGCTCCGCGCAAAATCTCAAGCTCGATTATCCGTACGACGCGACCGTGTTCCCGCGCGAGCTCCTCGCGCCGCTCTTGATGTGGGAGTGGAGCATCGGCGACGCGGACGCGATCAAGATCGATTTGAACACGACGAGCGGATCGTTTTCGTGGTCGGGCACCTTCGGCCGTCCGCAGATCCTCACGCAGACGAACGGCGCGTTCATTCGTCACCCGGTCCCGCAAGACGTGTGGGCCGCGGCGACGAACACGGCGGGCGGCGAAGTGAACGGCTCGCCCGATCGTCTCACGATGAGCCTCACGGTCGCGAAGAGCGGACAAGGCTACGGTCCGATTTCCGAGACGTGGACGATCGCGCCTGGCTCGCTCAAAGGCACGGTCTACTATGGCAGCTACGGCACCAAATACTCGACGAGCAACTGGAGCAACGAGATCGGCGCGTCCGTGCTCGCGATCAAACACGGCGCGACGTCGCCGTACCTCGTCACGTCGAAGACGCAGTGCCAAGTGTGTCACGGCGTCGCGAGCAACGGCGCGAACCTCGTCGCGGAGACCGATCCGTATCCGGGCAACGGCGCCGACTACGACAACGTCTACGATTTGCAGAACCCGTCGCCGCCCGGCGCGGCGCTCCCGCAAGTGAGCGGTCTCTACACGTGGGGCGCGGTCACGCCCGACGGCGCGTTCTACTTCTCGAACTCGTCGCCCACGTGGCCCGGAAATTACGGGCTCGAAGGATCGTCGAGCGCGCCGAGCGCGATCTACGCGCTGCCGAGCGGCGGTGCGACGGTCACCTCCGCGCAGATCACGTCGCAACTGAAGCTCACGACGGCGCTCGGCGGATCGCTCCCCGAGTTTTCTCCCGACGGCAAGCACGTCGCCTTCACGTTCTTCCAGGGAGGACCCGCGAGCGACGCGACGAGCGGCGACGGAAAATCGCTCGGCGTCGTCGACTACGATCCCACGACGAAGACGTTCTCGAACCTCCGCACGCTCTACACGCCGACGTGCTCGGGTTGCATCGCGACCGCGCCGTTCTTCCTTCCGACGAACGACGGCGTCGTGTTCGAGCTCATCACGACGAGCAACGGGTTCTTCGCTGGGACGAGCGCGACGCAAGGCTCGGACACGTCGTGGTCGAACTGCCCGAACCTCACCGGCGCGCGCGCCGAGCTGTGGTGGGTCGACCTCGCGACGAAGACGCCGCACCGCCTCGACGTCGCGAACGGCGCGGGCTACCTCCCGTCGAACGCCTCGACGAGCCACGGCGACGACACGACGCTCCAATTCGATCCCACCGTCGCGCCCGTCGTGTCCGGCGGGTACGTGTGGGTCGCGTTCATGTCGCGCCGCATGTACGGATCGGTCGCGACGATCAACCCGTGGTGCAGCGACACGCAGAGCGTCGGCGCGTTCACCGTGCCGATGACGAAGAAGCTCTGGGTCGCCGCGTTCGACGTGAACGCGAAGGCCGGAACCGATCCGAGCCACGCCGCGTTCTACTTGCCCGCCCAAGAGCTCCTCGCCGGAAACTTCCGGAGCTTCTGGGTGCTCGATCCGTGCGAGTCGGACGGCTCGTCGTGCACGAGCGGCGACGAGTGCTGCGGCGGGTACTGCACGTCGTCGAGCGACGGCGGCCTCGTGTGCGGCTCGACGAAGCAGGGCTGCGCGGGCGAGGGCGACACGTGCACGACGAGCGCCGACTGCTGCGGAGGCCTCGCGTGCACCGCGGGTCGCTGCGACACCATCCCGGTGAACTGATCAATAATTGTTGAACGCGCCGAGTGCGTTGGCGACGATGAGGCTCACGGTGATGACGACGTCCACCACGATGCCGGCGATCATCGTCGTCATCCACTCGCTGCCGCGGCGCTTGTCGATCGACGCGATGTTTCGATCGTCGATCACGCGATCGTGGTCGTCGTCGTCGAGGACCGTGAGCGACGTCTCTCCGACCTCGACGGCGGCGCCGCGCACCACGTCGCCGTTCGTGAGCTGAACGCGCACGGCGTCGCCGCGCGTGACGAGCACGCGCGAGCCGACCTTCGTGATCGGCTCGAAGTGCGGGATCTGCGAGCCGACGCCGAGCCCGATCGCGGTGCACCCGTCGAGCGACGCGAGCGCCACGATCGCGCCGAGAACGAACGCCGCGCGCCTCACGGCGACAGCCGGTTGAGCATGCGCGGAAACGGGATCGTCTCGCGCACGTGCCCGAGCCCACAAATCCACGCGACGGTGCGCTCGATCCCGAGCCCGAACCCCGCGTGCGGAAACGATCCGTAGCGGCGCAAATCCAAGTACCACTCGAACGCGCTCATCGGGAGCTTGTGCGCTTCGATCGATTTCACGAGCGTGTCGAGATCGTCTTCGCGCTGACCACCCCCGATGATTTCGCCGTACCCCTCCGGCGCGAGCACGTCCATGTTGAGCGCGAGCTCCGCGTTTTGCGGATCGCGCTTGAAGTAGAAGGCCTTCAGCGACATCGGGTACCGATTCACGATGACGGGCCGGTCGAACTGATTCGAGATCACGGTCTCTTCGTCGCCGCCGAAGTCGTCTCCGACTTTCGCTTCGGGGTGCCCGTTCTTCTGCAAGATGTCGATCGCCTCGGCGTACGTGATGCGCGGGAACGGCGCGGCGACCTTCTCGAGCTTGCTCGTGTCGCGCTCGAGCACTTTGAGATCTTCTTTGCGCTTCTCGAGCGTGCGCGACACGACGTGCGAGAGGAAATCCTCGGCGAGCTTCATGTCGCCCTCGAGATCCATGAACGCGACCTCGGGCTCGACCATCCAAAACTCGGCGAGGTGACGCCGCGTCTTCGATTTCTCCGCGCGGAAGGTCGGACCGAAGCAATACGCCTTGCCCACCGCGGCCGCCGCGGCCTCCATGTAGAGCTGACCGGACTGCGTGAGGTACGCGGGCTCGCCGTGGTAGTCCGTCTCGAAGAGGTTCGTCGTTCCTTCGCACGCGTTGGGCGTGAAGATCGGCGCGTCGACGAGCGTGAAGCCGCGCGTGTCGAAGAACTCGCGCACGCTGTCGATGATCGTGTGGCGCACGCGCAAGATCGCCGCTTGGCGCGGCGCGCGGAGCCACAAGTGACGGTGGTCCATCAAGTAGTCCGTCGTGAACACGTCGCCCGCGAGCTTCTTCGCGTTGAGCGGGTATTCCTGCGCGACCTCGCGGACGACGCGGAGCGACTTCACGTCGATCTCGTACGTGCCCTTGATCTTCGCGTGCTCCTTCACCGTCCCGGTGATCTCGACGCTCGACTCGAGCTGCAGTTTGTCCGCGCGCGCGAACGTGTCCTCGTCGACGTTGCCCTTGAAGACGACGCACTGCGCGACGCCCGACCCGTCGCGCACCTCGAGGAAATGCAGCTTGCCGCTCGAGCGCTTGTTGTGAAGCCAACCGTGGAGGGTGATTTCTTCTCCGACGTGCTTGGCGAGTTCCGACACGACGACGTTCATCGCGTCGTTTTGGTAGCACACTCGACTCGCGCAGCGCCGCTCCAATAAGCCTTCGTGTGAACGCTCCCGACGTGGATAATTTCGCTGGGGGATGATAAATTCCGCGGCCATGGTGAAGTCTGCGTACTTGGTGTGGGGCCTCGTGATCGCGGCCGCCTCGTTTGCAAATTGCGTGAGCGACGACTCGAGCATTCCCGACGCTTCGCAGCCGAACGATGCGACGACGGACGTCGGCAACGACGTCGTTACGACCAATGACGCGGGCCCGAACGACGCGCCCGTCGACGCGCCGACGGGCTGCGCGGCGCGCACGGCGAACGACACGACGGGCGTGTTCGTCTCGCAGAGCCTCGGCACGGACGTGAACGGGTGCGGCCCGCGCAACAACCCGTGTCAGACGATCGCGTACGCGATCTCGACTGCGAAAGCCGACAACACGAAGACGACGGTCTACGTCGCCGCGGCGCCGCCGCCGGACGACGCTGGCGCCCTCGACGCGGGAGACGCGGGTGACGCGGCGGCGCCGGCGTTCGGCGCGTACGTCGAGTCGATCACGCTCGACGCGCCGCTGACGATCGAAGGCGGATGGAGCGACACGAGCGGCACGTGGAAGCCGATCTGCGACGCGACGACGAGCACGGCAGTGACCATCGAGGGCGTGACGAACACGACCGTCACGGCGACGTTCAACGGCTCGGGCACGCTGCGCGACGTTCAGATTCTCAGCAAGCCGGCCGCGGCCGACGGCGAGTCGCTCTACGGCGTCTTCGCGACGGGCGCGACGACGAGCCTCACGCTCGATGCAGTGGTCGTCAACGTCGCGGCGGGCGGAGTGGGCGTCGACGGGACCGATGGCGCCGCCGGTGCGGCGGGCAGCACCTCTGGGTGTGCTGCGGGTGCGGGCACGGCGGGTGCGACGGGTTCAAACGGATCGGGCGCCAGCGCGGGAACGTTCACGTCGTCGGGCTACACCCCTTCGAGCGGCGGGAACGCGGGCAACGGCGTCGGCGGCGCAAACGGAACGGCGGGAGGTGCCGGCACGTGCTCGACCTCCGGCACTTGCGCGCTCACGTGCGGGCTCACGCAATGCTCGACGACCAACAAGGGGAACGTGTGCGGAGACAACGGCCTCGCGGGATGCGCCGGCGGTCCCGGCGCGGGCGGCACCCTCGGTTCCGGCGGCGGGAGCAGCATCGGCGTCTTCGCTTGGGACGCGCACATCACCGTGTTCGGCGGCGCCGTGACTTCGTCCAACGGAGGAAACGGAGGCAACGGCGGAAACGGCGGCGGCGCCGGCGCCGGTCAGAGCGGCGTGGCAGGCGGCTCCGTCGAGTGCGTGACGAGCTGGTCGTGCAGCGGTCAGTCGTGCGTGTTCGGCTCGGGAACGAGCGAGCCGGGTGGCAGCGCGGGCGGCAAAGGCGGCAACGGAGGCGCCGGCGGTCACGGCGGCGGCGGCAGTGGCGGTGACTCGTACGCGTTCTTCCAAGGGGGCGATGGCGGCGTCACGCTCAACAATTCACCCGCGCTCGCGCACGGCACGGGCGGAACGGGCGGCGATCTCGGCGGCGCGAACGGCACCGGCAGCAACCAGTTCCCGTGATCACTTCTTCTTGAGGCGCGCGTCGCGGCGCGCTTCACCCGCACGCTGACTCGCGCGCACGGCGTCCGAATCCATCGCGAGGCGCGGGACGGGTGTCGGCTTGCCCGCGTCGTCGATCGCGACGTACGTGAGGAGCGCGCTCACGCACGGCCATCGCTTTCCGGTGCGCGCGTCTTCGCCTTCGACGATCACCTCGAGCTCCATCGACGTGCGAAACGTCGCGAGCACGCGCGCCGCGAGGCAAACCACTTCGCCCACCTTCACCGGCTGTTCGAATTTCAAATCGTCGACGAACGCCGTGACCGCGATGCGACCCGCGTGCCGCTGCGCGCAGATCGCGCCGCACAAATCCACCCACGCCATGATCTGACCGCCGAACACGTTGCCCAGCGCGTTCGCGTGCGGCGGCAGGACGTACTCGGTCATCGAGGTGAGGGACTGCGCTTGCGATTTCTCCGCCGGCTCGGTCATGCCGCGCGATGTTACGCGCAGACGAGGAAGCAGTCGTTGCCCTGTGCGTCCGGACACTGCGAGCGCGGCGCGCAATACGGCGGATCGGGAACGCACACGTTCGAGCACGGCATCTGCGGAGGGCACGTCTGCGATTCTTGCGTTCCGGACGGGCAGGTCCCGCCGTCGTCCAGCGACGTGCACACGTTGGCGCCGCCGCAGCACGGGTGCATGCACACGTCGTCCGCGCTGCAGAGCGTTCCGTAGCAGTCGAGGACCGCGGGAGCGTCGTTTTGCGCGGGTGAGTCCGCGACCGCCGCGTCGCCGCCGTCTCCATCGACGAACACCTCGCCGTTGCACGCGGCGACCACGAGAACGACGGGAAGAAGAACGATCCGGCGCATGGGAGAGATGCAAAGCAATGCTCGCGCCGCGCGAATCGCCGTGAAAGCTCGCGATCGCGTGTGCCGGACTGCGCCGCGTCCGCATCGACGCGACGGCGACGTCAGTGCTAGAAAACCGTCCGATGCCCTTCGAAAAAGTCGCGCCCGAAATGAATTTTCCCGAAGAGGAAAAGGAGATCCTCCGCTTCTGGCGCGAGCATCGCATCTTCGAGAAATCGATCGAGCAGTCGAAGGGCAAGCCGCCGTTCGTCTTCTACGAAGGCCCGCCGACCGCGAACGGCCTCCCGCACAACGGTCACGTCCTCACGCGCGTCATCAAGGATCTCTTCCCGCGCTACAAAACGATGCGCGGCCATTTCGTCGGACGCAAAGCCGGTTGGGACACGCACGGACTTCCCGTCGAGGTCGAAGTCGAGAAGGAGCTGCGCATCCACGGCAAAGCGGCGATCGAAGCGTACGGCGTCGAGCCGTTCATCGCGAAGTGCGTCGACTCGGTCTTTCGCTACACGAAGGAGTGGGAAGAGCTCACCGAGCGCATCGGCTTCTGGGTCGACCTCGGCGACGCGTACGTCACGTACCACAAGGAATACGTCGAGAGCGTGTGGTGGGCGCTCGGACAACTTGTTACCAAGGGACTTTTGTACCAAGGTCACAAGGTAGTTTGGTGGTGGGCGCAAGGTGGTACCGCGCTGAGCGCCGCCGAAGTGGGGCAGGGGTATCGCCAAGTCGACGATCCGAGCGTGTACGTGCGCTTCCCGCTGCGCGACGATTCGAACACGTCGCTCTGCGTGTGGACGACGACGCCGTGGACGCTCTCGTCCAACATGTACGCCGCGGTCAAAGCGGACCTCGAGTACGTGAAGGTGCGGTTCGGCGACGAGCACCTCGTCGTGGCGAGCGCGCTCCGCGAGACGCTCGCGAAGAAGCTCAAGACGGAGCTCGACGTCGTCGCGACGATGAAAGGCAGCGAGCTCGTCGGAAAAAAATATTCGCAGCCGTTCGCGCTCTTCGAACAAGACGCGCGCGGCCACGACGTGATCTGGAGCGTCATCGCCGTCGACTTCGTCACGACCGACAGCGGCACGGGCATCGTGCACATCGCGCCGGCGTTCGGCGAAGACGATCACCACGCGCACCGCAAGCTCGTCGAAAAGGATCGCACCCTCCCGCTCTTGTGCGCGGTGAGCGCCGACGGCGGGTTCATCGAAGCGATGGGCGCGAAGTACGCGGGTCGCTGGGTGAAGGATTGCGACAAGGACCTCACGCACGAGCTCCGCGAGCGCGGTCTGCTCGTGCACGCGGAGACCTACCGCCACGATTATCCGTTCTGTCCGCGCGCGGAAAACGATCCGCTGATCCAATTCGCGCGGCCGGCTTGGTACATCAAGACGACGCAAGAGATCGCGCGCGCGATCGACAACAGCGGCGCGATGCATTGGCTGCCCGAGCACATCAAAGACGGGCGCATGGGCGACTTCTTGCGCAACAACGTCGACTGGGCGCTCTCGCGCGAGCGCTACTGGGGAACGCCGCTCAACGTGTGGAGGTGCGAGCGCTGCGGGCGCGAGCACGCGCCGACCAGCGTCGACGAGATCACGAAGCTCAACCCGAACGCGTTCGATTCGTTCTGGGACGCGAAGGCGAAGAACCCGTCGCTCAGCGATCATTTGATCGTGCACAAGCCGTGGATCGATCACGCGACGTTCAAGTGTCACATGGTGAAGCCCGCGACGGGCGGCACCGACGCGACGATCTGCACGGGCACGATGCGCCGCGTGCCCGAGGTGATCGATTGTTGGTTCGACTCGGGCGCGATGCCGTTCGCGCAGTGGGGTTACCCGCACGTGCCCGGGAGCAAAGAGAAGTTCGAGGCGAATTTTCCGGCGAACTTCATCAGCGAGGCGATCGATCAGACGCGCGGCTGGTTCTATTCGCTGCTCATGATCTCGACGCTCGTCTTTCCCGAGAAAAAAATCCCGCATCCGTACGAGACGTGCATCGTTCTCGGGCACGTCGGCGACAAAGAAGGGAAGAAGGAGTCGAAGTCGAAGGGCAACTACACGCCGCCCGACATCGTCTACGACGAGGTGAAGCTCGAGTTCGCGATCGTGGACGTCGCCGACACGAAGATCGCGCTGAAGAGCGACGGCGTCGCGCACGTCGCGCAGGAAGATCTCGACGGGCTCGATCTCGCGCCCGGCGCGAAGGTGCGCGTCGGGGACCGCGAGCTGCCCATTCAAGCGGGCAAGGGCCTCCCGCGTCGCGTGATCGCGCTCGCCGCGAAGGACATCGCCGCGCTCGGAAAAACGAAGACGAAGAAACCCGACGTGAAGGTGAGCGAGGTCGCGCGACTCCCCGAAAACGAGCGCGTCGTCGTGCGCGATCCTTCGACGCCCGCGCCCGGCGCGGACGCGTTCCGCTGGTTCTTCTACGCGTCGAGCCCGCCGTGGTCCAACACGCGCCACTCGCTTTCGAACGTGCGCGCGCTCCAAAAAGAATTCTTGGTGAAGCTCCGCAACACGTACTCGTTCTTCGTCATCTACGCGAACATCGACGGCTGGAAGCCGAGCAACGCGCCGAGCGCGAAGAAGAACGAGCTCGATCGCTGGATCCTCGGCGCGCTCGCCGAGACCACGCGCGACGTGACGCAGAAGATGGACGCGTACGACGTGTACGGCGCGACGCAGACGCTCGTCGATTTCGTCGATGGGCTCTCGAATTGGTACGTGCGTCGATCGCGCGAGCGCTTTTGGGCGAGCGGCATGACCGACGACAAACGCGCCGCGTTCGAGACGCTCTACGCGTGTCTCACGTCGCTCGCGCGCCTCCTCGCGCCGTTCGTCCCGTTCACAGCGGAGCGCATGTATCAAAATCTGGAGGCGAGCCTCGGTGGTCGCGCGGAGAGCGTGCACCTGTGCGCGTGGCCCGACGTGGACGTCGCGGCGATCGACGCGGGGCTCTCCCGAAAAATGCGCGCGGTGCGCGATCTCGTGTCGCTCGGTTTGCAAGTGCGCACGCAGAGCAAGCTCAAGGTGCGCCAGCCGCTGCGCGCGGCGCACGTGATCTTGAGCGACGCGTCGCTCGAGAAGGATCTCGCGGGCGTGATCGACACCATGAAAGAAGAGCTCAACGTGCTCGCGATCCATTTCGTGCCGCAAGCGCGCGCGCGCGAGTTCGTCGAGTACCAGTGCAAGCCGAATTTCCGCACGCTCGGACAAAAGGGACGCGGCAAAGAAGCGCAACGGCTCAAGGCGACGCTCGGTGAGTTCACCGCGGAGCAGTCTTCGTCGATGGCGGCGGCGCTCACCGTCGAGGGCTTCGCGCTGCTCGACGGCGTGCGCTACGAACGCGACGACATCGAAATCGCGTTCACCACGAAAGAAGGCTTCGCGGCCGCCGGCGATCGCATCGGCGTCGTCGCGCTCGAGACCGCGCTCGACGACGAGCTTCGTGAGCTCGGATTTCTGCGCGAGCTCCAGAGCAAGGTGCAGGCGATGCGAAAGGATCTCGGCTTGGACTTCGCCGATCGCATCGCGCTCGGCTTGTCCGGCGGAGAGCGGCTCGCCAAAGTGCTCGCGAAATACAAAGACGATCTCGCGCGCGAGGTGCTCGCGACGGCCGTGGCCGCGGCGGGCAGCGAAGCGCGCGAAGTGGACGTGGAAGGCGAGGCGGTGCGCATCTCGATGTTGCGCGCGTGATCACGTCGCGCGTCTGCGGCGCAGCCTGACGAGCGCCGCGAGCGCCATCAGCGCGCCGAGCGCGCCGGACGCGTCGCGCGTCGTCGAGGACGCCACCGCGCAGCCCGCGCACCCTCCCGTGCGCGGGGCCTCCCGCGTGGACACGGTTTCGACTTGGTCGTTCATCGCGGGCGGCGCTTGCGTCGCCGCGCTGCACTGCGGACACGCGGCGTGAACGCGCTCGCTCGCCGCGCGAAGGCGCGCCTTGGCGTCGTCGCATTTGTCCGGCGCGACGTCGCAAATGTGCTGCGCCGCGCGCGCGAGCGACTCGAGCGCCTTGCACGCGGTGGCGCAATCTTGCGTCGTCGCGTTCTCGATCGCTTCGTCTTGCGCGACGAAATCGCGCCACCCGTCGACTTGGGCGTCCTGCCCGTCCGCTCGCGCGAGCGGCGAAATCAGCAACAGAGCGAGCGCGAGCCCATGGCGCATCACGAGAACGTATAATCGAAACGACGATGCGTCGCTTCCTTTGGCTCGGTCTCGCGTTGCTCGCGACGTGCAGCGCGCCCACCATCACGCCGCCGCCCGCGGGCACCACGTTCACGAACCAAGCGGGAACGACGAGCGTCGAGGTCGACACCGATCCGTTCTCGATCACGATCCGCGACGCGAACGGCGACGTGCTCTTGCAGAGCGCGCCCGCGCAAGACGGCACGCCGTACGCGCCGCTCGCCGTCACGCACGACACCGACGAGAGCACGACGACGCTCGTCACCGGAATCGACTACTTCAAAGGCGAAGACGATCCGTGGACGAACGTGAGCCACGTGACGTCGGTGACGAACGACGGCACGACGGCCACGGTGAAGCTCGACAGCGGCGTTGCGGGAGGACCCAGCGGGACGCTCACGATCACGTCCGACGACATCGGCGTGCACCTCACGGGAAGCGTCGATGCGCCGTTCGACTCGGGCGACGCCGTGATGAACCGCGTGTCGATGTCGTTCGTTCTGCAAAACGGCGATCACTTCTACGGAACCGGTGAGCGCTTCGTCGACGCGGATCAGCGCGGCCAGTACCGCTACGTTTGGACCGAGGATCGCTTCGGCAGCGAGGACTCGACGACGACCGAGTCGAGCCCGCCGACGCCGAAGCAAGCGGAGGAGACGTACATCCCGATTCCTTGGATCCTCGATCCCGCGGGATTCGGCGTGCTCCAGCACACGACGTTCCGCACCGTCTATCACCTCGGCGACGAAGTCTCGAACGCGTACCGCGTCGAAGAGTGGGAGCCGAAGATCGATTTCACGGTCTTCGTCGACTCCGATCCGAAGAACTTGGTGAAGGCGCTGACCAACGTGACGGGCCGCGCGCCGGACATCGCGGATTGGATCCTCGCGCCGCGTCGTCGCGCCGACATCCCGGTCGACGACGAGATCACGCGCCTGCGCAACGCGCACATCCCGACGACGATGATCGACACCGCGCTCCACTACTTGCCGAGCGGCATCGGCTCGACGGACGCGCCGAGCGTCACCGCCGACATCCACGCGCGCGGGTTCAAGGCCATCGCGTACTTCTGCTCGTTCATCGACGTGAACTACCACCCCGTCTACGACGAGGCCGTCGCGAACGGTTACCTCGTCAAGCAACAAGACGGCACGCCGTACGTCGTCTTCAACATTCCGCTGAACGAAGGGATCGTCGATTTTACCAACCCCGCCGCGGTAACTTGGTACCAGGGGCTGCTCCAGCAAGCGTTGAACGACGGGTGGGACGGTTGGATGTACGACTTCGGCGAGTACGTCCCGCAAGACGCCGTGATGTTCAACGGCATGACGGGCTTCGAGGCGCACAACCTCTACCCGGTGCTCTATCAAAAAGCCGCACACGATCTCCTCGAGCAGCTCATGCCGAAAAATTATTTGTTCTTCGTGCGGTCGGGCGGCGCGGGGACGAGCGGGAACGTTCCGATGGTGTGGGGCGGCGATCAAGACACCGACTTCAACGAAGGGCGCGGCTTGCCCGCGGGGCTCACCGCGGCGCTCAACCTCGGGCTGAGCGGCGTTCCGTTCTGGGGCTCGGACATCTCCGGCTACGATTATTTGTACAACCCTCCGCCGGACAAAGAGCTCTACCTGCGATGGACCGAGCTCGGCGCGCTCTCCGTCGACATGCACGACGAGAACGAAGGCGTCGGCAACGAGCCGGTCTCCGCGCGCTGGCAAATTTGGGACGATCAAGAATCGCAGGACGTCTACCAAGCGATGGCGCAGCTCCACACGCAGCTCATTCCGTATTTGCGCATCGCGGTGAACGAAGCGCGCGCGACGGGACTGCCCGTGATGCGTCACTTGATTTTGTACTACCCGAACGATCCGAACGTCACGGACATGACCGACGAGTACTTGCTCGGCGACTCGTTGCTCGTCGCGCCGATCGTCGCGCGTGGTGCCACGGCGCGCTCGGTGTATTTGCCGGAGGCGGAGTACTACGATTTTTTCGCGGGGACGCGCGTGACGGGCGGAGGGACGATCACCGCGAACGCGACGCTCGATCAAATTCCCGTGTACGCGCGCGTCGGCGGAATCATCCCGATGTATTCGCCCGACGTCGAGACGCTCGTGCCCGCGACGGACGGCAGCGGCGTGATCTCGCTCGCCGATCGGTCGGACGTACTCTACGTCGAAATTTTCAGCGGCGGACAAACCAGCGCGACGCTCGACGACGGCACGGTGATCTCGCAGAGCGCGCCGACGAGCGCGTACGACGTCACGCTCCCGCCGACCGCGCAGAACGCGACGCTCGTGCAAGCGACGGACGCGTCGGATCTCGCGACGTGCGACGCGTGTTGGCTCGACGATCCCGCGTCGCGCACGCTCTCCATCACGATCGACACGCAGAGCGACGCGGTGAGCGCAGGTGCGTTCAGCGCGACGTTGCAAGAGTCGCCGAACGTCAAGCGCTTTGTGATGCACGTGCATCATTGATCGCGATCTCGCGCGATCGATCGCGCGCGTTCGCTTTGTTCACGCCACGCCGCACGCGATCCGTTATGTTGGTCGAACGTCGATCGCGCCGCGACGACAAAGAGTCCGGGGAGTCAGTGCAAAAGAACGCACGCGCAGTCGTCGAGCCTTCACGATCCGCCTCCCCCGGCGTGTCGAAGGCCCACGCACCGCTCTCCGGAAAGCGCGCAAAGCAAGTCGACGCGCGCACCGATCTCGTCGGAAAAGTCGCGCGCGATCGCTTCGACGAAGAAGTCGACGCGGCGCTCAAGCGACGCCCCGCGAACGAAGCGAAGCTCGCGGGCGCGCTGCGTGCGGTCGCGCCGCTCTCGCCGCAAATTCGATCGACGCTCGCGGAGGCGCTGCGCGTCCTCCTGCGTCGACGGACGCTCGATCGCGAGCTCTATGCCGCGAGCGTGCGCTCGCTCGCCGAGTGCGGCGAGAAATCCACGTGCGCGATCCTGCGCGAGGCGCTCGGTCGTCTCGCGACCGAAGGCGGCGACGCTGGTGGAACGGCGACGCTGAGCGCCGCGACATCGTGCGCCGATCCCGAGATCGGCTCGCTCCTCTCGAAGATCGCAGCGAGCCGACAGTCGCACCTCGCGTTCGGTGCGGAAGTCGCGCGCGTCGTGCGCGGCGAGTCGAACGGCGCGCACCTCTTGTCGCTCGCGCCGAAAATCAAAGAGAGCCACCGCATCTCGCTGTGCATCGAGCTCTTCGTGCCCCTCGCGCGCGACGGCGCGGTCGCTCCGCCGCCCGCGATCGCGAAGCCGCTCTACGTGCTCGGCGAGGCGGAGCGTCACCTCGGGCGATGGCTCGTGCTGGGCGAGGTGGCGACGCGCTCCGGCGATCGCGGCGCGCTCGACGAAGCGCACGCGCGCGCGACGGACGGACCGTCGAGCTCGCGCGCGGCGTGGTCGTTCGTGTCGTGGGTGCTGCATTCGCGTGCGGGGACCGATCGCAACGCGCTCCCGGACGTGCGTCCCACAGTCGAGCTCGTCGCGCGGCTCTCCGATCGACCGAGCGCGGATCGCGACATGACGTTCCTGTTTCGTCTGGCGGACGCGAAGGCGCCGAGCGCGCGCGGCATGCTCGAGGCGCTCGCGAAGCCTCTCCCGCTCGGCGACGAGACCGCCGTGCGCGCCGCGATGCACCTCGCGCGCGACTACGGTCGCGACGATCTCCGCCGCGAGCTCCTCGCCGTCGCGCGCGGACAGCGCCGAGAGGATTTGCGCGGGCTCGGCGCCGCGATGCTGTGGGACGCGGGGCAGCACGAAGAAGCGCGCGATCTCGCGGACGAGCTGGTCACGTCGAAGTGCCTCGCGAACGTCGTGTGGGCTTCGCTCGTGCGTGCGGCTGCGCTGGCGGCGATGGGCGCGCGCAGCGCGCTCGGCACCGAGTCGCGCGTGCGTTGGGTGCACCTCGGCTGGCTCGAATGATCGCGCGGCGCTAACCTCGTTCGCGGTGAGACGCTTCGCGCTTTCGTCCGTCGTGCTCGGCGCGGTCCTCGCGTCGCACGCGCGCGCGGACGTCGCGCCGGCCGCGCCGATGCAAGTCGTGCTCATGGCCGACACCGACGACGACGACGTCGACGGAAAGCCCGACGGCGCAGAGGACGCACTGGCGATCGACGGACGCGCGGACCTCGTGCCGCTCGACGCGTCGCTCGACGGCGCGACGATCCGCGTGACGAGCGGCGCGGGGAAGTTTCGCGTGTGGTCCGGTGCGCGCCTCGCGAACCTCGCGCAGCCCACGCGCGTCGCGCTGGGCGCCGCGTGGCAAGGCCTCGAGCCCGGTCGCGCGACGGTCGTCGCGCGCACGAGGAACGGACGTGAGCGCACGATCGAAATCGAAGTGCGCGGCGTCGCGATGCGCGACGAGAGCGGAAAGAAAATCGATCTGGCGCGAAGTCACGCGTCGCTCGAGAGACTCCCGCCGACCACGATCGCCGCGAGCGCGCCGAGCGCGAGCACGACGCAAGACACCGACGCGCTCCGCGCCGTGCTGCAGGTCCCCGACGGATCCGACGCGATCGACGCGACGATCGAGTCGTACGGCGCGAGCGGCGTGAAGATCGACGCGCTCCGCAACATCGCGCTCGCGCCGACGACGTGCCCCGATCTCGTCGCGGGCGTGCATTGTCTCGAGACAGCGCCGCTGCGCTTCGTCGTCGACGACGTCGATCGCGTTCACCCGCTCGTCGCGGATCGATCGCTCCGCGCGGAGGTGGGCGGCGCGATCGTCGTGCG
>Ga0335078_10002932_pt1 | contig 25593 bp, 21 predicted proteins | sample Lox_Sample_32_FD_206711 | JGI IMG/M metagenome (GOLD analysis project Ga0335078, IMG submission 206711) | Soil microbial communities from Loxahatchee National Wildlife Refuge, Florida, United States - Lox_Sample_3.2 | ecosystem: Environmental > Terrestrial > Soil > Wetlands | place: USA... | reverse complement strand
CCACCCCGGCGGGCGGGTGGGCCTCGCCCGCTTGCGCACCCCCCCCCCCGGGGCGAGCGGGGGCCCCGGGGGGGGGCCCCCGGGCCCGCGGGGGGCCGGGCCCCGCCTGGGCCGGGCCCCGCCGCGTGCGGCCGGCGCGTTCTGTCCGAGGGCGCCGTTACCGTGTCACGCCATGGCCACCGCCGAGGATGTCCGCCGTCTGGCCCTGCCGCTGCCACGTGCCTACGAGGCCCTGGTCGGGGACCGGGTGAAGTTCCGGGTCGGCAGGCTCGTATTCCTGTCGATCTCGCCGGACGAGGAACTGCTGGGCTTCGGCTTCCCCAAGGAGGAACGGGCGGCGCTGGTCGCCAGCGACCCCGGGAAGTTCCTGCCGCCGCTGCGCTCCGACGAGCGGTACAACTGGGTGCGGGTGCGGCTGGGCAGGATCGACGAGGCCGAGCTTGCCGAGCTCGTCGTCGATGCGTGGTGCATGGTCGTGCCCAAGCGCGTGGCCGAGGCCTACCTCGGCAGCGGCCGGTCCCCGGCCACGCCGCAGCGCGGCCCCCGCCGGGCCGGCGGCCCCTGCCGGGCCGGCGGCGCTAACCGCCGGGATGCTCGATGTCCACCGGCGGCAGGTCCGCGATCTGACGCTTGCTCAGGTTGAGGCGGAGCCCCGCCGCGGTCCCGACCACGGCGCTCATCGGGATGGCCACCTGCCTGCGCCCCCACAGATGCCCCTCCTCCAACAGCACGTGGGTCGCCCGGTGGTCGCCCGGATCGACGAGGAAGCCCTGTATCCGGCCGACCTCACCGTCGGTGGCGTGGACCGGGTCACCGGGCTTCACCTGGGTCTCGCCCTCCGGGATGACGTCCTCCACAGCGGTCCACCGGTGCCCCGGCCGGCTCAGCTCCGGCGCGCTGCCGTAGGCGTTGCCGCTGATGCCCTCCATGCCCGCCACCATCTCGCGCTCCGCGGCGTGCTCGAGCCGGCCGAACTCCGCGAGCGTGCAGCGCAGCCTGACCTCGCCGCCGACGGCGTCGGCCAGGTCCACGGGAACGAGCCTGCCCGCCTCCCGGTCGCTCCCCGGCTGGACGACAAGATGGGACACGGTGCCGGCGGCAGGGTCGATGAGGATGCGGCTGACCTCGCCGCAGGGGCCGTCCGAGCAGCTTGCCCTGGCCCCGATCGTGAACGGCGTCGCCTCCGCCATGACGGCCTCCTCTTCTCGCCGGGCCGCGGCCCGCGCTGCCGCGCAGCCGGTGCCGTCATCCTGCTGCGCCAGGGCCGGTTGCGCCACACCCCCCTGGGGTGATCAGGCCGCCACGCGTGGCGGGTGCCCGTCCGCGGCGGGGTCCGCGTTCCCCAGCGACAGGTAGCTCTCGTCCTCCTGCTCGGTGTGCAGCCGGAGGATGGCGTACAGGCCGTAGAGGAGGCCACGCAGGTCCGCGAGGTCGGTGGCGTCGGGCGGCCCGTCACCGATGTCGTCCAGCAGCTGGGTGAGCCGCCTGATCTGCCGGGCGATCTCGGCATGGGCCCTGCTCATGGTCGCCGTCGGATCCGTTCCGCCGAGCATCCGGTCCAGGGCGGGGTAGAGCATGCGCTGCTCGTCACTCTCGTGCGGCGCCACCTCACAGACGAGCAGCTGGTGGGCACGCCGGACCCGGGCCATCGCCCGCGCGCAGTCCGCGGAGTCCAGGGCCTCGGCGGCGGCCCGCACCTCGTCGATGTCCGCGCGGATCACCTCGTGCTCCTGGTGGAAACGCCGGGTCAGCGCGACGTCGGGCGGTGCCAGCGGGCGCGCACCGGGTGGCGGCCACAGCGCGCGGAGGGCGTTCAGAATCACTGCCAGGTCGATCGCCTCCTGCAGCAGCGCTCCCCAGACGGCCGGGAGCAGGCCCGCCGCCGCGACCCCCATCGCCGCCAGCGACAGGGCCATGCCGCTGACCACGCTCTGCCGCGCGATCCGCCGGGTCCGGCGGGCCACCGCGACGACCTCGCCGAGGCGGTCCAGGCTGTCCACGGTCAGCACCGCGTCGGCCGCCTCGGAGGCGGCGGAGGCGCCCCGGGCCCCCATGGCCACCCCCACGTCGGCCAGCGCCAGCGCGGGGGCGTCGTTGATGCCGTCCCCCACCATCACGGCAGGCCCGTGCTGGCGCTCGGCGCGCACCGCATCCACCTTGTCGGCGGGGGACCGCTGGGCGAGGACCTCGTCCACGCCGATGATCGCGCCGACCATGTCGGCCACCTCCGGGCGGTCGCCGGTGACCATGACGATCCGCCGGATGCCGCCCCGGCGCAGGGAACGGATGGTCCGTGCCGCGCAGGGCCGGATGGGATCGTCGATGACCAGGGCACCGGCCGGGCTGTCGTCCACCGTGACGAACACCAGCAGCGTGCCGTCGAGGCGTGCCCGCCGCCGGGCGCGCTTGGCCCACTGATCGGTGCGCGCGATGCCGGCGAAGGCGGCGGAACCCAGCGCCACCCGGTGCGCCTCGACCAGGCCGCGGATGCCCTGCCCGGGCACCTCCAGCACCTGCTCCGGCAGGCTGAGCAGGCAGTCCGCGGCCTGGGCGGACCGGACCATGGCACCGGCCAGCACATGGCTGGACACCTGGTCGAGTGAGGCGGCGAGGCGGAGGACCTCGCCCGCGGGCAGCGGCCCGGCCGTGATCACGTCGGCGACGTCCGGGCGCCCCGCGGTGAGGGTCCCCGTCTTGTCCAGCAGCAGGGTGACACAGTCGGCCAGGCGCTCGAGCACGGCCCCGCCCTTCACCACCACGCCGCGGCGCGCCGCGACGGCCAGGCCGGACACGAACGCCACCGGAACCGCGAGGATCAGCGGGCACGGCGTGGCCACCACCAGCACCGCCACCGCCCGGGCCGGGCCGGCCAGCAACCACGCGCCCGCGCCCGCGGCGAGGCTGACGAGCAGGAACCACAGCGCGTCACGATCCGCGAGCCGGACGAACGGCGCCTGTGCCGTCTGCGCCGCCGACACCAGGCGGACGATCCCGGCGTAGGTGCTGTCCTCGGCGGTGCTGGTGGCCAGCAGGTCGAACGGCCCGCCGGCGTTCACCACGCCGCTGCGGACCTGCTCGCCGGGTGAGCGCTCGACCGGGAGCGCCTCACCGGTCAGCACCGACTCATCGAGGACCGCCGGCGCGCCCGCGACCGTGCCATCCACCGGCACCAGATCACCGGCCGCCACCATCAGCAGGTCGCCGGGCCTGACCTGCTCCAGCGGCACGGTCTCCAGCGCCCCGCCCCGGTATCGCCGGGCCGCCCTGGGCGCACGTTCGAGCAGGGTGCGCAGGTCCCGGCCGGCCCGGTCGGCGGCCCATGCCTCCAGCGCGCGCCCGCTGGCCAGCATGACGCTGATGACGGCGGCGGCGAGAAATTCGCGCACCGCCAGCGCGCCGGTCACCGCCAGCAGCGCGATGACATCGACTCCCAGCCGGTGGCGGCGCAGGCTGTCCACGATCGACCACAGCGAGAACACCGCACCGCATGCACCCACCGCGAGCCACACCAGGTTTGCCGTCCGGCCCGCCCCGGCCAGCCAGAGCAGCACGCCCCAGGCCAGGCCGGCGACGGTGGCCGCCAGCAGGATGGCGGAGCCGTGGCCGCGCAACCGGGCGAGCCAGGCGGGGCGAACAGGTGCCACAAGCCTGATGCTCGAAGCCGCGCGGAGCAGGCCCAAGGGCCACAGGTCGGTCCGTGCCCGGGCCGAACGGCCCCTGCCCGGCACGGACGGCCCCTGCCCGGCACGGACGTTCCGGGCAGCGGCCAGCCCCGGCCGGCGGCCACAGTCATAACAAGTGCGGCTATATCTAGAAATACAGCACTATGTGGTGCGGGCCGGCCCGGAGCTATTTAGCCGGCGGACCGGCCGGTTCAGCCGCGGGCCATCAGGGTAGGAGTAGCCGAGGCGGGCGGACTGCTGGTCACCGGCCGCGTGATACCTAGCCGGCGTCAATCAGGGCCAGGCATTCACCGGCACACGGCAGTTCTATTCCCAGATGCTTCCCGGGACGACGCCGAGAACGATTGCAGTCGAAATAACCGTGAAGATGCGAAAGCACGTAGCCGCCAGTCGGCCGCCCGGTCCGGACGGTCGGCCGCAGGCTAACCGGACATGAAAGCCCATCCATTGCAGCTACCTTTTGCCCGCACCGGGCGCGGCCGCCCGGCACCGGGCGCCGGCCACGCCGCCCGCGGTCTCCGGCTCCCGCCGGACCGGGGGACAGGTGCCCGACTTGGCGGCATCTTTGCTGGGATGGGGACTTTTGGCACTTGCCGGATCGGGCAAGGCAAGCGACAGTATGCGCAGGGCGCGGGTGTTTCTGGAGGCGGTTGTGGTTGAGCCTGTCCAGCAGCGGATCATCGTGGGCGTGAACAGGTCGAAGGCGTCGGTGGCGGCACTGCAGTGGGCGGCCGGTGAGGCGCGGCTGCGCCACACCACGCTGCATGTGGTGCACGCGTGGGAGCCGCCGCCGCGGCGTGCCTCGTATGCGCTGGTCGGTGCCCGGTCGGCGACCGGGCAGGAACGGCTGCAGGCGGGCGGCGACCTGGCCGCGGTGATGCGCGCCGCGTTCGGCCGCGACGCTCCCGCGGGCGTGACGGCCGAGCTGGTCGAGGGAGTGGCGGAGCGGGCGCTCGTCGCGCGCTCCCGTGGCGCTGCGCTGCTGGTCCTCGGGGCGTCCGGAACGGACCTGGCCGGGCGGCCCGCCGGCCCGGTCATCCGCGCCTGCATGCGGAGCACCCAGTGCCCGCTGGTGATCATCACCACCGCGGTCAGCGAGCGGGCACCCGTGCCCGAGCCGGTCCCGGTCTCCTGAGCGCCCGTCCCGCCGCCCCGCGCGTGCTGCCCGGGCGCCCGGTGCCCACCGGCCCGGGTCGCGCGGGCGTGCAGCTAGGCAGCGAGGATGGCTCGGACTACCATTTGTACGGTCAATTGCCGTACCGGCTGCCTTGGAGGATGTCGCGGATGGCGGGCAGGCAGCAGTCCCAGGTGCCTTCCGCAGCCGCGCCTGCGCTGCTGACGCATCCCTTCCTCGGCCCTGGGCTGTGGCCGAGGGTGCTGCCGTTCGCCGTCGTCGCGGTCGCGGCCGAGGCGAGCCTGGCCCTCCCCGGCGGCACACAGTCGGTCCCGGCCGCGATCGTCAGCGCCGTGCTGCTGCTGGCGGTGGCTGCCGCCTTCTTTCTTCCCTGGCAGCGGCTGCCCGGCTGGGCAACGGTGCTCGTGCCGATCGCCTACACCGGCTCGGTCCTGGCGCTGATCCTGGCCGCGGGCACGACCTCGGGCGTGGGCGTGGTCATCCTGATCCCGCTGATCTGGACGGCCCTGTTCCACCGGAGGTGGGAATCGGCCTGCGTGGTGGCCGCGATCGTGGTGGTCGAGGTCATCATCTCGCTGACACCGGCAGCCGAACCGGACTCGGTGGTCGCGCGCAGGGTCCTGCTGTGGGCCGCGCTCGGGGCGCTGATCTCGGTGGCGACGCATGGCCTGCGGGACCGGATCCGGCGCTCCCAGGAGGAGAGCATGAGCCTGCAGGACCGGCTGCGGGACATGTCCGTCATGGCAGCCAGGGAACGCATCGCCACCGAGCTGCGGGACACCGTCATCCAGCGAATCTTCGCGGCCGGACTGACCCTGCAAAGCGCCGCGTCGCTGACCACCCAGGACGAGGTGAGCCGCCGGCTCAAGGTGACGATCGATGAGCTTGATCAGGCGGTGCTGATACTCCGGGACGCCATTTTCGGCCTCGAGCACCGGCTGCCCGGCAACGGAATACGCCAGGAGGTGCTCGACCTCTGCGCCCGGCTTTCCCCGGCACCGGAAATCAGCTTCACCGGGCCCGTTGACGGCGCGCTGCGGGACGGCGGCAAAGACCAGTTGCTCGGCATGCTCCGCGAGACCCTGGAACTGATCGCGGATCATGCCATTCCGGACCGTATTGCCATCACCGCGCGCGATGATTCATGCCTGGCCGTGATCGAGGCCGGCCCGATACCGTCCGGCGGCCCGGCGAAGCCACCGTCCCGGGAACTCGACTCGCTCCGGGACAAGGCGATCGAGGCCGGGGTCAGCGTCGACATCCAGCCCATCCCGGGCGGCACGCGGTTCGCCTGGCAGGTGCCGCTGCGGCGGTAGGTCCCGCCGCGGCGGCAGGGTCAGCGGACGACGAGAACGGGCCGGTCCGCCAGGTGGATGACCTTGTGCGCGGTGCTGCCGAGGACAAGGCCGGCCAGATCTCCCCGGCCGCGCGTGCCCATGATGATCACGTCGGCCGCATGCTCCCGTGCGTCGCCGACGATCTCGCGGGCGGCGTAGCCGAAACCGGTGTCCCGGACCACGCCGTGGGCCTTGATCCCGGCCTGGGTGAGGGCCTCCACCGCGGTGGCGACGGCCTCGGTGGCCTCGTCCGAGGATTCTGACGAGGTCATCAGGCCGGTTTTCCCCATCATCTCGCGTTCCCGCAGGTGAAGGACCCACACCTCGCCGTGCGACAAGGAGGCCAGGCCCCGTGCGGCATCGAGGACGCGAGCGGAGATCTCGGAGTGGTCCACAGCGACAAGGATCTTCTCGTACATGGCCTGTCCCTTCTCGACAACAGGCACTTTAAGCACTTCTTCACCAGAGGGCCAGAGCCTACGGTCCCCGGTCTCGGATCGGCCCGCCGGGCCCCGCGATGCCGGGGGGCGAGCGCGCCCCGGGGGATGGGCGGGGGCCGACGGGCCCCGGGTCGTCGGGGGCCCGTCGGCGTATGAGAAGTATCGACGAGGGGGACCTATCCGGCTTCTCGCGGATCCCGATTGCGCGGTGTACGAGCCCGCCGGCCCGCAGCCCCGCGTCTTTCCCGAGGTCCCCCTCGTCCCAGCCAGCACACCATCAACGCCCGGCATGCCACAGGGCCAAAGGTCCCGTCCCGGTGCGGGACCTTCGGACGGCGCGGTGGCCTGCCACCTGTGCCGCGGCCGGTGCCGCCCCCGGCAGACATCTGGCCGGGCCGCCGGGACCTTTGGCCCTGTGGCCGCGGCAGTGCGCCTGAGTGACTGTGGGCATGTTTGCGCATCACGCGGTGACGCTCGACGCGGGCTTCCCGGCCGCCCGGTCCCGGCTCTCGCAGCTGATGCGCGGGACCTGGCTGGACGACCTGTCGCAGGACGCCTACGCCGAGGGACTGGCCGGCGAGATCAGGGTCGGCCCGTTCGGCGGCGTGCCCGGGGTGTCCAAGCTGGTCCGGGTGAGCCTGCTCGACCCGCTGCCCCGGGACGACGTGATGGTGGTGCCGCTGCGCTGGGAGGCGACCGGGCTCATGGGCCGGCTGTTTCCCGTGCTGGACGCGAACCTGATCCTCTCCCCGGACGAGCAGGGCCGGGCCGTGCTGCGGCTGATGGGCGTCTACCGCCCGCCGCTGGCGGCCCTGGGGCACGAACTGGACCAGATCGTGCTGCACCGCGTGGCCTACGCCACCATCAGGTCGCTGGTTCGGCGCATCGCCGGCCCGCTCGGCGACGTGGCGGCCGAGGCCGCCGACGCCGGTGCGCCGGCCCCGGGCATCGTGCCCGGGGACGTGCTGCCCGAATACTCCTAGTGGAACGGCATGAGGCCGTGCAGCGGGAAGACCGCGTTCCTGGCGGACATGATCGCCCGGTCCACGGGCTCACCCGGGTCGTATCCGTTCTCGAAGGGCTCGAACTTCCCCTCCAGGCCGTCGGTCATCAGCTCCGGGGCCGGCCTGCCGGTCCGGCGCCGCACGTACTCGCGCCAGTCCGGCGGCGTCGCCGTCTGCGGGTCGATCGGGTGGCCCGACGCCTCGGCGAGCAGGTGGGTCCAGGTGCGGGGCACCACCTGGACCAGCTCGTAGCCCCCGCCCCCGGTCAGCAGCCACTGGCCGCCCGCGGTCTCGTGGGCCAGCCGGTGGATCGCGGCGTGGGCGGCCCGCTGGCCGTCGATGCTCACCTCCAGGTTGGCGAGCGGGTCGCTCCAGTGGGTGTCACAGCCGTGCTGGCTCACCAGCACCTGCGGCCGGAACGCCCGTAGCAGCGGCGGCACCGTCGCGTGGAAGGCGCGCAGCCAGCCCGCGTCGCGCGTGCCGGCCGGCAGCGGCACGTTCACCGCGGATCCCTCCGCGCCGCTGGCGCCGATCTCGGTGGCCAGGCCGGTGCCGGGGAACAGCGTGGCCGGGTGCTCGTGCAGGCTGATGGTGAGCACCCGGGGGTCAGCCCAGAAGGCCGCCTGCACGCCGTCGCCATGGTGCACGTCGATGTCGACGTAGGCCACCCGCTCGGCGCCCTGGGAGAGCAGCCAGGCGATCGCGATCGCCGGGTCGTTGTACACGCAGAACCCGCTGGCGTGGCCGGCCATGGCGTGGTGCAGCCCGCCGGCGATGTTGGCGCCGTGCTCCGCCTCGCCGGTCCACACGGCCCGCGCCGCCGCCAGCGTCGCGCCGGTGACCAGCGCTGACGCGTCATGCATGCCGGGGAACACCGGGTCGTCCTCGGTGCCGAGCCCGTACTGGAACAGGGCGACCAGGTCCGGCACCGCGGCGCTCGCGCCGGCCGCCGCGGCCCCGTCCGGCAGCTGCTCGCTGGCCCGGCGGACCGCGCCGATGTAGGCGGTGTCGTGCACGAGCTCAAGCTCGGCGATGGTGGCCGGCTCGGGGGCGGCCACCAGCACGCCGTCGGTGCCGAGCACGCCGAGGGCGCGGGCCAGGGCGACGGTCAGCTCCACCCGGATCGGGGCGAGCGGGTGGCCGGGCCCGAAGTCGTACTCGGTGAGCTGGTCGTCCCAGGCCACGTGCATGGTGCAGGTCACGCGTGCGTCCTCTCCGCCGTCCGCGCCCCCCCGGCTGGCGGCTGCCACGGCGCGGATGCCGCGGGCGGCGGCAGGCCCTCGGTGGCCCGGGCCGCTGCCCACATCCTCGCGTAATACCCGCCCACGGCGAGCAGGCACGCGTGCGTACCACGTTCTGCGACCCGGCCGGCGTCGAGCACCACGATCTCGTCCACGCCGTCGAGCCCGTCGAGGTCGTGCGTGATCAGCAGCGTGGCCCGGCCCGCGGTGGCGGCGAGCAGGTCGGCGGTGAGCGAGCGCCGGTTCTCCGGGTCGAGGTGGGCGGTGGGCTCGTCCAGGATGAGCAGCGCCGGGTCGGCGAGCAGCGCCCGGGCCAGCGCCAGCCGCTGCCGCTCGCCGCCGGACATCGCGACGCCGTGGCTGCCCACCGGGGTGTCCCAGCCCATCGGCAGGGAGCCGATCCACGGCAGCAGCCTGGCCCGCTCCGCCGCCCGGGCGAGCTCGCCGTCCGCACAGCCCGGCCGGGCGAGGCGCAGGTTCTCGGCGATCGTGGTGTCGAACATATGCGGGTCCTGCGGGCAGCCGCCGATCACCGACCGCACCTGGTCCGGGTCGTAGCCGTGCAGGTCGGCGCCGTTCAGCGTGGCGGTGCCCGCGGTGAGGTCGGTGAACCGGAGCAGCACCGACGCCACCGTGGACTTCCCCGCGCCGGTCGGCCCGACCAGCGCCACCCGGCGGCCGGGCAGCAGGTCGAGGTCGATGCCGTCGAGGGCCGGTGCCGTGGCGCCCGGGTACCACACCCGCGCGCCGCGCAGCCGCACGGCCACCGGGGGCCGTGGCCGCGGCAGCGGCGCGGCCGGCGCGCGCACCGGGTCCGGCGTGTCGAGCACCGCGGTGATCCGGCGGGCGGAGGCTCGTGCCTGGGCGAGCTGCAGGGCGGCGGCCGGCAGCCCGGTGACCGCCTCGAACGAGGCGAGCGCGGTCAGCGTCAGCACGGCGAGCGGCACCCTGGTCAGCGTGCCCGCGCCGGTCGCGGCCACGCCGAGCAGCAGCACCCCCCACAGGGTCAGCCCCGCGGCGGCCGAGGTGAGCCCGGCCCCGGCACCGGCCGCCAGCGCGGACCGGCGTGCCTGCCGGGTGAGCTCGCGGTCGGCGGCGGCGACCCGGTCCAGCGCCGCCTCCTCCGCGCCGAACGCGTGCAGTTCCGCCGCGCCATGGATCAGGTCGGTGACCGACGTGCCGAGCTCGCCGCGGGCCGGCGCCCCGGCCGCGGTGGCCCGCCGGGCGGCCGCCGCGGTGATCCACGGGGCGACGGCCCCGGCGAGCAGCAGCCCGGCCCCGAGCACCAGCCCGGCCGGTACCAGCAGCAGCAGGCAGCCGGCCGTGGCCGCGGCACCCACGAGCACGGCCGTGGCCGGCGGCGCGATGCCGCGGATGAACAGGTCCTGGGTGGCATCGGTGTCGCTGATCAGCCGGGCGAGCAGGTCGCCGGAACGGAACGCGGCCAGGCCCGCGGGCGCGAGCCGCTCCAGCCGGCGGTAGATCGTGACCCGGACGTCGGCCAGCACCCGGAACGCCACGTCATGCGAGGCCAGCCGCTCGGCGTACCGGGCGACCCCGCGGCCCACGCCAAGCGCGCGGACCGCGACCACCGCGACCGAGATCGCCACGATGTTCGGGTGCAGCGACGCGCGGGCGAGCAGGAAACCGGAGACCGCCAGCAGCGCGACCGCGCAGCCGGTGGCCGCCGCGCCCGCCGCCACGGCCAGCAGCAGCCGCCCGCGCAGCGGCCGCGCCAGCCGCAGCAGCCGCAGCAGCGGATCGCGCGAGGGCACCGGCACCGCCGTCATGGGGTCACCGCCGCCAGGGCCTGGGCGGGCGCGCGGCTGCGCAGTTGAAGATCATCAGGCATTACGCTCCGGCCGTCGCGCAGCGCCAGCGTCCAGCTGGCCGCGGCCGCGGTAACCGCGTCGTGGCTGACCAGGATCACGGTCCGGCCGGCCATCAGCGTGGTGATCGTGTCGGCGAGCTCGCGGGCGCTGACCGGGTCCAGGTGCGCGGCCGGCTCGTCCAGCAGCAGCAGCGGCGCGTCCCGCAGGAACGCCCGCGCGAGCGCGATCCGCTGCCGCTGGCCCGCGGACAGCCGGGCCCCGCGCTCGCCGACCGCGGTGTCGTAACCGTCCGGCAGCGCCTCGATGAAGCCCGCCGCGCCGGCCAGCCGGGCCGCCGCCTCGATGCCGGCACGGCTCGCGCCGGGCGCACCGAGCGCTATGTTCGCCGCGACCGGCCCGGCGAACAGGTAGGCCTGCTGCGGCACCCAGGCGATCTGCCGCCGCCAGTGCGGTGCCGGGATGGCGGCCAGGTCGAGCCCGCCCGCCTCGATCCGGCCCCCGGTCGGCTCGGTGAACCGCAGCAGCAGCGCGAGCAGGGAGGTCTTGCCCGCGCCGCTCGGGCCGGTGACGGCGATCCGGTCCCCGGGGCGGATGGTCAGGTCGACGCCGTCCAGGGCGGGCCGGTCCCGCCCGGGGTAACGCAGCGACACGTCCTGCAGGCGGATGGCCTCGCGGCGCAGGTCCGGTACGTCGGCCGGGGGGCCAGCGGCGGCCGGGCGCCCGGATGCCGGGTGCGGGAGGCCGGCCGCCGTGGCGGCTGCGGGAAGTGGCTGCTCCAGGATCTCCAGCACCCGGTCCGCTGCCGCGGCGCCCTCCCTGCTGGCGTGGAAATGCAGCCCCACCGCGCGCAGCGGCAGGTATGCCTCGGGGGTCAGCAGCAGCACCAGCAGCGCGGTCTGGTAGCTCAGGTGCCCGGCCAGCAGCCGCAGCCCGACCTCCACCGCCACCAGCGCGGTGGCCAGCGTCGCGGCGAGCTCGAGCACCAGCGCGGACAGGAACGCGACCCGGAGCGTGGCCATGGTCACCCGGCGGTGGTCGTCGGTCACCTTGGCGATCACCTCGGCCTGCGCCCGGGCCCGGCCGAACACCTTCAGCGTGGGCAGGCCCTCGACCACGTCGAGGAAGTGCCCGCCCAGCCGGGCCAGCAGGGTCCACTGCCGCTGCGTCTGTGCCTTGGTGTGCAGGCCGACCAGCACCGCGAACACCGGGATGAGCGGCAGCGTGACGGCGATGACCACGGCTGACAGCCAGTCCGCCAGGGCGACCCGGGCCAGCACGGCCAGCGGCACCAGGCAGGCCAGCACGAGCTGTGGCAGGTACCGGGCGAAGTAGCTGTCGAGCGCGTCCAGGCCCTTTGTCGCCACGGTGGACAGTTCGCCGGCCTGCTGGGTACCCAGCCAGGATGGGCCGAGGCGTAGTGCATGGCCGGCGAGCGCGCGGCGAAGCTGGGACTTGACGCCCGCCGCCGCCCGCAGCGCCGCAACCTCGCCGCCGTAGGCCGCGGCCGCGCGCCCGGCGAGAACCAGCGCCAGCACGCCGAGCGTGCCCGCCAGGGCGGCCGCACCGGTGCCGCGCGCCGCGGTGGCCAGCACCCGGGCCAGCAGCCCGGCCTGGACCAGGATCAGCGCGGTCGCCGCCAGGCCCAGCACGACGGTCACGGCCAGGAACCCGCGGGCGGCCCGGGCCCGGCGCAGCAGCCGCGGGTCCAGCGGCTTCACGGCGGCGCCCCGGGCCGGCCGGGGCGGGAGAGCCTCACGGCTGCCCGGGAACCGGCTGCGCGCCGCCGGGCGGCACGCCCGCGGGCCCGGGCGGGACGGGCCCGGTGCCGCCGCCCGGCTCCGGGGCGGCTGCCGGGGCGACATCGCTGCGGGACAGGCGCTGACGGAACACCCAGTAGGTCCAGGCCTGGTAGGCCAGCACGATCGGGGTGAAGATCAGCGCGACCACGGTCATCACGGTCAGCGTGTAGTGCGACGAGGACGCGTTGTTCACCGTCAGGCTGAAGGCCGGCGAGGTGGACGAGGGCAGGACGTTGGGATACAGGTCGCCGAACAGGGTGGCCACGGCCAGCAGCAGGGTGACCGCGGTGCCCGCGAACGCCCAGCCCTCCCGGCCGCGCATGATCGCGGCCACGGCGCCGAGCAGCGCCACGGCGGCGAGCACGGCGGTCACCCAGGTGGCCGGCTTGCCGTGGGCAACCTGGGTCACCACCAGGAAGATCGCGGCCAGCGGCACCGCCGCCACGGCCGTGCGCACGGCCGCCCCGCGGGCGCGGCGGCGCAGGTCACCGGTGGTCTTGAGGGACAGGAAGATCGCCCCGTGCAGGGTGAACAGGCTGAGCGTGACCAGCCCGCCGAGCAGGCCGTACCAGTTGAGCAGGGTGAGCAGGTTGCCGGTGTAGACGTGGGCCGCGTTCATCGGGACGCCGCGCACGATGTTGGCGAAGGCCACCCCCCACAGCAGGGCCGGCACGGCCGAGCCGGCGAAGATCGCCCGGTCCCAGTTCGCCCGCCAGCGCGGGCTGTCCACCTTGCTGCGGAACTCGAAGCACACCCCGCGGACGATCAGCGTCACCAGGATGATCAGCAGGGCCAGGTAGAAGCCGCTGAACATGGAGGCATACCAGAGCGGGAACGCGGCGAACGTCGCGCCGCCCGCGGTGAGCAGCCACACCTCGTTGCCGTCCCAGACCGGGCCGATGGTGTTGACCATCACGCGCCGCTCGGTGTCGTCCCGGCCGAGCACCGGTACCAGGATGCCGACACCGAAGTCGAAGCCCTCCAGGACGAAGTACCCGGTCCACAGGACCGCGATGAGGATGAACCAGAAGGTCGCGAGAGTCACGGCAGTTCCTCCAGGATCGGGCTGGTCAGTAGGAGAAGACCGGCAGCGGCTCGGCGGCGCCCGGCGCCGGCGCCTCGGCCGGCGCCCCGCCCTTGATGTGCCGCAGCATCAGCCACCCGGCGATCACCGCGAGCACCGCGTACAGCAGCGTGAACACGGTCATCGAGATGATCACCGAGGAGGCGGTCACCCCCGGGGAGGCGCTCTGCGAGGTGAGCAGCACCCCGAACACGGTCCACGGCTGGCGGCCCATCTCGGTGAAGATCCAGCCCATGGAGTTCGCCAGGAACGGCAGCGCCACGGCCCAGACCGCGATCCGGTAGGGCCACTTGCTGCCGGGCAGGCGGCCCCGCCTGGTCAGCCAGAGCCCGATCAGGGCCAGCAGCGCGGCCAGCAGGCCGAACCCGATCATCAGCCGGAACGACCAGTAAGTCACCGGGATTATGGGCTTGTAGTCGCCCGGCCCGTATTTCTTGTCGTAGGCGCGCTGGACGTTGTTGATCCCCTGCACGGTCCCGTGCGGGTCCAGCGTGGCGATGAGCGAGAGCAGGTCGGGCACCCGGACGCTCCACACCTCCTTGCTCCCGTTCAGCGAGCCGATGGTGAACAGGGAGAACGAGGCGTCGGAGGAGGTGGTGTACAGCGCCTCGGCGGCGGCCATCTTCATCGGCTGCTGCGAGTCCATCAGCCGGGCCTGGATGTCCCCGGTGACCGCGGTCGCGATCCCGGCGACCAGGGTGACCACCAGGCCGATGCGCAGCGCGGGCTGGAACACCTCGATGTCGTTCCTGCGGGCCAGGTGCCACGCGCTGGCCGCGACGATCACCATGCCCGCGGTGACGAACGCCGCGAAGATCACGTGCGGCCAGGCGGCGAGCACGGTCGAGTTGGTCAGCAGCGCGACGATGCTGGTCAGCTGGGTGCGGTGGGTGACCGGATTGATCTTGTAACCGACCGGGTGCTGCATCCAGGAGTTGGCCGCCAGGATGAAGAAGGCCGACAGGTTCGTGCCGATGGCGGCGAGCCAGATCGTGGCCAGGTGCAGCCGCGGCGGCAGCTTGTTCCAGCCGAAGACCCACAGCCCGATGAACGTCGATTCCATGAAGAACGCGAGCAGCGCCTCCATCGCCAGCGGCGCGCCGAACACGTCCCCGACGAACTTGGAGTACGCCGACCAGTTCATGCCGAACTGGAATTCCTGGACGATTCCGGTGACCACGCCGACGGCAAAGTTGATCAGGAAGATCTTGCCGAAGAACTTCGTCATCCGCAGGTAGGCCGGGTCTTTCTTGATCAGCCAGGCTGTCTGCATCGCAGCGACAAGGATGGATATCCCGATGGTCAGCGGAACGAATATGAAGTGGTAGACGGTGGTGATTCCGAATTGCCATCGGGACAGGTCAAGAGCGCTCACCGGCATTCCCTCCCAGATGCCCGGGCGTCTCCCGGGCCCGCAACTGCGCACGTCCCCCGTGCCGCGGCAAGCAGATCATGAAGATCACTTGGGCCTGCAGGGCCTACCGCCCCAGCCCGGCGGGACGTTCGTCCCCTTGCCCCGGGCCGCGGCGCGCTGCGAGGGTCGAAAAGACGTTAAAACCAGGCGCGGCGGGAAGTGGCTACCGATGACGACAACACAGGAACACGCAGGAGCCGAGGGAACGCTCGAGGGCCGGATCGCCCTTGTCACCGGGGGCACGGCCGGCATCGGCGGCGCGGTCAGCCGGCAACTGGCCGCTCACGGCGCGTCGGTCGCGGCCGGCTACTGGCGGCACCACGAGCGGGCGACCCAGTTCAAGGCCGACATGGACGAGCAGTACCCGAAGATGGGCTTCACCGTGCACGAGGGGAACATCGGCTCGGCCGACGACTGCCGCCGGGTCGTGGCGGAGGTCCTGGACCAGCACGGCGGCCTGGACATCCTGGTCAACAACGCGGGCATCACGATCGACAAGACCGTGGCGAAGATGGGCGACGAGGACTGGGAGCGGGTGATCGCGGTCAACCTGTCCGGCGCGTTCTTCATGGCCCAGGCGGCGCTGAATCAGATGATCAAGCAGGGCCACGGCCGGATCATCAACGTGTCCTCGCTGATCGCCGAGACCGGGGCCATCGGCCAGGCCAACTACGCGGCGTCCAAGTCCGGCCTGTTCGGGCTGACCAAGTCGCTGGCCAAGGAAGCGATCTTCCAGCTCAAGCGGGCCGGCCAGGTTCCCGGCGACGGGGTCGGGCTGACCGTCAACGCGGTCACCCCCGGCTATGTCGCCACCGACATGATGGCCGGCGTCCCGGAGAAGCTGGTGGACCGGATCAAGGAGCAGATCCCGCTCGGCCGGCTCGGCCAGCCCGGCGAGATCGCGCGGGCCGTGTGCTTCCTGGCCGCCGACGAGTCCTCGTACATCACCGGCCAGATCTGGGCCATCAACGGCGGCCTGGACATGTGAGGAATGACGACGATGAACAGCAACCACGATGTTTTCGTCCTGTCCGGCGTGCGCACCGGCATCGGCAAGTACGGCGGCGGCCTCACCAGCGTCCCGCCGTGTGACCTCGCCGCGGCGATGGTCTCCGAGGCGGTGAACCGGTCGGGCCTGGCGCCTGCCGACATCGGTCACTGCGTCTTCGGCAACGTGATCCACACCGAGGCCCGCGACATGTACCTGGGCCGGGTCGCCGCCGTGCACGGCGGCCTGCCGGTGGAGACCCCGGCATTCACCCTGAACCGGCTCTGCGGCAGCGGGCTGCAGGCGATCGTGTCCGCGGCGCAGGCCATCCTGCTGGAGGATGCGGACGCGGCCGTGGCGGGCGGCGCCGAGTCGATGAGCCGCAGCCAGTACTGGCTGCCCGCCATGCGGTGGGGCCAGCGGATGCAGGACGGCGCCGTCGTCGACGCCATGGTCGGCGCGCTGACCGACCCGTTCGGCACCTGTCACATGGGGGTCACCGCGGAGAACGTGGCGACCGACTACCACGTGTCCCGGGAGGACCAGGACGCGCTGGCGATGGAGAGCCACCGCCGCGCGGCCGCGGCGACCGAGGCCGGCTACTTCACCGAGCAGATCCTGCCCATCGAGATCAAGGCGCGCAAGGGCACCGTGAGCTTCGCCACCGACGAGCAGATCCGGCCCGGCGTCACCGCCGAGGACATGGCCAGGCTGCGCCCGGCCTTCGCCAAGGACGGCACGGTCACGCCGGGCAACGCGTCCGGGATCAACGACGCGGCCGCGGCGGTCGTGCTCGCCAGCGGCGAGCTCGTGGCCGCCAGGGGCCTGGCCCCGATGGGGCGGCTGGTCGGCTACAGCCACGCCGGCGTCGAGCCGCGGATCATGGGCATCGGGCCGGTGCCGGCCGTGCACAAGGTGCTCGAGCGTACCGGCCTCAAGCTCGACGACATCGACGTGTTCGAGGTCAACGAGGCCTTTGCGGCCCAGGCCCTGGCGGTGGTCAGGGAGCTCGGCCTGCCCGAGGAGAAGACCAACCCGAACGGCAGCGGTATCTCGCTCGGCCACCCGATCGGCGCGACCGGGGCGATCCTGGTGGTGAAGGCGCTGTACGAGCTGCGCCGCACCGGCGGGCGCTACGCGCTGGTCACCATGTGCATCGGCGGCGGGCAGGGCATCGCCGCCGTGTTCGAGCGGGCATAACACAATAGCGAGGAGACCGGGGCGCGCGGGGCGGCCAGCGCTGGCCGCGCCGCCGCCCTGATCGCCGTGGCAACAGCACCAAGGAGGACGGGTCATGAACACAACTGGGGCAACGGGGCTGGCGTGGGCGGTCGGTGAGGACGCCATGTCGGCCATCGCGCCCGAAAGCGGGCTCTTCGCCCAGCTCGACCCGGCCAGCTTCAGCAATTCGCTGCTGGGCGTGGCGCGGCGCGTGGCGCGCAATCCGGTCGCGGCGTCCGGCGCGTTCTGGCAGTTCGGGTTCGCCCTGGCCAGGATCGGGCCCGAGGCCACCGTGCGGTGGGCGGAGGCCCTCCTGGGCCGCAACGGCGCGGCCGCCGGGAAGGGCCTGGCCGGGGACAAGAGGTTCACCGACCCCGCCTGGCGGGACAACCCGGCCTTCTACGCCCTGGCGCAGGCCTACTTCGCCACCGCCCAGCTCACCGACGACCTGCTGGCCGTGGGGCGGGGTGACCCGGTGACCGACGCCAAGGCCCGGCTGGTGTCCGACCTGGTCGTCGCGGCGCTCGCGCCGACGAACTACTTCGCCACCAACCCGGCGGCGATGAAGCGGGCGTTCGAGACGGCCGGCGCCAGCGCGGTCGCGGGCGCCCGGAACTTCCTGGACGACCTGCGGTACAACAAGGGCATGCCGCGGCAGGTGGACACCTCGCCGTTCGAGATCGGCCGGAACATGGCCGCCACGCCCGGGAAGGTCGTCTTCCGCAACGACCTCATGGAACTGATCCAGTACGCGCCGCAGACCCCGCAGGTCCACGCGGTGCCGGTGCTGGCCAGCCCGCCGTGGATCAACAAGTACTACATCATGGACCTGGCCCCGGGCCGCAGCTTCCTGGAGTGGGCGATCACGCACGAGCGCACGGTCTTCGCCATCTCCTACCGCAACCCGGACGCGAGCATGAGCCACGTCACGCTGGACGACTACCTGGTGAACGGACCGCAGACGGCGCTGGACGTCATCGGCGAGATCACCGGGGCGCCCAAGGTGGACATCATCGGGCTGTGCCTGGGCGGGGCGCTCACCGGCATGCTGGCCGCCTACATGGCCAAGAGCGGTGACCAGCGGCTCGGCTCGCTCACCCTGCTCAACACGCTGCTCGACTACAGCGAGCCCGGCGTCCTCGGCGCCTTCACCGACGAGCTCACCGTGGCCCGGCTGGAGAAGCAACTGGAGGAGCAGGGCGTCCTGGAGGGCAAGCAGATGGCCGGCACGTTCGACGCGCTGCGCCCGAACGACCTGATCTTCAACTACGTGGTGTCCAACTGGCTGCTCGGCCAGCAGCCCCCGGCCTTCGACATCCTGGCCTGGAACGGCGACAACACCCGGATGCCCGCGGCGATGCACACCTTCTACCTTCGCTCGCTGTACCTGCGCAACGAGCTTGCCCGTGGCGAGATGGAGGTCAGGGGCGAGCAGATCTCGCTGTCGGACATCAAGAACGACACCTACATCGTCGGCGCCATCAACGACCACATCGTGCCCTGGCACGCGTCCTACAAGACCACCGGCCTGATGGGCGGCGACGTCCGCTACGTGCTCTCCAGCGGCGGGCACATCGCCGGCATCGTCAACCCGCCGGGCCCGAAGGCGTGGTACGAGGCGGCCGGGCTGACCAAGCACCCCGAGAGCTACGAGGAATGGCGGGCGGCCGCCAAGCACCACGCCGGCTCCTGGTGGGAGGACTGGGTGCGGTGGTCCGTCCGCCGGTCCGGGCCCCGCACCGACCCGCCGCCGATGGGCAGCAAGCGCTACCCGGCCATCGCCGACGCACCCGGCACCTACATCTACGGCTGACCCGGTACCGGCCGGCCGCCCCCGCCGGACGGCGGCGGTGCGGCCCGGCCGGTGCTAGATATACCAAGAGTGTGCTTGACAAGAAGAGCAAGGGTGCTTAGTATAGTTAGCACGAGCTACGAGGAGGAGCCATGAGTGACACCAAGAACATGGGAGCGGAGTTTCAGGGCGAGGTCCTGAAGACCGTCCGCAAGAGCCAGGAGGCCGTGATCGACGCGATCCAGGCGTGGGCCGACGCGGTGCAGTCCATCAAGCCGCCGATGCCCGAGGTTGGCATCCCGTTCTCGGACAAGCTGCCCAAGCCGTCCGATCTGGTCGCCGGCGCCTACGACTTCGCCGAGCAGCTGCTCGCGACGCAGCGGAAGTTCGCCGAGGACGTGCTCCAGGCCACCGCCCCCCTGTTCACCACCGACACCGCTCCGGCCAGCAAGAAGGCCGCGACGAAGGCCTGACCGGCCACGACGGGCCGGCCCCTGGCCGGCCCCGTCGGCTCCCCGCCGCCTGCCGCGCCCGGCGTGGCGGGGAGACACACCGCGCGGCGGCCCGTCATGGGCCGCCGCGCGGTGTCATGCTTAGTATGTTTAGCGGCTGGACCGGCGGGGGCCTGGAAAGAGGTGGCCATGACCGAGGCATGGGACGCCCAGATGAAGGCGCTGGGCAACTTCATCCGGAGCCAGCGCAAGCTGGCGAACCTGTCGCTCCGTCAGCTCGCGGAGCTGACCAGCCTGTCCAACCCATACCTGAGCCAGGTCGAGCGCGGGCTGCACCAGCCGTCGGTGCGCGTCCTGCGCGCGCTGGCCGACGCGCTCAACGTGTCCGCCGAGACCCTGCTCGCCGAGGCGGGCCTGCTTGACCAGTCCCGGGCGGCGGCCCCGGGGGAGGCGGGCGCCGGGCCGCAGACGGTGGAGTCGGTGATCCGGTCCGACGGGCGGCTGGACGACGAGCAGAAGGCCGCGCTGCTCGCGGTGTACCGGAGCATGCTCAAGGACCAGTCCTAACCCGGCTCGCCTCGGCGTTCGGCCCGGCCCGCCGGGACCAACGACTCTGGCCGGTTTGTCCCGCCTAGCGCCACTCTGGGACCCTGACTCGCAAGCGTGGGCAGGTGAGGGGCATGACCGACATCGCCAAGCCACCCGAAGTACTGGCCCCGGCGCCCGAGCAGGTGCGGCAGATCCCGCCGGGCCAGGTCACGCGGATACTGGCCACCGCCGCCCGCGCGCCGTCGGTGCACAACACCCAGCCATGGCGGTTCGCGGTCAGCTCGCACGCGATCGACCTGTACGCCGACCCGGCGCGCAAGCTCCGCGTGGACCGCGGCGGCAGGGAGATGCTGATCAGCTGCGGCGCGGCGCTGTTCGGGCTCCGGCTCGCGGTGCGCGAGCTCGGCCACCTGCCCGTGGTGAGCCTGTTCCCCGAACCGGCCCGGCCCGGCCTGCTGGCCCGGGTGACGCTGGGCCGGCCGGAGCCGGTCACCGCGATGGAGCGGCGGATGCTGGCCGCGCTGCCGCACCGGCACACCCACCGCGGTGCGTTCGAGCCGGAGCCGCTGCCCGCGGGACTGCTGCCCGGGCTGCAGCACGACGCCCTCGCCGAGGGTGCCACGCTGGCCCTGGTGGACCGGCCGGAGGACTACCAGAAGCTCGCCGCGCTCGCGGCCGAGGCCACCAGGATGCAGGCGCTCAACGCCGGGGCGCGGGATGAGGCCCTGCGCTGGAGCCGCGCGCCCGGCAGCCCGGCCAGGGACGGCGTGCCGGCCACCGCCTTCGCCGCCGTGGCCCCGTACGCGCCGGGCCGCCTGGCGCAGCGCGACTTCGACCTCGGCCGCCACCTCGGCCAGCTGCCCGGGCCCGAGCCGGGCGAGCCGCCCCCAGCCGCCACCGCGGTGCTGGTCACCGGCGGCGACAGCCGGGCCGACTGGCTGCGGGCCGGCCAGGCGCTGCACCGCGTGCTCGCCCACGCGGCGACCGTGTGGGTCTTCGCCGGCCTGCACACCCAGCCGCTGGAGTTCCCGGTGATCCGGGACCTCATCCGGGCCCGGCTGGCGCTGCCGGGGCCGCCGCAGATGCTGCTGCAGTTCGGGCGGTCCCGCAGCAGCCTGGCCTCCGCCCGCCGGACGGTGCCGGAGGTCCTCATCTAAGCCCCCGCGGCCGGCCGCCCGTCACCACGCCGGCGGGCCGAACGTCCCGAAGATCTGGGCCGCATCGCCTCTGCTCGCTCCCCGTACCGCTGAGCAGACTGAAGGCAAGATGCCGGCAGGAGGTGACGGCGATGGCAGCGACGGTAACCGCACCTGGCTCCCGGGCGGCCCCGGAGCGGGCCCCGGCGGCCGCGGGCGGACGGGTCGTGGTGGGCGTCGACGACTCCCCGGGCGGGCTGGCGGCACTGCGCTGGGCGATCGGGCAGGCCCGGTCGCGTGGCGCGAGGCTGGTCGCCGTCCGCGCCTGGGCGCTCGGGCTGCCCCGCCACGGCGGCCTTCGCCGCCGCGGCGGCCGCCGGGGCCCCGTGGTCATCGCCTTCCAGGGAACCGAGCCCCGGCAGGAGGCCGTCCGGCTCACCCGGCGGGCCTTCCGCGCCGCGGCCGGGGGGATTCCCGCCGACCTTGACGTGACGATCGAGACCCCCGAGGGCAACCCCGGCCCGGTGCTGACCGAGATCGCCTCGGGGGACGGCGATGTCCTGGTCGTCGGCACCAGGCCCGGCCCCAGCCTGAAGCGCGCCGTGCATGGCTCGGTCAGTGCCTACTGTGCCGGCCACTCCCGTTGCCCGGTTACCGTCGTAGCGACCGGGCCCTCGGATCGTGCCGCCGTCCCCTCCGGCGGCCCGGCCCAGACAACGAGGCAGGCCCGCGGCACCGGCCGCGGGGCCCGCCGGTGAGGTGATTCCCATGCGGGCACGTGTGGGCGACCAGCTGGTCGTCGGGGAAGACCGGATCGGCGTGGTGGTCGCGGTGCCATCCGATGATGGCTCGCCGCCGTACATCATCAAGTGGCTGAAGGACGGGCATATCGCGATGGTGCTGCCCGACCAGTACTCCCGGATCATCCCTGGGGGAGAACCCATGCTCACGGGCAAGCCGGGGACGCGGGGATGACGCCCGGCGTGGCGGGCACCGGCAAGGAACAGCGCACCGGGGCCCGGACGTACGCGCTGCTCACCGACGGCAGCACGGTCGAGATCCGGCCGGCCGCGCCCGCTGACACCGAGGCCGTCCGCGCGATGCACGCCGCGATGTCGCCGAACAACCTCTACCTGCGGTTCTTCAGCATGAGCCCGCACAACGCGGAGAGCGAGGCCAGCCGCGTCTGCCGCGGGCCCGGGCTGGATCACGCCGCCCTGCTCGCCTGGCTCGGCGACCGGCTCGTCGGGGTGGCCAGCTACGAGCCCTCGCCCCGGCCGGGCATCGCCGAGGTCGCCTTCGCCGTGCCCGATGACATGCACGGCCGGGGGGTCGCCACGCTGCTGCTCGAGCACCTGGTGTCGATCGGCCGGGAGCGCGGGCTGCGCGCGTTCACGGCCGAGGCGCTGCCGGAGAACCGGGCCATGCTCACCGTGTTCGCCGACGCCGGCCTGCCCGTGCACCGGCAGATGGCCGATGGCGTGGTCGAGCTGACCTTCCCCATCCCGGCCGGAGAGGAGGACCGCAGCATGGACCCCTACCTCGACCACGTGGCCGCCCGGGAGAGCCGGGCGGACGTGGCCAGCCTCCGGCACCTGCTGCAGCCCACGTCCGTGGCCGTGGTGGGCCCGAGCCGCCGGCGGGGCACGGTCGGCCGGGAGATCCTGCACAACCTCGTGGCGGGAGGTTTCCCCGGGCCGGTCTACCCGGTCAACCCGCGGGCCACCGCGCTGGAAGGGCTGCACTGCCTGGCCTCCGTCAACGACCTGCCCGAGCACGTGGACCTGGCGGTGATCGCGGTGCCGGCGCCGCTGGTCCCCGAGGTGGCAGCGCAGTGCGGCCGCCGCAACGTGCGGTCGCTGATCGTGATCACCTCGGGCCTGGGCGCCCGGGGCCCGGACCTGCTGGCCGTGTGCCGCCGCTACGGCATGCGCCTGGTCGGCCCCAACTGCTTCGGCGTGGCCGTGCCCTCGCTCAAGCTCGACGCCACCTTCGCTGCCGGTCATCCCGCGCCCGGCGTCGCCGGGCTGGTCGTCCAGTCCGGCGGGCTCGGCGTGTCGCTGCTGAAGCACCTGACGGACCTGGGCCTCGGCGTGTCCTCGTTCGCGTCGGTCGGGGACAAGTACGACGTGTCCAGCAACGACATGCTGACGTGGTGGGAGCAGGACGGCGAGACGAAGCTGGCGATCCTGTACGTGGAGTCGTTCGGCAGCCCGCGCAAGTTCGCCCGGACGGCGCGCCGGGTCGGCAAGCAGATGCCGGTGCTGACCGTGATCGGCGGCCGGTCCGACGTCGGGCAGGTGGCCCGGACCTCGCACACCGCCGCCGCCGCGACGCCCCTGGTCACCCAGGAGGCGCTGTTCGGCCAGGCCGGGGTCATCGCCGTGACCCGCCTCGGCGAGCTGGTCGAGGTCGCCGCGCTGCTGGCCGGCCAGCCGCTCCCGGCAGGGAACCGGGTGGCCATCGTGACCAACGCGGGCGGGGCCGGGGTCCTGGCCGCGGACTCGTGCGTGGACAACGGGCTGCAGGTGCCGTCGCTGTCCGCGCCAACCCGGCGCAGCCTGGCCCGGCTGCTGCCGGCCAACTCGGCGGTCCGGAACCCGGTGGACACCACCGCCGCCGTCACCGAGGCCTCGTTCCGCACCTGCCTGGAGGAGGTGGCGGCCGACGATGCCACCGATGCCGTCATCGTGGTGACCGTGCCGACCGCGATCGCCGACCTGGAACACGCGGTGCGCACGGCCAAGGTGGCCAAGCCGCTGCTCGCCGCCATCCTGGACCAGCAGCAGGCCGTTCGGCTGCTGCCCAGCGAGGGCCAGCCGGCCGGCCAGACGCCGATGCCGCCGGCCATTCCGTCCTACGCCTTCCCGGAGGGCGCGGCCAGGGCGCTGGGCCACGCCGCTGGGTACCGCGCGTGGCGCGGCCGGCAGAAGGGCCAGGTGCCCGACTACAGCGGGCTGCGCACCGCCGACGCGAAGGCGTGCGTCACGGCCTTCCTCGACGGCAGCCCCGCGGGCGGGTGGCTGCCCCAGGCGGCCGTCCGTGAGCTGCTCGGCTGCTATCAGATCCCGCTCGTCCCGACCAGGCTGGCCGTGGGCGAGGAGGCGGTCCTGGCGGCCGCCGCGGAGGTGGGCGGCCCGGTCGTGCTCAAGGCGGAGGCGGCAGGCCTGGTGCACAAGACCGAGGCGGGCGCGGTCAAGCTCGGCCTGCACGGAGTGCAGGAGGTCCGCGCCGCGTACGCCGAACTGGCCGCCACGTTCGGCACCGGCCTGTCCGGCGTGCTGGTCCAGCCGATGCTCTCCGGCGGCGTCGAGGTGCTCATCGGGGTCGTGCAGGAGCCGGTGTTCGGCCCGCTGGTGGTCTTCGGCCTGGGCGGTGTGGCCACCGAGGTCCTCGGCGATCACGCGGCCCGGCTCACCCCGCTCACCGACGCCGACGCCGACGACCTGATCCACGGTGTGCACGCGGCCCCGCTGCTGCTCGGGCACCGCGGCACCCCGCCGGTGGATACCGCCGCGCTGGCCGACGTGCTGCTGCGGGTGTCCCGGCTCGCCGACGATATCCACGAGGTCGCCGAGCTGGACCTGAACCCCGTGATCGCCACCCCCGAAGGCGTGCACGCCGTCGATGCCCGGGTGCGGGTCAGCCCGGCGCAGCCCCGGGATCCCTTCCTCAGGCAGCTTCGCTGACCTGGGCCCGTAGCCAGGAGGCAGACGATGACACCCCCTCACGCGCCCCGCATCGTGGTCGGCGTGGACGGATCCCCCTCATCGGTGGCCGGGCTCCGGTGGGCGCTCCGGCATGCCCGGCTGACCGGCGGCAGCGTGGACGCCGTCATTGCCTGGACGTACCCCGTGGTGCCCGGCGCCGGGTGGGTGCCGGCCAGCATCGGCGACGACATCGACTTCAGGCAGATAGCCGAGAAGACGCTGACCGGCGTGGTCGGCGGCGTCGCGGCGGGCGCGGCGGACGTGCCGGTCCGGTGCCTGGTGGAGCACGGCGCCCCGGCCGAGGTCCTGCTCACCGTGGCCAAGGACGCCGACCTGCTGGTGGTGGGCAGCCGCGGTCATGGCGGGTTCGCCGACGCCGTGCTCGGCTCGGTCAGCCAGCACTGCGTCCGGCACGCGCGGTGCCCCGTCCTGATCGTTCGCGGTGACCATCGTGGGCAGCCAGCGGCGCCGGTGGAGCAGGGATGAGCGGCTTCGTCATGACCGGAATGAACGGCCTGAGCAGGCGGGCCCGCTGGCTGTCCGGCCGGCTGGGCCTGGACGGAAACCCGCTGCGGCGGCGCACCGACAAGCTCGCCGTCTGCCTCGGTGCCCAGTTGCTCGCCGTGCTCCTCATCGGTGCGCCCCTGCTCGGCGTCGCCGCGTTCAACTGGGTGGGCCACACCGGCGCCGCCGCGCAGCGCGCCGAGCGCGCCTGGCGTGAGGTTCCCGCCGTCCTGCTGCGGACCGCCCCGGCGCCCGACTCCTTCGCCGGCGGG
>Ga0335078_10002931_pt1 | contig 25596 bp, 27 predicted proteins | sample Lox_Sample_32_FD_206711 | JGI IMG/M metagenome (GOLD analysis project Ga0335078, IMG submission 206711) | Soil microbial communities from Loxahatchee National Wildlife Refuge, Florida, United States - Lox_Sample_3.2 | ecosystem: Environmental > Terrestrial > Soil > Wetlands | place: USA... | reverse complement strand
CCGCTTGCGGCGTCGCGCCTCCGCACGCCGTTGCACACGCGAGCAGCGCGGCTCGCGCGGCGCTCACTGCTGGAGATCGTCGGCCGAGCGCGGACACACGAACAGGTTGAAGAAGAAATCGACGACGCCGGTGATCGACGTGAACGTCGTGCCGGCGGGATACGCGTTCGGCTCGAGATCCCAGAGCTCGTTGTTGATCTCGGGAGGGTTGATGCCGCTCGTGAGCGCGGCCGTCACGCGGCCCGAGCCGTCGCCTGTCGGCGCGGTCACGAGCGTGACGTTCTTGATCGTGACGAGCATCCCAATCCATTGCCGCCCCGTCGAGAAGCTCGTCAGATCGCTCAGCTGAATCTCCATCGGCTGCGGGATCTGCGCTTCGTAGCTCTCCGTACCGTCGACTTGCGGCTTGTTCATCTGCGGAAGAAACGCAGGCGCGAAGTTCACACTGGTGCCGATGGTCGTCTGTTCGGTGTAGTCGCCCGTCATGTTCACGACGTCACCCGGCACGAGCCGCAGGTTCGACGGCGTGAACGTCGGTCCGTACATGCTGATGCCCGCGTACGGCGCGACTTGATCGACGTCCTGAACGAACACCGTTCCGATGCTCTTGCCGTTGTGCGTCTCGTCGAAGTTGTCGATCGCCGTGACGACGATGCTCGACACGTTCACGTTCCCCGTCGGCCCCGCGTACGCAGGGCTTTGGGGATTTTGGACGTCGCGCAGACGCTCGCCGGTTCCGAGCACGCTGTGCGGCGTCGCGTCGGGTTGATCGCTCTGCGCCAAACCACGCTCGCACGCCGCCAAACACAACAAGATCGCGAGAGCCCCGTGCTTCACGCGGCTCTCATATCACGTCACGCCGCGCGCTGCATCGCTTCGAGTCGCGCCTGAATTTTGTGCTTCTTCGAGTACACCGTCTTCACGCTGATCTTCATGCGTTGCGCGATGACGGTGGGATCGAGGCCCTCGCCGAAGTAGAGCGCGGCGAACGCGCGATCGCGCGCGCTGAACGTCTCGAGGAGCTGCTGCGCGATGCGCGCGCGCTGCCGCTGCGCGACGGACTCGAAGGGATCGGGCGTCTCGGCGACGAGATCGGTCGCCTCGGTGAGCGCCGCTTTCCCCGGCTCGCGACGAACCGAACGCAAGTAGTCGTAGGCGCAGTTGATCGCGAGAAGACCGATCCAAGACGAGAAGCGATTGCCGCGCTCCGGATCGAACGTGCGGAGCTTGTGCATGTCGTTGGCGAGGAGCGAGAGGCGGAGCTGCGCGCCGATCTCGCGCACGTCGTCGACGCTCACCACCGAGCTGAAGCGGCGCGTGACCTTCAGGATGCAACGATCGATGAGCCGCTCGTAGCGACGCTCGAACTCGCGCCACGCGAGCGGGTTCTTCTTCACGAGCTTGGCGAGGAGTTGGTCCTCCGTCCACGCGCTCGCATCGACCACCGCCGCAAACGATCCACTTTGACGCTTCGAGTTCATGCCGCTCCCTTGTGCAGCGCGCGTGCCACGACGGGATGGTGCAAAAACGGCTGAAAATCGCCGGATCGAAGCGGATGTTACGCGTAACGTTACGCTCGCGCGCGGCGCGGTGTTACGGCGCGCGTTACGCTTTCTTCGCGAGCACGAACGTCTTGATCGCGCGCATCGGGACGTCGGTCGGGCAGATCGCTTCGAGCTCTTCCAATCGCGAGTCGTCGATCGCGGCGAACGAGCGCGCCGCCGCGTCGAAGTCCGGCATGCTCCGCGACGACGCGAGCACGAGGTCCATCACGCCGCCGTAGATGCCTTTCGATCGCACGACGCGCGCCGCCTCGCCGACGTCGCAGCGACCGCACGCGATGCATCGGCTGAACGTCGGCAAACGCTCGCGCTCGTCCTCGTGGAGCGGCGAGAGCTTCTCTTTTTCCGCGTAGCTCTGCTCGAACGCGCGGAGCCCGCGGCGCTCGCCGAACAGCGTGCCGACGAGCGTCTTCACGAGCGCCCACGCGAGAATCACGAGCGCGTGAAGTCGTTCCACGCCGCCGCCTTTAGCACACGTTCACGTTTCTTCATCGTTTGCCGCGCTCGCCCTTAACGCTCGCTGCGCATGCTGCTTCCCACACGGAGGCCTACAGATGCTCGGGTTCATTTTCGGAACGGTTTGTTTGATCGCGCTCTTCAACGTGGCGCGACGTCATCACCACGGCTGGCGCTTCGCGCACGGCTGCGGTCACGGCTACGGACGTTGGGGTGGTCACGATCACGGCGGATTCGGCGGACGTCACGGAGGCCCTCCCTGGGCGCGCGGCGGATTCGACGGCCCTCCCTGGGCTCGCGGCGGATTCGGCGAAGGCTTCTTGCTCCGAGGTTTGTTCTCGCGACTCGAGACGACGCCGGGACAAGAGCGCGTGATCAAGGACGCGTTCCAAAAAGTGCGCGACGCGATGCGCGAGGCTCGCGCGGAGTGGCGCGACACGTCGGAGCTCTCGTCGCTCCTGCGCGGCGAAACGTTCGACCGCACGGCGGCGGAAGGCGTGAGCGGAAAAGCGGACGCGACGTTCGCGAAGGTGCGCGTCGTGCTCGTCGAAGCGCTCGCGCAGATTCACGAAGCGCTCGACGATCGCCAGCGGCGCATCCTCGCGGACTTCATCGAGTCGCGCGGTCGCGGATTTTGGCGCGGTGACTTCGGCCGCAACACGTCGAGCGACGACGAAAGGTGGGTCTGATCATGCGACGGCGCATCGTGATGGCGCTCCTCGCGCTCGGGGCGATCGGCGGTTACGCCGCGGGCTTCGCGCACGTGCACCACGCCTGCCACAACCAGAACTGGCACCATGCAGACTGCGCTGACCAGCACACCGATTCGCGCTAACTCTGTGAGCGCCATGCGCGTGCTCCTGATCGACGACGACGCCCGACTGTTCGAGCTGCTCTCGAGCTACCTCGAACAGAACGGCGTCGCCGTGAAGGGCGCGCGCGACGGAAAAGAAGGTCTGAAGATGCTCGAGGAGGGCGGCGTCGATGCCGTCCTCCTCGACGTCATGATGCCGGGAATCGACGGCCTCGAGGTCTGCAAGCGCATCCGCGCGACGAGCAACGTTCCGGTGCTCATGCTCACCGCGAAGGGCGACGAAACCGATCGCGTCGTGGGTCTCGAGATCGGCGCCGACGATTACATCGCGAAGCCGTTCTCGCCCCGCGAGCTCCTCGCGCGCCTCCGCGCCGTCATTCGTCGCGTGCAACCCGAGGCGCCCATCGAGCGCATCACCGTCGGCGACATCTCGATCGACCTCGGACGTCGCGAGGTCACGCGCGAAGGATCGCGCGTCGAGCTCACCGGGATCGAGTTCGACATCCTCGTCGCGCTGATGCGTCGCGCCGGGCGCGTCGTGCCGCGCGACTCGCTCTTGACCGAAGCGGGTCGCGGCGACGTCGTCGTCGGCGAGCGCACCGTCGACGTCCACATCTCGCACTTGCGACAAAAGCTCGGCGACGATCCGAAGGGCCCGCGCTTGATCAAGACCGTGCGCGGCGTTGGTTACGTCTTGTCGAAGGAGTGAGCGTGCACCCGCGGCATTGGAAGCATCACCGGCACTGGCACGAGTGGGACGACGGCACGCGCCGCGGATGGATCCTCCGCTGGCGCCTCCAGCGCCGCATTTTCATGACGCTCACGATGACGATCTTCATCACGGTCGGCATCGGTCTCATCCTCGCGCACGCGCTCGGCTTCGCGATTCACAACAAACCGCCGACGCACGTCGCGGCGGGAATCTTCTTGTCGCTGTTCATCTTGTGGACGTTCTCGCGCTTCATGGCGCGGCGCATCGCGCATCCGTTCGTGACGATCGAGCACACGCTTCGTCAGATCGGCGCGGGCGACATGCGCGCGCGCATCGACGTGCGAGCGCGTCACATGCAGATGGGGGAGATGCCCGCGCTCGCGCACACGATCAACGAGATGGCGTCGCGCCTCGCGAAGCAACTCTCGGATCAACGCGCGCTGCTCGCGACGGTGTCGCACGAGATCCGAACGCCGCTCGCGCGCATGCGACTGCTCGTCGAGTTCGCGCGCGACAGCCCGAGCGACGAGAAGCGCCAGAAGCAACTCGACGAGCTCGACAAAGAGATCGTCGGCGTGGACGCGCTCGTGAGCGAGCTCCTCGCGGCGAGCCGGATCGACTTCGGCGCGCTCCAGCGCACCGAGCTCATCGCGTACGACGTCGCGAAGCAAGCGCTCGAACGCGTGGGACCTGCCGGCGCGTCGCTCGATGATCAATCCGAAGGCGCGACGTTCCTCGGCGATCCCACGCTCGTCGCGCGCGCCGTCGGAAACCTCCTCGAGAACGCGAAGCGTCACGCGGGCGGCGCGGTCCGTCTGCGCATCGTCGAGCGCGGTCCGCGAATCGCGTTCGAAGTCGAAGACGACGGCCCCGGATTTTCGCCAGGCGAAGAGAGCCAAATCTTCGAGCCGTTCTACCGCGGCAAGAACGGAAAACCCACGGACGACTCCGTCGGGCTCGGTCTCGCGCTCGTGAAGCGCATCGCCGAAGCGCACGGCGGACGCGCCTACGCGCAAAATCGGGACGGGGCCGACGGCAAGCGCGGCGCGCGCGTCGGGATCGAGCTTGCGCGCGCTTGATCGCGTCGCGCGGTGCGCGGCGCTCGTTTCGTTTTCGTGCGCGTCGACGACGGAGCCCGTCGCGCCCGTCGCGCCGTTGCCGGTCGCCGCGACGGCGACGGTTGCTACGCCCGTCGCGACCGGTGCGACCGTCACCGCGCCCGATCCTTCGCCGCCGACGTTCCCGCCGAGCGACGCGCCGGTCTTCGAGAGCGGCTTCGCGTCGTGGTACGGATCGGCGCTCGCGGGTCACAAAACCGCGAGCGGACAAATCTTCGATCCGTCGAAGCTCACCGCCGCGCACCGCACGCTCAAGCTCGGCACGTGGGTCGAGGTTCGACGTCGCGACACGGGGCGCTACTTGCGCGTGCGCGTGAACGATCGCGGACCCGTGTCGCACAGGTTCGTGATCGATTTGTCGAGCGAGGCCGCGCGCGAGCTCGGCATGTTGCGGATGGGCGTCGCGCCCGTCGAGCTGCGCATCGTGCAGCCGTGAGTCCGTGAGAGCCGTTCGTGCGACGCGTCAGTCCGTGCCCGCGTCTGCCAGCGCGGGATTCCCTGGCGATTTCTCGGCCGACTTGCATGCATAATGCACGCGCCACTCGTGCGGATCGGTCCCCGCCGGAACGGGCGCGCCGCCGTAGCCCACTTCGCCCTCTTCGACGACGTCGTAGCTCTTGTCGCCGCCGCACACGCGCGACATCTCCACGCGCGCCTTCTCCATCGCGCTCTCGCGCGATCCTTCGAGCGCGAGTTCGCCGCCCGTCTTCGTCTCGCTGACGACGTGAAAGCCCGCCGCGCAACCCGCGAGCGCGGCCGTGGAAACGAGAATCGAAATCGTGTTCCTCATCTTCATCGTGGTGATCGGCGGGAAGCGTCGTTCGTGATATGGCGTACCACCGTCCGAACCCAGCAGGGAGAATGATCACATGAACTTCGTCACCAAGAGCTTCCACTTCGTGCCCGCCGCTTTGGTGGCGCTTCCGATTTGCGCCGGCTGCGCGGGCCCCGACATCACCATGCCGAACCCGATCGTCAGCGGTCAGCTTCCGCAGAACCACATCGTGAAGCCCCACGGCTTCGCCGAGAGTCGCAGCGGCCTTCCCGTCGGCTCGATGAACGACGAGGTCTCGATCGACGCGCTCGACAAGCAGCAGATCTGCGTCAGCGTCTCGCTCCATGAGCTCTCCGCGATCGATCTCACGACCGCCGAGGTGAAGCTCGAGAGCGACACCGGATCGATCGTGCAGCCGCAGCTCAACGCGGAGCCGCCGACGAGCCAGACGTACCAAGGCCTCGTCGCGCACACCGAGCAGACGGGCACGCGCCTCGTCTGCAACTACACGAACGGCCAGAGCGTTTGCGAGACGCAGCCCGTGTACTCGACGACGATGGTCCCCGGACCGGTCGAGGTCTACAACACGAAGGGCCGCATGTGCGCGCCGAACCAGAACCTCGTCGGACCCGGCACCAAAGAGCTCGCGCTGAAGATCACCACGCCGACGGCGGAGCCGGGCGCGTGGGGCATCGGCCACGGCCACAAGACGACGAAATTCAAGTGGGCGTTTCAGTGATCTAGAACGGGGAGGGAACGCGCGAGCGTCGCGCGAGTCGACGACTCCGAGCGCGCGGGCAGCGCGGCGAGTGCGCTCGGGCTGATCTCGCCCGCGAGCGAGTGCTTGAAGGCGCGCACGATCGCGACGTCGATCATCTTTCCGATCGCGTCGCGATCGCCTGCGCCGGACACGTGGACGATCTCGTTGGCTTCGGTGCGTCCCTCGAGCGTGCCGCCGGTTTTTCCAAGACCCGTCACGAGCACGCGCTGCGACGTCCCGACGAGCGCCGCGAGGTTCTTCGCGGTGAGCGACTCGCCGAGCGAAAGAAGCGCGGCGAGCCGCGCGTCCTTCACGTCCTCGGGCACCTCGCCTTGGAGCTTCAGCGCGGGCGTGAAGGGGCGCGGCGAATATTTGAACGCGAAGAGCGACACGAACTCGACCTCGCGCACGAGCGAGAGCGTCGCTTCGAAATCCGCGTCGGTCTCGCCGGGAAATCCGACGATGACGTCGGTCGAGAGCGTGAGCGCGGATCGCGCCAGTTTCAGCCGGTTCGCGCGTTCGATGTATTCTGCACGCGTGTACCGGCGGATCATCCGCTTGAGCATCGCGTCGCTCCCGGACTGCACGGGCAAGTGGACGTGGCGCGCGAGCACGTCGAGATCGCGGTGCGCGCGCGAGAGAGACTCGGTCGCGTGACGGGGGTGCGGGCTCGTGTAACGCAAGCGCAAGAGCGCGGGCACTTCGCGCGCGATCGCGCGGAGCAAATGCGGGAACTGCGACTCGTCGGGATCGTCGCTCTCGGGCGGCGGGAGCGCGGGATCGCGGAACGAGTCGACGGTCTGACCGAGGAGCACGATCTCGCGCGCGCCGGCTTCGACGAAGCGTCTGCATTCCGCGACGATCTCCGCCGCCGGCCTGTAGCGCTCCGGCCCGCGCGTGTACGGCACGATGCAGAACGAACAGCGCTCGTCGCAACCTTTCATCGTCGTGACGAACGCGCTGACGGGCGTGCGACCGATCGCGGGGGACGCGGTGAGAAAGCGCGGCGCGTCCACGTCGAAGATCGCGTGCGTGCGAGGAGGACCCCCGGCGCGCGCGTGCGCGAGGAGCGCGGGGAGCTCCGCGATGTTGTCGGGTCCGATGACGAGATCGAGCGCGGGCTCGCGTTGAAGGAGCTTGTCGCCCTCTTGCTGCGCCACGCAACCCGCGACGACGAGGATCAAATCGCCCCGCAGCTTTTTCATCGCGGCCAGGCGGCCGAGCTCGCTCCGAAGCTTCTGCTCCGCTTTTTCGCGCACGCTGCACGTGTTGAGGATGATCACGTCGGCGCGCTCGGCGTCGCTTTCATCGCGAAAGCCGTGCGCGCGGAGGAGCTCGCTCATCCGATCGGAGTCGTGCACGTTCATTTGGCAGCCGAACGTGTGGACGTGGAAGCTCGAGCTCATCGCGCGCGGATCTACCACTAAAATCGGTGGTACGCTCACGCTCGCCATGACCGTTCACTTCGAGAATCTCGTCGACGTCTTCGATCAATCCATCGCCGCGTTCGAGTCGCGCGAGCTCTTCGGCACGAAGAAGGACGGGACGTGGGTGTGGACGACGTACGCGGAGTTCGGCGCGCAGGTGAACGAGGTGCGCGCAGGCCTCTCCACGCTCGGTCTTCAGCGCGGCGACAAGATCGCGGTCATCGCGGACAACCGCGTCGAGTGGGCGGTGATCGCGTACGCGTCGTTCGGGCTCGGCGTCGCGATGGTGCCGATGTACGAAGCGCAGCACGACAAGGATTGGGAGTTCATCGTGCGCGACTGCGAAGCGAAGGTGCTCGTCGTCGCGACGAAGGCGATCCTCGAGAAGACGAAGAAGTTCTTCCGCGAGATCCCGACGCTCAAGCACATCGTGTGTCTCGAGGACGGCGTCGAGGGCGACAACGTCTCGAGCTACGCGTCGCTCCGCAAATCGAACAAGACCGTGCCGTCGATCAAACCGGGCGCGGACGACACGTGCTGTCTGATCTACACGAGCGGCACGACGGGCAACCCGAAGGGCGTGATCCTCTCGCACGGAAACGTGTCGTCGAACCTCAACTCCGTGCACGACGTCTTCCCGATGAACGAGGACGATCGCAGCTTGTCGTTTCTGCCTTGGGCGCACTCGTTCGGTCAGACGTGCGAGCTCCACATGCTCTTCTCGCGCGGCGCGTCGATGGCGCTCGCGGAGTCGACGCAGAAGATCCTCGACAACCTCGGCGAGGTGAAGCCGACGCTTCTCTTCAGCGTCCCGAGAATCTTCAACAAGCTCTACCAAGCCGTTCAAAAACAAATCAGCGAGCAGCCCGCGTTCGTGCAGAGCCTCGTGAAGAGCGCGCTCAAGGCGACGGCGAAGGAGCGCGAGAACCAGCGCCTCACGATCGGCGAGCACGTCACGCTCGCGGCGGCGGACAAGCTCGTCTTCTCGAAGGTGCGCGCGCGCTTCGGCGGACGATTGAAGTACGCGTTCTCGGGTGGCGCGGCGATTTCGCGCGAGGTCGCCGAGTTCATCGACTCGCTCGGCGTCACGGTCTACGAGGGTTACGGTTTGACGGAGACGTCGCCGATCTCGACGGCGAACTGGCCCGGCGAGCGCCGCATCGGATCGGTCGGCCGCGCGATCCCCGGCGTGACGATCGAGATCGATCCCACGATCGGCTCCGGCTCGAAGGATCGCGTCGAAGGCGAAATCATCGTGCACGGCCCGAACGTGATGAAGGGCTATTTCAAGCGCGACGAGGAGAACGCCGCGGTCTTTACGAAAGACGGCGGATTCCGCACCGGCGACCAGGGCTACCTCGACCCGGCGGGATACTTGTATATTACAGGTAGAATCAAGGAGCAGTACAAGCTCGAGAACGGCAAGTACGTCGTCCCGTCGCCGCTCGAGGAGAAGCTCAAGCTCTCGCCGTACATCCTCAACGCGCTCGTCTACGGCGACAACCGTCCGTACAACGTCGCGCTCCTCTGCGCGAACCTCGACGCGGTGAAGAAGTTCGCGCAGGAGCAAGGTCTCGGAACGCAGTCGCCCGAGGCGCTCCTCGACAACCCGAAGGTGCGCGAGCTCTTCAAGAAGGAGCTCGAGAAGCACTCCGCCGACTTCAAGGGATTCGAAGAGGTGAAGGACTTCGCGATCATCGCGGAGGACTTCACGACCGAGAACGACATGCTCACGCCGAGCTTGAAGGTGAAGCGGCGCAAGGTGATGGAGAAGTACGGCAAGACCGTCGACGCGCTCTACACGAAGAAGCGCGAGCGTCCGCAGGCGAGCGCGCAAGCCAACTAACCGCTCGCGCGTTTGCGCGCGACGAGCGCGCCGAGCAGCGCACCGAACGCGAGCGCGCTCCACGGGGATCTGCCGCGCGGCGACGCTTCGCACGTGCAGCCGCTCGCCGCGCTCGGCGCGCCGCCCGCGTCTGCCGCTTCGGACGCGTCCGCATCCGGCGCGCCCGCGTCGACCGCGATCGCGCCGAGGCACGCTCCCGCGCAGATCCAATCCGCGCCGTCGCCGTACGGATTGTTGCATTGTGCAACCGTCGCGCACGGGTTCGCCGCGCTCGCGCAGTCGTCTTGCGCGACGCACTCGTAGTCGCCGGCTTCGGTCGTCGCGACGCACGCGAAATTCTCTCCGCAGTCGTCGCCGGGCGAGCACGGACGCGCGCACGCGTAGCCGTCTTGCAGCGCGACGCACCGCGCGGAATTTCCCGCGCCCTCGCATCCGTTCGTTTGCGTCGGCTCGCACGGTGAGCACGTCATGCGCTGATCGCCGCTCCGCTCGCACGTCCGCGCGACGCACGTGAAGCCCGTCGGGCACGGCGTCGCTTCGCATCCCGCGACCTCGCCCGTTCCGGGATAGAGCGTGCACGCGCCGAGCTGATCGTCGGCTTCGAGCGAGCGCCACGACACGCCCGGAGGGTACGACGCGTACATCGTCGCGATCGGATCGCTCGACTCGCCGAGCCCGAGCACGTGACCGATCTCGTGCGTCGCGATGCTGCGGAAGTCGATGGTCGCGCCGTGGCCGTCGAGCGAAAACGTGTGCTCGGCGCCGTTCACGTAGACGTCGGTGTCGTAGATGTTGCCTTGCCCATCGACGTGCACGACCGTCGTCGCGATCGCGTCCGGCGTGAGCTCGCTCGGCCACGCGTCGTCCTCGAAGTAGACGCCGCTCACTCCGTCGTCGCCGGGTCCCGTCGTCGTCGTTCCCGCGACGGCGGCGCGAAACGCGCAGCACGGCAGGTCCCCCCACGCGCGCGTGGCGACGTCGACCTCGGCGTCTTCGTCGGTTCCGAGATCGCGGCTGCGCGGGAGCGCGATGAAGAGCTGAACCGGGAGCGACGCGGCGGGCCACGTTCCGGCGGGTGAGACGGTCGTCCAAAACGGCTTCGTCGTCGTGAAGGTGAAACCGCCGCGCAAATTCGGACCACCGACGACGCGCGTCACGATTCCATCCGCGCGTCGGGTCACCGTGACCGGCTCGTTCGCGAATGACGCGCGCTCGACCCACGTGACGGCCGCGTCCGCTTGCACGATTCGATCATAGCGCCGAAACCCGCCACGCGTTTCGTGCGTAGTCCGCCCATGGAGCGCGCGGAGACGGCCTTCCCGGACGAAACGGCCGTCGTCTTCTTTGCGCGCGTTCGTGTTATCCCGGTCGGCGTGCGGCCGCCGCAAGATCTCGCGATGGAGCGCTACGCGCGCGGCGACGAGAGCGCGTTCGCGGAGGTGTACGACGCGCTCGCGCCGCGCCTCTACGCTTTCCTCTTGCGCCAGACGCGGAGCGAAGCGCGCGCGAAGGACGTACTCCAGCAAACGATGCTGAAGATTCACCTCGCGCGCGGCTCGTTCAACGAAGGCGCCGCCGTGCTCCCGTGGGCGTACGCGATCGCGCGACGGCTCTCGATCGACTCGCTTCGTCGCGGCAAGCGGGAGGTCCCCGCGGACGAAGACCACGACGCGCCCGCCGCGGATCAAATCGCGCCGGACGACGCGGCGTACGCCGGCGAGCTCGGCGCGCGCATTCGCAAGGCGCTCGACAACCTCCCCGAGAATCAGCGCATCGCGTTTCAGCTCGTGAAAGAAGAAGAGCTCTCGATCGCGGAGGCCGCCGCGATTTTGGGAACGACGGAGTCCGCGGTGAAGCTCCGCGCGCACCGCGCGTACGAGGCGCTCCGCAAAGAGCTCGGCGACGCGTGGGCCGAGGACGGCGGAGCGCAGCGAAGCGGCCGAGAAAAGACCGAGGCGAACCGATGAGCACGATGCTGCCGCCCGATCTCCGCGCGAGCGTGCTCGAGAGAGCACGCGCGACGCGGTCGCCGACGAAGTCCCAGACGCGCAGTCAAAACGCGATCGCGATCGGGCTCGGGCTCGCGACGGCCACGACCATGATCGCGACGTTCGGCGTGGCGCTCGGCGGTCGGCCGATGACGTTCGTCGTGCTCTCCGCGATCGGGTGGGCCGCGATCGCCGCGTGCGTGAGCGCGCTCTCGGCGACGCGCGGAAAGACGATGCTCGGTGCGACGCGCGTGTTGCTCGTCGTCTGCGCGGTGTGCGCGGCGCCCGCGATCTTCGGTTGGGTGATGAGCCTCACGATGGCGTGGCCCGAAGTGCGCGAGCCCGCGGGCACGTTGCGCAACCACGTCGGTTGTCTCGTCGCGACGCTCCTTCTCGCGATCGGTCCGCTCGTCACGCTCTCGTTCGTGCGACGCGGAAGCGATCCCGTTCATCCGCGCGCGACGGGCGCGGCGATCGGCGCGGCGGCGGGCGCGTGGGGCGGCGTGCTCATCGACATGCACTGCCCGATCGTCCATCCGCTCCACGTCGCGCTCGCGCACGTGATGCCCGTCGCGATCTACGCCGTGATCGGCGCGCTCGTCGCCTCGCGCATGTTCGGCGTGCGCGCATCGAAATCGAAAAAGTGATACTTGGCTCTTCGCCTTGCGCATCCTGATGATCTCTTCGGAGGTCGAGACCTTCGCGCGTACCGGCGGTCTCGGCGACGCCGTCTACGGCCTCTCGCGCGCGCTCGCGCGGCTCGGTCACGACGTGTGCGTCGTCACGCCGCTCTACGGAACGACGCCGATCCCGGAGCGCCATCATTTTTGGATGAACGGCGTTCACGCGCGCGTCGGATGGGGATCGGCCGACGTGCACGAGTGCGGCGTGTGCGAGGTTCGCGACGAGAGCGTCACGCAAAACGGCGGCACGCTCCGCTTCTGTCTCCTCGCGAACGATCTCTTGTTCGGCGGTCGCCGCGGGATCTACGGCGACGCATCGGGCACCTTCGGCGACAACGAGCTCCGCTTCGCGACGATGTCGCGCGGCGCGCTCGAAATCGCCGCGCGCCTCTGGCCCCCTCATGACGGCGGCTTCGACGTCATCCACGCGCACGACTGGCACGCCGCGCTCGCCACGATCTACGCGAAGACGACGATGGGCGATTTCTTCTCGCGCGTGCGCTCGATCTTCACCGTCCACAATCTCGCATACCAAGGCGTATGTGGATTCGACTCGCTCGACCGGCTCGCGATCCCGCGCGAGCTCTTCCACGATCACTGCCTCCGCGCCGACGGCAACGTGAACCTCTTGAAGGGCGCCGTCGCGCTCTGCGATCGCGTGACGACGGTGAGCCCGACGTACGCGCGCGAGATTCAACGCCACGGCCACGGATTTTATCTCGAGTGGTTCTTTCGTCTGCACGCCGGAAAGCTCGTCGGCATCGCGAACGGCATCGACGAAGAGCGCTTCGATCCGCGCACCGAGCCGGGTATCGCGGAGCGCTACGACGACGCGAGCGTCGGGCCGGGCAAATGGGCGTGCAAGCAAGCGCTCGTCCGCGAGCTCGATCTCGGATGGGCGGACGCGCCGCTCTTCGCGTGCGTGTCGCGCCTCACCGCGCAGAAGGGCGTCGATCTCCTCGCGGACTCGCTCGGCGCGCTCGTCGATCGCGGCGCGCGCGTCGCGCTCGTGGGCACCGGCGATCACGAACTGGAAGAGACGCTTCGACACGCGTCGCTGCGTTATCCGGGCGTCGTCGCGGCGCGCATCGCGTTCGACTCGGCGCTCGCGACGCGCATTTACGCGGGCGCGGATTTCGTCGTCGTGCCGTCGCGATTCGAACCGTGCGGCCTGACGCAATTGTACGCGATGCGTTTTGGCGCGATTCCGATCGTCACCGACACCGGCGGCTTGCACGACACGGTCGAGCCGGCGAACCTCGCGCGCGGAACGGGGACGGGATTCGTCGCCGCTTCGCCGAGCGTCGTCGATTTGCTCGTCGCGCTCGAAGACGCGCTTGGCGCCTTCCTCGCGCGCGGAGCGTTCAACGATTTGCGCAGGCGAGCGATGAAGCGCGATTCGTCGTGGCGAACGAGCGCCGAACGTTACGTCGACGTGTACGCGCGATGACGCGCGCGCATGACGCAGCGCAGGGTTGATCCACGACGCGGTCGAGCGTTAAGCAAAGGGATGGAGAGCGCGCTCCGCACCCATCGACTGATCCTCGTGCCGATCACGCGCGATCTCGTCGAAGCCGTGCTCGCCGCCGATCGCGTCGAGGCCGAGCGCATCGTCGGCGCGCGCTTTCCCGATTTGTGGCCGGGGCGCGCGCTCGTCGAGCGCGCGTTCTCGTGTCCGGTGGAAAAAATTCGGCGCGAGCCCGACGCGTGGTTGTGGGGCGCGCGGGTGCTCGTGACGAAAGACGAGAACCTCGTCGTCGGGAGCGTCGTGCTCAACGGGCGTCCGGACGGCGGCGTCGTCGAAGTCGCGTACGGCGTGGACGAAGCGTTCCAAGGCAAAGGTTACGCGACCGAGGGAACGCGCGCGGTGGTGGGATGGGCGCTCGATCAGCGCGAAGTCGCGCGCGTGCAAGCGTGCACGTTCCCGTGGCACGTCGCGAGCCAGAAGGTGCTCGAAAAATGCGGCATGCAGCGCGCCGGCTTCCGCGAGACGGACATGTTCGGCGATTTGCTGCTCTACGAGAAATCGCGCCAAGAATCACCAGCGCGCGCGTGATGCGCTTGCGCGCACGCGCGCGCCTCGACAAAGTGTGAGGGTGCAGATCCTCCCGCGAGCTCCGAGTGAGCGCGTCGCGCGCGCCGTGCTCCTCGCGTCGATCGTCGTGACGAGCGCGCTTTCGTTCGCGGTCGTGCTCTCCTTCGCGGAGCCGAAGGCGGCGCACGTCGTCGTCGCGTGCGCGATCGCGTCGCTCCTCGCCGTCGTCCTCACGCGTCCGCTCGTGAAAGCGAATCACGCGTCGCGCGTCGAAGGATCGCTCGACCGCTTCGAGTGCGTCGCGCTCGCGTCGAGCAAGAGCCTCTTCGTCGCGGGGCTCCTCGCGGTCGTGCCGCGCGCTTCGATCGCGCACGGGCTCGGCGTGGTCGCGCTCGTGTACGCGCTCGGGCTCGTCTTGATCGTCGTCGCGCGCGATCGCGCGCGCGCGCTGTTCCTCCGTCGCGTCTACGAAAACGAGCACGAACGGCTCCGCATCGAGCGCGACGACGACGTCTGCGGCTACGAGCTCCTGCCTCCCGTCGTGAGCGGCACGATCACCGACGCGGTGATCGCGCACGTCGAGCCCACGACGACGTACCGCTCGAGCGGCGGTCCGCGTCCGATCGCGCGCGTGACCAAGTCGCTCGCGACGATGCTCGCGCGCATCGACAAACGCTCGCGCGTCGCGGCTGCGCTCGCGGGCGTCCTCGTGATGGCGACGCCGATCGTGATGACGTCGCCGCTCTGGCACCCTCCGCAAGCCCCGCCGATCGACGTGCACAGCGTGGAGATCCCCGTCGCGCCGACGTGCGCGGACGCAGCGCCGTATTTCAGCGAGCGGATCGAAGCGCTCGACGGCGTGGGCCGCGCGACGCTCCTCACGCACCGCGACGATCCCACGATCGTCGAAGGTGACGGCGTCATCCTCCTCGTGACGCAGACCGGAGAGCTCGCGCGAGACGCGATGAAGTCGCGCGCGCTCGAGGTCGCGCGATCGATCCCCTGCACGAACAAGCTCGCGCTCACGGTCGTCGATCCAACGCTCCGTTCGTTCGACCTCGAGGCGATCCTCATCATCGATCGCGGGATGGATGAAGCGACGGTCGCCGCCGACGCCAACGCGGAGGTGCGCGAGATCTTCGAGCCGAGCGCGCGCGCGATCTTCAACGAGCGCGTCGGGTTCGGCGCGACCGAGAAGATGCTCGGCTACCGCGTGCGGTACGCGCTCCGTCGCGTCGTGGGCGTGCGCAGCGTGCGGCTCTTCGTCGATGGAAGCGACGCCGATCCGTTGCTCACGCCGCGCGAATTTCCACGCATCGCGTCGCTCAAGCTGCACGTCACACGAGAGTGACGGGTGCGCGGTCGGGTCACGTCGACACACCCAACGCGTGACCTGACGCGACCCGACGTGAATCGACGTGCGCTTCGTTGCGTAACCATCTGCGCGCCTTGCGTCTTTGATGCAGCGCGGCGAGAGCTATTTTTTGCCGGTTTCGCGAAGGGCATGTAGGTTGCACCCGTCGCAAGGAGTCATGAACGTCGTGAAGCACTACACCAAGATTTCTGCCGAGCTCGTCGTCGATCCGCGTGAGGTGCTCGAAGCGCGCCCTCGTTCGCAGCCGCCGGAGGCGCTCGAGCGCGACGACCACGAGCACGACGAAGACGATCGTTGGGACAACGCCCCCTGCACGGATTGAAGTAGAACTCCCGGCGATGCGCGCCGGCTTCGTCCTGCTCTCCGCGATCGGCGCGATCCTCGCGTCGTGCAATCGTCCCGCGAGCTCGCCGCACGCGTCGCGCGCGCCGCGCGAGATCGCGAGCAACGTGCTCCGCGCGGACTACGCGGGCTCCGCGGCGTGCGCGAAGTGCCACGCGGACGTCGCCGCGCACTGGGCTGCGTCGCCCATGCACAACATGACGCGCACGTTCGATGCGAACGTGTCGCGCGCGCCGTGGTCTGGCACGGCGCTGCGCTTCAAAGACGATCGCGTCGATCTCGAAGAGCGCGCGGGGGCGGAGGGCGTCGAGCGCATCGTGCACGTGCGCTCCGCGCGCTTCGGCGACACCGACTACCGCGTCACGCGCGTGATCGGCGGGCATCACCGTGAGGACTACGCGGGCGTTCCGCTGACGGGCGCGCCGAGCGCCGACGAGGTCGTCCTTCCGATCTCGTGGCTGCTCTGGTCGAACAAGTTTCGTTACAAGGGCTACTCGGTGATGTCGCGCGAGCGGCCCGGCGTAGCGGCGGGTCCCGTGTGGAATCGCACGTGCATCTTCTGTCACAACACCGAGCCGTATTTTTCCGACATGCTCGGCGCGCTCGTGCAGCGGAAGGATCCGTATCAAGGCGAGCTGGTCGATCCGCTCTTGCCGGCGGGATTGCGCGAGCACGTCGTGATCGACGACGCGAACGCGCTCGATGGCGCGCTCGGCGACGAAATCGAGCATCTCTCGCACACGCGCCCGACGGATTCGAGCACGAGCGATCTCGCGCTGCGCGCGATCGAGACGACGCGCGATCATTTCACCGCGCGCGATCTCGTCGAGGTGGGCATCGGGTGCGAGTCGTGTCACGGCGGCTCGAAGGCGCACGCGGAGGATCCGTCGATCCGCACTTCGCTCGCGCCGCACGCGGCGGGCTTTCACTTCGCGCCCGAGCCGAGCGATCCGATCGAGCGCCGCGCCGAGCGCGTCAACCGCGCGTGCGCGCGCTGCCACCAAGTGCTCTTCTCGCGCTACCCGTTCACGTGGGAGAACGGTTTGCGCAACGGGGTGCCCGGCGGGAGCCACATCAACTCGGGCGAAGCGCGCGACTTCATCATGAGCGCGTGCTCGAAGCGTGCAGACTGCACGCTATGCCACGACCCGCACGCGACCGACAACAACGAGCGCGCGAAGACGCTCGAGACGCCTGCCGGCGACGCGATCTGCACGCGCTGCCACGTCGAGCTCGCGAGCGAGCCCGCCGCACGCGCGCACACCCATCATGATCCGCGCGGCGCCGGTGGTCGCTGCGTCGCGTGCCACATGCCCAAGAAGAACATGACGCTCGATCTCGAGCTCGGTCGCTACCATCGCATCGGATCGCCGAACGATCCGGTGAAGATGCTCGATCGCCCGCTCGAGTGCGCGCTCTGCCACACCGACTGGAGCGTCGAAAAAATCGCGGGCGACATGGAACGGCTTTGGGGCAAGCGGATCGATCGCGCGGTGCTCGACGGCGTGTACGGAGCGCTCGACGCGAACGTGATCGACGCGACGCTCGAGCACGGTAAAGCGCACGAGAAGGCCGTCGCGCTCGCGCTCCTCGGCGAAAAACGCGTCGCGCGCGCCGCGCCCGCGATCGCGAGAGAGCTCGTCGGCCCGTATCCGCTCGTGCGCTTCTACGCCGAGCACGCGCTCGAGCGCATCTCCGGCGAGCCGTCGCCGCTCGACATGTACGCGACCGACGACGAGATCCGCGCAGCCGGCGAAAAATGGATGGCGTCGATGACGACGAAGTGATCACTCGGGCGGATTGAGAACGTCCATCACTTCGCCCGCGAGCTCCTCGGTGCGATCGTTCGAGAGCTCGAGCGCGTCGACGAGCTGCAGATCCAGCTCGAATTCTTCGTCGCTCGATTCCATGTCCGCGAGCCCCATCGCGTAGGCGATTTTGTACGCGAGCTCGCGCGCGGGGACGGAGAGCTTCGTCGCGAGCTCGCGCAGGCGTTCGTCCGCGTAACCGGACGCGCCTTCGCCGCCGCGCGCCGTGTCCGCGCGCGCGTACATGTCGTCGAGCAGCTTGTCGAGCGCACTGCCGTCGACCGCGCTTCCGTGCAGCCGCTCGACGACGTGCTTGAACGCGTCGATCTCTTCGTCCTCGAGCCTTCGATCGACCGCGATCGTGAGATAAGCAATCTCGACGATCGCGTCGATCTCGGCTTGCGAGAGCTTCACGCCTTTCGGGACGACGTTCGCGATGCGCTCCATGTCACGACAGGAATAGCATCTCTCGGTACTTCGGGAGCGGCCAGAGCTTGTCTTCGACCAACCCCTCGAGCTCGTCGCACACGCGACGTACTTCGAGCAGCGCGCCGGTCACGTCCTGCGAGAACGCCGTCGCCTTCGCTTCGTGGTCTTCGTGCGCGTCGGCTTTCGCGAAGGTCTCGGTGAGGTGCTTTTTGCGCGTGGAGAGGAGATCGCAGAGGTGCGCGATGCGCTCGGCGGTTTCCTTTTGGGGCGTCGCGGCGAAGCCCGCGGCCTTCGCGGCCGCCGCGCCTTCGGCGAGCTTGCCGTGGAACGCGAGCGCCGCCGGGAGGATCATCGTGTCGACGACCTGCGTGAGCGTCTCGACTTCGATCGCGATGTCTTTGATGTAGCGCTCGAGTCGAACGTGGAAGCGCGACAGAAGCTCCGCTTCGCTGAAGACGCCGGACTCGACGAGCATCGTCTTCGACGTCGCGGACGTGAGCTGCTTGAGCGCTTCGGGCGTCTTGCGCAAGTTGGGAAGCCCACGCTTCTCCGCTTCACGCACCCACTCCTCGGCGTAGTTGTTTCCCTCGAAGCGCACCGCCTTCGTGCGCGGGATGGCGTCGCGCACGACCTCGAGGATCGCGGCGTCCGCGCTCTTGTTCTGCGCGAGCTTCGCCTTGAGCGCCGCGGTGATCGTCGCGAACCCGTCCGCGACGGCGGCGTTGAGGAGCGTGATCGGAAACGCGGTCGACGCGCTCGAGCCCACCGCGCGAAACTCGAATTTGTTTCCCGTGAACGCGAACGGCGAGGTGCGGTTGCGATCGGTGTTGTCCTTCATGACCTCGGGCAGCTTCGCGACGCCGAGACGGATCACGGCGGCCTCGCCGCTCTCGCTGCCTTTGCCGCTCTTCTCGATCTCGTCGAGGATGCGCGAGAGCATGTCGCCGAGGAACACGCTGATGATGGCAGGCGGCGCTTCGTTCGCGCCGAGTCGGTGATCGTTTCCGCTCGACGCGATGCCCGCGCGGAGGAGCCCCGCGTGCTTGTGAACGCCTTCGAGCACCGCCATGACGACGAGCAAGAAGCGCAGGTTCTGGTGCGGCGTCTTTCCGGGCTCGAGGAGGTTTTGTCCGTCGAGCTCGCCGCCCGTGATCGCCATCGACCAGTTGTTGTGTTTGCCGCTCCCGTTCACGCCCGCGAACGGCTTCTCGTGGAGCAAGCACGCGAAGCCGTGACGCTGCGCGACCTTGCGGAGCACTTCCATCGTGAGCTGGTTGTGATCGGTCGAGATGTTCACCTCTTCGAAGATCGGCGCGGTCTCGAACTGCGATGGCGCGACCTCGTTGTGGCGCGTCTTCACCGGGACGCCCAGCTTGTAGAGCTCGTGTTCCATCTCCGACATGAACGCGAGCACGCGCGTCGGGATCGCGCCGAAGTAGTGATCCTCGAGCTGCTGACCCTTCGGCGGTTGTCCGCCGACGAGCGTGCGCCCGGCCATCACGAGGTCCGGACGAAGCATGTAGAACGCACGATCGATCAGGAAGTACTCCTGCTCGGCGCCGAGCGTCGGCACGACGCGCTTCGCGCCCGTCTGGCCGATCGCCGCGAGCATCTCCGTCGCGCGCGTCGACAGGATTTCGACGGAGCGGACGAGCGCGGTTTTCTCGTCGAGCGCGTCGCCGTGGTAGCTGATGAACACGCTCGGCACGCACAGCGTCCGCGACTCGCCCGACTCCATGATGAACACGGGGCTGGAGGGGTCCCACGCGGTGTACCCGCGCGCCTCGAACGTCGTGCGCATGCCGCCCGACGGAAAGCTCGACGCGTCCGGCTCGCTCTGAATGAGCTGCGCGCCGGAGAACTTCTCGATCGCGACTTTGTGATCGTCGAACGTGAGGAACGCGTCGTGTTTCTCCGCGGTCGATCCGGTCTGCGGCTGGAACCAGTGGCAAAAATGCGTGACGCCGCGCGAGAGCGCCCACTCTTTGATCGCGTGCGCCACGACGTTCGCGATCTCGGGGTCGAGCCCCTTGCCGTGCTCGAGCGTCGAACGCAGCTTCGCGTAGACGTCGCTCGGGAGCTTGTCGCGCATCTGCTGGAGGCTGAACGTGTTGACGCCGAAGTACTCGGAGATTTTCAGCTTGCGCCCGTGCTCGTCGCGCGGGACCTCGACGTGGCGGGGAACGCGGTTCTTCAGATCGAAAATGACGTCGAAGCGCGGGCTGCTCATGGTGGTTCCTTCTGTCGAGTTCTTCGCGTGAGCAGGCTCGCTCGCGCGATGTGAGTGGGGCGGTGCTAGCGCGTGATCGCGCGCGCGGCAACGGTCGCCGGGCGCGGACGCACGTGCGCGAGTCAGGTCTACGATCGAGAGTGTTTCGGCTGCGTTTCGGCGAGCGTAGGATCCTCGCGTGGCGTCGATTTCTCGAGCCGATCGGCGCGCTGGGCGCGCGCCGCGCGTCCGCGCGCTCTTCGCGGAGCGCACCGACGCCGCGCTCGACGTGCTCGAGCTCGTCGAGCTCGCGTGGCACGACTGCTACGGCGAGATCTCTCCGAGCGAGGAGATCGTCGACGACATTTTGTTTTTGTCGGAGGGCGATCTCGCCAAGCTCGCGCTCTACGCGCGCATGGCGGTCGCGGATTGGCGCGACTTGAGGATGAACGTGCTCGCTGCGCGCGGCGCGCTCAGTGGTACTTCCCGATCGAAATCCCGTAGTTGAAATATCGCGCGGAGAGATCGCCCGCGAGGCGAATGCGCCACGGGTCGTCGCCGAAGATTCCCCACGGGTTGAACTTGAAGAGACGCACGTCGACCCCCGCGGTGAAATGCTCGCGCGAGAACGCATCGGAGTAACGCGCGGGCTCGAGGTACGTCCCGCCGCGCACCATGAGCCAATTGCGGATGGCTTCGGTCTCGAACGCGAGGCGAGGGGAGACGACGATGTTCTCGCCGGACGCGATCTGCCGCTGCGCGAGAAAATCCGAGATGCCCACCGCGTTCGGCGCGTTTCCGGTCACGAGCAAACCGACGAGCACGAGCATCTGATGACGATCCCAGAGGCGCGCTTGTTTCTTCTGAAGCTCGACGAGCTCGACGAGCTCTTTGTCGATCTCTTGGTCTTCGCGCGCTTCTTCGGCGAGCTCGGCGAGCTCGGTGCGCCTTCGGAGAGACTCGCGCGTCGCTTCGGGCGCGTCGTCGCCCAATTGCTCGATCGCTTTCGCGTTGCGGCGCGCGCGCTCGACGCGCGCCCTCTCGAAGCGCGCGCGGATCGCGTCCTCTTCGAACGACGTCACGAGCCTGCGCGGGTTGAGCGGGCGCTTGCCGAGCTCGATCGCGCCGCCGATCTCGACCTCCCAAGGCACGATGATCCGCGACGGGAGAATGGTCGTCATCGTTCCCTGCGTCACGATTTGCGACGTGCCGTCCGCGCCGCCGATCGACGTTCCGTGAATGTCGCCGACGTCGAGCTCCGTGCGCAGCGTCGCGCCGAGGCGAAACGGAAGTCGCTTCGGTTTGATGATCGCGCCCACTTGCAAGCTCGCGCCGCCGCTCGAAAGGAGGGACTCGTCGCTCCCTCCGACTTGTTGATCGAGCGAGAACGTCGCCGAGCGAAATCCGACGCCGAGCAAGAGCTGATCGTCGGCGAACGCGTTCGACACCGACGCCGTCACGCGGTTGATGACGGCAGTGTCGGTCGCTTGCGACACCGACGTGCTCGTGAGCCCGAAGCGAATCTGATCGTAGACGACGGTGACGCCGACGGGTCCGTATTGGAGCTCGAGCCCCGCGTTGACGGTGATCGAGTTCGTGAAGCGCGTCGGCTCGTCGCGGTACTCGGGTCCGCGGTTTTCGAAATCGTTTCCCGCGAACGCGCCCGGATTCGTGAAGCCGAGGCAGACGTCGTAGTCCCACTGCCCGAGGCTGTACGGCACGCGCACCGACGGCGACGCCGCGTTCGAGTACTCGCCCTCGCAACCCTCCGCGAGCGCGGTGTACGAGCCCGCGAGCCCGATCACGCGGCTCGCGGTCGTCACCGGCCCCTGAAACAAATCGAGCGAGTAGTTGCTCGTCGTGATCGGCGGAGGATCTGCCCACGCGGCGCGCGCGGCGAGCACGAGCGCGCCCGCGAGATGGATGCATCTTCCCCGCATTCCGATACGAGCTTTACGGGAAATCGCACGTCACGACGAGCCCGCTGCCGCTCGGGTCGACCGCGCAGGTGCACGCTTCGCTGACGTGCGCCAAAAGGCAGTCGCACGTCGGGTTCGGAAGACACCCGAGCGGGATCTCCGTGCAAGCCGACGCGCCCGCTTCGTCGATGTCGCAAGCGCCCGCGTCGCCGAAGGGCGCGTCCGTTTCCGCGTCGAGGGCGCCCGCGTCCAGATCGCCTGCGTCGTCACCCGCGTCGCCGAGCACGGGCGCTTTTCCGCCGGACACGATCGCGCAATAGCGCTGCGTGCCGTCGCAGATGCACCCCTTGCACAAAAAGTCGCCGCCGCCGTTGAACGGTGTCGTGTCCGCGGGCGCGTCGGCGAACGTCACGTCGGCTCCCGACTCCAGCGGAAAGCTCGCGTCCGCGAGCGGACAGCTGCAGATGTCGTCTTCTTCGATCGGCGCGCAAGCCGCCGTGAACGCAAAAAGCAAAAGGTAAGGAGCACGCATGCAAACCGAAGTATAACGCGCCCCCAACGAGGCAACGAGACCGACCATGGCGATCGAGATTCGCGAGCACAAGCCCGGAAAAGATCTCAACGACTTCGTCCGCGCGGGCTTCGAGGTCTTCCGCGACGACCCGATGTGGGTGCCGCCGCTCGATTTCGAGCTCAAAGAGCGCCTCTCGCCGAAGACGAACCCGTTCTTTTCGCGCGCCGACGTGACGCTGTTCACCGCGTGGAAGGACGGCAAGCTCGTCGGCCGCTGCTCGGCGACGATCGACCGCGAGCACATCAAGGTCTGGAACGACGACACGGGCTTCTTCGGATTCTTCGACACGATCGACGACGCGGACGTCGCGAAGGCGCTCATGGACGCCGCAGAACGATGGCTCAGAGGACGCGGCATGAAGCGCATGCTCGGCCCGCTCTCGCTCTACGCGAACGACGAAATCGGCTGCCTCGTCGAAGGCTTCGACTACCCGCCGAACCTGATGATGGCGCACTCGCGAAAATACCAAGCGGGCCTCATCGAGCAGTGCGGCTGCGAGAAGGAAAAGGATCTCCTCTGCTGGAAATACGACGCCGCCGCTCCGTTCAACGATCGCGTGCTCAAGGCGTGGGAGCAAATCAAGGCGCTCCCCGAGGTGAAGCTCCGCTCGGTGGACCCGTCGCGCATGGAAGAGGAGCTCGCGACGATCATGGACATCTACAACGACGCCTGGAAGGGCAAGTGGCTGATGGTCCCCGCGCTCCCCGAGGAGGTCCGCAAGATCGCGAAGGACATGAAGCTGATCTTGGATCCCGACATCGCGTTCATGGCGGAGATCAACGGCAAGCCCGCGGGCATGTGCATCACGCTCCCGAACTTGAACGAGGCGATCGGCGACCTCGGAGGCAAGCTCTTGCCGTTTGGGTGGGCGAGGCTCCTTTGGCGCGTGAAGGTGAAGCACCCCGAGTCCGCGCGTCTCATGATGCTCGGGATCAAGGGAGAGGCCCGCACGAACATCAAGCGTTACGGCGGTCTCTCCGCCGCCATGTACGTAGAGGTTGCGAAACGCGGCTACGCGAAAGGCTACAAATGGGGCGAGCTCTCGTGGACGCGCGAGGACGACGCGCCCATCAACCTCGGCATCCGCTCGATGGGCGCGAAGGTCTACAAGAAGTATCGCGTTTACAAAAAGCCCCTCGCGTAGCGACTGGCGCGAAAAGCTTCAGAATGCGATGATGCCGAGTTAGTCACATGTCTTCCGTTCCGCCGAGCGCCGAGCCTTCGTCTTCCGGGATGGCGGACATCCCCGTCGAGGTTGGTCAGGTCCTCGCGGGGAAATACAAAGTCGAGGACGTCCTCGGCGTCGGCGGGATGGGCGTCGTCGTCTCCGCGCGACACATGCAGCTCGATCAGCGCGTCGCGCTGAAGTTCCTCCGTCCGGAGGCCATGCAGAGCAAAGAAGCCGTCGAGCGTTTCCAACGCGAGGCGCGCTCGGCGGTGCGTTTGCGCAGCGAGCACGTCGCGAAGGTCACCGACGTCGGCACGCTCGACACCGGCGCGCCGTACATGGTGATGGAGTATCTCGAGGGCGCGGATCTCTCGCGCGTCGTGCAAGCGACGGGATCGATCAGCATCGACGAGAGCGTGAACTTCGTCATGCAGGCGTGCGAGGCGATCGCCGAAGCGCACTCGCTCGGCATCATCCACCGCGATCTCAAACCGCAGAACCTCTTCGTCACGCGGCGGGTCGACGGCAAGCCGCTCATCAAAGTGCTCGATTTCGGCATCAGCAAATCGCTCGATGCGTCGGGTCAAGCGGGGCTCTCGTTGACGCGCACGTCGTCGATCATGGGATCGCCGCTGTACATGTCGCCCGAGCAGATGCGCTCGTCGAAGAACGTCGACCAGCGATCGGACATTTGGGCGCTCGGCGTGATTTTGTACGAGCTTCTCACGGGGCGCGTGCCGTTCGAGGCGGAGGCGATTCCCGAGCTGTGCTTGAAGGTGGTGCAGGATCCCGTCGAGCCGCCGAAGAAGCTTCGCGCGGAGATTTCGGAGGGTCTCAACGCGGTCGTCGTGAAGTGCCTCGAGAAGGAGCCGAACCATCGCTTCTCGAACGTGGCGGAGCTCGCGGCGGCGCTCGAGCCGTACTCGGAGCTCTCGCGCGGATCGAGCGAGCGCATCGCGGCGACGCTCAACGTGCCGTCGCGTCCGCCGATGGTGAGCATCTCGGCGATCTCGTCGTCGTCGAACCCGAAGGTGAAGACCGGCGACACGGCGTGGGGAACGACGCAGGCGCTCGAAGCGCGCAAGAAGCGGATGCCGCTCATCGCGGGAGGCGCGGCGGTCGGGCTCGTCGCGATCGTCGGTATCGCGTTTGCGTTGAAGAACGGTGCCGCGAAACCCGACACGACGGCGCAAGGCGCGCAGCCGACCGCGACGGTCTCGGCGACCGCGCAAACCGCAAGCGCGACACAAGAGCCCGCAAACACGACTCCCGCGCCGATCGTGAGCACGGCGCCCGTCGAGACCGCGACGAGCAAATCCGTCGTGACGGGATCGCACCCGACGAGCGCGGTGAGCACGGCGCGTCCGTCGGGCACGGTGAAGACGCAACCGAGCGGCACGACGACCGCGCACGCGGCGCCTTCTGTGACTGCGCCGCCGAAGAACTTCGAGTAAAAAGAAAAGACATGAGACGCTTCGCTTTCGTGTGCGGCGCGGTTCTATGCGTCGCATCGTCGTCGTTCGCACAAGACAACAGCCCGAACTTTCAGGCCATCAACACGGCCAAGGCGCTCTTCGAGAAAGGCCAAAAGGATCT